>Ga0335397_10004100_pt1 | contig 19313 bp, 17 predicted proteins | sample MAT04_FD_205740 | JGI IMG/M metagenome (GOLD analysis project Ga0335397, IMG submission 205740) | Freshwater microbial communities from Lake Fryxell liftoff mats and glacier meltwater in Antarctica - MAT-04 (spades assembly) (version 2) ... | reverse complement strand
GGTACGCGTGCTTCAACGGATGCTCGCCCTGACGACTGCGATCTGGCACAACGACCACACCGGACAGCCCATCAGGCGATCCCTACTCGCCTACGACCACTGACCCGGCTTGGAATCGATCATCTAGTCGCCACGGGTCCGTTCCCACCCCGCTCCACCCCTTCGAAGGCCCGGTCGGCACTGCTGACCGGGCCTTCGGGCTGCTCCCCCCACCCGCGGGCGGCGATCACGACGACCACCAGCGCCGCAGCGAAGCAGGCCGTCCCGAGCCGGGACGCACCCGACGACGGCCCGGCCGGGACCACGGCGAAGAAGACCGGGTACGCCGCAGCCGGGATCGCCAGCCAGGCGGCCCGGCCGGCGAGCGCGGCCAGGGCGGCGAGCGGCAGGCCGTACCAGGGCTGGACGGGCGTCGCGACGAGCAGGGCGGCGCCCAGCAGCAGCAGGGCCGCGGGTGCGTGGTCGGCCCCCTGGGGCAGCGCCCGCACGCGGCGCAGCACGGCTACGGCGACCCCCAGCCCGATCGCGGCCGCCAGCACCGTCGTCGCCGGGCCCGACAGCCCGAGCGGACGGAGCAGCAGGTAGCGCTCACCTGAGGCGTAGTCCTCCTCGGCGAGGTAGCCGGGCAGGAAGCCGACCACGTCCCACCCCAGCGCCAGGACGTGCGGGACGTAGCTGACGACGCAGACCGCCAGGAACGCCGTCACGACCCGGACCGGGCGGCGGCCGAGCAGGACCGGCAGCAGCAGCGCCGGGTAGAGCTTGACCATGGTGGCGAGGCCCAGCGCCACCCCGGACAGTGCCGGTCGGCGACCGGCCAGCGCGACGGCGCCGACCAGGAACAGCGTGGCGAGCGCGTCGACGTGGCCGTTCTGGACGGCCTCGAGCACCGCCACCGGGCTCCAGGCGTAGACGGCGACCCAGCGGGGGTCTCGGCCGCGGGCCAGCAGCAGCCGCCACAGCAGGACGACCGTGGCGAGGTCGGCGACCAGCGACAGCAGCTGCCAGCCGAGGTCGCGCTGCTCCGACGCCCCGACCGCGTGGCCGAGCAGGAACCAGGTCTGGGCGACCGGCGGGTAGATCGTGCGGACGTCGGGCCGGTTGAGGATCGTGCAGCCCGGCTCCTTGCCGCGACGCTCGCACTCGGCGTCGTCCGGGAACAGCCAGTCGGTGCGGAGCTCGGCGAGCTCGGGTGCGGTGGGCGCGTAGCGGTAAGGGCTGGTGCCGGACGCCTGGACCTGTCCGTCCCAGGCGTAGCGGTAGAGGTCGTCGGACAGCGGCACGACGGGCGTGATCGCCACGAGGCGTAGCGCCACCACCCCCAGCAGCACCAGCCCGATCCCGACCCGGGGGGTGGTGCGGCGCAGGCAGGTGATCGCGACGGCCCAGGCCGCCCACCACACCATGATCTGGAGCAGCAGCCTGGCGTGGTTGCCCAGGATGCTCATCTCCTGGGTGGTGCGGTAGGCCATGGCGACGGCCAGCACCAGGGCCGCCGCCGCGCCCAGCGCGGCACGGCGACCAGGCGCAGGGGTCCTCACACCCTGGAGCCTGCCGCACCACCGGCGAGACTGTGACGCGAGCCTCTGAACCGGGACGGTCCACGGGCCGAACCTCGAGGTGATCAGACTCGACCCCCGACCCGGTTGGAGCCCCGACGTGCTGCCGCTCAGCCACCCCCCAGAGCGACGTGCGGACCCCGGCACCGACCCCGCCCGGCTGCTCGCCGGCTGGCTCGCGGAGACCGCCGGTGGGGTCGAGGACCTCAAGCCGCGTCTGCTCCGGCTGTCCGACGGCCACCTGGTGCGGCTGCCGGTGGCCCGCTGGACCGGTCCGGTCGACCGCGCCGACGAGTCGCTGCTGCGTCGGGCGACCGGCGCCGTCCTCGACGTCGGCTGCGGCCCGGGCCGGCTGACCGCGGCGCTGCACGTCCGCGGCGCGGACGTCCGGGGCCTCGAGCTGCTGCCGGACGTCCCGGTGCTCGCCCGCGCCGCCGGCGCCGCCCTCACCGTCGGCGACGTGTTCGGCGACGTGCCGCGAACGGGCGGGTGGGACAGCGTCCTGCTCGCCGACGGCAACGTCGGCATCGGCGGCGACCCGGTGCGCCTGCTCCGCCGCTCCGCCGAGCTGCTGGCCCCGGGTGGCCAGGTCCTGTGCGAGCTGCACGCCGGCCCCGAGCCGGGACCGGGACCAGTCCGCCTCGAGGGTCTGGGGACCGCCAGCGCGTGGTTTCCCTGGGCGCTGGTGTGCGCCCCCTCCCTGCCCGCCGCCGCGTCCGCCGCCGGCCTGGGGGTGGACGAGCTCTGGTCCGTGGACGGCCGGGAGTTCGCCTCCCTCACGGCCGCCTGACGCCCCACCTGTGACACTGGACCGTGCCGCCCCCACCCGACAGGAGCTCCACACCGTGACCAGCCACGAACCCCGTACTCCCGCCCCCGTGGTGGTCGTCGGCGCAGGCCCAGCCGGGCTCACTGCCGCCGTCCGCCTGCGCCAGGCCGATGTCGACGTGACGGTCGTGGAGGCCAGTGACAGCGTCGGAGGCATCAGCCGCACCGTCGAGCGGGACGGCTGGCGCTTCGACCTTGGCGGCCACCGCTTCTTCACCAAGGTGCCGGAGGTTGAGGCGTTCTGGCACGAGGTGCTGCCCGACGAGGACTTCCTGATGCGGCCGCGGATGTCGCGGATCCTCTACCGCGGCAAGCTGTTCGACTACCCCCTCAAGCCGTTCAACGCGCTGTTCGGCCTGGGCGTGCTGGAGGCGGTCCGCTGCGTCCTGTCGTACGCCCTGGTGCGGGTGCGGCCGCCGAAGGACCAGAGCAACTTCGAGGGGTGGGTCGCCGCGCGCTTCGGCTGGCGGCTCTACCGGATCTTCTTCAAGACCTACACCGAGAAGGTCTGGGGAGTGCCCGCGACCGACCTGCAGGCCGACTGGGCCGCGCAGCGGATCAAGGACCTGTCGCTGCTGAACGCCGTGACCTCCGCCTTCGGCATCGGCCGCTCGAAGGCCCAGATCACCACGCTGATCGAGGAGTTCCAGTACCCCCGCCTCGGCCCCGGGATGATGTGGGACCGCGCCCGCGACCTGGTGCTCGAAGCCGGCGGCGAGATCCGGATGCAAGCGCCCGTCACGGCGGTGCACCACGCCGGCGGGCGGGCCCGCGCGGTGGTGCTCACCGACGGGACGCGGCTGCCCGCCTCCGCGGTGATCTCCACGATGCCACTGCCCCACCTGGTCCGGGCGATGGTGCCCGCCGCGCCCGCCGCGGTCCTCGAGGCCGCCGACGGGCTCTCGTTCCGCGACTTCCTCACCGTCGCGCTGGTCGTCCCCGCCACCGCCGGCTTCCCGGACAACTGGATCTACGTGCATGAGCCAGGTGTGCGGGTCGGCCGCGTGCAGAACTTCGGCTCCTGGTCGCCCGAGCTCGTCAAGGACGGCTTCACCTGCCTGGGCCTGGAGTACTTCGTGAGCGAGGGCGACGACCTCTGGGAGAGCACCGACGAGGACCTCGTCGCGCTGGGTCGTCGCGAGCTGGCGGCGCTGGGCCTGGTGACCGACGACCAGGTCGAGGCCGGCTACGTCGTGCGGGTCCCGAAGGCCTACCCGGTCTACGACGAGGGCTACGCCGAGCGGGTCGACGTCCTGCGCGACTGGCTCGCCGCGACCGTGCCCAACGTCCACCCGGTGGGGCGCAACGGCATGCACCGCTACAACAACCAGGACCACTCGATGCTGACCGCGATGCTCGCGGTCGACAACATCGTGACCGGCGCGGCGCACGACGTGTGGACGGTCAACGTGGAGGAGGACTACCACGAGGCCGTGTCCGACTCCCAGCCGTCGGAGCCCGCCGGACCCCGGTCGACGACGGCCGCCTCCCGCACCGGTCGCGACGCGCCCGTCCTCCCTCGCCGCAGCCGGGAGCGCAAGGAGGACGCGGCCTGACCACCACCTCGCCGGCCACCCGGCCGGCCCCGCCCGGCGGGGATCCCGTCCTGCGCACCGGCTGGCTGGAGACCTGGCCCGGGCTGGTCCTGCTCGTGCTGGCGCTGCTCGGGTTGGCGGCCGGCCTGATCGCCGGTGTGCGTGGCGGACCGCTCTGGCTCGACGAGGCGCTGTCGGTCGAGATTGCCCGGCTGCCGCTCAGCGAGCTGCCCGGGGCGTTGCGCCAGGACGGGGCGCCGCCGCTCTACTACGTGCTGCTGCACGGCTGGATGGCCCTGTTCGGCACCGGCACGACCGCGGTCCGGCTGCTGAGCGTGGTGCTCGTCCCCGTCGCGCTCCTGCTCGCGCACCGGCTCGGCGGACGCCTGGGCGGCAGGGCCGGCGGGCGGGCCGCCGTCGTCGTGCTGGCCAGCCTGCCGTGGACGATGCGGTTCGGCTCCGAAACCCGCATGTACGTCCTCGTCGTCGCCCTGGTGCTGTTCGGGGCGCTGGCGCTGCTGGCCGTACGGGCCGCACCCTCGCGGACGGCGGTCGGCCTCGGGGCGGTGACGGTCGCCGCGCTGCTGCTCACCCACTACTGGGCGCTGTTCCTCCTCGCCGCCGTCGGGCTGTGGCACCTGCCCGGGCTGGCGCGCCGATCCGCCCCCTCGGTCCGGGTCGTGACGGCGCTCGTGCTCGGCGGGGTGCTGTTCCTGCCGTGGCTGCCGGTCTTCGTGTTCCAGGCCCTGCACACCGGCGCGCCCTGGGCGACGCCGCCGGCGCTGCTCGACCTCTTGAGGACCCCGACGTTCTGGGGCGGTGGCGCCGACCGCTGGCGCTGGGCACTGGTCGCCATCCTGCTGCCGCTGCTCGTGGTTGCCGTCGCGCGCCGTCGACCGGCCCGGGCGCTGGTCGGGATCGCGAGCCTCACCCTGCTGCTGGCCTGGGCCCAGACGGCCATGTCCGGCGGGGCCTACACCGGGCGCTACACCGCGGTCGTCGTACCGCTGGTCGCCGTCGCTGCCGGGCTCGGGGCCGTCGCGCTGCCGGGCCGCGGCGCGCCCCTGCTCACGCTCGCGCTGCTGACAGGGGTGGGCGCCTGGTCGGGGGTGCCCGCGGCCGCGGTGCCGCGCACCTCGGCGGCCGGGATCGCCGACGCCGTCCGGGACGCAGCGTCGCCGGGGGCGCTGCTGGCGTACTGCCCCGACCAGCTCGGTCCCCCGGTCCAGCGCCTGCTCGGGGCGGACTACGAGCAGGTGCTCTACCCGACGCTCGCCCCGCCTCAGCGGATCGACTGGGTCGACTACGCCCAGCGGCAGGCGGCCGCCGACCCGGCGGTGATCGCCCGGGAGCTCGATGCCCGGGCCGGTGACCGACCGCTGCTGGTGCTCAAGGCCAGCCGCTACCGCACCTTCGGCGGGCAGTGCGAGGCGTTGCTGGCCGGGCTGACCGACCTGCGCGGCCCGGCGACCCACCACTTCGGACGCGAGGGCACGACCGGCCAGCTGCTGTACCGCTTCCGCTGACGGCGCGCTGGACCCTTGCCAGTCCCGTCTCCGACCGCTACCTTGCGACGCATGGAACCGGGCGGCGCACGCAACCCGTTGCCCCAGCTCCGGCGGGGCGTGCTCGAGTACTGCGTGCTGTCGCTGCTCGGCGACGAGGAGCTCTACGGGTTCGACCTGGTCCGCCGACTGTCCGACGTGGACGGCATGGTCATCAGCGAGGGGACGATCTACCCCCTGCTGTCCCGGCTGCGCCGCGAGGGCTGGGTCACGACCACGTGGGCCGAGAGCGGATCAGGTCCGCCGCGGCGCTACTACGCCGTCACGCCCGAGGGCCGCCGCGCCCTGCACGAGTTCGCGGCCCAGTGGCGGCGCTTCCGCGACGCCGTCGACCAGCTGATGCCGAGGAGCACCTCATGACCACCGTCGACTCGCTCGTCTCCGACTACCTCGACCGGCTGGGCCAGGTGGCCGGGACCCTGCCGCCGGACCGGCGGGCCGAGCTGCTCGAGGGCATCAGCGACCACATCGACGCTGCCCGGGCGGCCGGCGCGGCCGACGACGAGGCTGCGGTCCGCACGGTTCTGGACCGGCTCGGCACACCGGAGGAGATCGTCGCCGCGGCGAGAGAGGACGCGGTCCCGACGCTCGTCGCCCGGCGCCGCGGTACCGGACTGGAGCTGGCGGCCGTCCTCATGCTGACCGTGGGCTCGCTGCTCCCGGTCGTGGGGTGGCTCGTCGGCGTCGGACTGCTGTGGGCCTCCCCGCGGTGGCGGGTCCTGGAGAAGATCGTGGGCACGCTGGTCGTCCCCCTGGGTCCCGGCGTCGTCTTCTACGCCGGTGCCATCCTGCCGCTCGCCGTGATCAGCGAGGTCTGCACCGGCTACCCCGACGGCACGGTCGACTGCGTCAGCAGCGGCCCGCCCGGTTGGATCTACCCGGTGGTCCTGGCGGTGCTGCTCGTCGCTCCGGTCGTCGTCGCGGTCTGGCTGTTTCGCCTCGCCGCCCGTCGCGCGAGGCAGGAACCACCGGACCTCGTCCCGGCGTACGCACCGACCCGCCCCTCGCCGTAGCGGAGCGGGACCGCACCACGCCGTACGGCCCGGCTCCTGTCAGGAGCCGGGCCGTACGGGACGTGCTGAGGACTACGTGGAGGCGACGACGGTCAGGGCAACGGTCGCCTCGACCTCGGGGTGCACCTTGACGGTCACGGTGTGTGCGCCGAGGGACTTGATCGGGGCGTTCATCGTGATCAGGCGACGGTCGAGCTTGGGGCCGCCGGCCTTGGCGACGGCCTGGACGACGTCCGAGGACGTGATCGAGCCGAACAACCGGCCACCGTCACCGGAGCGCGCCGGCAGGGTGACCGTGAGGCCGGACAGCTGGCCCTTGATCTCCTGCGCGTGGCTCAGGTCGCGGACCTCACGAACCTCGCGGGCCCGGCGGATCGTGGCGATCTGCTTCTCGGCACCGCGGGTGGCCTGGATGGCCAGGCCCTGCGGGACGAGGTAGTTGCGGCCGTAACCGGGAGCCACCTCGACCACGTCGCCGGGGGCACCGAGACCAGTGACGTCCTGCGTGAGGATGAGCTTCATCTGCGCGGCCATGTCAGCGCGCCGTCGAGGTGTAGGGCAGCAGGGCCATCTCACGGCTGTTCTTGACCGCCATGGCGACGTCGCGCTGGTGCTGACGGCAGTTGCCGCTGACCCGGCTCGCGCGGATCTTGCCGCGGTCCGAGATGTGCTTGCGCAGCGTGCCGGTGTCCTTGTAGTCGATGTAGGTCACCTTGTCCTTGCAGAACTGGCAGACCTTCTTCTTGAGCTTGCGGGGCGGTGGCTTGGCCATCGTCTTCGTGTCTCCTGGAGTCTGGGGTGTGTCTTAGAAGGGGGGCTCGTCGGACCAGCCACCGGACGCGGCAGCACCACCGGCAGGCGCAGAGGTCGCCCACGGGTCGGGGGTGGCGCCCTGCTGGCCGCCACCGCCTCCGCCGTAGGACTGCCCACCGCCACCGCCGCCACCGCTGTAACCGCCGCCACCACCACTGCGCGACGCCTTGGTGACCTTGGCAGAAGCGCGCCGGAGGGTCGGGCCGACCTCGTCGACCTCGAGCTCGACCACCGTGCGCTTCTCGCCCTCCTTCGTCTCGTACGAGCGCTGCTTGAGCCGGCCCTGGACGATCACGGCAGTGCCCTTGTGCAGGGACTCCGCGACGTTCTCAGCCGCCTCGCGCCAGACGGCACAGCGCAGGAAGAGCGCGTCGCCGTCCTTCCACTCGTTCGTGTTCTTGTCGAAGGTGCGCGGGGTCGAGGCAACGGTGAAGTTGGCCACGGCCGCGCCGCTCGGGGTGAAGCGGAGCTCGGGGTCAGCGGTGAGGTTGCCCACCACCGTGATCACGGTTTCGCCTGCCACGGGGTTCTCCTAGGGGTGCCCTTCCCGCGGTCAGCGGGAGATGTGTGGATGTGGGTGCGTGCCCGGTCGTGCGGCACAGGTGGAACGGGGAAGGGGCGGTGCCGGTGCTGTGGTGCCGCGTTGCCGCGGACTGGTCCGACCGTGCTGGTGCTGCCTAGCTCTCGGTCGGTGCGGGCTCTGCCGGAGCAGACGGCGCGGGCGCGGCTGCGGGTGCAGCAGCGACTGCGGCGGGAGCCGAGGCGGCGCTGGCCTTGGGGGCCTTCGCCTTCGCGGGCTTGCTCGCGCGCAGCTCAGGTCGCATGACCTTCGTGCGCAGGATCGACTCGTTGAGGTTGAGCTGGCGGTCCAGCTCCTTCATGACGGCCGGCTCGGCGTTGAGGTCGACGACGGCGTAGATGCCCTCGGCCTTCTTGTCGATCTCGAAGGAGAGCCGGCGGCGTCCCCAGACGTCGACCTTCTCGACCGTCCCCCCGCCGTTGCGGATGACGTTGAGGAACGTGTCGAGTGAAGGAGCAATGGTGCGCTCCTCCAGGTCGGGGTCGAGGATGACCATGAGCTCGTAGTGACGCAAGTGACCCACCTCCTCCTGTGGACTCAGCGGCCACGGACCATCCGTGGCAGGAGGGTGTTCGCGTCAGCAAACAGTCCAACGCTACCAGCGGCCCGCCCCCCGGGCCGTCCAGCCCCGCGATCTTCCCCCTGTGCCCCCGGGACACGCGGCTGAGGTCGCACGACGGGAAGATCACCGCCATCGGAACGCTCGGGCAGCGCCCGCTGGCTAGGCTCGGCGGCATGCTGCGGATCGGTGCCCATGTCGACCAGACCGACCCCCTCGCCGAGGGGCGCGCCAGGGGCGCGGACCTGGTCCAATTCTTCCTGGGCGACCCGCAGGGGTGGAAGAAGCCGGTGGTCCCGGAGCTCGGTGACACGACCGGGACCGACCTCTACGTGCACGCGCCGTACATCGTGAACCTGGCCTCGACGAACAACAAGATCCGGATCCCGTCGCGCAAGATCCTGCTCGACCAGGCGACGGCGGCAGCGTCGATCGGCGCCAAGGGGCTGATCGTCCACGGCGGTCACGTCACCAAGGGCGACGAGCCGGGCATCGGGGTGGAGAACTGGGTGAAGGCCTTCCAGCGCATGCAGGCCCCGCTGCCGATCCTGCTGGAGAACACCGCCGGCGGTGAGCACGCGATGGCCCGGCGCCTCGACGCGCTGGCCCGCCTGTGGGACGGGATCGGCGGCTTTCCGAACGTCGGGTTCTGCCTCGACACCTGCCACGCGCACTCCGGCGGCGAGGAGCTGGTCACCGTTGTCGAGCGGGTCAAGGCGATCACCGGCCGGATCGACCTGGTGCACTGCAACGACTCGCGCGACGCGTTCGGCTCCGGGGCAGACCGCCACGCCAACCTCGGCGACGGCTCCATCGACGGGGAGGTGCTGCTGGCGGTGGTCGCCGCGGCCGGCGCCCCGGTCGTGTGCGAGACGCCCGGCGGGGTCGACCGGCAGCGCGCCGACATCGAGTGGCTGCGGGCGAACCTGCCGGCCTGAGACGTCCAGGAGCTCAGCTCAGAACAACGGCTGCGAGGCCACGAACAACGCGCTGCCCAGCCCGAGCCCCATCGCCGAGGCGACCAGCACCAGGTCGTGCGCCCGGTAGCGCTCGGCGAGCCGGACCAGCGCCCACACCACCGGGAAGAGCACCAGGTAGATCCTCGGCAGCGACAGCAGCGGACGGCCGGGGAAGACGAGCAGCAGCGGGAGCAGGACACCGGCCCACAGGTGCACCGCGTACGTGAGGCGCATCCGCAGCGCGACCCACACGCCGGCGGCCAGCACGCCGAGCACCACCAGGAGGTCCAGTGCGAAGTACCCACCCGGGTAGGAGCCGGGGAACTGCGTCCCGACCCGCAGCCCGTCCCACAGCGTCTGCCAGGGCAGGCTCGCCTCCTTGCCCCAGCCGGTCCGCTGCAGCTCGACCGGGCGGAGCGGGTCGTCGTAGCGCACCAGCCAGAAGCCCAGGTAGAGCAGCAGTCCCACCCCGGTCGCGACCGGCGCGAGCAGCCGCGTGGCCAGCGAGGACACGCGACGGTTGGGCTCCTCCCGCCACTGCAGGACCGCCTCGCACGCCAGCGGCAGCGCCAGCAGCACGCCTGGGCTGCGGGTCAGCGCGGCGAGCAGCCCGAGCAGGCCGGCCACCGCCCACCGCCGGCGGCGCGCGGCCAGCAGCGCTGCTAGCGACAGCAGCAGGAACAGCGACTCGGTGTAGGGCGCGAACAGGAAGAACGACGTCGGCAGCACGCAGACGTAGAGCACGGCCCGCCGCGCCGCCGACTCCGACAGCTCGAGCGCCGTCAGCCGGTGCAGGACGATCAGCGCGCCCAGCAGCGCGAGGTTCGCGACGAGGTAGCCGGCCAGGAGCAGATGCCCACCCGTGAGCCAGCCGACGGCCCGCACCAGCATCGGGAAGAGCGGGAAGAACGCCGCGCTGCCGTCGTCGGGCCGGTAGCCGTCGGCGGCGATCCGCAGGTACCAGATCGCGTCCGACCGCTCCCACGCCGTCCACAGGTTCTGCCAGCCGCCCTCGACCGCGGGGGCGTCGCGCCCGGGGACGCCGACCCGCTCGCCCTGCGGCAGCAGCCCGACGACGAGCAGGCCGTGGACGAACAGCGCGACCCGCACCGCGAGGAAGACCTTCAGGCAGTACGCCGCGGCGCGCCAGAGCTGGGGCGACGGCCGCCAGGAGGCGAGCGTCGGTGCAGCCCGGTCGGTCACGGGCGCACCGTAGCGGCCGGCTCGCGCCCCGGCGGTCACCCTCGGCCTCTACAGTCGGCCGGTGTCCACGGGGGTCCGCGACGACGTCCGCGCCCGGGACGTCGACGGTGCGGTCCAGCACCCGCCCCGGGCCCGGCTGGAGTGGATCGGGTGGCTGGCCACCGGAGCCGCGCTCGCCGTGCTGCTGACCTGGCCGCTGGTACGCCACCTCGGCACCCGGATCCCGCAGGACACCGGCGACCCGCTCGCCCAGGCGTGGTTCCTCGCCTGGGGCGGCCACGCCCTCACCACCTCCCCGACCTCGCTGTTCCAGGGCAACGTGTCCTGGCCCGCCGAGCGCAGCTTCGCCTTCGCCGACAGCCTGCTCGGCTACGCGCCGTTCGCCCTGGTGGGAGACGGTCCGTTCGCCGCCGTCGTGCGCTACGACCTCGTCCTGCTCCTGGCGTACGCCCTCGCCTTCGCCGCGGCCGGGCTACTGGCCCGGGAGCTCGGCTGCCGGGTGCCCGCTGCGGCCGTCACCGCGGCGGCGTATGCCTGGGCGCCCTGGAAGGTGACCCACAACGGCCACCTCAACGTGCTGTCCACCGGCGGGGTCGCGCTGACGCTGTTCCTGCTGGTCAGCGGCTACCGCCGGGGGCGCCCCTGGCAGGTCGTGGCCGGCTGGGCGGTCGCGGCCTGGCAGCTCAGCCTCGGGTTCGCGCTCGGGATCTGGTTCGCCTACCTGCTTGCCGTCCTGGCCGCGATCGCGGTGGCCGGGTGGCTTCGCCGCGGCCGCCCCGCGCTGCCGCCCCCGCTGGTGCGGGCAACCGTTGCCGGGACCGCGCTCGTCGGGGCCGTGACCGCCTTCATGGTCCGGCCGTACCTGCAGATCGCCGCCGCCAGCCCGGACGCGCTGCGGAGCCGGGACGAGGTGGCGGTGTTCAGCCCGCCGCCCCGCGGCCTGCTTGCCGCGGGGCAGGAGAGCCGGGCCTGGGGCGAGGCAACCGCCGTCGTGCGCGACACGCTCGTCTGGCCACCCGAGCAGGCGCTGCTGCCCGGTGTCGTGGTCGTGCTCCTGGCGGTCGCCGGACTCCGGTGGTCGAGGGCGCCGGTGGCCCTGCGGCTCTGGCTGCTCGCCGGGGTCGTGGTCACCGTGCTGCTGTCGCTCGGGGTGTCGCTGTGGGGCGGGCTGCTGTACGACCCCCTCCTGTCGTACGCCCCCGGTTGGGACGGGATGCGCACACCGGGGCGGCTGGCCTTCCTCTGGACGCTGGGCCTGGCCGTGCTGGCCGGCTTCGGCGCGCAACGGGGGGTCGACGCCCTCGGCGGCCGGGCGCTGCCTGCTGCGCTCGGGCTGCTGCTGACGGCGACGGTGCTCTACGAGGGTGCGCCCCGCCTCCCGCTGGTGGCCGTGCCGACCGCGCCCGCCGCCCTGTCCGGGGTCGAGGGCCCGCTGCTGCACCTGCCGGCCGGGGCGGGCCCGGACACGACGTACATGCTCTGGTCAACCGACGGCTTTCCGCGGATCGTCAACGGCGACGGGGCCTTTCGCGCGCCGGAGGTCGACCGCCTGCAGCTGGCCAGCGAGGCCTTCCCCGACGCCGCCTCGGTGCAGGTGCTGCGCGCCGCCGGCGTCCGGACCGTCGTGGTGCACCGCGCGACCGTCGACGGGACGCCGTGGGAGGGCGCGGCCGACCCGCCCGTCGACGGGCTGGACGTCACCCGTCGCGACGCCGGCGACGTGGTGCTGTTCGACCTCAGCCGGGAGCCGTGACCCGGGCGTCGGGCGCCCCGTCGAGGACGCCTCCGGCCGGGTCGTCGACGCCGTCGGCGCGGACCACGTCGCGCTCGGGCTGCAGCACGTCGCGCACGACCAGCGCAGCGATCGCGATCAGGACGGCGTCGCGCAGCAGCACGGCCCCGAGGAACCACTCCTGCGGGATGCCCTTGCCGGGCGCGGAGTTGCCGACGAAGAAGTAGAACCGGCTGGCCAGCACCAGCGCCTCCGCGGCCTGCCAGGCCAGCAGGCTGCGCCAGCTCGGCCGCGCCAGCACCGCCAGCGGCAGCAGCCACAGCGAGAACTGCGGGCTCCACACCTTGTTGGTCAGCAGGAACGCCACCACGGTCAGGAACAGCACCTGCGCCAGGCGCGGCCGCCGGGGCGCCTTCAGGATCAGCGCGACGACCCCGGCCAGTGCCGCCACGAGCACGAGCAGCACACCGCGGTTGAGCAGCTGCGGCGGCGTGCCTGCCGGGTCCAGCGAGGTGCCGCGGACCTGCTCCAGGACGAACCACAGGGAGTCCCAGTCGGCGGGCCGCGTGGTGTTGAGCTCGAAGAAGCGGTAGGACGCGTTGACCCCGCGCACCACCGTCCCGTCGGGCTGGACCACCTCGACCGTCGGCAGCAGTGCCCCGAGACCATCTGTCCCGAGCCGGTCCAGCGGGCTGGCGGCGACGACCTGCTGGCCGGCGCCGACCTCGGCGAACGACGGGCTGGTCAGGTAGACCGGCAGGCTGACGACCACGGGCGTGACGACCAGCGCCACGGCGGTGACGGCGAACGCCCGGAGCCGCCCCGCGCGCAGGCACAGCGCGAACAGCGGGACGAGGAAGAGCACCGGGTAGAGCTTGGTGGCGGTCGCGAGCCCCAGCAGGACCCCCGCCGCCAGCGGTCTGCTGCGGGCCCACGCGAGCAGCCCGAGGCCGGCCAGCCCCATCGCGACGAGGTCCCAGTTGGTGCTGCCGTGCAGCACGAGCAGCGGCGCGGCGGCGAAGATCGCTGCGTCCCAGGGCCGGCGCCGTCCGGCGAGCCCGGCGGTGGTGATCGCGACGACGACCGCGCCCGCGGTGAGCATCGCCCACGTCACGTCGTAGAAGCGGCGGGGCCGCTCGTCGGGGTCGAAGGCGGTCACGGTCGTCGCGGCCACCTGCATGACGGCGCCGATGACGACCGGGTACTCGACCGGGTGCTCCAGGTAGGGCGTGCGCCCCTCGTTCAGCCGCTCGGCGAAGTAGAGGGCGAAGACGTCGGTGTAGCAGCCGCGGGTGTACTGGTACTCGTCGGTCCAGGCCTGCACGCGGCACGGCGACTTCTGCCACCACCCGAACAGGCTGGCCACCAAGGTGATCAGCACGATCCAGCGGACCGGGGTCCAGAAGCCGCGGCGCCGCAGGTCGCTGTGGCGGCCGGGGGGACCGCCCAGCGCGGTGACGGTCCCCGCGACGACCGGGTCGTGGCGCGAGGGCAGCACCGGGTCCGGGTCCGACAGCACGCGGTCCGACAGCACCCCCGGCAGGGAGGTGGGAGAGGCGGTCACGGCGTCGATGCTGCCGCACGCGCGGTCCCGGCGTACGGACGTCGGCGCGAAAGGGTGCGGCCTCGTCGTGCGCCACGTCGCAGGACGCGGCCGCCTCCCAGGATCGGAGCCACGTCCGCCCTGGTTCTGGCCCTCGCGCTGACCGCCTGCGCTGGCGCCGACGACAGCGAGGACAGTGGTTCCAGCGGCCAGGCGCGTTCCGCCGTGCCCGACCCGGCCCCCGACGAAGCGGCAGTGCTGGGGATCCCCCGAGGACTTCGAGCGGCCCCCCTTACGGTGACGGTGTGATGGCGGGGCCGACCGGCTGGGTGAGGAGGTGCGCGTGGCCACCGAGCAGGGCGAGCTCGTCGCGCGCAGCTCGGCCCGGTCACGCTGGTGCTGTTCGAGGGTGGGCACGACATGGTGTTCCACCCCGGTCTGGCGTTCATGACCGCCCAGGAGCAGGAGCGCTCCTAGGTTCTGGCCTGGGGCCACCGCAAGACCTGGAGCACTACGCCGCTGCCGGGCTCTCCACCGGTGCGGTGGCGGCGGGCGCGGGCGGGGTGTCCGGTTCCGGAGGGGCCCCCGGCTCGGACGACTCCTCCACCGGCAGCTCGTCCACCGAGGGCTCCGGTTCCGGCGACGGGGCCTCCGGCGAGGGGCTGGGCTCCACCGACGGCTCGGCCGGCGGCGCAGGCACGAAGGAGCGGCGCGGACGGGGGCTCGGCGGGGTGTCGTCGAAGTCACCACGGGTGCCCACGTCGGCCCGGTCCGGGAAGTCCGTCGCCGGCATCCCGGCGAGCGCCGGCTCCATGTAGGCCTTCCAGATGCCCGTGCTGAACCCCCCGCCGGTCGCCTCCACGCCGTCGATCCGGATCGTCTGCGGGGTCGCGTAGCCCAACCACACGGCGGTGGACAGCTCAGGCGTGAAGCCCACGAACCAGGCGTCGACGTTGTCCGACGACGTGCCGGTCTTCCCGGCGACGTCGCGCCCGTCGTCGAGCTGCGCACCCTGGCCGGTGCCCCGCTCCACGACCGCCTGCATCGCGAAGGTCGCGTCGGCCGCGACGTCCTCGCTGAAGGCGGCCGGCCCGTTCTGCTGCTCGGCGGTGTAGAGGACCTCGTCGCCCTGCTGCACCTGCGCGACCATGTAGGGCTTGGCCGGCACCCCGCCGTTGGCGAAGGTGGCGTAGCCGACGGCCTGGTCGAGCACCTGCACCTCGTAGCCGCCGAGCGCGATCCCGCCGTTGGTGCTGCCGTCCGTGCTCGCCAGTGGGGCCCGGTCGGGGATGCCGGCGGCGTGCGCCAGGTCGGCGACGTTCGAGGGCCCGACCTCGAGGCCGAGCTCGTAGTACGCGGTGTTGATCGAGCGCCGGGTGGCCTCGACCAGGTCGACCCGGCCGAAGCTGCGGTCGCCGAAGTTCACGATCGGTCGCTCCAACCCCGGGAACTCCTTCTCGTTGTTGCCGTCGAGCCGGGTGCGCAGGCTGATGTCCTGGTCGAGCGCCGTCGCCAGGACGTACGGCTTGAAGGTCGACCCGGGCTGGCGTCCGATGCCGCTGTTGTTCGCGTAGTCGAAGTCGGTGCCGGTGGCGCCGCCGTAGTAGGCCCAGACCTCCCCGGTGCCGGGGCGGACCGAGACGAGCGCGCCCTGCAGGCCGTCGGCTCCGGGGGCGTCACCGGTCACCGCCTGGACGGCGGCGACCGCCGCGTCCTGGGCCTGCTTGCGGATCGTCGTGAGCACCGTCAGCCCGCCGGCGGAGAGACGGTCCTCGTCGAAGCCCCGCACGGAGAGCTCCCCGAGGACGGCGGTGATGACGTGTCCCTTGGGCCCGGACAGGTCGTTGTTGCGCGGGCCGGAACCGATCGGCAGCACCTCCGGGTAGACCTGCGCCTCGCGCTCGGCCTGCGTCAGCCAGTCCTGCTCGACCATCCCGTCGAGGACGTAGTCCCAGCGGGCCTGCGCGTCCTCGGGGTTCTGGACCGGGTCCAGCCGGGACGGGGTGCGGATGGTCGCGGCCAGCACCGCGCCCTCGGCGACGCTGAGCTCGCTGACGTCCTTGCCGAAGTAGACGTTGCTGGCCACCTGGATGCCCGAGGCCTGCCGGCCGAAGTAGATGGTGTTGAGGTAGTTCTCGAGGATCTGCGACTTCTCGACGGTCCGGGTCATCTTCAACGCGATGAAGACCTCCTTGACCTTGCGGGTGTAGGTGCGCTCGGAGGTCAGGAAGGCGTTCTTGGCGTACTGCTGGGTGATGGTCGAGCCGCCGGCCTGGACGCTGCCGCCGCCGCGGACGTTGGTGAGCAGCGCGCGGGCGATGCCCCGCGGGCTGATGCCCGGCTCGGTGTAGAAGCCGCGGTCCTCCGCGGCGAGCACCGCGAGCTGGACGTGCTCGGGGATCTCGTCGATGGAGACCGGGATGCGGTTCTCGGCGCCCACGCGACCGATCTCGGCGCCGTCGGAGTAGAGGATCCGCGTCGCGGTGGCGACCGAGCTGTCGCTGGGCTCCGGCACGTCGGTCATGGCGTACGCGATGCCGAACAGGCCCACGCCGGCCAGGATCGAGGCAGCGCCGCCCCCGAGCAGCACGCGTTTCCAACGGATGTTCGACAGACGGCCCATCCGGTCATCCTCCCCCACTCGGTGTGAACGACGCCTGTGGCGCTGCTCGCCCCCGGGGGTCAGCCCCGCCGCCGCCGATCGGAGGAGGTGATGCTGTTCACCTCCTGGTCATCTGGTGTTGCGCGCCGGCGATCGGTGGACGTACTGTCCATGGCACGGCGATGTATCGCACCGATACATCGTCACGGCACGACTTCGGTCAGTGAAAGGGGGACGCTTGCTCGAGCTCGCCGTCCTCGGACTGCTGAACGAGGCGCCTCTGCACGGCTACGAGCTGCGCCAGCGTCTCAAGGCCACGCTGGGGACGTTCCGGGCGTTCTCCTACGGCTCGCTGTACCCGTCACTGCGGCGCATGAAGGCCGCCGGCTGGATCACCGAGGACGACGGGGACGCCGAGATCGTCGCTGACGCACCGCCCCTGACCGGGCGGCGCGGCAAGGTCGTCTACAAGCTCACCGCTGACGGCAAGGAGCGGCTCGCCGATCTCCTGGCCGAGGCCGGGCCGTCGGCGTGGGAGGACGAGACGTTCGGCGTCCACTTCGCCTTCTTCGGCCAGACCGACCCCGAGGTGCGCGTGCGCATCCTCGAGGGCCGGCGCTCGCGGCTCGAGGAGCGACGCGAAGGCGTCGCCACCTCGATCGACCGGGCCCGTTCGCGGCTCGACCGCTACACCCTGCAGCTCCAGCAGCACGGGCTCGAGTCCGTCGAGCGCGAGGTCCGGTGGCTCACCGAGCTCATCGAGACCGAGCGCCGGTCGACCGCACCGACTGCTCACCCAGACCCCGCCACACCACCCACCACAGAAAGAGGAGCGCCCTGATGGGTTCCGTCCGTGTAGCCATCGTCGGCGTCGGCAACTGCGCCGCGTCGCTCGTCCAGGGCGTCGAGTACTACCGCGACGCCGACCCGACCGCCCGCGTCCCCGGCCTGATGCACGTCGACCTCGGCGGCTACCACATCCGCGACATCGAGTTCGTCGCCGCCTTCGACGTCGACGCCAAGAAGGTCGGCTTCGACCTGTCCGAGGCGATCCTGGCCAGCGAGAACAACACCATCAAGATCGCCGATGTCCCGCCGATGGATGTCACCGTCCAGCGCGGCAACACCCTCGACGGGCTCGGCAAGTACTACCGCGAGACCATCGAGGAGTCCGACGCCGAGGCTGTCGACGTCGTCGCCGCCCTCAAGGCCGCGCGTGTGGACGTGCTCGTCTGCTACCTGCCTGTCGGGTCGGAGCAGGCCGCGAAGTTCTACGCCCAGTGCGCCATCGACGCCAAGGTCGCGTTCGTCAACGCGCTGCCCGTGTTCATCGCCGGTACCCCCGAGTGGGCCGAGAAGTTCCGTGCCGCCGGCGTCCCGATCGTGGGTGACGACATCAAGAGCCAGGTCGGCGCCACCATCACGCACCGCGTGATGGCCAAGCTGTTCGAGGACCGCGGCGTCATCCTGGACCGCACCTACCAGCTCAACGTCGGCGGCAACATGGACTTCAAGAACATGCTGGAGCGCGACCGCCTGCTGTCCAAGAAGATCAGCAAGACCCAGGCCGTGACCTCCAACATGGAGCACGACATGGGCGCCCGCAACGTCCACATCGGCCCGTCGGACTACGTCCAGTGGCTCGACGACCGCAAGTGGGCGTACGTCCGCCTCGAGGGTCGCGCCTTCGGTGACGTCCCGCTGAACCTCGAGTACAAGCTCGAGGTGTGGGACAGCCCCAACTCGGCCGGCGTCATCATCGACGCGGTCCGCTGCGCCAAGATCGCGCTCGATCGCGGCGAGGGTGGTCCGGTGCACCCGGCGTCCACCTACTTCATGAAGTCCCCGCCCAAGCAGGTCCGCGACGACGTCGCCGGCCCCGCCCTCGAGGCGTGGATCCGTGGCGAGGACGTCTCCGAGTTCGTCGGCGACGCCGCCGTGGACGAGATCGGCTAGCAGCACCCCGTTCGGCGCGACGGCCCGGTTTCCCTCCACAGGGGGAGCCGGGCTGTGGCGCGTCCGGGGTGCCCTAGGTTCGGCCGATGACGATCTCCGGCTGGGCCCTCGAGCTCGCGCGCGACGACCTCACCCGTACGTCCCTGATCGACGTGGACGTGCCGGAGCCCGGTGAGGGCGAAGCAGTGCTGCGGGTCGACCGCGTGGGCCTGACCGCCAACAACGTGACGTACGGCGTCCTGGGCGACGCCTTCCGCTACTGGCAGTTCTTCCCGGCCTCGGACGGCTTCGGCCGGGTGCCGCTCTGGGGCTTCAGCGAGGTCGTCGCCTCGACCGTGCCCGGTGTGGAGATCGGGCAGCGGCTGTACGGCTACCTGCCGATGGCCAGCCACCTGGTCGTTCAGCCGGTCCGGGTCGACGAGCGCGGCTTCCGCGACGGCAGCCCGCACCGGGCCGACCTGCCGTCGCCGTACAACGCCTACGCGCTGACCACCGGCGACACGGCGTACGAACCCGACCGGGAGGACCTGCAGGTCCTGTTCCGGCCACTGTTCTTCACCTCCTTCATGCTGGCCGACCAGCTCGAGGACAACGACGTCTACGGCGCCAGGACCGTGCTGCTGAGCTCGGCGTCGAGCAAGACCGCATACGGCTCGGCCTCCCTCCTGCACGGCGGCGCCACCGAGGTCGTCGGCCTGACCTCCGCGAGCAACCTCGCCTTCACCGAGTCCCTCGGCTGCTACGACCGGGTCCTGTCCTACGACGACGTCGAGACGCTCCCGACCGACGTCCCCACCGCCTACCTGGACCTGGCCGGCAGCACCCCGCTGCGCCGGCAGCTGCACACCCACCTCGGTGACGCCCTG
>Ga0335397_10004099_pt1 | contig 19314 bp, 21 predicted proteins | sample MAT04_FD_205740 | JGI IMG/M metagenome (GOLD analysis project Ga0335397, IMG submission 205740) | Freshwater microbial communities from Lake Fryxell liftoff mats and glacier meltwater in Antarctica - MAT-04 (spades assembly) (version 2) ... | reverse complement strand
CAGCGGCAGCAAATTCAGTTCCGCCCAGTTGGATCCGCTCTGGAGGCGGGCGAGTGCGGTCTCGGTGAGACCGGAGCGCCGCAACAGGCCGGCGAGCCCCATCGCGGGCGGCATCATGCGGCGCGCCAGGTCGGAGAGTGCGGGGCTCCCGGGAGGCAGCGCCGGTTCCTGCGACACCGCGTCGAGCAGCGACCGGCCCGCCGTCGCCTCGGCGGAGGAGGACCCCGGGGCCGGCGGCGCGTCAATCTGGGCGATGACCTCGAGACGCGGGCCCACAAACAGTTTCTTCAGCCCGCCGGCATCAACGGAGCGGACGGACAAAACGCGGGCGTTCGGTCCCAGTTTCTCCCGGATCAACGTGACGGCCTCGGCCGCGGATTTCACCGTGAACTTGTAGGCGCCGGGCGCGAAGTTGGGGCGGGATTGGGCCATGGCGTTCAGGCGGCGGCTTTGGCCGGGGTTTCGGGGACGAGCACGGGCTGCGCGGAGAGGTGCGCGGGCATCGTGACGATGCCGGCGTTCTCGATCTCGGTGGCGGTCGGCAGTTCCTGGAACGCGAGGACCACGAGGCGCGGGAAGGAGGACTCGAAGAAGCGCTTGAGGGGCAGGCGGACCTCGGTGGAGACGACCATGACCGCGGGCTGGCCGGCGGCCGTGAGTTCACCGGTGCGGCGCGTGATCTCCTCGAGAAGGTGCCGGGCACTGGCGGGATCGAGCGCGAGGCCGACCTCGGTGGGCGAACGGTGGATCTTGGTGGAGAGCCAGTGTTCGAGGCGCGGGTCGAGCGTGACCGCGCGGATCACGCCGGGGCGGCACTCATACTCCGGCACAAAATAGAGGCCGAGCCGGCGGCGGACGAGTTCGCTGAGGTCGTCGGGATTTTTCGACAGCGAGGCGAAGTCGGCGATGCCCTCGAGGATCAGCGGCTGGTTGAGAATCGCGACGTTTTCGCGGAGAAGGTTCTGCAAGACGCGCTGGATGATGCCGAGGCTGACGAGGTCGGGCAGGAGCTCGGCGATGAGGGCGGGCTGGTTCTGCTTGAGATGGTCCACGAGATGCTGGACCTCCTGGCGGCCGAGCAGGTGATGCGCGCTGAGCTTGAGGGTCTCGGACAAGTGCGTGATGAGCACCGACGCAGGATCGACGATCGTGTAGCCGTTGATCTCGGCGGTTTTCTTCTCGGTCTCATCAATCCAGGTGGCCTCCAGATTGAAGACCGGCTCGCGCGTCGGCAGGCCCTTGAGGCGGATTTTGCTGCCGGAAACATTCATGGCCAGCAGGCGGCCGGGCACGAGCTGGCCGCGCGCGACGGCCTTGCCGCGAAGCAGGAAGCGGTAGTCGTTGGGCTCGAGTTCGAGATTGTCGCGGACGGAAACAGGCGGGACGACGATGCCCTTTTCACGGGCGAGGGACTTGCGCACGCCGGTGACGCGGGCGAGCAGTTCCCCACCCTTCTTGGCGTCGGCGAGCGGGAGCAGGCCGTAACCGATCTCGATGGCGAACACATCAATCTCGATGAGCTTGCGCACATCCTCGGCCCCGCCGGGCGACGTCGCAGTGGCCGCAATGGAAGCCTCGCCAGCCTTGCCCTTGGCGCCGGCAGCGGACTTGCCGCTGGCCACCGGCGCATCGCCGAGGGGATGGCCGTCCTTCTCTTCCTGTTCACTGAGAATCTTGGCGAGATAGGCGGCGATGCCGGCCAGCACGAGAAACGGCATCAGCGGCATGCCGGGCATCATCCCGAACAACAGCATCATGCCCGCGCCAATCTTCATCGCTCGGGGATAACGGAAAAGCTGGCCGGCGAGCTGCGTGCCGAGATTGGTGTTGGCGGACGCGCGGGTGACGAGGATGCCGGCGCCGACGGAGAGGATGAGTGCGGGGATCTGGGACACCAGGCCGTCACCGATCGAGAGCAGCGTGAACTTCTGCAGCGACTCGGCGAGGGAGAGATCCATCTGGAACACGCCGATCGCGAAACCGCCGATGACGTTGACCAGGGTGATGATGATGCCGGCGATGGCGTCACCGCGGACGAACTTCGAGGCGCCGTCCATCGCGCCGTAAAAATCCGCCTCCTTTTGCACCTTCACGCGGCGCGTCGTGGCCGTGATCTCGTCAATGATGCCGGCGTTGAGCTCGGCATCGATGGCCATCTGCTTGCCGGGCAGCGCGTCGAGGGTGAAGCGCGCGCTCACCTCGGCGATGCGGCCCGCGCCCTTCGTGATAACGACGAAATTGATGACGACGAGGATCACAAACACCACGGCGCCGACGATGTAGTTGCCCTGGATGACGAAGTGGCCGAACGCATCGATCACGTGTCCGGCGTAGCCGTGCACGAGCACCTGGCGGGTGGAACTGATGTTGAGCGCGAGGCGGAACAGCGTCAGCGCGAGCAGCAGCGTCGGAAAACTGGAGAACTCCGGCGGATCCTTGACGTAGATGATGGCGAGCAGGACCAGCAGCGAGAGCCCGATGTTGAGTGCGAGGAGGCAGTCCAGCATCACCGCCGGGATCGGCATGATCAGCAGCAGGACCGTGAGGAACAGGCCGCCGGTGAAAATGAGGTCGGCCCGCTTGAGCAGCGTGGCGACGGGACCGGGCGTGAGGGTGGAATCGGACATGGCTTAGGCGGAGGCCTCCATGCGCCGGGTTTTCAGCCGGTGGAAGTAGTAGCGATGGGTGCGGTAAACGACCGCGAGGATCTCCGCGACGGCCTGGTAGAGGTTGGCGGGGATGGTTTCGTCCACCTTGCCCATCGCGAAGAGCAGGCGGGCGACGGGCTTGTTCTCGACCGTCGGCACGCCGTGCTGGGCGGCGAGGGCCTTGATGCGCTGCGCAAAGCGGTTCTCGCCCTTCGCCAGCACGACGGGGGCCTGGTCCTTGCCGCGCTCGTATTTGAGCGCGACGGCAAAGTGGGTCGGATTGGTGACGACGACGTCGGCGGTGGCGACGGCGGAGAGCATCTGCTTCTGCATCAGGCGGCGGGCCATGCGGCGCATGGCGGCCTTGGTGTGCGCATCGCCCTCGGCGTTGCGGCGCTCGTCCTTGACCTCCTCGCGGCTCATGCGGAGTTCGCGGCCGGTCTTGAATTTCTCGTAGCTGTAACTCACCGCGGCAATCAGGCCGACCGCAAAGAGCAGCCGGCTCAGGAAAAGGATGGTTGCCTGGCTGAGAAAGGTACCGAGATAAGCGGCCTCGACCGGCGCGCTGAACAGCGGGTCGGCCATCAGGCCGCGCGCCCCGAGATACAGCACGGTGCCGACCGCGACGAGCTTGAGCAGGTCAATGCCGCACTTAGCGAAAGCCGACTTGGAAAACACGCGGCCAAAGCCCGCGACCGGGTCCAAGCGCTCGAACTTTACCAAAGCCGCCTCGGGCGAAAGCCGGAAGCCGCTCTGCAGGCCTCCCGCCAGCAACGCCGCCCCGGCGCAGCCCAGCAGCATCGGCAGCACCGCGTGACCCGCCGTGAACAACATGCCGTTCAATTCGGCCGGGATGGTCTCGCGCGAGACCGCGGTGACCCCAAAACGTGAAAAAATGCCCACCGCATACTCCGCGAGGTCGCGTGACGCGGCTTGGGTCGTGAGCGCAAACACGCCGAGCACCGCGCCGAGCATCAGGGCGACCGACAACTCCGGCGACTTCGCGAACTGGCCGCGCTCCATCGCCTCATTCAGCCGCTTCTCCGTGGGCTGCTCGGTTTTTTGCTCTTGATCAGTTTCGGCCATGTACCGCCACTCATAGCAACGCAGATGCCAACGGGATTTTGGGTATCGTTAGCCGCTTATAACCAAAGGTTTAAACTTTTATCTCTGGCCGCACTGCCCCGGGAAACACCTCAGCCCGGTTCCAGCGGAAACCAGCGGCAAAAATTGCCCTCCTCAGTTCCGGCCGATCACGCGCAGCATCTCCACGGGCGCGTTCGCGAATTCGATGTAGAGGTAACGCGCGATCAGACTCCCCGACACCCCCAAGAGCGCCAAGCCGGCGATCGCGCGCACCGAAAAGCTCATGATGAAGACGTTCATCTTCGGCACCATCCGGCCCAACGCGGAAAAGGCGAGGGTCACGAGGAAATTCATCGCGATAAACGGCGCCGCCATCCGCACGCCCAGCTCGATCACATGGCCGCAGCCTTCGATCAGCACCTCCGCCGCCACCGGGCTCAGTGTCGCCCGCCCGGCATGCGCCAGCTGAAAACTCTTCGCAAACGCCTCCAGCAGCGCGTGGTGGCCGCCGAGCAGGAAAAACAGCACCAGGGCCAGGGACGTCAACAGCGCCGCCAGAGGCTCGGTTGACGGCTCGGGCACGCCCATGCCGGGCGTCGCCGACAGGCCGATTTCCGAGGACATCAGGCGACCGGCCATTTCCACCGCGGCAAACGCCAGCCGCGCGATGAAGCCCAGCACCAGCCCGAGCACCACCTCCCCCGCCGCCATGAAACCGAGTTCCGGCAACGTGGACGGCACCGTCGACTGCGGAATCACGCCCGCCAGCAGCGTCGCGAGGCACACCCCGAGGCCCAGTCGGACGGTCACCGGTAGCGGGCGCCCCGCCAGCACCGGGAGCTGCAGCAACACCCCCAGCCCGCGGAGGAAGACAAACATCCAGGTCAGCAGGTAGTCGACGCTCATGGCCGGCGCGAATTTCGACTCCGGGCGCCGCTCAGTGGCCCATCGAGCCCATGCGCGAGATCATCGTGATCGCGAACTCCGACAACACCCGCAGCAACCAAGGGGTCAGGATCAGCGCCAGCCCGGCCAGCGCCAGCAGCTTGGGAATGAAGGTCAGCGTCGGCTCCTGCATGCTCGTGACCGATTGCACAATGCTCGCGAGCAGCCCGACCACGAGCGTCACGCCGAGAAACGGCGCCACCACGTAAAGTGAAAGCATCACCGTGGTCTTGAAGATGTCGATCGCGAGATCCGGGTTCATTTGCGCGCAGGGAAAAGTTAAAAATCGATCAAAGGTCGGGTCTGGCGGCGCAGGTCAGGGGCGAAGGGCGGTCAATTCGTTTTGCAATTTCGACGTCACGGGCCGGGCGCGTTCAGGCAAAACTCTGGACCAGCGACTTCACGACGAGGTGCCAGCCGTCCACGAGGACGAAGAGCAGGAGCTTGAGTGGGAGCGCGACGACCGTGGGTGGCATCATCATCATGCCGAGGGCCATCAGCACGGACGACACGAGGAAATCAATGACGAGGAACGGCAGGAACAGCAGGAAGCCCATCTGAAACGACGTCTGCAGCTCGCTGATGACGAAGGCCGGGATCACGACGCGCATCGGCAGGTCCTTCACCGCCGTCGGCCCGAAGCCGCCGAGCTCGAGGAAATACTCCAGGTCGCGGGTGCGCGTCTGCTTCAGCATGAATTCCTTCAGCGGCACCGACGCGCGGTCGATCGCCTCGATTGAGGTGATGCGGTTGGCGAGATACGGTGAGACCGCCTCCTTCTGGACCCGGTCAAACACCGGTCCCATGAGGAAAAACGTCAGGAAGAGCGAAAGGCCGACGATGATCTGGTTGGACGGCGCGCTGGGCGTGCCGAGCGCGGTGCGCACAAAGCCGAGTACGATCACGATGCGGGTGAAGCTCGTCATCAGCAGCACGATCGAGGGCGCGACCGACAGCAGCGTCATCACGATGACGATCTGCACCGCCACGCTCACCTGCCCGCCGGCCTGGCCGGAGCCCTCGAGGCCGATGTTCAGCCGGAACGGATCACCGGATTTGGCCGCGGGCGCGGACGTCGCGGGCGCCGGATCCGTCAGGGACTGGACCGGTGCCTCGGGAGTAAGAACTTTTGCACCCGTGGCACTGGCTTGCGCCCGCAACGAGGGCGCGGCGACACACAACACCACCGCCGCGACCGATCCGGACAAAATCAGGCGAAAAAGGGCGTTCACCGGGAAAGCTCCCGGTTCGGCGCTGAATCCAGCGTCGTCAACAGGTCAATGCGTCCCGGGCACACCCCGAGCAGGATTTTTTTGCCCTCGTAGGAGGCGACCACGAGATACTGGCGGCTGCCGAGCGAGCGCGTCTCATCAATGGCGAGCTTGCGGGCCTCGCGACTGGCGAAAGGCAGCTTGCGGCCACGGAAAAACATCCAGCCGCCCGCTGCCGCCAGGACGATCGCACCGAGGATGGTGACGGAACCGTAACCGGACGACGGGGCCGCGGCGGAGGACTTTTCCGCGACGGCACTCGCACCGGGGTAGATCACCCGGGAGTCATCGGCGGCACTGAGCGTCAGCGCGGCGAACGCCAGCCCGAGGCCGGCGAGAAGAGGGCGAACGCGGAGGCTCATGCCTTCGCACTGCCGACGAGCTCGGTGATCTTGATGCCGAAGTTGTCCTCGACGACGACGACCTCTCCATAGGCGACGAGCTTGTCGTTGACGAACAACCCGACCGGGTCGCTGGCGTGCTGCGTGAGCTGCACGACGGAGCCGGCGGTGAGTTCGAGCACGTCGCGCATGGGCAGCTGGACGGAGCCGAGCTGCACGGTGACCTTCACCTTGACGTCGAGCACGATATCAAGGGTTTTTTCTTCCATCAGAGTGGTAGGCATGGGTGGTTTCCTCAGGGGGGAGTTTGCGGGTGAGCTGGACGGCGACGCGGTCGGCATCATGGCCGACGCTGCCGATAAACTTGGGGGTGCCGTTGAGCAGCACGCGGGTTTCGTGAAACAAAGCGGCGGGCATTTCGATCACATCACCAACGCGCAGGCAGGTGAGCTCGCGCAACGTCATCTCGAGATTCGACCATTCGGCGCGCACCGGCAGCGTGATGCGGTCGTAGGCGGGCTGCCAGGTCGCGTGCTTTTCCGGCGCGGCGGCCACGGGCTCGGGCTGGCGGCGGGCCTGGATCTTTTTCACCAGCGGCTCGATCAGGTAGTAAGGCACGCCGATCTGAAGGGGCGCGGCGCAGTCGCCGAACGTGGCCTCCATCGTCAGAGCGAGAACAATGGCGTCCTTGGGCGAAGTCTGCAGAAAGCGTCCGTTGTTTTCGTGGCCGATGACGAGGGGGGTGATCGCGGGCTCCGGCTTCCAGAGGCCGCACCATTCCTCCAGCATGATCACAATCACGTCCTCGAGCAGGGCGACTTCGATCTCGGTGAGCGGGCGCTCGGTCTTCCCGGCCAGGCCGCGACCGCCGAGCAGGCGGTCGGCCAGGGCGAGGCCGAGGCGCGGCGCGAGATCGAGGATTCCCACGCCGGTCAGCGGATCGGCCTTGAACAAGGTGAGATGGGTGGGAGTCGCCATGGCCCCGGTGAACTGCGCGAACGTCGCCGTGGTCAGTGCCGTCAGCTTCAGTCCGAACTCCATGCGCAGGTGCAGCGAGAGGCGCGCGCTGAGGTAGCCGGCGAAATCCTCGTGAAGCAGACGCAGCCGGCGCAATTCGCCCTCGGACAAGAACGCCGGGTTGCGGAAATTGTGCGGGAGCACCTTGCCGGTGGCCTCACCGCCGCGTCCGGTGGCCCGCAGATACTTCTGCGGCGGGGAAGCGGGTTCGCCGGCGGCATCGATGAGCGTCGCCACCTCGGCGGGGGCGAGCAACGGGTCGGCAGGCTGGGGAGTTTCGTCGGCCATCGGGAGTTTTCCTTACTGGATGACGAAGTCGGAGAAATAGACCTGCTCCGCGACCTTGTGGCCGAGGGCGGTATTGTAAGCGGTGACGAGCTTCTCGCGGATGACGTTTTTCGAGCCGGGTTCCTCGAGGTCGGCGAGCGTGAGCGACGACAGGACGTTGAGCGTCACGTCCGTCAGGCGCGGCTTGTTGCCCTCGAAGGTCTCCTTGATCGTGGCGTCGCCGCCCGTCACGAGGAAACTGGTCTTGAGATAACGCGTGCCCATGGTGCCGGCGAGATTCACGACGACGTTTTGGAATTCATAACCGTCTTCGCTCCCCTTCCCTTCCTTGCCCTCTTTGCCCTCCTTGCTGCCATGTTCAGACTTGGCGGCCTTGCCCTCGGATTTCTCCTGGGCGGGCTCGGAAGCGGCGGTGGTCAATTTCTTGGTCAGGCGCGGCAGCACGACAAATTCGACGGCAGCGAAGGTGACGACCGGACCGAGCACCAGCGCGGCGAGGACCGGCAGCCAGGCTTTGATCGGACTGGGGGCAGCCGCCGCGACGGGAGCCGCCGCCAGTGCGGGGGTGCCCGCCGCAGAGGGTGCGGCCACGGGAGGCGTGGTCGCCGGGGAATCTGATTTGGCAGCGGCCATGTCGGGGATTAACGGGTCTTCAGGTTGACGATGTCCTCGAGCACCGTGTCAGACACGGTGATGAGACGGGACGCGGCCTGGAAGCTGCGCTGGGTCGTGATCAAGTCGGAGAACTGCTGCGTCAGGTCGACGTTCGAGCCCTCGAGCGTGCCCGACTCGATCGTGCCGATGCCGAGGCTTCCGGGCGTGTTGTCGGCGGCGGTGAGCGTGAGCGAACCGCTGACCGGTCCGGCCGAAGCCATGCCAGTGTACAGGCCGTTGCCGGTGCTGGTGAGCGCGCTCTGGTCGCGGAAATTCTGCATCAGGACCTGGTTGGTCGTGGCGGAGGTGCCATCGGAGTAAAACTCGATCAGGTTGCCGCTCTTATCGATGGTGAAGGACTGGAGCTGCGTGCCGGTGGGCGGCGTACCGAGGGTGATGTCACCGACTGTCGAAGGCGGGGTGCCGCTGGAACCGCCGGTCAGACCCTGCACGCGCATGCCGCCCGGCGTCACGAGGTGACCGGCGGAATCGAGGCGAAAGCCGCCGTCGCGGGTCGCGTAGGTGGCGCCATCCGAGGGATTCGTCACCATGAAGTAACCACTGCCCGAAATGCCGAGGTCCGTGGCGTTGCCGGTGGCCGAGAGCGAACCCTGGTTGAAACTGGTGGCCACGCCGGCCAGCGCGACGCCGGTACCCACGGCGATCGCCGAGCTGTTGGAGCCGCCGCCGATCGCGGGTGAGGAGGCGCGCAGGATGTTGCTGAAGCTGTCGCCATAGCTGGCGGAGGAGCTCTTGAAGCCGGTCGTGTTAACGTTGGCGATGTTGTTGCCGATGACTTCGAGGCCCTTTTGGAAGGTCCGCAGGGCGCTGACGCCGCTGTTCATTGTGCCGATGAGTGACATGGTGGTGGGAGTTGAGGATTAAGGCGTCGAGGCGCTGGGGGGGACGGGAACGGAACCGTTCTCCAGGCGGAGCACGGAGTAGAGGGAGTAGGACTGGCCGTTAAGGACGAGCATCGGGGTCGCGCCACTGGCATCGATCGCGGTGACGTTGCCCGTTGCGACGGTGCCGTCGCCGGCGTCGACGGTGACCGAACGACCGAGGTAGCCGTTGGCGGTCGAAAGATCCTGCATGGTGCGCATCTGCGTCATCTGCTGCGTGAGCGTCTGGGTCTGCTGCAGCGTGGTGAACTGCGCCATCTGGGCGATGAACGCGGTGTCATCCATCGGTTTCATCGGGTCCTGATTTTGAAACTGGGTGGACAGCAACTTGAGAAAATCAGCCTGGCCGAGGGCCTTGGGCGCAGCAGCCGGGGTGGTCGACGACGCGCCGGCGTTCGCCGCGTTGGCGTAGGAGGTCGCCGAGGAAATGGGAAGGACGGAGGACATGGGGATCAGGCGAAGGTGTAAAGGTTGAGGTTGGAGCGCAGGGGCGCGGGACGGCGGTCAGTCGCGGCGGCCGGGGCCGGGGCGGCGCGGGCGGGAGCGGACGGGAAAGCGGCTTCGAAATTTTCCATGGGCGCACGCTCGCCGGAATTGCGCTGCTGCGCGGGGCTGTCGCCCAGCCCAGCGGAATGCCCTGCGTCGGTCGCGGGGGCAAAGACCGGATCGGCGAAGCGGACCGCACGGCCCGACTCCCCACCCATCGCCTGCCATTCCGAGGCCAGCGCCGAACGCAGGTCACCCGAGTCGGTGCGGAACGTCGCGTGAATCTGACCTGCCCGCAGCTCGACATGCACGGACAAGTTGGCGTCACCGACGGAAAACTGGAGACGGACCGTCGTCCGGTTGCCGGCGTCGAGATATTCGGTCGCCGACTTAACGGCATCCACCGCGCGGTGCGCCAGCAGTGAAACATCCGCGCTGGAGGCGGGCTGGGCGGCGAAGGGCACAGGCTGCAACTGCGCCGAGGTGCCCGAGCTCAACGAAGCAAGTGAGGTCGGTGGGGAAGATTTGGCGAGGAGCGTGGACACAGGCGCGGTATTAGCATCGACGGTGCCAACGTAAGACTCATGCGATGTAACTTCCTTATCTACAGCGTTTAGAATTTTATTATCTTCGGCGTCAAAGGCTCGGAACGAGCTCGGAGCCAGTCCGGTGGACCGAGCGGCAAATTTTGCCACGTCCGAAACGCCGCCCTTGCCCTTGGGCGGCAACGGCGCGGAGGCGGGCAGATCGCGGCTGGCTGATTGGGCGGCAGAATTTGCGGACACCTCGGCGGTTAATTCCGCGTTTTCAGGCGATGACGTCGCCAGGGCGGTCAGGTCTAGTTTCTCCCCGGCAGCAGCGGCCGGAAGAGAAACGGGCAGCGAAATCGCACCCGGCGAGCCGGGAACAGCCGGCACCTGGTTCATGGCGTCTCCGGCGACTCCAGCGGCGGGGGGAGCCGGCGGATCGGCGACGGTTGAGTTCGAACGCGGCAGGAAAAATGGCTGACCCGGGACGGTCTTTCCCCCGCTGGCTAGATCTCCGGGGGCAAGCGGGAGCGCTCCCCCACTTTGCAGGCCACTGGTCGTGCAGGTGTCGGCGGACTCATTCACTCCTTCACCGGAGGTTTTGGCGGTCGGTGCGGGAGTCGGGGCGAGCGCGGCGAACCACGCTGACCAGATCGCGGCCGCAGCCTCGCTGCCAGTCGAAGAGGCGCTCTCCGCGGATTTCTTGGCGGGCGAGGGAGTGGTCTTGCCCTGACCGGGCAGCAGTGAGTCGAACGCCACGGGATCCTTGCCGGCGGCGCCGTGCGGATCGGAAGCGGGCATCCCGGGTAACGCGGGGACAGCGAGGGACGAATCAGGGGGAGTGACGGAAGTGGAGAGTTGCATGGAGCAGCGCGCCTTCCGTGGTGCTAACCGCATCCGTCCCTGGACGCGGGTTGAAACAATTAACTGGGAGGGGGTGTCTTCGCGGCCTTTACGACGCGCAATTTTTCGGAGAGGACCGCCGCGCGTTTCGCAAGCGGCCCGTCGGGACCGGCCGTCTTGCTCATTTCCTCAAAGATCGGCCCGACCACGTCGGGTTTCATGAGCGACAGGATTTTGACGACGGTGATGTCGTCCATTTCGCGGAAGATCGCCACGACCGCGCGGGGGGACAGATTGGTGTAGGTCTGGGACAACGCGCGGAGGTTTTTGGCCTCATCGGCGCCAATCTCCACGACCTTGGTCGCGATCTCGGTGCGCAAGGCCTCGATGTCGCTGCGGATCTTGCCGAGCTGCATTTGTTCGTCATCCAGGCGTGCGGCGCGCTGGTCGAGCAGGTCGGACTGCTTATGCAGGCGCGCCCGCTCCTCGGTGAGGTCGGTCGAAAGGTTATCCATCTCGATCGTCCAGAAGTCCCAGCCCTTGTCCTTCTTGACGTCCACGACGACCGCGGGCCGCGCCGCGATCGCGAGTTGCAGCAGCGGACCGGCGGCGCGCCAGCACAAGGCGACGCCGAGCACGACGCTCAGCACGAGACTGAGAGCCAGGGCGGTGATGGGGTTCTGCAGCTTGGCGATCATGCGGTGAGCAGTCTGCGGAAGGCGTTGCGGCCGGCGAAGTCATCGAACTCGGCCTGCTCCACGCGCTGGGCGGCCTCCCGGTGCGACAACCGGGCCTTGGTTTCGAGCCGGTTGACCATTTCCAGGCGGCGGTGCGCATTGATGTAATCCGCGCGGCGGTCGATCATCACGACATGGGCGGAATTCGTCTCGCGCACGGCGGCGGTTTCCTCGGCGCACACCCCGCGGTAGGCCACGAGGATCGGGGCCTCGGCGGAGGCATCAAAGAGCACCTGGCGGCCAGCGAGGAGCGCGGTCTCAAACTGCAACTTGCGCTCCCGCACGCGGTCGAGCTTTGCGACGGTCTGGTCGTAGACCCGGACGGCGGCGGCCCAGGCCTCCCGGGCGCGCTGCTTCTGGTGCGAGCGGATCACGGCGACGGGCCGGAGGTTGAAGTGGAATCGTTTCATGCGAGGAGGGACTTGAGTTGCTGGTAAGTATCGGCTCGCGCGCTGTGTTCTTCGGTGGTTTGACACAGAAATTTTCGCAGCGCCGGCTGCCGGAGGATGGCTTCGTCCAAGGCGGCATTCCCACCCTTCTGGTACGCGCCGATGGAGATCAGATCCTCGTTCTTGCGGTAGAGCGCGAGGTGCTCCCGGGCGCGGCCCGCCAAGGCGACCTCGGCCGGGGCGCAGACATCGCGGGTGAGCCGGCTGATGCTCTCCAGCACGTCAATCGCGGGATAGTGGTTGAAATGGGCGAGCGCGCGCGAAAGCACCAGGTGACCGTCGAGAATACCACGGACGGCATCGGACACCGGCTCGTTCATGTCGTCGCCCTCGACGAGCACGGTATAGAGCGCGGTGATGGCGCCGACTTCCCCGGCGCCGGTGCGCTCCAGCAGGCGCGGCAGGAGGGCAAAGACGGACGGAGTGTAACCGCGCGTGGTCGGTGGCTCGCCGACGGCGAGGCCGATCTCGCGCTGCGCCATGGCCAGGCGGGTGACCGAGTCCATCATCAACAAAACGTTTTTCCCCTCGTCGCGATACGCCTCGGCGATCGACGTGGCGGTGAAGGCCGCGCGCAGCCTGAGCGGAGCGGGCGTGTCGGAGGTGGCGGCCACGACGATGGAGCGCTTCAGGCCCTCGGGGCCCAGGTCCTTCTCGATAAACTCGCGCACCTCGCGGCCGCGCTCGCCGACGAGGGCCACGACGATCACGTCGGCCTCACAGCCGCGCGCGATCATGCCCATCAGCGTGGACTTGCCCACGCCGGAACCGGCAAAGAGGCCGAGACGCTGGCCGCGGCCGACGGGCGTAAAGGCATCAATGGCGCGCACGCCGGTGACAAAGGGATCGCGGATGCGCTGGCGGCGCAGCGGATGCGGCACACCCGGAGCCGGGCCCACGGAGCGCGAAATCGGCAGCGGGCCCTTGCCGTCAATCGGGCGGCCCAGGGCGTCGAGGATGCGGCCTAGCATCTCCGGTCCGGCGCTGGGCAACCCGGGCTGCTGACCGGCGGCCACTTCACATCCGACATGCAGGCCCGCGGTCGGCCCCAAGGGCATCAGCAGCACGCGATGTTCGCGGAAGCCGACGACTTCGGCCTGTACCTGGAATTCATCGCGTGCAGAGCGGATGAGGCAGAGTTCGCCCAAGCCGACATTCGGGCCGTCCGACTCGATCACGAGTCCCGCCACGCCACTCACCGTGCCGACCCGCTGCACCGGCGGCAGATGGCGGACTTGGGCGCGCAGCACGTCCACGAGAGGGGCAACCAGGGAGTTCATGCGTGGGTGAGACTGTTCGTCAGGGCCGTGAGCTTGGTGGCCAGGCGTGCATCGGTGAGGCCGAAGCGGCTGCGCACCTGGCAATCGCCGGGCGCGAGGGTGGCGTCGCCGCGGATGCGCAGGCCGGGATAGCGGTTCTGCCATTCGGGGCTGAGTTGCTCGAGCAAGGTGGCGTCCCGGGGACTGACCACCAACTCGAGGTTTTCCCGCTCCGGGAAAAGTTCGTCCAGCGCTTCCGCGCACAGTTTCGCCACCACCTCGGGCGCCGGCTCGTAACCGGCGAGCAAGCGGCGGGCGATCTCCACGGCGAGGCCGGGCAGTTCGGCGCGGAGCTGTTCCACCAGCACGCCCTCGAGGGAGGAAAGTTTCTGAAGGAGGCCATCGCTAAGCTGGCCGACGTCCGCCCGAAACTCGACCATCTGCTGGTCGGCGAGCGCGCGCGCGGCGTCCACCCCGCGGCGGTACGCGGCTTGGGCTTGGGCGGCGAGTTCCACCTCGGTGCAGAGCCGGCCCACCTGGTGGTGGTGCAAGGCAACTCCCGTGAGGGGGCGGTCGAAGGCGATGAGGCGGGCGTGGGCCATGGGGGTCAGGCGACGAGGCCTGCGGCCGCGCCCGTATCGAGAGTGACCTGGCCCTCTTCCTCGAGGCGGCGGACCACTTGGATGACCCCATCCTGGGCGGCATCCACTTCCTTGCGCTTGACGGGACCGAGCAAGCCGAGCTCCTCGCGGAGACTCTCGGCGGCGCGCTTGCTGATGGCGCCGTAAATCTTTTCGCGCAACGGCTCGCTGGCGGCCTTCATCGCGATGACGAGGTTCGACGAGTCCACCTCGCGCAGCACGCGCTGGAGATCGGACGGCTGAAGGCGAATGAGGTCGTCGAAGCTGAAAAGTTTCCGGCGGATCTCGGCGCTGAGCGTGGCGTTCCGCTCCTCGAGCCGGGCGAGCAGGCCCTTGCTCATGTCCTTCTCCAACAGATTCAATAAGTCGGCCACGGCCCGCACGCCGCCACTGCGGTGGAGGGCCGGGCGCGCTTTCGTGTCCACGTGCCGGCCGAGGCTCTGCACGATCTTGCCGACCAGCGCGAGCGAGGTGGACTCGATGGTGCCGAGGCGCTCGAGGACTTCCTCGCGCACTTCGGGCACCAACAGGGCAAACACCTGCGAAGCCTTGGCGCTGTCGAGATATGAGAGGACAAACGCGATGGTCTGGGGCTGCTCGTTGCGGAGCAGGTTGAAAATCTGGCGGGATTCCATCTCCGCGATGGCCTTGATCACGTCCACCGGCGCTCCGGCGGGGCCGACGCGGCCCATGATCGTCGAGGCCTGGTAGTCGCCCTTGGCGAGCTCCAGTGTGCGCTGCGCATAGGCGAGCCCGCCGAGGGCGGAACCCGCGCTTTGCGCCACGACCGACGTAAACTCCTCCATCACCTGGCGGTGCACGTTTTGGGGGATGATCGAAAGCGTGGCCATCTCGCGGCACAGCCCCTCGACCTGCGCGTCATCGAACTGCCGGAGCACCTCCGCCGCGGCGTCGGGCCCGATGACGATCAGGAAGACCGCGAGCTTCTGCTGGCGGGTAAGCTTGGAGTAATCGAAGTCGTCGGACATGGCGGCGCGTTAGTTTTTGCCGGCGGGGGCGGCCACCCAGTCGCGGAGCGCCACGCCGACGTTGGCGGGCTTCTGGCGGATCAATTCGTTGAGGAGCTCGGGCGTGATCGCGTTGGAACTCGGGAGCGAGCGCTGGGCGGCGTCGGGTGACATCGCGAGGACCTCGATGGGGACCGGCTCGGGTTTCTGCTTGGCGAACGTGCGCCAGAAGACGAGGAGCACGATCGCGGCGCCGGCGAGGGCGGACCAGCGGGTCGCCAGTTCCATCCAGCCTTGAAGTTTGCTTTGGCCCTGGATGGCGGCGATTTGCGCGGGCATGGAGGTGTCCACGGCCTGGAATTCCATTTCCTGCAGCGACACGAGCGAGTCGAGCGACTGGCCGGGGGCAGGTTTGAGGCCGAGGGCATTGACGACGATCTGGCGCAGCGCCGCGAGTTCCTCGGGAGTGCGTTTGACGGGGGCCGCCGGGACCGCCGTGGGGGTGGCTTTGCCATCGGCCGCCGGGGCCGCGACGGGCGCCGGACGCGGCGCGATCAGCACGGAAGCCGTCAGGTTCTTCACCGTGCCCGGGTTGCGGGTGGTGTTGGTGGTGACGTGATTGATTTCGTAGGCGGTCGTGCGGTTCGTGCGCTTCTGCTCCGTGTTGGAAACCGGCTTGGCCGCTTCGACGGCGGATCCGGCCTTTTCCGGCACATTGGCGCTGACGCCAACGGCACCACCCGTGGCCCGGGATTCGGAAGAGTTATTCGTATCCTCGCTGACGGTCTGCGAGCGGACGACCTGCCCCTCGGGGTCGTATTTGTCCTGCGTGGAGACGATCGATTCGGTCTCGATTTCAGCGGACACGCGGACGACTGCGTTGCCCGGGCCGATCACGCTGGCGAGCATGCTTTCCACCTTCTTGGAAAAATAATCCTCCACCTGCTGGCGGTAGCGCATCTGGCTCGTGGCCGAGCCCAGCGTGGGATCCTGGCGGAGTTCCTCGGAGAGCACGTGGCCGCGGTTGTCGACGACGGCGACTTGATCAACCTGAAGACCCTGCACGGCGTTGGCGACGAGGTGGCGAATGGAGTTAACCTGGTCGGCCTCGAGGCGGCCGCCGCCGACATCCACGAAGACCGAGGCCGTGGGCTTGACGCCCTGGTCGGTGAGCAGGAGGCGGTTTTCCGGCTGCACGATCATCACGCGCGCGGATTGCACGCCCTGGAGCTGGGTGATCGTGCGGGCGAGCTCGCCCTGGAGGGCGCGGAGGTAGTTGGTGCGCTGGACGAAGTCGGAAAGGCCGAACTGGCCCTTGTCGAAGATTTCGAAACCCACGCCTTCACCGCTCGGCAGGCCCTTGGCGGCGAGATCCATGCGGAGCTTGTACACGAGGTTGGAAGGCACCTGCACGGCGGTGCCGCCGGCGGAAACCTGGTGCGGGATGTTTTGCGCCTGAAGATAGCCGATGACGGAAGCCGCGTCCTTTTCGCCCATGCGGGCGTAGAGCAACTGGTAGTCAGGGCGTTGGGACCAGAGGGCGACGGCGGTGAGGCCGCCGATGACGGCGAGCGCGGTGACGACGAGCGAGACGCGCTGGTTGATGCCGAATTGCTTCCAGAGCTCGAGGAGGGAGGACGTGAAATTTTTCATCAGGCGGGGTTAAAACGGGTGAAGGCTCAGGCCTGCATGCGCATGAGCTCCTGGTAGGATTCGACGAGCTTGTTGCGCACCTCGACCATCATGGAAAAAGCCACGGACGCCTCCTGCATCGCGATTACGCTCTGGTGCAGCTGGCCGGAATCACCGAGCAGGACCTGGCGCGTGACCGCCTGCGCGTTCGCCTGCTTGCCGTCCACGATCGAGATCAGCCCGTCGAGGACCTTGCCAAAGCCATCCGCCGGCACGCCCGGGACGCTGCCGGGTGGCACGAGGTTGACCGGGAGGGGCGCGTCGAGCCGCGTGAGGGCGGACGCGGCCAGGGGATTGATGGGCGAGACGGACATGGCGGGGGATTACTTGCCGATATCGAGGGCCTTCATGGCCATCTGGCGGGCGTTTTTCACCACGGAGAGGTTGGCCTCATAGGCGCGGGAGGCGGTGATGAGATCCACCATTTCGTAGGCGAGATTGACGTTGGGCATCGTGACGAGCCCGTCCTTCCCGGCGTCGGGATGCTGGGGATTGTAGACCTGCTGACCCGGCGTGCGGTCATCGGTGATGCTGCCGACCTTCACGCCCTGCATGGGCGCGCCACCGCCGGCCTCGCGCTGCACCAGCTCGGATTCGAAGGAGACCACCTTGCGGTGATAGGGGCCGCCCTCGGGCGTGCGGGTGGTCTGGGCGTTGGCGATGTTTTGCGCGACGATGTCGAGACGCGTCTTCTGCGCGTTGAGGGCGCCTGCGGTGACGTCGATGCCGGAGATGAGATTCATGGGGGAAGGTCAGCCGCTCAGACGCTGCGGCCGGTGATGGCGAGCTTGAGTTGCTTGAGGTTGTTGGAGACGACGTCGCTGAGGTAATCGTATTCCACGGCATTGCGGTTCATCGCGAGCAGCTCGCGCTCGATCTCCACGGTGTTGCCGTCGGGGCGCATCGTGCGGGCGGTGGTGTCCTCGGCGAGTTTCGGCCGGATCTCCTGCAGCGAAGCGCTCGGGTCACCCCGCGAGGAGCTGGTCCGGAGCTGCTGGGCAAAGTCCGGGGACACGTCGAGGCGGCGGTAACCGGGGGTCTCGACGTTGGCCACGTTGGATGCGATCGCTTCCTGACGCAGGGCGGCGGCGTCGAGAAGCTTCCGCGCCAACTGGTAGTTGTCGGTTTGGAAAATGGGATCGATCATGGCCGCGTTTTAGCACGTGCGGTGCCATCCGGGACAACGCCTCCGCAAACCACTGGCCGGCATACGAATACAATTTACTTGAAGCGGCCGTCCGCCCGAAGCCCAACCTTGCAACGGGGGCGCGGAAAAATTTGCCGCATGCGACCCACCCGATTTTTCGTCCCGGATTCACTGAATGCTTCAGCCGCGCCGGAGTGCGCCGATTGAAGGGGCATTCATTAATGAACCTTTTGGACGAATTCATCCGCCGCCCGGACGGCGCGCGGCATTGCTGCAGCTACCCATGAGCGCACCTGCCCCCTCTCCCATCCCAGCCACCCCGTCCAGCCCGCCCTGCATCCTCATCGTGGATGACGAGCCCGTCGTGCTCTCGGCCCTGAAAGAAACGCTCGAGCGCCAGGGCTTCGCCACCGTCGCCTGCCCCAGTCCGCTGAAAGCGCTGTCGATCCTGATCGAGCGCGACTTTGCCGTCATTATTTCCGACCAGAAGATGCCCGGAATGCTCGGCTTGGACTTCCTGATCGAGTGCCGGCGCATCCGGCCGAATGCGTCGCGCATCCTGATCACCGCGGTGCTGGCGCTGGACACGATCGTGGACGCGATCAACAAGGGTGAGATCTTCCGCTTCGTGGCCAAGCCCTGGCTCCGCGAGGAACTGATCGCCACCGTGCGCAACGCCGTGCAGCGGCACGAGCTCGTCACGCACAACAGCGAACTCCTGCGGGAAACCGCGATCCTCAACAACCAGCTGACCGCGGCCAACGCCACGCTCGCCGCGCAGGTCGCGGACCTGGAGCAGCAACGCCAGCGTCTCGACGTCGCGAACCGCGAGCTCGCCGAAGGCTATGACCACTCGCTGGAGCTTTGCCGCCGCATCCTCACCGCCTACGACCCGGTGCTGGGCGGACAGACGAAGGCGCTGGTGGAATTCGCCGAGCAGATGGCCGTGACCGACGAGTTTACCGACCCCGAGCGCCACGCCCTGCGCGCGGCGGCCCGCCTTTGTGACCTCGGCCTGATCGGCATGCCACGGGAAATGTTGCGGGCCTTCCGCGCCAACGCCGAGCACCTGAGCGAGCACGAGCGCGGCATGCTTCACAACCACCCGGTTTACAGCCAGACCCTCGCGGCCCTCGTCGACAATCGCGCCGAGACCGGCGAAATCATCCGCGCGCACCATGAACGCTTCGACGGCCGCGGTTATCCCGACGGTCTCGCGGGCGAGGGAATTTCTTGGCCGGCGCGCTGTCTCGCGGTCGCCGTGGGCTTCGTCGAATCCGGCCTGCCCAAGGCCGCCGCGCTGGAAGCTGTGCTGGCGCGCTCGGGTTCGGCCTACGATCCGGAGGCCGTCCGGCTTTTCCTCAAGGTGAGCAATCTCGTCCAGCTGCCGCGTCAGGTGCGGGAGATCCTGCT
>Ga0335397_10004098_pt1 | contig 19318 bp, 19 predicted proteins | sample MAT04_FD_205740 | JGI IMG/M metagenome (GOLD analysis project Ga0335397, IMG submission 205740) | Freshwater microbial communities from Lake Fryxell liftoff mats and glacier meltwater in Antarctica - MAT-04 (spades assembly) (version 2) ... | reverse complement strand
CGCTCGACTGAATCGGTTGCCACGTCGCCGAGCGTGCACCACGCGATGAGCGAACGCGGGTGGGCCGCGACGATGGACGCAGCAGCAGCGCGCTGCTCGGCAACGGGTGTTGCGAGGGCCTGTTGCACTGCGTCGCGCACCTCTGCGGCTTCGACGGGCAACACCGTGCGGGGTGGGCCCTGCGGGGTCAGAAGAATTGGTTGATCGCTCACGAGATCACCCTACGACGTTCCCGACGCGGCGTATGGTTCGGAGATGACTGCTCTGTCGCTGGAAACGGCCAAGACCATCGCCATCGTGATCGTCATCGCCTTCGTCGCCTTCGCCGTGATCTCCGCGTGGGTCATCAAGAACGTCACCACCAAGCTGATCATGGTGGGTCTCATGTTCGCGCTCGCCCTGGGCGTGTGGACCCAGCGCAGCAGCCTGCAGGATTGCGCCAGCCAGGCAAAGGCGAAGGCCGAGGCACGCGACACCAGCGGCCTCACCTGCACCTTCTTCGGTACTGAAGTGAACGTAGGCACCTGACCAGTTCAGGCGTAGGGCGCACCCACGTGCGCCAGCAACGGCTCCACGAGCAGGTGGCAGAACAGGTCGGGGTCGCTGTTGGGCGCGCCGTGCCCGCAGTTGTCGAGCACCACCAACCGGGCTCCTGCAATGGCGGCGGCCACATGCCGCATTCCCTGCTGATGGTGCGGGGCGCCCCGGCTGCCGTACCCCACGACTACCGGCACGCGCACTTCCTCGGCCACCCAGGGACGATGCTCACGTAGGTCGGCGAGCTCGTGCACCAGCGGCAAACCTTCGGCGCGGCGAGTAGCTCGGGTGCGCTCGGGCAGCGCCTCCCAGCGGGCATCACCCACCAGGCGTCGCATGAACGCTTCCGCTGCCTCCTCGGGTCGACCGGCCGCTTTGATAGCGCTCGCCCCAGCGGTGCTGCCGGGCCACCACTCCTCCCACGACAGCGGCGTCTCGTAAACGGCAACGCCGGCGACGAGTTCGGGGTGCTGCACTGCGGCTGCCAAGGCCACATTGCCGCCGTAGCTGTGGCCCACGAGCACGGCACGACGACCTGCCAGCAGGAGCGCGAGGTCGGCAACCTGCGCGGCCATGTCGAACGGCCCATCGTGGGGCGCGGAGCGGCCGTAGCCACGTCGGTCGTAGCGCAGCACGCGGTAGCGATGGTCGAGACGGCGGCTCAACTTCAGTAGCCCGGCCGAGCGGTCCATCGCCCCGTGGATGAGCACGATCAGTGGCTGGTCGACCTGTCCGGCTTCCTCGGCCCAGACAGGTGCGCTCACGAGACGAGCACGATACGCAACACATCGGTGGCGGCACCGCTGGGCCGGTCGGGCGCGCCCGCCAACACCAGCACGGTTTGCCCCGGTTCGATACAACCGCTCTGCAGCGCTCGCTCGACCGCGAACCACACCAGTTCGTCGGTGGTGTGGAAGGTATTGACGGAGAGGGATCGCACCCCCCACGACAAGGCCATGGCGCGCACCGTGGCCGGGTCGGGTGACAGGCTGATCAGGGCGATCGACGGCCGGAAACGAGCCATGGCGCGAGCGGTACGGCCCGAGGTGGTGCAGCACAGGATGGCGTGTGCACCAGAGTCGGCAGCTGCCATGCCCGCCGCATGTGTGATGGCCATCGTGATGCGGCTCGGGCCGTCGGGCCACTGCTCGCGCTGCGATCGCCCCAACCGCGAGGCCCACTGCGAGTAGCTTGCCTCGCTCTCGGCACGACCGGCGATGCGCACCATGGTGCGCACGACGGCGACCGGGTCGGCGCCGATGGCCGTCTCGGCCGACAGCATCAGGGCGTCGGTGCCATCGAACACTGCGTTGGCGATGTCGCTGACCTCGGCTCGGGTGGGCGACGGGGCGGTGATCATGCTTTCCATCATCTGGGTCGCGGTGATGACCGGCACGCCCACCTCGACGCAGTGCCGGATGATGCGCTTCTGCAGGTGCGGCACGTCTTCCAGCGGGCACTCGATGCCGAGATCGCCACGTGCCACCATCACCGCGTCGGCCTCGGCCGCGATGGCCTCGAGCGCGAGCACCGCCGGCATCGTCTCGACCTTGGCGACCAGACGCGTGGTGTACGGCAGGATGGCTTCACGCACCACGCGCAGGTCGTGCGCGGTCCGAACGAACGACACCGCGAGGAAGTCGGCCCCCGCTTCGGCCATGGCCCGGCCCAGCACGAGGTCGTCGTCGGTGGGCGTGGTCAGCCGCAGCCGCTCCGAGGGCAGGTGCACGCCCGGCCTGCCCTGCACCTGGCCACCCGTGAGCACGACGCAATGCACGCCGTCGTCGTCGACGGAATCGGCACGCAGCGAGATGGCACCGTCACCAAGCACAACCCGGTCGCCCGGCTGCAGGTCGGTGAGCAGCGTGTCGTAGTCGACCGTGATGCGCTGCAGGGTGGACGGGCCCTCGTCGGGCGTCAGCACCACCTGTGCGCCACCCACCAACATGCCGCCGCCGTCGGGGAACTGCCCTGAACGCACCTTCGGCCCCGGCAGGTCGGCCAGCACGGCCACGACCTGTCCAGTGCGCTCGGCGGACTCGCGCACGGCCTGCATCCGCTCGAGGTGCGACTCGAGGGTGCCATGGCTGAGGTTCAGCCGAACAACGTCGACACCTGCCAGTAGCAGTTCGTCGAGCACCTCCGGGAGTTCACTGGCAGGGCCGAGCGTGGCAACGATCTTGGTTCGGGTATCGGTACGAGAGGTCATCAGGTGCTTATCTAGTCGCTATGGAGTTGATGTTGATACGGCATGGTCTACCAGTACGGCGAGAGCTCAGCGAGGGCATCGCTGATCCCGAGCTGGCTTCCGACGGCATCGCCCAGGCGCGCCACTTGGCCAACTACCTCGCTGCGGAGTCGATCGACGCCGTCTACGCGAGCCCGTTGAAGCGGGCGCTGCAGACGGCCGAGGCGGTCGCCGCGGTCAAGGCATTGCCCATCACCGTCGTCGACGGCGTCGCCGAATGGGACCGCAACTCCAACGAATACGTGCCCATCGAGGAGCTGAAGGCGGCCAATGATCCGCGCTGGCAGGCAATGGTGCGCCGCGAGTGGACCGCCCACGACGAGACGCCCGAGCAGTTCGCTGCGCGCGTCATCGGCTCGTTGGAGGTCATCATCGACAGCCACCCTGGACAGCGAGTGGCCGTGTCGTGTCACGGCGGGGTGATCAACGCCTACCTGTCGCACGTGCTGGGCCTGCCCGTCAGCCAGGGGTTCTTCTACCCCAACTACACCAGCATCCATCGCGTGGTCGCGTCACGTGGCGGGCATCGCAGCGTGGTCACCCTCAACGAGACATCGCACCTCCGAGGCACCGGCCTCCCGATGGGATTGACACAGCAGTCATGAACGATCTTGCGAACCTCATCAGCTATCTCGACGCGTCGCCGTCGCCGTGGCACGCCACCGCCAACGCTGCACAACAGCTCGTCGCAGCGGGTTTCACCGAGGTAGCGGCCGACACGCCGTTCAGCGACCCGCCCACCAAGGGCTTCGTGCGGCGCGGCGCCGCGCTGGTGGCCTGGCACAGCGGCGCGCAGGCGGGCCCGACGTCGCCATTGCACATCGTCGGCGCGCACACGGATTCACCGTGCCTGAAGGTGAAGCCCAACGCCGACGCTGGCGGCTACGGGTGGAAGCAGCTGGCGGTCGAGATCTACGGCGGAGTGTTACTGAATTCGTGGCTCGACCGCGACCTTGGTATCGCCGGCCGCGTCGAACTGCGCGACGGCACGGCAGTCGACGTACTGGTGCGTACGGCCGTGGCGCGGGTACCGCAACTGGCCATTCACCTCGACCGCGAGGTCAACGACAAGCTGGTCCTGGACAAACAGGTGCACCTCAGCCCCGTATGGGGCGTGGGGGCGCCGCGAGCCGGGGAGTTCCGCGAGTGGCTGGCCGCACAGGTCGGCCTCTCCGGGTCGCAGGTGGCCACCTGGGATCTGTGCCTGTTCGACATCACGCCGGCCGCATTGCTGGGGTTCGACGAGTCGCTGCTCGCCGCCGGCCGGCTCGACAACCAGCTCTCCTGCTGGGCGGCAATTGCGGCACTGTGCGCAGCCCCGCAACCCGGGGCATCCACAGCCGTGGTCGCCCTGTTCGACCATGAGGAGGTGGGTTCGGAGAGCACCACCGGCGCGGCGGGGCCGTTGCTCGAACACGTGCTCGAACGACTGTCACTCGGCACTGGCGCAAGGCGCGACCAGTTCCTGGCTCAGCTCGCCAACAGCAGCTGCATCAGCGCCGACAACGCACACAGCGTGCACCCCAACTATCCGGAGCGCCACGAAACCGGCCATCGTCCGGTCGTCAACCAGGGCCCGGCCATCAAGATCAACCACAACCAGCGCTACGCCACTTCGGCGGCCACCGCTGCGTTGGCGCAGCGCGTGTTCGAGGCCGCCGACGTGCCGTGGCAGACCTTCGTCAGCCGCAACAACATGCCGTGCGGCAGCACCATCGGCCCGATCACCGCCACCCGGCTGGGCATCGACACCGTCGACGTCGGTGTCCCGCAGCTGAGCATGCACAGCGCACGCGAGCTGTGCGGCACCAGCGACCCCGTCTGGCTGGCAACGGCACTACACACCTTTTTCAGCGGCGCCTGGTCGTAGCACTCAGGCGTTGGCGCGGCGCTCGGCCTCGTCGAGCAACTCCTGCATCGCCGTGTGCAACGCCGCAGTCGTGGCGCGCACCGCCTCACGCAACTCCTTGGAGGTCGCTCCTGTGGGTGCCGGGATGGGCGAGCCGACGATGACGCGCACCTTCCGCGGGTAGATGAACTTCGCGCCCTTGGGCATCGCCCGCTCGGAGCCGCCGATGCCCACGGGGATGATGGGCGCACCGGTCTTGGACGAGATGTATGCGGCGCCTTCGAACAGCGGTAGCACCGTAGGCCCGCTCTTGCGCTCACCCTCCGGGAACAGCACCAGCGGCTCGCCACCCTCGAGCAACGTGATGCAGCGCTTCAGCGCCTCACGATCGGCAGAACCACGAGTGACAGGGAACCCGCCGCAGGCGGTGAGGGTCCTGCCCAACCACTTGTTGTGCCACCACTTGTCGGCGCCCATGAACCGCATGCGACGGCGGGTGACGCCCGACGAGATCGGCGTGTCGAGGATGCTGCGGTGCGTAGGGGCGAGGATGAAGGTGCCGGACCTGGGGATGTTCTCCTTGCCCTCGACGCGCATTCGACACCAGCCGACGTTGAACGATGTCACGATGGTGCGGATCGTGTAGTACGGCACCATGTCGCCCTTTGAGCGGCCGGCCAACTTCGTGCGGACTCGGGTCACTGCGAGTGCTCCATGAGTTGCAGGATGTGGTCGAGCACGGCCTCGACACCCATGCCGGTGGTGTCGACCAGCAGCGCACCCTGCGCCTCGGTCAGCGGGCTGTCGGCACGGGTGCTGTCGGAGTGGTCGCGAGTGGTGATGGCGGCCTCGATCTCGTCGACGTCGCCGCCGGCTTCCGCTACACGGCGCTCGGCGCGCGTACGCGGCGAAGCGGTGAGGTACAGCTTCAGCTCTGCATCGGGGAACACCACGCTCCCGATGTCGCGCCCTTCGATGACCCCGCCACCACGCTCGGCGGCCCACTGCTGTTGGCGGGAGCGCATCTCGGTGCGCACCTCGCTGTTGGCTGCCACCTTGCTGACCGCGGCGGTGACCATCGGCGTGCGAATGGCGGCCGTGGCATCGAGACCCTCCACCAGCACGCCGTGACGGCCGACCTCCAACGTGGCCTCGCGAGCGAACTCACCCACGGCAGCCAGGTCGTCGAGCGACAGCCCGCGCTCGAGAGCAGCAAACGTGATGGCGCGGTACATGGCGCCTGTATCGAGGTATTCGAGGCCCAGGCGCGCGGCCAGCGCCTGCGCAATGGTGCTCTTGCCAGCCCCTGCAGGCCCGTCGATGGCAATGACTCGCATCACCAACTGGTTCCCTGGGGCAGACCTTCGCTGTAGCCGGCGGCGCTCTGTACGCCAACGACGGCGCGTTCGGCGAACTGCTCGATGGTGGCCGCACCGGCGTACGTACATGCCGAACGCACCCCGGCAACGATGTCGTCGATGATGTCCTCCACGCCCGGTCGCTGCGGGTCGAGGTACATCCGCGAGGTGCTGATGCCTTCCTCGAACAGCTCCTTGCGGGCACGTTCGAACGCTGTCTCGCTGCGGTTGCGACTCTTCACCGCCCGATTGCTGGCCATGCCGAAGCTCTCCTTGTACAGCCGGCCATCCAGGTCGCGAAGCGTGTCGGCAGCACTCTCGTAGGTTCCCGCCAGCCACGACCCGAACATCACGCTGGCGGCACCGGCGGCCAATGCCAGCGCGACGTCGCGTGGGTGCCGCACGCCACCATCGGCCCAGATGACCTTGCTGTGTTTGGCGGCCTCGGTTGCGCACTCGTGTACGGCGCTGAACTGCGGCCGACCGACACCGGTCATCATCCGGGTGGTGCACATCGCGCCTGGCCCCACGCCGACCTTGATGATGTCGGCACCGGCGTTGATGAGGTCGCGCGTGCCGCCGACCGTGACGACGTTGCCGGCGACGATGGGGACTCCGGGAGCCACTGCTCGCACTTCCTCGATGGCGCGCAGCGTGCGGGTCTGGTGGCCGTGCGCGGTGTCGATGACGAGCACATCCGCGCCGAACGACAACAGCGCTTGGGCCTTGGTGGCCGGGTCGCCGTTGATGCCCACCGCCGCAGCAACCAGCAGTCGCTGGTGAGGGTCGACAGCCGGCGTGTAGATGGTGCTGCGTAGTGCGCCGGTGCGGGTGGCGCACCCCAGCAGGCGGCCGTCGCCGTCGATGACCGGCGCCACCGACAACCGCTGGCCACTGAGCCGGTCGTAGATCTCGGCTGGCGCGGTGCCGTCCTCGAGCAGCACCAGGTCGAGGCTCATCACGTTCTTGAGCTGCGTGAACCGGTCGTACCCGGCGGCGTCGTGCTCCGTGAAGATGCCTTCCGGGCGACCGTGTTCGTCGACCACCACCACCGCACCATGGGATCGCTTGTGGATGAGGCCCAGCGCATCGCCCACCGTGTGCGTCGGGCTGAGTGTGATGGGCGTGTCGTACACCAGGTGACGCGTCTTGACGTACTGGATGACGGTTTCGAGCACGTCGAGCGGGATGTCCTGCGGCAACACGGTGATGCCGCCGCGGCGAGCCACCGTCTCGGCCATCCGCCGGCCGGCTACCGCAGTCATGTTGGCGACGACCACGGGAATGGTGGTGCCGAGCTGATCCGGGGTGGTGAGGTCGACATCGAAGCGGGAGGCGACGTCGTTGAGACTGGGCACCATGAACACGTCGCTGTACGTGAGGTCGTACGGCGGGGTGCTACCGAGGAACTGCATCGTGGGGTACTGCCTTCGTTGGTTGCGCTGGCGCGTGCTGGTTCCGGTGAAACAGCGGCCCAAGGCTACCGTGGCGCCATGACGACGCCGGTGGTTCTGGTGCATGGGTGGGGCGGCTCGTACGCGAGCACGTGGCAGCGCAGTGGTTTCACCGAGTTGCTCGCCGACGCTGGCCGGCCCGTCATCGGTGTCGACCTGTTGGGCCACGGCACCGCGCCCAAGCCGCACGACCCCGCCGCGTACGCCGACCTCGGTGCCCGGGTGTTGGAGGCCATGCCGGACGAACCGGTCGATGCCGTCGGCTTCTCGCTGGGCGCCATCACCTTACTGCGGCTCGCCGCCCAGCACCCCGGCCGCTTCCGCAAGGTGGTGCTCGCCGGCATCGGTAACAACGTGCTCGAGCCCGACGAGGAGTCCGGCCCACGAATCGTCGCCGCCATCGAAGGCCGCGCTGATTCCAGTGACACAGCGGCCAACGTCTTCGCCCAGTACGCACACCAGCCCGGCAACGACCCGGTGGCGCTGGCCGCAATCATGCAGCGCCCGCGTTCACCCTTCTCGCCCGATCTGCTGTCCGCGGTCACCTGCCTCACGCTCGTCGTCATCGGCGACAATGACTTCGCCGGCCCCGGCGAGCCACTATCAGCACTCATTCCCGGCTCCACGCTGAAGGTGCTGCGCAACGTCGACCACTTCGCCACGCCCGAGTCGTTCTCGTTCATCGACGCCACCCTCGAGTTCCTCGACGCTGTACCCGCATGACCACGGGCGACTTCGGCACGTCCGTCGACCGAGCCCTGGAGGTGTTGCGCAACGGCGGCCTCGTCGCCATCCCCACCGAGACCGTCTACGGTCTGGCCGCCGATGCGAGCCAGGAGGCCGCTGTGCGGCGCATCTTCGAGGCGAAGGGTCGCCCCGTCGACCATCCGCTCATCGTGCACGTGGCAACTCCTGCACAGCTGCCCGACTGGGCGGCCAGCGTGCCGCCGGCAGCAGCTCGGCTGGCCGAGTCGTGCTGGCCGGGGCCGCTCACGCTGCTGGTGCCCAAAGCTGCGCACGTGCTCTCGCTGGTCACCGGCGGGCGCGACACAGTGGGCATCCGGGTGCCGGCGCACGGCCTCGCCACGGAGCTGCTCAGCCGCTTCGGTGGTGGCGTGGCAGCTCCGTCGGCCAACCGGTTCGGCAAGGTCAGCCCCACCACTGCGCAGCACGTGGCGCTCGATCTGGGCGGCCGGGTCGATTACATCCTCGACGGTGGCCCGTGCCCGGTGGGCGTCGAAAGCACCATCGTCGACTGCACCGTCGAGCCACCGCAAGTGCTGCGCCCCGGCGGCATCACGGCCGAGACGATCGAGGCGTTGCTCGATACGCCGCTCGCACCGGCCTCGGGCCCCAGCCGCGCTGCCGGCATGCTGGCCTCGCACTATGCGCCAGCAGCCAAGGTGCTGCTGGCCGAATCGCCGGAACACGCCCGAGCACTCGCAGCCGGGCACGCCGGTGCCTGGGTACTCGACCGCACCGACGACCTGGTTGCGTACGCACGCCTGCTCTACGCCGACTTGCGCGCCGCCGACGAGCGGGGCGTGCGCACGGTGATCGCCGTGCTGCCGCCGGCCGCCGGCCTTGGCCACGCCCTTCGCGATCGGCTCACAAAGGCTGCTGCCTGACCGTCGCCGGAGGAGCCGCTCGGGCTGCTCCCGAAGAAGGCGGTGCTCAAGCGTGAATTCGACAGTTGCGTCCGAACTCTCGTCCACCGGCGTCTGTGCACTTTCGACCGCATGCCGGTCAAAAGTGCACAGACGCGGGAGGTGGGGGTCGGGTGCAGACGGGCTCAACGCTCGCCGAGGGCGTTGAGGTTGGCGACCCAGACGTCGCGCACCTCGTCGATGTCGGGCATCACGTGACCCTCGAAGGCCGCAACCGTCAGGCTGACAGTGGTGGCGCCGGCATCTGGGACGAGGTCGAGCCGGCACCAACACGGCGATGGCTCGTGCAGGACGACTTCCAGCACGTAGGGCGGGTCGTCGACCAGGGACTCACCGATCCAGGTGGTGACCACCAGCAGCGCCTCGAACGCCTCCGCCGGCAGCACGTCGATGGTGAACGACGGTGAGTCCTGCTGGACACCCCGGATCGGCCGACGGTGACCTGGCACCCCGCTCGGCGGGGGCGGTGCCGGCGTGGGCGTGGGCGGATCGACGAGCAACGGCGGGTCCGAGAGCCGGCGCACCGCTTCCTCGTAGGCGGCGTTGACAGCCTGCATCGCCGTGGCCTCGCCGCCGTGGTCGGGGTGCACCTGCTGGGCCACCCGTCGACGAGCCGAGGCGAGTTCCGCCGCCGTCGCCTGCGGTCCGACCCCGAGCAGCTCGTACGGGTCCGCGCTCACGCGGGATAGGCAGTATCGCGGGCTGTGCGATAGCGCGAGCGCACGTCGGGATCGGCCACGGCAGCGTGAACAGCGGCCGATTCGCCCAGCCCCCAACGCAGGGCGATGTCGGCGTGAGACAGCCCGAGCGCTACCGCTGCCGCCTGCACGCAGGCGCCGGTGGCCACGGCCTCCTCGGCGTCAGCGACGGAGACTGGCAGGTCGCACAAACCGGCGACGATGTCGCGGTACGCCTGTGAACGGCTACCACCGCCGACCAGCACCACGCTGTCGACCGCAGCGACCGCGCGCACGGCATCGAGCGCGTCGAGCAGCGAGCATGCGACGCCCTCCACTGCGGCCCGGGCCAGCTGTTCGCGAGAGACGTCGCTGCGGATGCCGCTGAGCCACCCGGTTGCCGTGGGCAGGTCGGGCGTGCGCTCTCCATCGAAGTACGGCAGCAGTGTCAGCCCGCCGGCCCCGCTGGGTGCGGCGAGTGCAAGCGCGTCGAACTCCTCACGCCCGACGCCCAACAGGCGAGCCACTGCGTCGGTGACCTTGGTTGCGTTGAGGGTGCAGGCCAGCGGCAGGAACCCGCCCGCTGCGTCGGCGAAGCCCGCCACGGCACCGGTGGTGTCGGCCGTAGGCGCAGTTGCGACGGCGTATGCCGTGCCGGAGGTGCCGATTGAGACAACCGCAGTGCCGGCGACCAGGCCGAGGCCCAGTGCCGCGCCCATGTTGTCGCCGGTGCCGCATGCGACACGAACCCCGCGCCACTCGCCCACCGTCTCGGTGGGGCCCGCCACGCGCGGCACCACCGTGCTCCAGTCCTGATCAGCATCGACTACGGAGAGCAGGTCGTAGCGGTAGTCGCCGCTGATCGGCGACCAGTAGCCCGTGCCGCTGGCGTCGCCACGATCAGTGACGAGCGCACCGGTGAGGCGGTGCGTGAGCCAGTCGTGCGGCAGCAGCACATGGGCCAGCCGCGCCCACACGTCGGGCTCGCTGCGGTGAAGCCACGACAGCTTGGTGATGGTGAACGAGGCCACTGGCACGCTGCCAATGGCGGCTGCCCACTCGGCCGCCCCGCCGGGCAGCTGCTTGCACAGCCAGCCCGCGTCGGGCGCCGACTCCGTGTCGTTCCACAGCTTCGCGGGCCGCAGCACCTCGCCTGCCGCGTCGAGGGCGACCATGCCGTGCTGCTGACCGGCCACGCTGATGCCGACGAGCTCGACATCGCCGGCCTGTGCCAAGCTCGCGGCGAACGCAGCCTCGAATGCCCGCCACCATTCGTTGGGGTCCTGCTCGGACCGAGGTGGCGTGGTGATCGAATGCGGCGCCGAGGTGAGCGCCACTCGGCGACCGGACTCGACCTCGCGCAGCTCCACCTTGCAGCTCTGCGTCGACGAGTCGACGCCCGCGACCACCCGCACGGCTAACGCACGCCGAGCAGCAGCTCGGTGACCATCTGATCGAGGTGCTCGTGGCCGTACCCGCGCTCGGTGAGTGCCGCGATGTCGGGTTGGTGCGCTCGGATTGCAGCGAGCGCATCGGTGCCCAGCCCGCTCGGCGAGGTGGGCTCGGCCAGCTGCGGGGCCAGGGCGTCGGCCAGAGCCTGCGCGATTTCGGGGTCGGAACGGAAGCGTTCGGCCTTCTCGGCGAGGATGAGGTAGGTGCGCATGCACCCCTTGGCGAACTCCCACACCCCGGCTTCGTCCTCGGTGCGGTATGGGTGGGCGTCGAAGTGGCGCATGCCGCCCCACTGGGCGTCTTCCAACAGCTTCACCAGATAGAAGGCATCGCGAATGCCCTCGCTGCCGAAGCGGAAGTCCTGGTCGTACTTCCCGATGCGCTGCGCGTTGAGATCGATGTGGAACAACTTCCCGTGCCACATGGCCTGCGCTACCGCGTGCGTGAAGTTGAGTCCGCTCATCGTCTCGTGCGCGAACTCGGGATTGAGGCCGACCATCTCGGGCCACTCGAGCTCGTTGATGAACGCCAGCGCGTGGCCCACCGTGGGCAGCAGCATGTCGCCGCGGGGCTCGTTCGGCTTGGGTTCAAGAGCCAGCACCATCTGGTAGCCGCGCTCGCGCACGTGCGCACATGCCAGGTTGACGGCTTCTGCATACCGGTCGAGCGCGCTGCCCACGTGCTTGGCGGCCTCGGCCTCCATGCCCTCGCGACCGCCCCACAACACGAACACCTCTGCACCCAGCTCTGCGCCGAGGTCGATGGCTTCGAAGGTCTTCTTCACTGCGTAGCGGCGCACCGCCGGGTCGTTGGCCACGAACGCGCCGTCCTTGAAGACCGGCTGGCTGAACAGGTTGGTGGTGGCCATCGGCACCTTCATGCCGGTTTCGTCGAGCGCAGCACGGAACTGTTTGACGATGCGCTCGCGCTCGGCTGATGGTGAGCCGAACGGCACCAGATCGTCCTCGTGGAAGTTCACGCCGTACGCGCCCAACTCGGCAAGCTGGTGCACGCTGCGCACGGGGTCGAGCGGCGGACGGGTCTCGAAACCGAACGGGTCGCGACCCGTGTTGCCGACGGTCCACAGGCCGAAGGTGAAGTGGTGTTCGGGGCGAGGCGTGTAGTCGTTCATAGCTGGCCACCCTACTTCCACTGCGTGTGCGCGGTGCCCGGCGGGTCGGTGGCCCATACGGCCTGCTCGCCCCACTGATCCTCGAACACCACGTCGTGCAGCGGACGCCGCCGTACGGGACCGTGCCGACCCGCCGGCCGGCCCAGCGTGATGCACGCCGACAGTGCGACGTGGTCGGGCACCCCCAGCAACTCGCGCAGCTGGGGCTCGACGAGTTGGTGCCACATCGTGAGCGCACCGCCGTACCCCATCGCGCGAGCGGCCAGCAACAGGTTCTGCGCGGCCGGGTACACCGAGGCTCCCTCGTAGGGATTCGCGAGGCGGTAGCGCTGCAGGCAGACCAGCACGATGACCGGCACCTGTTCGATGTGGTCGACGAAGTGCTGCATGGTGGCCGCCATCCGCGCCTTGGGCGTGTCGGCGACTTCGGTGCCGCCGGCCTGAGCGTCGTCGGCTGCTGCGCCATAACCGTCGGCCGAACGCTTGGCTGCCCACGACGCGCGGAACGATTCGCCCAACACCGCCCGCGCCCGCTGGGCCTGCGGCCCGTCACGCAGCGCCAGGTAACGCACCGGCTGACGGTTGCTACCACTGGGAGCACGAGTGGCGTGCCAGAGGATGGAGGCGAGGTGGGCCTCGGGAATGGGCTCGGGGAGGTACTTGCGAATGGTGCGTGTGCTGGCCAGCCCCTGCAGCAACGGCAGCACTTCGTCGGCGGTCACTTGCCGGTGAACTTCGGCGGCCGCTTCTCCATGTAGGCGGCGACGCCCTCGCGGAAGTCGTCGGTACGCAGCAGCGGCAGCAACTGCAAGAACACGTGATGCACGTTCTGGTCGAAGGTCTCGGTCTCGGCCGCACGCATCATGCGCTTGATCGCGCGCACTGCCAGCGGGGCGTTGGCGGCGATCTCGCCCGCCAGCTCACGAACGGCGTCGTGGAACTGCTCGTTGGGCACCACGTGGTTCACCAGGCCCAGCGCGAGCGATTCGTCAGCCGTGAGCGTGCGGCCGGTGAAGGTGATCTCGGCCGCCTTGGCATAGCCGACCATCCGCGGCAGCAGCCAGGTGCCCCCGCTCTCGGGCACGATGCCGCGCTTGGCGAATCCGGGGTTCAATTTCGCGCTCTGCGCCGCCACCCGCATGTCGCAGCCCAGGGCAATGTCGAGGCCATAACCCGCAGCGCCGCCGTTGAGCGCGCAGATGGTGGGCGTGTCGAGGTTGTGCAGCACGGTGGGTGGTGTGAAGCGCAGGTCGATCTCGCCGGGAATGCCGCCGCCGCTGTCGAGTCCGCCCAGCGAACCCTTCGCCGCTCGCATCTGCGCCGCCATGTCGAGCCCGGCACAGAACGCCTTGCCGGCGCCGGTGAGCACGATGCAGCGGACATCTGGGTCGCGATCGGCCTGCAGCAGTCGTTCGGACAGCTGATCGAGCATGGCTGCGGAGATGGTGTTCATCCGGCCGGGGGCGTTGAGCGTGATGGTGGCGATGTGGTCGGCCACGTCGTACAACACTTCCTGAGCGGGCTCCGACGCAGTGTCAGCTGGGTTCGACATGCACGAAACCGTAGTCGTCCCGACATCGAAATCACGGGCCAGTGCTTGTCCATTCGTGCACAAACGACCTACACTGCGCGTCTCGCAACAAACCTGGTCGCACCCGCGACCCGGCTCCATAGGGGGAGAACCCAATGCAGAAATCCCGCGTGCGCCGTGCTGGCGCAATGCTCGTAGGCCTGGCGATGTTCGCCGCTGCCTGCGGTGACGACGAAAAGGCCGCCACAACCACGGCTGCTTCCGAGACCACCGGAGCCGCAGTCGAAACCACCGACGACGTCACCGAAACCACAGGAGCCACCACCGAGACCACGACCGGCGACACTGTGCCGGCAGGCCCCAGCAAGTGCGGCCAGGCCGACGGTACCGTAACCGACGGTGATCTCGCTGGCTTCGCTGGCGCAACGCCCTTCGGTGAAGGTGGTACCGACGCTGGCTTCATCGAGCGTCTGTGCGGGATCGATCCCGACCTGATCGACCTCAACTACGCAGCTGAGACCTACGACGCGGTGGTCATCACGGCACTCGCAATGGCGATTGCCGACACCGACGGCATCGAGTACGCATCAGAGATCAACGGCGTCACCCGCGACGGCGAGAAGTGCACCGAGTACACGGCGTGCCTCGAGCTCATTGCTGCCGGCACCGACATCGACTACGACGGCGTCGCCGGTCCGCTCACGTTCACCGGCAACGGTGAGCCGCTGCAGGCCACGTACGGCTTCCTGACGATGGGCGACAACAACCGCATCGACCCCTCACTGACCGAGTTCATCAGCGTTGATGGCACCGGCACCGCAGCTGACGTTGCTGAGGTCCCTGTCGAGGGAACCCGCGCCGGTGACGGCGAGGTCAACATCTCGGGCATCCTCCCGATCACCGGCAGCCTGGCTTTCCTGGGCGCACCGATGATCGCCGGTTACAACCTGGGCATCGCAGAGGTCAACGCCGCTGGCGGCGTCCTGGGCGTCGAGGTCACTGGCACGGCCAAGGACTCGGGCGACACCAGCACCGACGAAGCCGTGAAGTCCGCAGACGTGCTCCTTTCCGAGAACGTCGACGCGATCATCGGTACCGCCTCGTCCTCGGTCACCAAGACCATCCTTGACAAGGTGACAGGTGCAGGCGTCGTACTGTTCTCGCCGGCCAACACGTCGCCCGAGCTGTCCACCCTGCCGGACAAGGGCCTGTACTTCCGCACCGCCCCCCCGGACATCTACCAGGGCACGGTCATCGGTCAGTACGTGCTGCAGGGCGGCAACCAAACGGTCGCCATCCTGGCGCTGAACGACTCCTACGGCACCGGTCTGGCCGATCAGGCGACTGCAGCCATCACAGCAGGCGGCGGCGAGGTCGTGCTCACCAAGATCTACGACCCGGCTGCAACCTCGTTCGCGACCGAGGTCGACGAAGTCGTGGCAGCAGACCCCGATGCCATCATCGTGATCGGCTTCAACGAGTCCTCGTTGATCCTGCGCACCATGGTGGAAAAGGGTATCGGCCCGAAGGTCAAGAACGTCTACGGCTGCGATGGCAACATCGGCAACGGCCTGGGCGTCGACTTCGACGCAGGCAAGTGATCACACACTGATCAGCATCTGATCAATGTAAAGAGCCCCGGCTTCGCGGCCGGGGCTCTTTCGCGTCGCTGGCGCAGTGGTTCACTTGTCTGCGCTGGTGTCTGGGCAGTCGTCTCTGCACATCGCTGATTGCAGGCGCGGCAAATGCCCACTCCACCGCTGTCGCTGGCAACGATCAGGGTTTACGGCTGGCGCGAGCCAGGGTGCCGAGGTAGAGCTCGATCACCTTCGGGTCCGCGAGTAGCTCACGCCCGGTGCCCGTGTAGGCCTCGTGGCCTTGGTCGAGTACGTACGCTCGGTCGCAGACTTGCAGGCAGCGGCGAGCATTCTGTTCGACCATCAGGATCGCGACACCGGTCGCATTGATGGTACGGCACTGCACGAACACCTCGTCCTGGAGCATCGGCGAAAGGCCTGCCGATGGCTCGTCGAGCAGCAGAACCTTCGGCCCCAGCATCAGTGCACGCCCCATCGCCACCATTTGGCGCTCGCCACCCGAGAGCGCCCCAGCGCGCTGGTGCTCGCGTTCCGCCAACCGGGGGAACAACTCGCACACTTCCTTGTAGCGCTCAGCGAATGTGCGCGGCTTGAGGAAGCAGCCCATCTCGAGGTTCTCGCGCACCGACAGGCTCGGAAACACGTTGCGGTTCTGCGGCACGAAGGCGACGCCGCGCGAGACGAGTTGGTGCGCTCGCTGGCCGGTGATGTTGTCCTCGCCGAGGAAGACTTCGCCCTCACGTACGTTCACCATGCCGAGCACAGCCTTGAGCAGAGTGCTCTTGCCTGCACCATTGGGTCCGATGATGCCTACGAACTCGCCCGGGTTGAGCACCGCGCTGCAATCGTTGAGGATGTTGACGCCGGGCACGTAGCCAGCAGTGACGTGCCGAATCTCCAGCACCGGTCGAACCTCGTTCATTGCCCACCTCCCAGGTCGATATCGTGCCGTGCGCCGAGGTAGGCGTCGATCACTCGTTGGTCGGCACCGATCTCATCAGCGGTGCCCTGCGCAATGACCTGGCCTTCCGCCATGACGACCACCCAGTCACTGATCTCGCGCACCATGTCCATGTCATGTTCGACGAAAAGCACGGTGCGGCCTTCGTCGCGGAGCAGCTTGATGTGCTCGAGGAGGCTCTGCTTCAACGCTGGATTGACCCCGGCCATCGGTTCGTCGAGCATGACCATCTTCGGTTCGGTCATCAGCGCGCGTGCCATCTCGAGCAACTTCCGCTGGCCACCCGATAGGCCACCGGCAAGCTCGTCGCGCATGTGCGCCAGCTTGAAACGATCGAGCAGACCCTCGGCGCGAGTGGCGTTCTCGCGTTCCTGCTGCCTCCAGCCGCCACCGAAGCCGGCGAAGAACCGCTCGCCTTTCTGGCCGCTGGCACCGAGCAGCATGTTCTCCATCACGGACATCCGCGAAAGCGCTTTGGTGAGCTGGAACGTGCGCACCATTCCCATGCGAGCGGCGACATGCGGAGCGATGCCCTGCATGTCATGCCCGTCGAAAGTCCAGTTGCCTTGGTTCGGCTCGTCGAACCCGGTGAGCAAGTTGAAGAACGTCGTCTTGCCGGCGCCGTTGGGGCCGATCAGCGCAGTGATCTTGTTGCGCTGCACCTGCAGGTGCTCGACATCGACAGCGGTGAGACCGCCGAAGGTGCGCCGCACCGCATTGGCTTCGAGGATGTAGTCAATCGGACTATCTGACATCGAATGCCTGCTCCTTGCGGTCGCCGAAGATGCCTTGCGGTCGAAAGATCACGAGCAATGAGAGCCCAATGCCGGCGACGATGAACTTGACCTGTGCGTAGTTGCCGGAATCTACAAGCCACGTGGGAAGCGTCTCGTTGCGAGTGGCCTGGTCGAGCAGGTTGTCGGTGAGCTGCATCACGAAGTAGAAGATGAGTGTGCCGGCGATCGGGCCCAGGATGCGTGCGAGACCACCAAGCACCACGATGGTGTACGCAAAGAATGTGAGGTTGGTACGGAACTGGTCGGACTGCGCTGACTGCTGTTGCAATGCGAACACGACACCGCCGATAGAGCCGATCACACCACCCAGCACGAGGCTCTGCATCTTGAACGCAAACACGTTCTTGCCCAGGCTACGGGCAGCGTCTTCGTCCTCTCGGATGCTGCGCAGCACACGTCCCCACGGGCTGCGCATGAGCCGCCAGAGCAGGAACGAGACGATGGCCACCAACAGCCAGCCGACCAGCATCATGAACAGGCGATAGCCATCGATTGATTGAGCACCGAACTTGAAGATGCGGTCACCGAAGAAGTAGTCGCGGTTCCAGCCTTCGAAGGTGGAAGTGAAGCCGTTGACGCCGTCACTACCGCCGGTGAGCCAAGTGAAGCGCACAGAACGCAAGACGATACGGATGATTTCCGCCGCAGCGATGGTGACGATGGCCAGGTAGTCGGCTCGCAGACGCAGAGTAGGGATCCCGAGCAACACCGCAAACAGCACGCTGCACACCAAGACCACGATGAGCGCCAACCACCAGGGCCAACCGAACTCGACGATGGGCACAGCGAGCGCATAGGCCCCGATGGCAGCGAAGCCGGCCTGGCCGAAGTTGAGCAATCCCGTGTAGCCGGCATGCACGTTGAGTCCGACTGCGATGAGGCAGTAACCGGCCGACGCAGCGCTGATTGCGGTGTAAATCGAGTTGAAGAAGATCAGTGACCAGTTCATCCCAGTCGCTCCTTTCGTCCGAGCAGTCCTTGCGGGCGCACCAGCAGCAGCACGATCAGTGCAATGAGTGCGCCGACGGTCTTGAGGTCAGGCGTAGCGGCCCACGCCCACAGCTCGACGAAGACGCCGATGATGAGGCTGCCGAGCAGAGCGCCGAACGCGTTGCCGAGACCGCCCAAGGTGATTGCGGCGAACATGAGCAGTAGCAACAGGTTCCCCATGTCCCACGACACACCGAACTCGAGGCCGTAGAAGACACCGCCAAGGCCGGCCAGCGCACCACCCAACAGCCACACTATGAGGATGACCCGGTCGGTGTTGATGCCGGTGGCGGAAGCCAGGTCGGGGTTGTCGGAGACGGCGCGAATTGCCTTACCGAAGCGAGCCTTCAGCAGAAACAATGCAACGATGATGAGCACGGCGAAGGTGACGCCGATGATGGCGAGACTGCGGGGCGTGAGCTTGACCAACCCGAGGTCGACCGGCTGCTGAGTGCCGATCGCGAAGAAGACGTCACCCCCACCGAGGAAGAACTGCACGACGTAGCGGGCCGACAACGCAAGACCGATCGACACGACCATCATCGAGGTGAGGCTGGTACCGCGACGTCGGAGTGGTCGCCAGACTCCCCGTTCGAGGCCGCCCGACGCCAGGCTGCAGCACGCGATGCCTGCGATCGCTGATGGGATGAGCCCCCAGTTTCCGAGCCGTTGGTTGAAAAGCCATGTGAACACGGCTCCGATGGTGACGAGTTCGCCATGACCGAAGTTGCTGAGGCCGGTGGTGCCATAGATCAGCGAGAGGCCGACGGAGCAGATGGCGATGATCGCAGCAAGTATGATGCCGTTGGCCAGCGCCTGCGGTAGGAGAGACCACTTTGACTTGGTTTCGCGCGTGCTCTCCCCGACGAACAGGTTGACCGTCTTCGATGCGACGCCGCCCACGACCACACCCGAACCGACCTCGACTTCTTTCGACACGCCCGAGGCCGCGTCGACCACGATGCCAGCTGGCAGCGCCTCGGTGTTGATCTCCACCAGGTACGCGCCCTTTTCGACGACCGTGGCGGTGAAACTGCCGCTGGCGTCAGTGACGCCTCGTGCCACTT
>Ga0335397_10004089_pt1 | contig 19338 bp, 20 predicted proteins | sample MAT04_FD_205740 | JGI IMG/M metagenome (GOLD analysis project Ga0335397, IMG submission 205740) | Freshwater microbial communities from Lake Fryxell liftoff mats and glacier meltwater in Antarctica - MAT-04 (spades assembly) (version 2) ... | reverse complement strand
TCAAGCAATGGACCCCGGAAAAAAGTGGACTTCCGGCAACTCGCCTTCATACTGGGCTGAATGGGAAGGTTCCCAGCTCAGGGACCGGGAGTTTCTGCTGCCTTAGCCGTATCTTTCGCCGCGAGAGTCCTTCTGGCGGTTGTGCTGATGGGCTTCAGAACTGACACGTCCGACATGCTTTCGAAACCCGTAGCCAGTCAGACTCGATCGTCTGGACATTGCGATTGCAAATCCCCCATAGGCAACGACAGTGCCAAACACACAATCGGGGGTTAAATCGCAGTTGCAGGGCGTGATCCATCTGGATCGTGTTTAGGGCACTGATCCCCTTGTCCAAATAGAGCAACAACTTGTGTCGATTGGGGATCGGTTGCCGCGGGCCGAACGTAGATATTATACCAAGACGCGAATTTTGAGGCCGGCAGTCAACCGGCTTGCGAGTTGATCAGAACTTGATCGGGTGATTAGAGGTTGGCCAGGAGTCAGGTGCGGTGGAGGTGCGGACGTTTCACCGGAGGACTCACGTCCTCCGGTCGTAGACGATAACTACCGGCCCAGCGCGTAAATCCCCTTCTCCGTGCGGATGAAGATGCGGCCGTTCGCGATGGCGGGAGTGCCCAGGCTTCCCTCGCCCAGTTCGTTCGTTGCCAGCACTTCAAACGTATCGGCCTTCACATCCACCACGGTGCAGATCCCTGTCTCGTTCAGGAAGTACGCCTTGCCGTCCCCGGCGACGGGCGATGCCGAGAACCCGCCCTTCACGCGTTCCTTGTACTGTTCCTTCCCGGTCTTCGCATCCACGCACGCGATGAACCCATCCTTGTCGGCTGCGTAAACCTTCCCGCCGTAGACCAGTGGCGACGAATACCCCGTGCGGGCTTCACGCGCGGCCCACTGCGGCTTCTCGGCCACGCCCTTCGCGTCGATCTTGAACTTGCTAACGCCACCAACAGGCAGGTACAGGGAATCGCCATCGAGGACGCCCACGGGAACGGAACCGCCGCCTTCCTTGAATGTCCAGCGAGTCTCACCGGTTGCGGCGTCGTAGGTCGTGAGTCCCTTGGGGCCAGCGAACAGCAACTCGGTGTTGTTACCCACCGTGCGAACCAGCGGCGTTGTCCAACTGATGACGCGTGGGCGCTCCACCTTCCACACGTTCTTGCCGTACTTCGTGTCGAGTGCCGCGAGGAACGATTCGCCCGCGTTGTCCATGGGGACGATCAGACGACCGGCTGCCAGGATCGGTGACGACGCCATCCCAACCGCGTTGGTGATCGTGGGGTAGTCGCCCACGAGCGAGCGGTACCAGCGGAGTGTGCCGTCAGCGTCGAACGCCGCGAGATCGCCCGTCGCGAACAGGGCGTAGACTCCGGTTTCATCCGCGACTGGGGTATTGGCAGCCATGCACGTTTTCGGGTGGCACGCGGTGCCGCCGGTGGCGAGAAGCTGCCGATGCCAGAGTTGCTTACCCGTGGTTGCGTCGAAGCAGAGGACGTGCAACCGGTCGTCGCGAGTCCCTGAGCTGCATGTGACGTAAAGGCGATTGCCCACCACGATGGGCGACGACGCCCCGCGACCCGGCAACGTCGCTTTCCAGGCGATCCCCTTGGTCTTCGACCACTCGGTCGGCAGGTTCTTCTCGTCGGAAACACCGGATGCGTTCGGTCCCCGGAACTGAGGCCAATCACTCGCCGAGAGCGTGTGGCTGGCGGCGAATGCAAGGGATGCAGCCAAAAGGAAGCGACTCATTTCTTGTCCTCCTTGTCCGTTGTCTTTTCCAGACTGAAGCCGAGTGGGAGTGTTTTACCGTCTGTCGCGGAAACCTGCTTCACACCCGGGATGAGGCCGCCCGTGTCGTCGCACACCCGCATCTGAAACTGCCACTTCTGCGCCCAGCTATCGGTCTGATTGTTCTGGCAGACCTTCAGCACAATCACGTTCGATCCAATCTGGAGTTTCCCGCGACCGACATTCGCATCGAACGGCGTGCCGTGGTGGTATTCATCGCGACCGAATAGTTCCTTCTGGTTCAAGAAGATCTTCACCGATGTCGGGCTGGTCACGCGGATCTCGCAGGGCGTCTCCTTATCCGAGACGATCACCGCCAGCGCGTAGGCCACGGAGTTCTTGTGCTTCCCAAGCAACCCGTTCACGTCGAACATGCCGTACTTGTCGGCGGTCGAAGCGGGAATCCACTTCAGCTCGGCGGCATCCTTTCCCGTGAACTTCCCAGTGGTGTTCTTCGCGGTCTCGGGTGGGTAGACGACGTCGAATCCCTTGCTTTCCGGGCCATCGAACGGCCCGATGAGTGAAGCTGATGTCACGAACCCGAAGTGCTCCGAGATGCTCACCTTACCGCCATTCTGGATCACTTTCTTCGCGAGCAGTTCCACCTGATCCTTGTCGCGAGTGGCGACGAACAGCTTTTCGAGATCAGCCCGGATGCTGGGACGTGCGACCCGTTCGAGGATATCGAGTTCGTTGTCGATGGCGTCGCGGCGAAGGTCGGGAGACTTGTCGTTGATGAACCCTGGAAGCAACCGGCCCTTCGCGCTGGGGTCCTGGGCGACGAGCAATTCGTAGGCGCTGCGGCGAGCAGCGGCAGCGAACTTCTGATCCTTCACGAATGCTTCGAGCTTGTCGGCGGGGAGCTTCCGGCCCGCTGCCTTCTCAGCATCGGCGATGGCATCGGCTGCGGTGCGAAGCCAGTTCGCGGCGGTGGGGTTCTCGTCCTCGAACGCTTCGAGTGTTGGCATCAGGGCAGGCCCACCCTTGCTGACGAGCGTTTTCCACGCAGTGCCAGCGTCTTCGTTCCCCTTGCCTTCGCGTGTCACCCGTTTGAGAGTTTGGAGAGCCTGAGTTGTCGCATCGTCGGCAGCCGGAGCCGGTGTGGCCACGGTTGCCGCGAGTAGCATGAGCACGACCCAGAAGCGCATCTGCATGGAAAAGCCTCCTGTCGGAATCGAACAGGATTACTTTCGGGATGTGCCGTGGAATGTCAACCGACGGGTTGCAATGGGGTGCTCACTTCCCGAGGTGAAGCAGCAACTCGCGATGTCGCAGGTGTTGGAGTCGCGTCATTCCGCCGCAATGGTTCAGATACTCGGTGAAGTCCTTCACGCCGAAGATATGATCGTCGAGGAACTGCGCGAATGCGGCTGGGTCGCGTTCCACTTCGAGCCAGAGCCGCAGATGATCCTCGTCCGAAAAGTATTCCCCTGGCATGTTCCCGGGATAGCTGCCGTAGGGCACCTCACAAACCGCATCCACACACAGAAACGGAATCTGCGTCAGATGGGGGTTGCGGCGCATTTCGTCGTGTGGAACGAGCCGTTCGCAGGTGATGATGAGTCGCTTGGCAGCGCGGGCCAGGTCAAAGTCTGCCACCGAGGTACCCGTGAAGCGACAGTTGCCGTAGCGGTCTGCCTCGTGGACGTGGATCGCGGCGACATCGGGGTACAGCGCTGGCACCGCTGCGAGTTTCTCGCCTGTGAATGGGCACTCAATCAACTTCGCAGCGCTGTGCGTGAACGTGTCGGTCCCCAACATGCTGTGGGAGGGAAGAAAGGGCACACCCATCGCCGCGGCCGTGTAGCGAAGCGCGAGCGTGTAGTTCGACCACTCGACGCACTGCACCGTCCCCGATTCCATCACCCGTCGGCTATGAGGCGACAGCCCGCGAGCTTCGACGCCCACGATGTAGGCCGCATCGACACGAGCGATGGTCTGCCCGCGACCCGTCTGGTTCCCGGCGCAGAGAATCTGGAAGTCGTGCGTGGTTGTGTGACCGCTGAATCCGAGATGTTGCCGGCGCTGTCGGACGATCTCGTGGCATACGGCTGACGGAATGCGATTCGTGCCGAACCCGCCCGTCGCGAAGTAGTCCCCGTCGTGAACGAACGTGCTCACGGCGTCGGCCACCGACATCACCTTATCAACCAGGCCACGCGGCTTCTGGGCAAACGCGTTACGAGCGGGTTCAGAGTGTGGCGAGGTGAAAAGGTGAGCCATGAAAGGATGACGGGGTGAACGGGTGATGGGGTGAGGAAACACAGGCACAATAGCGTGCCAGAGTGCCTTTGTCACCCTTTCACTCGTTCACAGCATCAATTCATTTCCGGGAGCGATACTCTCGCACCAACTGGCGGAAGCGGGGATCCTTGCGGATCGAGTCGAGGTCGTGATCTTCTTCCATGTAGCCGAAGTCGCGGTAACCGAGTTCGACAGCCTTGCGAAGCGATCCGAGTGCCTGATCGGGTTGCTTCAACAGGGCGTATCGGCACGCGAGGTTGTAGTGTGCGGTGGGGTCGGAGGGTCGCGTGGCGACGAGTTGCCGATCGACGGCTAATCCCTCGGCAAGTCGGCCCTTGGTGGTGAGATTACTGGCCTGCACCCGCAATACCTCGGCAAAGCCGGGGACAGCGGTGATGAGTTTGCTGTAGAACTCGAGTTCGAAGTCGAGTTGACTCCGTTCGGCTAGAAAGCCGATGACTGAGCCAGGTGGAAAAGCATTCTCCGACGCAGGCGGCAATGGACGCTTACCGGGGTGGGGCATGTGCGGTTCCCCTTGGAAGGTGGCCGGTGAGAGGTGGCCCGGCCAACCTACCGAATTATATACTCTGCCGCGGGGTGGTCAAACGTTCGGTGACCAGAGTCTTCACTGCGGGTTCCAATTGTACCGATTGACAGGAACCTGTGTTCACGTCGTGTACAGTGCCGGGAGATACGGCCACACATACAGACTGAGCATCATGCATCCGGCGATCACCGCCGCGAACGAACCGATCAACTGGGCGAACACGGCCTGAAAGTTCCCGCTGTATATACCCCCAGTTCGTTCGATGGCCGTCATCCCCCATCCGCCCAGCAAGGCCGCGACAATCCCCAGGGTGAACGGCACCATGAAAGCGACGATTTGCAGCGAGTAGTTCGCGATCTTGGATCGCGTGGTAAGAGCGATCATCTTGCTGTCGATTCGGCCGCCGAAGACCGTGGTTTCGCCGCGAGCCAGTGCCCGGTCGTACCAGTGTGTGGCTTCCGCAGGAAGGCCCGCGGAACCGCGTGCCTCGCGAAGTGGGCTGCCCGCGATGTGCTTTTCGGCATACATCGATCCGTAAAACGCGAGCACAATCGCGATCAGCGACATACCAAACCCCGTCAACGCGAGGGGGTGTGTCGGCAACTTATTCGCTACTGTCGTCGAGATCATCAACTTGCCCTCAAGTCACCGCATGTTGTGGCAACAGGTTGCGGTCTCGTGTAACGTGTCGGGATTGATCCCTCCCCGAGTTGCCAATGAATGCACCAACCGTGCCTCCTTACCCAGCGCCCTCTCCGTGGAGGTGGTGGGTCTGCATTCTGCTGATGTTGGCGACCGTTATCAACTATATGGACCGCATGGCCCTGAACCAAATGGCCCTGCGGATCAAAACGTACTTCGGACTGAACAACACGGAGTATAGCCTGCTCGAAAGCGCGTTCTCGCTCGCCTTCGCCATCGGTGCGATCACAACAGGCTACATCGTGGACAAGGTGAGCGTTCGGTGGGTTTATCCGCTCATGGTACTTGGCTGGTCCGCGGCTGGCGTGCTGACGGGTTTCGCCTCCGGCTTCTGGATGCTCCTGAGCTGTCGGTTCGCACTGGGATTGTTCGAGGCCGGAAACTGGCCCTGCGGAATGCGAACGACGCGAGCCGTGTTGCGCCGTGAGGAACGGTCGCTGGGCAACTCAATCTTTCAGAGCGGCACCGCCCTTGGTGCGGTGATTGCGCCGCTACTCATTCTCGTGCTACTTCGCTCGGCCGATCCCGGAGAATCCACGCGAAACGCCATGATGAGCGTCACGGGGGGTACCTTTGCTGCCGTGACCGATGCACCTACGGACACGTGGAAGTACCCCTTTCGTGTCATCGGTTCGCTCGGTGTCGTCTGGATCGCGCTGTGGTTTCTCACCGTACCGCGAGCGATGCTTCGACCCGCGGAAGAGTCGATCGCCGACGCGGGAATTGTCCGGTTTCGCGATGTGCTGAAGGACCGGCGATTCTGGGTTCTCTTCGCGATGGCGATCTCGATCAACATAACCTGGCATGGTTACCGCACGTGGTTGCCGCTGTATTTGCAGGCACAACGAGGGTTCAGCGAGCGACAGATGAGCGAGTTCACAACGCTGTATTACCTCGTCGCCGATATTGGATCGTGGACCGTTGGCGGGGTCACGCTCATCCTGTGTCGCCGGGGAATGACCGTGCACCGGAGCCGGATTCTGGCCTACATGTGCTGTGCGGGCTTAACCACGACGACGATGGCTGTCCCGTTTCTGCCCGATGGCTTGTCCCTTCACGTGGCACTCCTCATGATCGCGTTCGGTGCGATGGGTCTATTCCCGACGTACTTTGCACTGACACAGGAGTTGTCGGCAGCACATCAAGGGAAGGTCTCCGGCTCACTCGGGATGTGTGCCCACCTGGCGCTCGCGATGGTCTACCCAATCGAAGGCTGGCTCAACGACTTGACGAAGTCCTACGAGGTCGTTCTCGGCGTGATTGGTGCGACTCCGCTGATCGCGTTCTCTCTCATGCTCTGGCTCTGGCCACGCGACGAAGCAGTCGCACCCACGCCCCCCGCAGCGGCATAGGCACAGGTCCACGTGCGGTGAAATGGATTGGTGGAGCAGTTGTTTTGGTTCGGGCGAAATGCACACCCCACGTCCGAATCAATTGATTTACGCCCGAACCATACATTTCGGAGCCGAGCCAAATGCCCCCCTTAGGCATCAGCGCGAAAATGATGTACCAGACTGTTGCAGGTGGCCACGCAGAGGCCGGTCTGTTGTTCGGCCTGAAGGGCCGTGCTCCCTTAGCCCAGGCCAGCGGCCTGGGTACGCGAACAGAACAAAACCTCGTGGCCTGAAGGGCCACCCTCGAACCGCCCATGAGCGCGGCCATTCAGGCCGCAAACCCTTGATTTCCCTGGAACCCAGGCCGCTGGCCTGGGCTAAGGGAGCACGGCCTTTCAGGCCGAAAGACAGAAGCAAGACGAAGACGGGCCTAGCAGGAATCTCGCTGGTAGAGCATTTTCACGCCTCTGCCGAAGACCTCAGGATCGATGAATCGCACGACATCCCGGCCGCTTGAAGGATATTCCCGACCGCTTCCTTAACGTGGTTCTCCCCACCCGCTATTCTGACGGTGTCGCCCGGGAGGGCCGAACGATGATCGCGACCAAACTCGCTGACCGCAAATGCACACCGTGTTCCGGGAAAACCTCTCCGCTCAACACGGAGAAGGTTCGTGAACTGCTCCCGAACATTCCCGAATGGAAGCTCGCCGCCGACGGCAAACGGATCAGCCGGTCCTGGCGTGTCCTCGATTTCACGACCGGGCTGGACTTCTTCCAGCGAATCGCTGAGATCGCCGAGACCGAGGATCACCACCCCGACTTGCACCTGGCGAACTACCGCGACGTGACCATCGAGTTGTGGACACACGCCGCCGGCGGGTTGACCGAGAACGATTTCATCATTGCCGCCAAGATCGACGCACTGGAAGTTGAATTGAAGAAGTGAAGGGCGTGGCGAGCCACGGGGTTCATCCCCGTGGGTGATGCGTTCTCCAACACACCACGGGGATGAACCCCGTGGCTCGCTTCTCCCTTTCAATTCCATTCCACGGAGGGTTTCCGATGAGTGCCGTTCAGCCTGTTCAAGTCGGAACGCACATGGTTGGTGGCGGGTCGCCGCTGCTGTGGATCTGCGGGCCGTGCGTCATCGAAGGCCGCGACTTCACCTTGCGCATCGCCGAGACGCTTCGCACCATTGCCGACGCTCTCAAGTTGCAACTCGTCTTCAAGGCGTCGTTCGATAAAGCCAATCGCACTTCCGGGAAGTCGTTCCGTGGCGTCGGCATGGAAGAGGGACTGAAGACGCTCGACGCCGTTCGCAAGGCCACCGGCTTGCCCGTGACCACCGACATTCACGAAATCTCGCAGGCCGCTCCCGCTGCCGAGGTCTGCGAGGTGCTGCAAGTCCCCGCGTTTCTCGCCAGGCAAACCGATTTGCTGGAAGCGTGCGGGAAAACCGGCCGTGTCGTGAACGTGAAGAAGGGGCAGTTCATGGCTCCATGGGACATGAAAAACGTGGTCGCCAAGCTCGCGGAAGTCGGAAATCGCCGTGTGTTGCTCACGGAACGCGGCTCCACGTTCGGCTACGGAATGCTGGTGAACGACATGCGGGCCATTCCCTGGATGCAAGAAACCTCGGCTCCAGTGATCTTCGACGCCACGCACAGCGTACAGAAACCAGCGGCACTCGGGGACAAGACCGGCGGCGATCGTACGATGGTTCCCGTGCTGGCCCAGGCTGCCATTGCCGCCGGATGCGATGGTGTGTTTCTCGAAACCCACCCCGACCCGGACCGGGCACCGTCCGACGGGCCGAACATGATCCCGCTCGACCAACTCTCCGATCTGATCCGTCGCTGCCAGCGGATCCGCGAGGCGGTCGTCGACCCTCAGTTGCCGAGCCACTCATGATAAAGCGTGTTGTTCCCGTGCTGGTTCTCTCGGCGGGTGTGGTGCTGGCCGGGTGCGGCAAGCCGCCCGCCCAGCGCACGGGCGCGAATGACCCCACCGCCGTGACGGTGAAGCCGTGGGAAGCGGCCGGGAAGCGATTGCGGAAAGATACCGATGTCGCCAGTTGCAAGACTGCTCTCTCGCTGCTGAACACCGATCTCCTGGCGGCTTCCGATGCGACCCGTGCTGCCAGTCTCACGCCCGGAACCGAGGCCGCGCTGGCCACGCTCGTTCCACTGAACCCCGATGATCTCGCTGCCCTTCGCGAGTCGTCGTACACGCCCCACGATCCGGTCTACCTCGCGGAATCCCTGTATCTGCGCGATGCCGCACGTTCACTCGATGTGCCAGCGTTGCCTGGCCAGACTCCGGAGCAGATCGCGACCGATGCCGCCAATCGCGGTTTCGCCTGGGTGTGCAGGAGCATCTACCTCAATCCCTGGCAGGCTCCCGTTCCCGGGCGGCCCGGATTGGTTCAAGCGATGCCCCCGGTGCCGCCCGCGTATGTTCTGCGTCGGGGTTATGGCTCGGGTCTGGAGCGGATGTACGTCTACCTCGCGCTGCTTCAACAAATGGGCCTCGATGGTTGCCTCATCGGACCGCCCGAAGCTAAGGATCAACCCGCGACGTTCCCCGTGTACAGCGCTGATAAGAAGTCGCTTCTCACCGGCGGTCCGCGCGGCCCATTCTGGGCGGTCGGGGTGCGAATCGGCAACGATATCCGGCTCTACGATCCGTGGCGTGGCGAGGCATTCCCCGCATCGTTCAACGCACTCAAGGCCAACCCGGAGGCTCACAAGGCGTGGTTCGAGGACAAGGCAAACGAGTCGGGTATCACCATTGATGACGCGAAGAAGGCCATGGCGTACCTTGCTGTGCCGGTGAACTCACTCGCTCCACGCATGGCTACGCTCGAACAGCAACTCAAGGCCGACCTGGGCGCGAAACTCGCCTTCGATCCGGCCGCGGTCCGAAACGCCTTTCCCGATCCGAAGCCCGCATTCTGGAACCCACCGAACGATAGCTTCGCCTACGGCCGAATCGCCCGCACCTTCCTCCCCGTGGACGAGGGCGGTTCCGATTCCAGCCCACAGGGGAACCGGCTCTTCGATCAATACATGCGAAGTCAGTTCCCGGCAGAGGTGCTAACGATCCCCAATGAGTTGAGGGGGAATCAGCAGGCGGCCGAGCGGATTCGAGCGCTGATGGCGGGTACGTACCTGATGGCATTCTTCAATCCGGGGAACATCAACCCACGCGAACGAATCCAGCGGGGGCAGTTCCAGGATGCGGCGCGTGATCTCGTGACGCGACAGGATCAGTTCGGCCACGGCCTCGAACGCCTCCGAAACAGCCCCAAGAGCGAAGAGGAGATCCAAAAATGGGCCTCGGAGGCGGGTGAGTTGTATTTCCAGCTTGGCATCGCTCGAACCGACAAGAACGCGGTGGCCATCCAGCAGATCGAGTCGGCCATCGAGCAGAACTGGAAGCAGAACGTACAACTGGTGCAGTTGCTCATCGACCGGGTGTCGGCCGAACTGGGGCACACGGAGGCGACGTTCTTGCTGGCGCTGTGCAAGCACGAGCAGGCGGAGCGAGTGCAAGCCCGGCTCGAACACGCGACCGGCGCGGAAGCCGAGCAACTCAAGAAGGATGCCGCCGGAGCCTGGGCTGCGGCGAACGCGGAATGGCAGACCTACGCCGAGCGTGCTCGCGTGCAGGCCGGGTTCACCGGTCGTGCGGCTTACGTTCAAACGCTTTCAAGTCGTGCCGCGAAGCTGGCGAATCAGAAGTGAAATGCCGCGACCGACGAGAGCGTGATCGCTCTCGTCGGTCGCGGCGAATCGTTGCCAGCAGCCGGCATCACTCGGAGATGTTGGCGAGGTAGTCTTCGTACTTCTTGCGGGCGGTGAACTCACCGTCCATCAGCGTCTTCTGCTTGGCGGTCAGGATGTCGATTTCCTTCTCCTGATCGGAGAGCTTCTTGAGGTAAGTCGCGTACACTTCCGCTTCCTTCGGCGTTTCACGCAGGTTCTTGCGGATGCGTTCCTGATCCAGGTTCAAGCGACGCAGTTCGGCAACCACCTGATTCAACTCGCGAAGGGACACATCCCAGGTCGCCTTGATCGTCAGGGCTTCGGTCAGCTTCTGCTTCAGTTCCTTGCTCGCCTCAGCGAGGTTAATCAAGTAACGAATCTGGTTCTCGGCGCCGTTGGTCAGCGAGATCGTGGTGCCCACGTCGCGCTCTTCCTTGACGGTGAAGGTCTTGGTTTCGCCCGTCTTCACAGCGGTCTGGAAGCGGTAGACGTCCGGGGTATCTTCAACCGGCTTGTCCGTGTCAACGAGCTTGAACTGCTGATTGGTGCGGTTCGCGTGCTCGATCAGCAGGGTGCGGTCGGTCTGCGAACGGTTGATGATACGGTACTTCTTCTCTTCGGTGAACTTTGTCGTCGTGTGGACGATACCGCGAACGGCCCTGACGCTGGTGATCTTCTGCGTGCCGGCACCGGTCTGCGGATCGACTTCGGTGCCGAGGTCGATGGCATAGCTCACGAGCCGTTCTTCGTTCGGCTGAACATCGAGCACACGAGTGTCGCCAGCGTAGACGCTACCTTCGAACACGGTGATCGGTCCCTGGTTCAGGTGAGCACCGGAGGTGTTCTTGAACTTGAGGCCGAGCAGCGGGTGAGTCTTCTGCACGTTCTGGTTGTAGATCGAGACCTTCTGGCCTTCGACTTCCTTGCCCACGATCGGGAGCATTGCGCTCTTCTGGCGACCGAGGGTTACCGGGTGGTCGATCGTGTACTGGAAGAAGTCGCCCAGAGCACCGGCCGTTGCGGCGTTCCCCGCGACGCCCAGGTTCGGTCGGCGACCCAGCTCTTCGGCCAGATCCTTGGCGTGCTTCCGGTTCTCGTCGTTCCCTGCGAAAGCGTCCCGATTGATGCCATTGGCCATAGCAGCCTTCTCGGATTGGGCGCCCTGGCCCTTGCCCTCGCCTCGTGCCCGGAGGCTCTGCTGGTCTGCTTTCAGGCGATCGAAATCGCCAGCGGCGGCGTTCAACTGTCGCTCTTCTGCTTCCTTGCCGAATCCACCACGGTAGGTGACGGGTCGGAGCGAGGCGAAGAGTTCAGGTTCAACCGTGGGTCGGTTGATGTAGAGCGGGTTGTAGAGATCCATCTTGAAGCTGATCGGACGACCCGAAACCAGGGCCATCTTCACGCCACCCCAGTCCTCATCGGTGGGGTTTTCGACCATCGCCCAACCCTGGAGGTAAGGCTTTTCCTTGTCCGCGAGCACCATGCGGTAGCTCGTCTTCCAGATCGGTGCTTCAACGACATAGCCAACTTGAACCTTACGTTGACCATCACCAGCGAAGTGGAGCGACACGGCCTTCTTTTGGCTGTCGTGCGTCAGGGCCAGCGTATCCAGAGCGCGGCGGAATTCGTTCTCGATGATCGGATTCGAGAACCGGAGTTGCTGCACTTCCGACAGCTTCACGGCGCGAAGACCTTCCGCACACCACATGTTGAGCACTTGTGCGTCAACGGTGGTGGTGCCAGCGGGAACCCTCTGGGTTTCGACGCCAACGATCACACCATTCAGCTTGCCGGGTTGATTGGCAGCACCCGGGGTTGTCACGACTTCGATCCGTTCGCCACGCATCTGCGCGACGATCCCGGCGAATGTCGGCTGGCCGTTCAGATTGATGGCATAAGAGCTGAGCGTGCGGCTGATCGGTTCACGGCTGTCGTAGCTGACAGCGGCGATGCGACCCTTGCCGAAGTCTTCGAGGATCATGCTCTTGAGCAGATCGTTGATGTCCGTTTCCTGGAAGCTGAGATCGACGCGGGCATCGTCTGTCACTTCACCGCTACGGGAGAAGTAGCCGACACCGCTATTGAAGAGGACGACTCGCGTGATCGGCAGCGTGACCGCTGGTTTCACATCTTGCTTCACTGCTTCGGGGGCCGCGCTGACGAGCTTGTCTGCGCCCACGCCGATTCCGACTCCCAGACCGACCGCGCCCGCGACGGGAGCGAGGAGAAGCCACTTCGATGCCATTGCGAGAGTCCTCTTGAAATGATGGTGCCGAAGCGTGCCGACCCAGAACAGATCAGCTTCGCAACCACTATCCAGACGAGGCACCCCCCTCAAAAGCTTGCCCGGGGCGAAAATTGTTACAAATCCATCCGACGAGGGGCTGGCGAAGCCGGTGTGATGGCATTTGAGGATATGGATCGCGTTCCCACTGCCCAATCACGGCAGGAGGTCATCGACGGCGATGGTTCCAACGGTCACGCCGTCGAGCACGACTGGCACCGACGCACCGGCTGCGAACACGTTTAAGGTGTGATAACGTGGGTCGTCGCCAGGTCCATTCGGATCAGAATAGACTTCGACACGCCGATCCACGAGGTTCACGATCCAGTAAACGGGGATCTTGTCGCGAGCATAGATGCGGGTCTTGTCGAGTTGGTCGCGATCAAGTGACGTGTCAGAAACCTCAATCACAAGCCCGAGATCGGCAGCCCCAGGTTGCCGCGTTGCGTAGTCTCGGTCCGTTCCGCGAGCCACGGCGACATCCGGTTCGGGTCGGCTTTCCGTAAGGCTGGTGCCGACCTGATTGCGAGTTGTCCACCCCGAAGGAATTAGCCGGTCCAGGGCTTTCGCGGTGATCGTCAGGCTCGCATCATGTCGAGGGTTTCGCGGCATCTTCAGCACCATGTAGCCTTCGAGTAGCTCGACCTTGTCGTGCTTGGTCAACACGCCGATCTCGACGAGCTTGTCGTACTCGGCTCCCGTGAAGGTGCGGAACGAGGCGTCGGCCTTGAACGTCGGGTTTTGCTTCGCGGTGAATGGGGCCATGCGTGGTCTCCTCTTCGCATCGTTGTACCCCAGAGCGGCATCGCGCGGAAGGCGCGTTCTCGGGAAAGCAACAGTGCCGGAATCACATCGCGGCGATCTGCCCGACAATCACTCTGAGCCAGGCCAATACAACAATCGAAGGTGCAGGTGCCTTGCCCTCTCCGGAGTCACGTCATGGAAGTTATTCCTGTTACCTCCCTGCCGGGGTTGCCTCGTCGTGAACACGACGGGCACAAGGGAACCTATGGTACGGTGCAGATCGTCGCCGGAAGTTGCGGCATGGCTGGGGCCGCAGTGCTCGTCGGTCGTGCGGCACTCCGATCCGGTGCGGGGTTGGTTCGAGTCGCGTGCCCAACGGTTGTTCAGAATGTCGTCGCGGTCGGTCACCCGTGCTACACCACTTTCGGAATCCGGCAGCACACGGATGGCAGCTTCTCGGAAGGCTCCGCAGACGAAGTGATCGCGCTTGGGCAGGCAGCCGACGTCGTGGCCATCGGGCCGGGCTTGGGGCAGCGAACGGGGGTTGCAGATTTCGTCAGTGGTGTCATTGGTGGGTTGCCGCAGGTTCCCGTGATCATCGACGCGGACGGGTTGAACGCACTTGCTCCGTTCAACTCGGTCTTTCTCGATCGGGCCGAACCGCTGATCCTGACGCCCCACCCGGGCGAGTTCGCCCGCTTACTCGGCGTGCCAACCTCGGAGGTCCAGAATCGGCGCGTGCTGCTCGCGGTCGAGTTCGCGACGAAGACCGGCGTCGTGCTGCTGCTGAAGGGGGCGAACACGCTGGTGACGGATGGGAAACGGCTTTACCGGAACACGACGGGGAACGCGGGAATGGCGACGGGCGGCAGCGGCGACGTGCTGACGGGAATCGTCGCCTCTCTGGTGGGGCAGGGATTAAGCGAGTTCGACGCGGCCGCTCTGGGGGCGTGGGTTCACGGACGGGCTGGCGACCTCGCGGCAATGCAACTGGGACAAACAGCCCTGAACGCGACCGACATCATTGAGCATCTGCCGGCGGCGTTCCGAGAGCTGGAATCCAGGTGGTAGCAACTGTCGAAAGAACCTTACCCCAACTTGCGTGCCGAACGCCTTAAATCCGGATTCCTCATTTGGCACTCGTGCATATAACACCCATTCCGGCCACGGGCGCATCCCGGGGCCACATCATCGTGCGGGTGTCGTCTGATGAGTAGCGAGCGACCTTCGCCGCGGCCAGTTTGCAAATCCCTCATGGGCCTCCGTATCGTGGGCACCGGGAAGTATGTCCCGGATATGGTGGTCGGCAACGATCACTTGCACGCCCGCCTCGGGTTCGACTCTGACTGGATCGTGAAACGGACCGGCATCCTGGAGCGCCGCCACGCGGCTGCTCACCAGGCCACATCGGATCTTTGCGTTGAAGCAGCCAACGATCTGTTCGCGAAGACCGGCAAGAGCGCAAAGGATTGTGATCTCCTCGTGCTGGGCACGTTCACGCCAGATATGTCGTTCCCCAGTACCGCGTGCATCGTGCAGGATCGGCTCGGCCTGATCGGGCCCGCGATCGAGGTCGAAGCCGCATGCGCCGGGTTCATGTACGCGCTCATCACTGCAGCGGCCTACGTAAAAGCAGGCGTCAGCGATCGGGCGCTCGTGATCGGTGGCGATACGAATAGCCGCGTGCTGAACCCGGCTGACATCAAGACATATCCCCTATTTGGCGACGGGGCCGGTGCGGTGTTTGTGGAACGCGGTCGCCCGGATCAGGGCATCCTCGCATACAGCATGGGTTCCGACGGTGCCGGTGGTCCGTTGCTTCAACGAGAAGTGTGTGGTAGCCGAATGCCGCCGACGCCCGAACTCGTCGCCGAGGGAAGGCATTTCATGTTCATGAACGGCCACGCGGTCTTCAAGTGGGCCGTGAACATTCTGTGCGACACGATTCACGATGTGCTCTCGGCCGCGAACGTGACCGTGGAAGACGTGGGTTTATTCGTGGCACATCAGGCGAACATCCGGATCATCAACGCGGCGATCGACACGCTGAACATCCCGCGATCGAAGGTGTTCAACAACCTGGAAAAGTACGGGAACACATCGGCGGGAAGCATCCCGATCGCGCTCGACGAGGCAGCGACCGAGGGGAAGTTCAAGGAAGGCGACCTCGTGGTGCTGAGTGGTTTCGGGGCAGGGTTGGCCTGGGGCACCGCCGTGATCCGTTGGTGAGGTCAGTTCGCTTCGAGTGGAGATCCGTGGATGTTGAACTCCGACCAGCTGCTGGCGCGCCTGTATGCCCTTCGCAAGGACTACGCCGACGACCCCGAGGACGAGACGTACCAGGCGCTTCACCACGCGTTCATGTTCGTGTCGTACAACATGGCCGCGTTCAAGGAATACGTGAAGAAGGAAGCGGAGAAGGAAGCGAAATAGCCTCGTTGGGTCGCGACTTGCCACCCGAGAGGCCGTTAACTTGCTTCTGGCCCGAGTAACTCCGCCGCCGTCGGCACAACCTGATTCATCGGCAGAGCGTAGTACGGGGTGCGGCCCAACCGCGTGAACCCCATTCGCCGGTAGTAGCCCCTCAGCTTTACGGCAGCGGCCCGTCGTTCTTCCTTGCCCTCGTGGCGTGGGAGCCAGCCCTTCGGAATGGTGAGCAGCTTCGCCGCTTCCCGTCGTATGGGAGCAATCAGGCTGACGGTCAAACCGCACCCGCCACCAAGTATGTCCACCATCCTCCGCACGGCCAACAGACCCAGCCTCAGCTTCCGCCACTTCGGAGCAAGAACGACGTAGTCGAGAACAAGCAGATCGGATTGCATGGCCTCGAACCGAGCCAAGATGTCATCGCGGAAATGGTAGCAATCAGGCTCATACAACATGGTGTGCAGGAAGTGCAGTTCGCCGCTGTGGCTATCGCACACGTCGAACAGCGATTCCCCCGCGTCCTGTGCCAGCCCAACATGAACACGCAGCGCGGCGATTTTCCCGACCTTGGTCTGCGCGCCTGTTTCGTCATGGGTGCAGATGATGGTTCCCGTATATTGCGACACGAAGTCGCTCGGCTCGCCATCGGGGTGAAGTGTGCCTCGGGTTTTGAGAACGATGTCGAAGCTGGCCACCCTGCTCTCCTGAATGAGATTCGTCGTCAGAATAGGCTCGGCTGGTTGTCCCGCCGCTTCCACTCCGGGAACAGGTATCCCTTCTTGTCCTTCAAGTTTACCAGTTTGCCGGCGGCTGTCAGGTCGGCCAGGGCCTTTGCAACAGTTCCCGGCCCGTGTTTCTTCCCGGTAACCTTCAGGGCCTTGAGGACCTCCTTGCGAGTGAGCGGTCGGTTGGCTCCGCGTAGTATTTCCTCAATGTCCGTCCTGCAGGTTCCCCTCCCACCCGTTGAACGCCGCCGTCGTTCAGAACCAATCGTCGGCATCAGTTGATTGGCATCCCAGACGACGATCAAGCATGCGACACGGCCTTCCACGTCCGCGACGCGAGCGATCGGAGGCGTTGGCAGACTTGCCAAAGTCTGCACGAGTTCGCGGGCGACGGACTCGATGACATTTCGGGGAGTGTTCGACACGGCAGATCGTCCAGGGGGCAGGGACAATCCGAGTGTACAGAAGAAGCGAGATGTGGTGAACGCCCAATCACTAAAAAATGACGCGAGAGGCGCGGATCAAGACGGCAGGGCCGGCCTTCATGAGTCCGCGTCGTCCGGAGCGACTGTTATGCCCCGAGAACCTCGCCCAGGCCCGGGGGGAGGCACGGCTCCTCGCAACGGGGACACGGCACCTGGCACTCCGGTTTTGCTCCGAAGACGGTGAGACATCGTTCGCACAGCACGCCGACCTCACCCGGGGCAACGTTCGCACCGCCCCTCAATCGCCCGGCGGCTTTCGACTTCCTGCGTCGAACGGGCAATGGCCGGATCTGTGGAGTCTCCACACTGGCCACGGGCGGACTTTCCTCGCGATCTAACACGTTGGGGACGGTCAGGAGTGCCTGGCAGTTCGGGCACATCGTCCGCTTTCCGGCCGTGTCGTCTGGGGTGCGATACGCTTTGGAGCAGGATGGGCACGCAAACGAAATCATGGACCCTCCGGGTCAAACGGGAAACAATGCATCACGCCGCCAATAGTGGGTACTGGCGTGAAGGCTGGGATGAAAACAGGATGTCCGTCAGTATTGGCCGTCAAAATGAGAGTATTGCGAACACACCTGGTGTGCGGTCGTATAGGAGAGAAGCATGCTGACGAATTCCCTGTTCATAGTGCAAGACATCCATCTTCATGAATATTTAGCATTCGAGAGCGTGATTGACAAGCTCCGTAGAATAAGTTCTAGCTAACTTTGATGAGACTATCCCGACTGTGCTGTATGCCATGGTGATTCGGGCGGTTCCCGGCTCTGGAACCAGGCTTGTGTTTCGGGGTGAATCGCGAACCATCGACCATTCAGACCCCTGCTCCTCTGGGCGAAATGTCCACACCAAACTTCTCCATATTCCCAACCTCAAAGCCAGTCGGCCCTTCTGCCCGGATATTTATTCTTCCCCTACCCACGCTTCGCTGGCGCTCTACATCGTTCAATTCCCCGGTAGCGAATCGAAGTACAGGAGTGAATGATGCTTGACGGAGAGCTGTTCAGGGGAAGCAAACGGCACGCCAAGGTCACGCGACGAACTCACATCCGCGTGACGACGACATTCGCATGCCGGGTCTACCAGGATGGGATGACGGAACAGCCCCCGGCAAAGGTGATGCGGAGGGATGACATCATTGCGGTTAAAGGAAAGCCGGTCCGGGTGGGCGGCTTTGACAAGTTTTTCCTCCCCGTCGGGAGTGGGTTTGTTCTGGTCCCTCGAAGTCGATGGGCCTGGGCCTGATGCACGAATCACATGCGAAAGGAATTTCTAATGGATGCGGTTGTGGAGTTGTCGGTCGAACTGCGGCGAGAGATGTTCTCAGCCCTCGTTGCCGCGCAGGACGAGAAGATGGGCGTGAAAGAATCCCGCGAAGTCATCGCGAACCGGTTCGGCGTGGACGTGAGCACGGTGCGAGAGGTTGAGGACGAGGGCCTCGATAACGCCTGGCCACCATTCGGTAAGGGCTAACAATCAGTCTGGGGCCGATCGGTTCGGCGCGACGAGGCGTACGCTCACTTCTTCTTGAAAAAGAATTCCTCGGCTGTTCGCCTCATCAGCCAGTCCCGGTCGTCGGCAGTCAGGAAGTCGAGTTTCTTGATCACGAAATCCACGCTGTCCTGATACGTGTGCCCCGGCCCAACCTGGAACGGGCAATCCGTTTCCCACATGCACCGCTCGACACCGAACGCCTTGAGGACCGACTTCACGAGCGGCACCAGATCGGCGTATGGCGGCTTCTTCTCACCGAAGGCATAGAACGCCCCAATCTTGACCATGACACGTTTGTGCTTCGCCATTGCGCAGAGTGCTGTCACATCGGCCTCGCGAATGGTGCCGTCACCCCCGATGCGGCACAAGTGATCGATGATGACTGGCGTGTCCGGATACTTCGTGCACATCCGATCCAGCTCTGGGAGGTCGGCCGGGTTGATCAGGCAACTCATCGCCTGATTCGCCTTCGCCCCCTCAACGAACATCGCCGCATAACCCTCTGGTTCCAGCCACTTCTCGGCCTTGGTGAGCTTTGGCAAGATGCGGAACGCGCGGACGCCCTTCGGTGCAAGTTCCCGCATTCGCTTGACCGGCTCGGCTTGAGGGTCAATGACGGCGGTGCCGACGAACACCTCGGGGTAGAGCTTGATCATGTCCAGCATGTAGGAGTTGTCGAACTTGTAGTAACTCATCTGAATGAGGTTGATGCGGGTGACACCGGCCGGCTTGGAGTGCTTGAACAACTCTTGTGGCGTGAACGACGGCGGCTTCATGTCGGCCTTGGTGTAACCC
>Ga0335397_10004086_pt1 | contig 19345 bp, 12 predicted proteins | sample MAT04_FD_205740 | JGI IMG/M metagenome (GOLD analysis project Ga0335397, IMG submission 205740) | Freshwater microbial communities from Lake Fryxell liftoff mats and glacier meltwater in Antarctica - MAT-04 (spades assembly) (version 2) ... | reverse complement strand
TTCCGGATGGGCACTAGCTAGCTGAGCTAGTTCGTCGCCGAACGCGCCGCACCCGTCGCGCGCTACTCCGCCGGCGGCCTGGCGCGTCCCGTGATGCGATCGAGCACGTCGCGGAACGCTTCGCCTGTGGGCTTGCGCGCGGCTTCCGGTGGCAGCGTGTCGGGATCGATCTCGGTGATGAGCGCTGGCGAGCCGCCGTCGCCAGCGCCGAGCAAGAGCACGCGGTCGCCGACTTTCACGATGTAGAGCGCGCGGCGCGGATCGAGCGCGATTCGCTCGAGGACGCGCACACGTCCGCCCATCGCGCCCATGCCGATACCGCGCCGCGCGCCCCAGCGCAGCACGACCCAAGCGAGCACGCAGACGGCGCCGAGCGCGAACAGCGTCTGCAGCAGCGCGACGCCGTATCCGCCGGGAACCTCTTGCGCGGTCTGAAGCAGCACACCCATCGGCGCGCGAGGGTAGCGCGCGCAGCCGGCCGCGACTACGCGCTCGATAGCGGCGGGGTCGCTCCTCGCGCTGGCGCTCGTGCGCTGCGCGTCGCCACCGCGCTCGCGCGAACGCCTCAGCGCGGGTTGCCTTCGCGCGAAGATCTCCGTATACCCCGCCGCCATGAGCAGCCCGCAGGACCCCCCGGCCCGGAAGAAGCAGAAGAATCGCGCGACGAAGAAGCTCCTCAAGTGGCGCGAGAAGCAGGAGGCCGCGACGACGGCCTCGGCTCCGCCCGCGAAGAAGTGAGCACTGCGGTCGGCGTTCGCTGAACGGCAACGTTGCGCGCGAGCGCAACGCCGTGCGAACGTGCGCGCGATGCGCCGCCGGGAACCGCGCCGAGATCGCTCGCGTTGCGAGCAGCCGACCAGCGTGCACTGTGCGCAGCCGACGCGTGAGCTGCGCGGTGCGCTGTGTTTTCGCGCTCGGCGCGCGGGCGCGTCACCGCTGATGCGCACCGCGCGCTGGCTCGCGCTCGGCGTCGGTCTGCTGTTCGCGCTGCTTGCGGGGCCGACGTTGTTCGCGTCGAGCGCGCATGCGCAGGACGCGGTCGGCAACCTCGCGACCAGCAAGCCGGTGCTGACGCTCGTCGCGCTCGGCGTGCTGTCGCTGCTGCCGTTCATCTTCATGACGGCGACCAGCTTCGTGAAGATGTCGGTCGTCTTCTCGATCTTGCGCAACGCGATCGGCACCGGGCAGGTCCCGTCGGGGACGATCGTCACGGCGCTCGCGGCCATCCTCACGCTCTACGTGATGGCGCCGGTCGGCTCGCAGATCGTCGATGTGGTCTCGCCGATCGTCGCGCGCATCGACACCAACGATCCTCTCGCCGGCGAGAGCGCCGACGCCGTGCTCGAGGCGCTGCGCGCTGGCAAAGAGCCGCTGGTCTCGTTCCTCGCGCGGAACGCGAGCACGCGTGAGCGGCGGCTCTTTCTCGATCTCGCGCGGCGCTCGCGCCCGCCGGCGGAGCGCGCCGAGCTCACCGAGAACGACTTTCTCATCGCGCTCCCGGCGTTCCTGATCACCGAGCTCACCGAGGCGTTTCAGATCGGCTTCCTCGTCTTCCTGCCGTTCCTCGTCATCGACATGGTCGTGGCGAACGTGCTGCTCGCGCTCGGCATGCACATGCTCTCGCCGACGACGGTGAGCCTGCCGTTCAAGCTGCTGCTCCTCGTGCTCGTCGACGGCTTCTACTTGCTCGCGCGCGCGCTCGTCCTCGGCTACGTCTAACCGAGAAAGGCGAGGCCACTGATGGCGAAAGCACATGCCGAGTGGAGAGTCCTTCCGCACGAGCCGATCGAGAAGCTCGCGGAGAATCTGTGGTTCGTCCGCGGCTCGCTGCCGAAGATGTCGCTGAAGCGCACCATGGTCGTCGCGCGTCAGGCCGATGGACGGCTGGTGATCCACAACGGCATCGCGTTGGGACCAGTGGCGCAGGCGGAGCTCGAGGCGTGGGGGACGCCGACGACGCTGATCGTGCCGTCTGGCATTCATCGACTCGACGCGCCTGCGTACAAAGCGCGCTACCCGCAGCTGCGCGTCCTCACGCCGCGCGGCGCGCGCAAGAAGGTCGAAGAGGTCGTCGCCGTCGACGGCACGTATGAAGACGCGGTGCTCGACGACGCGATCCGCTTCGAGATGTTGCACGGCGTCGGCGATCAGGAGGGCGCGATGATCGTGCGCTCGGCCGATGGGCTGACCGTCGTGCTCAACGACGCGATGTTCAACATGGAGCGCCCGAAGGATCTGCTGGGCAACGCCATCACCGCGATGCTCGGCTCAGCGCCGGGGCCGCGCGTGTCACGGCTCGCCAAGCTCGCGCTGGTCAAGGACAAGAAGGCGCTGCGTGCCGATCTCGAGCGCTACGCCGCTCTGCCGCAGCTGGTGCGCGTCATCGTCGCGCACGACAAGGTCGCCTCTGGCCCTGCGGCGCGCAACGCGCTGCTCGCCGCCGCTGCGTACCTCTGAACGCGCGGCGCCGCTCGACGACGCGTCGCAGCTCCGCGCTACGGCGTCGGTGTGAGCGAGTCGATCCACGCGCGCACGGCTTCGACGCCCGTCGTGTCGATGATCTCGGTACCGAGCGGCGGCATCTGATTGGCGTAGTCGCCCGGGACCGTCGGCGAGCCGCGCAAGCTCATTCGGCGGATCACAGAGCTCGTGTTCGATACTCCGGGCTCGATGCGCGCCGTCACATCCGGCGTCAGCGACGCCATCCAGCCGCTCACGCCATCGACCGAAGTGAGCCACGTGCCGGTGTCTTCTACCGATGCGAGGCCGACGTCGACCCAGAGGGTCATCCCAGCCTGCGGCGCCGGGCCCCCGTGACAGTTGCCACAGTTGGCGTGCATGTAGCCGAGCGCCGCCCGCGCCGTCGCGTCGCCGGGGATCGTCGCGGCGGCAGTCGTCACCGGCACGCTCAAGCGCCCCTCGTCGAGCAGCGTCTGCAGCGAGAGCGGTGTGCCGCTGTGGTTCAGCTGGATCGCGCTGAAGCTGAGCGGCGCATCGGTCGCCGCGCCGGTGTGACAGCGGATGCACTGGGCCGGCGTCGGGATGTCGTGGCCGGTGCCGAGCACGTCGAGCCGACCGTCGGTCACCTCGGTCACGGTGTCCTGCCCGGCGTTCCACGCGAACGTGCGCATCCGCCACGAGCTCGCGCCGATCCCGGTCCCCATCTTCTCGAGGAGTCGCGTCTCGAGCCGTACGCCCCCAAGCGAGAAGCTCTTCCACAGCTTGGTTCCCGTCGGAAAGACCCATGCGCTCGGGTTGGACGTGTCGATGTCTGTGGTGCCCGGCAGGAAGACGAAGCGCTCTTTCTCGGCGCCATCGGTCCACAGACGGAACTGCGGCGCGTAGGCGCGCACGCCCGGCGCGAGCTCGGAGCACGAGCCTTCGACGTAGAGGCCAGGCGGCCCGTCGCAGGACGGCGCGCCGAGGTCGGGCTGGCCGAGATCTTCGGGGCCGAGGTCCTCCTCCGTGCCGAGGTCGTTGTTTGCCCCGAGATCGGCCTCGCCGCCGAGATCCACTGGGCCGGTGCCGCCGTCTGGCACGGGCGCGTCATCGTCGCCGCAGGCCGCCACGCTCAGCGCGACCGTCGCGGCCAGCCAAAATTGCCATCGTTCTCGATACATGGAACTCCTGCTCGCCCGAGCGTATCACTCCCGGCCAAAAAATCTTGAGGGAGGTAGACACGCGCACACAAAAAGTCCAGCCGTGTTAGGTTCCGCCCACCAGGGATTTTTTTCGGAGGGGTTCGATGCAGGGAGCTTACTGGACCGTCGTCCGCATGGCCGTCGCCGTCCTTTTGTCGAGCACTTCGATCGCGTACGCGCAGAGCCCTGATGCAGGCGCGCCCACCCCGCCGCAGATGCACGACGGCGCAACCGCTGACTCGCTCGACCAAGCAGCGCGCATTCTGTTCGAGTCGGCCCGCACCGCGTTCAACGCGGGCGACTACGCCACGGCGCTCGCGCGCTTCAAGCAAGCGTATGAGGCGAGCGCGCGACCTGGGCTGCTGTTCAACATCGCGACGACGCTCGACCGCCTGCGGCAGGACGACGAAGCGCTGGCGACGTTCGAGCGCTTCCTCGCGGCCGACCCAGGGGTGGCGAATCGCGCCGAGATCGAGGCGCGTATCCGCTCGCTGCGCAGCGCGATCGAGACCCGCGACCACGCCGCACAGGTCGAGCGCGAGCGCACCGAACAGGTCGAGCGCCAGCGTGTCGCACGTGAAGAGGGCGAGCGCGAGCGCCGCGAGCGCGAGAGTGGTGGCGTCGAGCAGCCACCCAGCGGCGGTGAAGTTGACCGTGGCGGCGGCACGCCTCCGGTCCTCTTCTTCGTCGCCGGCGGGCTCACCGTCGTCGCTGGCGGACTGAGCATCTGGGCTGGGCTGAGCACCACAGCGCTCAACAACGACTACGAGACCTACGCGATGTCTCCTGGCGCCACCCAAGAGCAAGCCAAGGTGCTTTTCGGCGACGCCTCCTCGCGCCAGCTGCTCACGAATCTCTTCATCGCGGGCACCGCGGTGTTCGGTGTGGCCACCGCAGTACTCTTCTTCCTCACCGACTGGGGCGGCCGTGACGACGAAGCCCCACCCGCGAATGCCTCCAGAACGACACCCACGCTCTCCCTCGACGCGCATGGTGGCGTCGCGGGCCTCGTCCACCGCTTCTAGAGCCACGAACATGACGCGTACCGCCTGCTTCTCGCTGCTCTTGGCTGCCAGCTTGTCTGGCTGCTTCATCGTCGACTCCTCGCTCTACGAGAACCTGCCGTCTTCTGGGACCGATCTCGGCGTCGACGCCGGACCGCGCGACCTCGGCCCCGAACAAGACCTCGGCCAAGTCGACGGTGGCGGCCCGCAGGCGGCCGATGTGTGCGGCGATCCCTCGACTCCCGTCCTCCGCGACACCACGCGCGGCCTTTTCGTCGACACGACGACCGCCACCTCCACCTCGGTGTCGCCGATGTGTGGTGGCGGCGCGATTGGCAACGATCGCTTCTTCGCGGTCGATGTCACCGCGGGCGAATACTGGCACTTCCACCTCGCCGCCGACCCGATGTTCGCCCGGACGGAGACAGACCGCAATCCGGTGGTCTACGTGCTCGGGAGCGACTGTAACGCGCGCCCGACAAGCTGTGGTTCCGTCTTCGCCGACTCGTGCGGGGGCCGGTCGGACGAGCATTTCGCGTTCGTCGCGCCGGCAAGCGGTCGGTTCTACATCGGAGTCGACGACGCGAGCCCCGGCGGCGGCCACTACGAGCTCAACGCGTTTCGTCCGGTCTGCGGCAACGGCACGGCGGAGCATGGAGAATCGTGCGACGACCGGGACGCGGGGACTTGCTCGACTTCCTGCCGAAAAATCGTCGGCACCACCGCTGAAGGCGCTTTTCCGACCGAAGCCGAGTTCAACGACAACTCCGTCGAGGCCAACGAAGTCGCGTTCTTCGAGACCACGAGTGTCCAGATTGACGGTTTCGTCGGTGGCATCGGTGACTGCTACCCCGATGTCTTCCAGGTGCGTGCTCTCGTCGCGAACACCCGAGTCGTGGTCAGCGCGCTCACCAACACGGGCACGCCGTGTCCCGGCGGCGGGAGTGCCCTCTATTCGCTCCGCCTCCTCGACGCCACAGGCACGCCACGTGGCGCGACGACCGACGACGCGAACGGCTGCCCCCACATCGACGCAACGCTGCCGATGGGCGTCTACTTCCTCGACGTGCGCGCCGATGATCTCGGCGCGACCGCTCCCGCGGAGTATCGGCTCGGCGTCACGAAAACTCCCTGAGTCGTTCGGGGTCGCGTCAGTTCCACTCACTTTCGGGGGCTCGCTTTGGACCGCATTCGCTTCACCTCGTGCCTCGCTCTGATCGCCGCGCTTTTCGCCGCTAGCCCGCGTCCGGTAGCAGCGCACGAGTTCTACGCTGGCCGCGTGCCCAACCCGGCCACGACCGCGAACTCGGTGGGCACGATTCGCGCGTGCATCAACTGTCACAACAACCCTGATGGTGGCTCTGGCTGCGTCGGCGCCGACGTCTACATGGCGCCCGACGTGCCCTTCTGTCTGAACCCCTTCGGCGTGCAGTTCCGCGCTGCCTCGTTCACCTGGAACGCAGCGCTCGCGGGGATGGACGCCGACATGGACGGCTTCACCAACGGCCAAGAGCTGCAAGATCCGCTCGGCGCGTGGCGGCCCGGCCAGCCGCAGCCCGGCCTGCCCACCTACAACACGCGGCCTGGCCTCGCGACGGACAGTCCCGGTCTCCACGACGCGGACGCCGATGGTTACTGCTATTTCGGCCGCGATCTCGACATGGATGGCGACTGCACGAGCGCCGGAGAGAATCCCGGCGCGCTCGATTGCAACGACATGGCGGCGACAGTCAACTCTGGCGCTCCCGAGCTCTGCACGAACGTCGGTGATGACAACTGCAACGGCTTGCCGACGCTCACCGATCCGATGTGCGCGAGCGTCACCGATCGCGACGGCGACGGCTTCTGTCCGATGGGTCGCGACTCGAACCGCGACGCCGACTGCATTGACGCCGGCGAGGCCGACGGCAGCGTCGACTGCGACGATACCCGCGCAACTGTACGCCCCGGCGGCGGCGAGAACTGCGGCGACGGCATCGACAACAACTGCGATACGCTCATCGATCTCGCCGACCCGCGCTGTACCGGTGACGGCGACGACGACATGGATGGCTATTGCCCGATCGGCCGAGACGTCAACGGCGACGGCGACTGCCGCGACGCGGGCGAGGCCTCGGGACTGTCGGACTGCGACGATGGCAATGCGCTGATCAGTCCCGCGCTCGCCGAGACGTGCGGCGACGGCCTCGACAACGACTGCGATGGACTCGTCGACTTCCTCGACAGCGCGTGTGAGCTCCTCGCTGACGGCGACGGTGACGGCTATTGCCCGGGAGGCCGCGACCTCAACGGCAATGGCAACTGCGCTGATCCCACCGAAGCAGGCATGGGCGTCGACTGCAACGACGACGAGCCGGCGCGCAGCCCGGGTCTCGGTGAGATCTGCACCAACGCGATCGACGACGACTGCGATGGGCTCGTCAGTCTGCTCGATCCGGACTGCAGCGGCTTCCTCGATGGCGACCGCGACCGCTATTGCTTCGTCGGCTTCGACATCAACATGGACCGCGACTGCGCGGATGCCGGCGAAGAGAGCGGCAGTACGGACTGCAATGACGCAAACGCCGCGCTCAACCCAGCCGCCACCGAGCTCTGCACCGACGCGCTCGACAACGACTGCGACGGCAGCATCGACGGCTACGACTCGGTGTGCTCGATGGAGTATCTCGACTTCGACTCCGATGGCTGGTGCCAGATCGGCCCGGACACGAACATGGACGGCGACTGCGCCGACGCGGGCGAGCAGGGTGGCGGCACCGATGCGGCGCCGTTCGACTCCACCATCAACCCATCGGCGCACGAGAACTGCCTCGACCGCAAAGACAACGATCAGGACGGCCTCACCGATCGCGACGACCCCGAGTGCGTGCGCGACGTCGACGTCGACGCCGACGGATATTGCCCCATCGGCCAGGACCTGAACGCCGATGGAGACTGCCTCGATACCGGCGAGAACCTCGCCGTCAGTGACTGCGACGACACCAGCGCCGCGCGGAACCCTGGCTCCGAAGAGGTCTGCAGCAACTCGCGCGACGACGACTGCGATGGCGACGTCGATCTCCTCGACGACGGCTGCTTCTTCCTGCTCGACCGCGACCGCGACGGCTTCTGCGGCATGGGCATCGACGATACCGGCGATGGCGACTGCCTCGATCTCGGCGAGGACCGCTTCGGCGTCGACTGCGACGACACGAATCCGGCCGTCTCGCCGCGCGCGAGCGAGTCCTGCGAAGACTTGATCGACAACGACTGCGACGCGCAGATCGATCTCGCCGACAACCAGTGTCTGTGCAGCGCGACGACCGATTGCAACGACGACGACCCGTGCACGACGGACCGCTGCACCGCCGATGCACAAGATTGCGAGCACGTTCCTGATCCGTTCTGCGGTGAACCGCCGCCGGATCTGGGCGTGGCGCCGGATGGCGGATTCTCCGATGGCTCGGTGACTCCGCCGCCGGCCGACGAGGGCTGCGGCTGTCGCGCAGCTGGGTCGAGCGCGCACGACGATGCACCGAGCTCCGCGGCTTGGTTCATGTCGTTTGCACTGTTCGCAGCGGCGATGGTCCGCACGCGACGCCGCCGTTCTTCGCGCTGACGGTTCGAGTCCAGAGGCTGGTCTTCAAGGGGGCTGTATGTCTTTTCGTGCCTGGTTCGTCGCCGCCTCGGCGGCAGCAGCGGTGTTCGCCTCGGTCGCGATTCCATCCACGGCGGAGGCGTACAGCTCCTACATGGACAATGTACCGAACGGCACGAGCCTCGGCTGCCTGAGCTGCCACAACAACGCGTCCGGCGGCGGCGGTTGTTGTCCGGATATGTCGTGCAGCCCCGGTGAAGGGACCAACAATCCCTACGGCTATTGCTGGAACATCTTTGGCCGAGACTTCGGCACCGGCTGGACGCGCGGGGGCGTCGGCACACACACCGCGTATGCGTGGGATGCCGCGCTGCGCACGGAAGACTCGGACAACGACGGCAAGCCGAACTGGCACGAACTCGTGTATCAGAGCTCGTCGTGGACCGAGGGCAGCGCGGACCCGTATCCGGCCTACGCAACGAATCCAGGTAGCTCGTCGAGCTACGACTCGAGCGAGTGTTATCTCGACTCGGTCCTGAGCTCGAGCAGCTACGCGTTCACCAACTGCTCCGCGCTGTCGAGCGTCACCTGCACCGAAGACGACGCGGAGACCTCTGCCAGCGCGTTGCCGGCCTCGTCGCACTACTTCGGCTTCGACTGCGGGTGTGATCCCGGATACACCGGCAACGGGCGTGTCGACCACGGATCCGACGGTATCGCAGACGCCAGCGCCGACAGCTGCACGGACGTCAACGAATGCTCCACCGCCTCGCGCTGTGGCCGTACGCTGACCAACGGTGGAGTCAACGGCTGCGCCAACTCCGCGGGTGCCTACAACTGCACCTGCGCGCCCGGCGTGTTCACCGAGACGGGCGGCGGCACGCTCAGCGAGACCTGCTCCGACTTCAACGAGTGCAGCGTCGTGACGCGCTGCAACGCGAACCTCGCGTACGGCTCCTGCGCGAACCTCACCGGCTCGTACAACTGCACTTGCAACGCGGGATACATCGAGACCAACTCCGGCACGACCTCCGAGAACTGCGCCAACATCAACGAGTGTGGGACCGTCTCGCAGTGCGGGCGCACGCTGACTGGCGGCGGCGTCAACTCCTGCAGCGATCTCACCGGCTCGTACGACTGCATGTGCGGCGCTGGCTTCTCCGTCACCAACAACGGCACGCTGAGCGAGTCGTGCGCAGATATCAACGAGTGCCCCGCCACACCTTCGCTGTGTGGTCGCACGCTCGTCGGCGGCGGCTCGAACGCGTGCGCCAACACCAGCGGTGGATTTGACTGCACCTGCACCGCGGGTTTCGTGGTGTCCGGCAGCTTGCCGCTCGGGGAGAGTTGCGTCGACGTCGACGAGTGTACGCCCGCGGCGGCGTGCGGGCGCTCGCTCACAGGTGGCGTGGCGAATACCTGCACCAATTCGAGCGGAGCATACGGCTGCGCGTGCGGCACCGGCTTCACCGAGACCAACTCGGGCACGCTCAGCGAGAGCTGCGTCGACACCGACGAGTGCGCTGGCGCGAGCGCGTGTGGCAAGAACCTCAACGTATCGAACACCTGCTCGAACGCCTCGCCTCGCTACGACTGCACGTGCACGACAGGTTACGCGCTCGCCAACGACGGCACCTACAGCGAGACCTGCGGGAATATCGACGAGTGTGCTTCCGCGACCGCTTGCGCGAAGAACCTGAACGTGTCGAACACCTGCGCAGACTCGACCGGCGGCTACAACTGCAGCTGCACGACGGGATTCACCGAGACAGGCAGCGGCACGCTGTCGGAGACCTGCGCCGATGTCGACGAGTGCGGCACCGCTTCGCGCTGCGGTCGCCTGCTCTCCGGGTCAAATATCTGCGGCAACACCGCGGGTGCATACGACTGCACGTGCACGGCCGGCTACACGCTGAGCGGGAATGGCACGGCGAGCGAGGACTGCGTCGACACCGACGAGTGCGCGACCTCGAGCACCTGCGGGCAGAACCTGTCGATCTCGAACATGTGCGCGAACACGACCGGTGGCTTCGGCTGCACCTGCGGCACTGGCTTCGTCGAGAGCGGCTCGGGCACGCTGGCCGAGACCTGCACCGACGTGAACGAGTGCGCTCCTGCCACGGCGTGCGGCAAGAACTTGTCCGGACTCAATAGCTGCTCGAACCTCGCCGGCACGTTCGACTGCAGCTGCGGCGCGGGCTTCCAAGTGAGCGGCAATGGCACGCCGGCAGAGACCTGCGTCAACATCGACGAGTGCCTGAGCGCGACGGGGTGCGGCAAGAACTTGTCGGGGCTCAACACCTGCTCCGACTCGTCGGGTGGCTATACGTGTTCGTGTGGCGCGGGCTTCGTGCTGATGGGCAGTGGGCTTTCCGCGACCTGCGTCAACGTGGACGAGTGCGCGAGCGCGAGCGCATGCGGCAAGAACTTGTCGGGGCTCAACACCTGCTCCGACTCGTCGGGCGGCTATACGTGTTCGTGTGGCGCGGGCTTCGTGCTCATGGGCAGTGGCCTCGCGGCGACCTGCGTGAACGTGAACGAGTGCGCGAACGCGAGCGCATGTGGCAAGAACTTGTCGGGGCTCAACACCTGCTCCGACTCGTCGGGCGGCTACACGTGTTCGTGTGGCGCGGGCTACGTGCTGCAAGGCTCGGGATTGTCGGCGACCTGCGTTGACATCAACGAGTGCGCCGTGGTGTCGACGTGCAACGTCAACATGGGCTTTGGCACCTGCACCAACACGGTCGGTGGCTATTCCTGCGCGTGCGGGAGCGGCTATCAAGGCACCGGCAGCGGGCTCTCTGCGAGCTGCGGCGACGTGAACGAGTGCGCGACTGCGACGACGTGCGCCGCAAATCTTGGATACGGCAGCTGCATGAACAACGTCGGCGCCTACACGTGCACGTGTAACGCGGGCTATGGCTTCAATGGCACGACGTGTGTCGTCGAGAACGAGTGCACGACGGGCATGAACGACTGCGTGCCCGTCACGGCAGTCTGCACCGATACAGTGGCTAGCTATACCTGCGCGTGCGCCGCCGGCTATAGCGGCAATGGCCGCACGGTGGCCTCCGGCGGGACGGGCTGCACCGACATCAACGAGTGTGCGGGCGGCCCGGTGTGTGGTGTCGGCAGCTGCACCAACACGGCCGGCGCATACAACTGCGCTTGCCCGTCGGGCTATTCGTTCAATGGCACGACTTGTGTCGACATCAACGAGTGTGCGGGGGGGCCGGTGTGCGGCGTCGGCACCTGCGCAAACACCGCCGGCGCGTACAACTGCGCTTGTCCCGCGGGCTACAACTTCAACGGCACGACCTGCGTCGACGCCAACGAGTGCGCGACGGCGACGACCTGCGGACAAAACCTCTCGGCGTCGAATACGTGCACGAACACCATCGGTAGCTACTCGTGCTCGTGCGCTTCTGGGTTCTCGCCGACGGGCAGCGGACTGACCGCTTCGTGCGTCGACGTCAACGAGTGCGCGACCATTGCGACGTGCGGGCGGAACTTGTCGGCGTCGAACGTCTGCACCAACACGGCCGGCGGCTTCACCTGTGGGTGCGCCGGTGGCTACATATCCTCTGGCAGTGGCGCCTCGCTCACTTGCGTCGACGTCAACGAGTGTGTTGAGCCGACCGCCTGTGGTCAGAACCTGTCCGCGTCGAATACCTGCACCAACTCGGTCGGAGGATACGCGTGCGGCTGCACGGCAGGATTCGCCCTCTCCGGCAGCGGGCTGTCCACCACCTGTGCCGACGTGAACGAGTGCGCGACGACGACTACTTGCGGCCGCAATCTGTCGGCGTCGAACACATGTGCCAACTCCGTGGGCTCGTACACCTGCGGCTGCACTACGGGCTTCCAAGCGCAGGGTAGTGGCCTCTCCGCGACGTGCGCGGACGTGAACGAGTGTGGCGCGGCGACTGCGTGCGGCAGGAATCTATCCGGGCTCAATACGTGTACGAACACGGCCGGTGGCTTCGCCTGCGGGTGCGGCGCGGGATTCAACAGCTCCGGCAGCGGCGCGACGCTCACCTGCATCGACACCAACGAGTGCGCGACGGCGACGACTTGCGGCGCGTCGACTGGCAGCGGGACGTGCACGAACTCCGTCGGCGGCTACGCCTGCTCGTGCAACAGCGGATATCAGTCGTCGGGCGGCGGTCTCTCGCTCACGTGCAGTGACGTGAACGAGTGCACGGCCGGCACGCCTTGCGGCGCAGGCAGCTGCGCCAACCGTGCAGGCACTTACGCGTGCACGTGTCCCTCCGGGTACAGCGGCCCGGCCACCGGCGGCACCTGTTCGGATGTCGACGAGTGCCTGGTCGCGGCGACCTGCGGGCCCGAGCGCGCAGGCTGCGCAAACACCGCAGGTAGCTACGTCTGTACGTGTGATCCGGGCTACGCCGCACCGGCCTCGGGTGGCGCATGTGCCGACGTCAACGAGTGTCTGTCGAGCGCGACCTGTGGCAGTGCGCGCGCGACCTGCGCCAACACCGCGGGCAGCTACGCATGCACGTGTAATCCAGGCTTTACCGCGCCTACGACTGGCGGCACCTGCGCCGACGTCGACGAGTGCGCGAGTGCGTCCACGTGTGGGGGCGCGCGCGCCGGCTGTACCAACACCGCGGGCAGCTACACGTGTGCGTGTGACTCCGGCTACACCGCCCCTGCGATGGGCGGCGCATGCACCGACATCAACGAGTGTGCGACCGGCGCGCCCTGTGTCGTCGGCACCTGCGCGAATCAGGCGGGCTCGTACGCCTGCTCTTGCCCGATGGGCTATCTCGCGCCCGCGGCCGGCGGCTCGTGCACCGACATCAACGAGTGCAGCACTGCGTCCACCTGCGGACCCGAGCGCGCCTCCTGCACGAACAGCGCCGGCAGCTACACGTGTACGTGCACGGCCGGCTTCGACGCGCCGGCGACCGGCGGCTCGTGCAGCGATGTCGACGAGTGTGCGGTAGCGACGACCTGCGGCAGCGCGCGCGCCACGTGCGCGAACTTCGACGGTACGTACACGTGCACGTGCAACGAGGGCTTCGGCGCACCGGCGACCGGCGGCAGCTGCACGGACATCGACGAGTGCGCGACGGTCGCCCGGTGCGGAGTCGGCACCTGCGCGAACAGCGTCGGTTCGTACACCTGCACTTGTCCGGCGGGCTACGTCGCAGACGAGGGCACGTGCAACGACATCAACGAGTGTGCGTCGCTGCCATGTGGAGTCGGCACCTGCACGCAGGGTCTGCCGACCGAATACTTCTGTTCCTGCCCGACGGGCTACGCTGCGCCGCCGTTCGGCGGGACGTGTGGCGACGTCGACGAGTGCACCGACGGGACCGACGACTGCGACGCGAACGCCGCGTGTATGAACGTCGAGGGCGCGTTCACATGTACTTGCAACATGGGCTACGACGGCCCGGGCAACAGCTGCACTGACATTGACGAGTGTGCGAGCGCCGCGCTCAACGAATGCTCGCCGCTGGCGATGTGCAGCAACACGATGGGCTCGTACAGCTGCGCCTGCAGCAGCGGCTACGAGGGCTCTGGCGTCACCTGCACGGACGTCGACGAGTGCGCGGATGGCAGCGGGCGCTGCGAGCTCGGCGAGGTCTGCGTCAACGTGCTCGGCGCGCCGTTCACCTGTGACTGCGCGCCTGGCTTCGCGCGTCCGACGCCGGATGCCGCGTGCACCTCCAACTGCGGTAACGGTATCCGCGGCGCCGGCGAGGAGTGCGACGACGCGAACATCGCCGCCGACGACGGCTGCAGCGCGGTGTGCGAGGTCGAGCCCGGCTTCGCCTGCTTCGAGCCGGACCTCACCGTCAGCACCTGCAGCGAGACCTGCGGCGACGGCCTCATCGACGTCAGGGCGGGTGAAGAGTGCGACGACGCCGGCGCCAACTCCGACACGGTGATCGACGCCTGTCGTACGCGCTGCCTGCGCGCGTTCTGCGGTGACGCGATCATCGACACTGGCGAGGAGTGCGACGACGGAGACCTCAATTCCGACGTCAACACTGGCGCGTGCCGCACCACGTGCAAGACGGCGTTCTGCGGTGACGGAGTCGTCGATGAAGGCGAGCTGTGCGACTTCGGCACCGGCGAGCCGGCGACGACGCCCGACGCTTGCACGAGCGCGGAGCGCTGCGCCGAGATGACCGACGCGGGCGTCCCCGACGCCGGTGTCGTGCTCGACGGAAGCGTGCTCGTCGGCGACGGCTCGATCGACGCGGGCATCGCGCCCGCGCCGATGGAAGACGGCGGCTGCGGCTGCCGCACGGTGGGTGGCAACACGCGCGGCAACAGCCTCGCGGCGCTGCTCGCGATCGCGCTCGGTGTGCTCGTAGCTCGCCGCCGTCGGCGTCGCTGAGTGGCGCGCGGCGGGCGCGTACGGCGGGCGCGTACGGCGGGTGCTAACTGAACTCGCCCGCCGCGACCGACTTCGCCCCGCAAACTTCGCGCGACGTCCACCCAACAAAAAGCCCCGAGGCTCACGCCCCGGGGCTCTCGTCATCGCGTCATCGCGTCGGCCGCTCACGGCTTCGCGCGATCGTCTCGGCGGCGCGCGGCCTCGCGCGTCGCCGGCTCGCGCGCATCACCTCAGGATCAGACGCGCTCGATGATCGTCGCGATGCCCATGCCGCCGCCGATGCAGAGCGTGATGAGCGCGGTCTGCAGGCCGCGCCGCTCGAGCTCGTCGAGCGCGGTGCTCAGCAGCATCGCGCCGGTCGCGCCGAGCGGATGCCCGAGCGCGATCGCGCCACCGTTCACGTTCACCTTCGCCGGATCGATCTCGAGCCGGCGCATCGTCTCGAGCGGCACCGTCGCGAAGGCCTCGTTGATCTCCCAGAGGTCGATGTCCTTCGCGAGCATGCCGGCCTTCTGCAGCGCCTTCTTCGACGCCGGTGCCGGCGCCGTCAGCATGATCACCGGCTCGGCGCCCGCGGTCGCCATCGCGCGAATCCGCGCGCGCGGCTTGAGTCCGTTCGCCTTCACGTACTCTTCCGACGCGAGCAGCACCGCACAGGCGCCATCGACGATGCCCGAGGCATTGCCCGCCGTGTGCAGGTGCTTGATCGCGCCGACCTCGGGATAACGCGCCAGCGCGATCTGATCCATCGTCTCGCCGTTCGGGCCGAGCGGCATCGCGCCGAACTTCTCGAACGCTGCCTTCAGGCTCGCGAGTCCCTCGAGCGTGGAGCCGTGGCGCGGGTATTCGTCGACCTCGAGCACGACCTTGCCGGTGGCCGGATCTTTGACCGCGAACAACGACTTCGCGAAGCGATTGTCCTTCTGCGCGGCCTCGGCCTTCAGCTGCGACTCGAGCGCGAACTGATCGAGCTGCTCGCGGGTGAAGCCCTCGCGCGTCGCGATCAGATCGGCGCTGATGCCCTGCGGCACCTGGAAGTGCTTGCTGCGAAGAGTCAGGTTGTTGCCGTCCATTCCTGCGCCATCGGCGCCCATCGTGACGCGCGACATGCTCTCGACGCCGCCACCGATGACCAGGCCTTGCGCGCCTGCCATCACGCCCATCGCCGCGAAGTTCACCGACTGCAGGCCCGAGCCGCAGTAGCGGTTGAGCGACACGCCGCTGACCTCGACTGGCAGCTTGCTCGACGCGAGCACGCTGTTGCGCGCGATGCACGCGCCCTGCTCGCCGACCTGCGAGACCGTGCCGACGACGACGTCCTCGATGTCGGCCGCGTTCACGCCAGTGCGCGTCACCAGCTCGTCGAGCGTCTGCCCCATCAGCTCGCCCGGGTGGATCCCCGAGAGCGCGCCGACATCCTTTTTCCCGCGACCGCGTGGCGTACGAACTGCGTCGATGATGAATGCGTTGCCCATGGAATCTCTCTTTCGTTGCGCCGAACCGTTGCGTCAGAAGCCGAGGATCTTCGCGATCGCGTAGCGCATCACTTCCGTCGTGCCACCGCCGATGCGGAACAGGCGCGAGTCACGGAACGAGCGCGCGACCCACATGTCTTCGAGATAGCCCATGCCGCCGTGGAACTGTACGCAGGTGTCCATGATCTCGCCGGTGAGATCTCCCACGAAGACCTTGGCCATCGAGATCAGCTTCGTGGTCTCGAGGCTCACCGGGCCCTTGGCGACGTACTTGTCGTGGTTGTAGTGCTCGGCCGCCTTGTACGTCAGTGCCTGCGCGGCCTCGAGCCGCGTGTAGAGATCGACGAACTTGTGCTGCCACAGCTCGCGCTTCATCAGCGGCTTGCCGAACGCCGTGCGCTCGCGCCCCCACGCGACCGACTTGTCGAGCGCCAGGCGCGCGCCCGCGACGGCGCTGGTCGACGCGATGAGCCGCTCCGACTGGAAGTTCTGCATCAGGTAGATGAAGCCCTGACCTTCTTCACCGAGCAGATAGCGCTGCGGGATCGTGACGTCTTCGAAGAAGAGCTCCGCGGTGTCGCTCGACCAGTTGCCCATCTTCTTGAGCTTCTTCGAGATCGAGAAGCCTTTCAGATCGGTAGGAACGAGGATGATCGAGATGCCCATGTGGCCGGCGTCGGGGTTCGTCTTGCAGAGCAGCGTGACGAAGTCCGCGCGCGTGCCGTTGGTGATGTAGGTCTTGCTGCCGTTGATGACGTAGTCGCCGCCGACCTTCTTCGCGACGGTGCGCAGGCCGGCGACATCGGAGCCGGCGCCAGGCTCGCTGACGCCAAGCGCCGCGATCTTGTCGCCCGCGAGCGCAGGCGTGAGGAACTCCGCCTTCTGCTCCTTGGTGCCGAGATCATTGATGCACGGCGTCGCCATGTCGCTCTGCACCAGCAGGCCCATGCCAACGCCGGCGGAGCCGATGCGCACGAGCTCCTCGCTCTTCGCGATGCTGAACCAGTAGTCGCCGCCGCCGCCGCCGACGTCTTCGGGATAGTGCGCGCCGAGGATGCCGAGCTCGCCGGCGCGCTTGAAGACCCAGCTGGGAAACAGCTCGTCGTCCTCCCACTGGCTCGCGTTCGGGGCGAGCTCCTTCTCGACGAACTGGCGTACCTGCTTGCGAAAGAGGTCGTGTTCTTCGCTGAACGGCGTGGCGACGGCCATGGCTCTGATCTCCTGCGGATCCGCTGCGCGGCGCACGGTTCGTGCGACCGCGCGGTCCTGAATGGCTATTCATTTACCGGAGCGCGTCGCCGACTGCAAGCGCGGCGTCGCGGAGCGCGCGGGTCCTGTGCTCGCTGCCTGCGCTCGCTGTTGCAAGTGCGTCGGGCCGACGCTTCACGCCGAACATTGCTGCCCTGCGTATACTCGCGCCGCATGCTCGCAGTGCGCACCATCGGCGGGCTCATCGCGCTGATCGCGGGCGTGCTCGCGCTCGCCGGGCTGCGCGTGTCGCAGGGCATCGATGCGACGCGGCTCGCATCCCTACAGCGCTCGGCGCGCTACGTCGGCGTGTTCCTGCTGGTGTGGCTGGTGCGCGACGGCGCCGAGCTCGCGCTCACGAAAGCGCCAGCCGCCTCGCTGACGCGGGTGGTCGATCTCGTCGCGTTTGGCTGCGCGTCGTTGCTGGCGCTGGCGCTCCTGTTCGCGCCGCGAATCGGGAAGAGCCCACCGCTCCGTGTCGCGCTCGCGATCGTCGCAGCGCTCAGCGCAGCGTCTGGCGTGTGGCGAATGTTCAGCTGAGGGCGTGGCCGGCGTCCGCGCGGCGCTGCGGCTCACTCTTCTTCGTCATCGTCGTCCGCGTCACCGGCTGTCGGCACGTGCAGGCCGTACTTCTTCATCAGCTTGCGGAAATATTTGCGGTCGATCTCCGACTCGCGCGCCGCATGCGAGATGTTGTTGTTGTTCTTGCGCAGCAGGCTCGCGATGTAGTCGCGCTCGAACGACGCGACCCAGCGCTCCTTGGCGTCTTTGAACGTGCCTTCGATCGCGGATGCGGGCGGTGGCGTCGTGTCGCGGACATTGGATTGCGGCGGTGAGCTCGCGCGTCCCGGCGGCATCGAGCCCGCCTGCGGCGGCATCGAACCCGGCCGCGGCGGCATCGAGGGCGGCCGCGGCGCGGCGACCTCGTCGCGTACGAGCGGCGCCGTCATGTCGCCCTTTGGGCCGAAGCCGTAGCGCTGCGACGCGACGTGATCGGGCAGATCCGCCACCTCGATCGTGTCGGTGTCGGCGAAGCTCACCGCGCGCTCGACCACGTTGTGCAGCTCGCGCACGTTGCCCGGCCACGCGTAGTCGTGCAGGCGATCCATCGCCTCGCGCGAGACTTGTCCGACCTTGCGCTCGCCGTCGCGCCCGCGGTTGAAGTGCGAGCCCTTGAGGAAGTGCCGCACGAGCAACGGGATGTCCTCTTTGCGGTCGCGGAGCGGCGGCAACATCACGCGCACGACGCTGAGCCGGTAGAACAGATCTTCGCGGAAGCGCCCTTGGCGCACCTCTTCTTCGAGGTTGCGATTGGTCGCTGCGATGATGCGCACATCGACCTTCTGCGGCCGCGCGCCGCCGACCCGCTTGACCTCGCGCTGCTCGAGCACGCGCAGCAGCTTCGGCTGCATCTCGAGCGCGAGCTCGCCGAGCTCGTCGAGAAAGACGGTGCCGCCGTTGGCCATCTCGAACACGCCCTGGCGTGTCTGGATGGCGCCGGTGAAGGCGCCCTTCTCGTGACCGAAGAGCTCGCTCTCGATCAGGTTCTCAGGCACCGCGCTGCAGTCGAAGACGATGAACGCGCCCTCGCGGCGGCGCGACTCTTGGTGCGTCGTGCGCGCGACGACCTCTTTGCCGGTGCCGGTCTCGCCCTCGATGATCACCGTCGCGTCGGTCGGCGCGATCTTCTCGAGGATCGTGTAGAGTTCGCGCATCTTCGCGTTGCGCCCGATGATCTCGCCGAAGCGCTGCTTGTCCGAGGGAACGATGCGCACGCGCTCGTCGACGGGCGCAAAGCGCATCTCCGTCTTGCCGAGCGTGATCGAGCAGTCGGGCCGGAGGAACGCCTCGCGGATGCGCACGCGGTTGACGAAGGTGCCGTTGGTCGAGCTGAGGTCGGCGATCATGTAGTGATCGGCCTCGTGCCAGATCTTGCAGTGGTTGCGGCTGACGGTGTCGTCCTCGAGGACGATGTCGTTGTCGTTCATCGCGCCGATCGTCACGACGTCTCTGTCGAAGACGTG
>Ga0335397_10004084_pt1 | contig 19360 bp, 11 predicted proteins | sample MAT04_FD_205740 | JGI IMG/M metagenome (GOLD analysis project Ga0335397, IMG submission 205740) | Freshwater microbial communities from Lake Fryxell liftoff mats and glacier meltwater in Antarctica - MAT-04 (spades assembly) (version 2) ... | reverse complement strand
CGCCTTGTTCGGCCGCGTTGGCGCTGATCGGCCCGATGTCGATACGCGTGCCATCCTGCTTGATCTTCTGCGAGCCGCCCAGCTCTACGAGCGCGCCCTGGCCGGCCTCGGTGATTCGCCCGGCGAAACCCATCCCACCACCCTCGGCGTCCTCTACGAATTCTGCCTCCTGCGCCAAACTCAGCGCCAGATTCCAGAGGCTCGCCGACTCGCGGCGAAGCTCGCCAACGGCAGCCGCCGATCGCTTCCTCCCCGTCATCCCGACCGCGAAAAATATCTGCGCTTCGCCGAAACCCTTCGCTGACTCGTCGCTCACGTAAAGTTCGTGGCAAAAGGCATTGGCCGCGCGGCTGGGGCAAGCGCGCAAGCTTGGGCCGTTGGCCCGACTCTCACCGACGGCAGAAAATTGACGCCGGGGTTGGTTTTGCGTCGCCAGCGAGGGGGTTCCCGTTTCTAACCAAAGACCGATGCCCCCGCCGAAAAGCCGCGCGCCGCGCTCCTCAAAAAGTTCTTTCTCCTGGCCAAGGCGTTTTCAATGGCGGGGCCAGGCGGTTTGCTTCTGGAGCCAAACCAAGTAAACGTCCCCGGTGGCCGGTGCGCCTGTCCCCCCAAAACACTATTGCCACTTATTCCCCATTTCTACGGGCGCTCCCGCTGATTGTGCTGATCTCATCTGGCGACGCGCGAGGCGCCGATGCCGGCGCAGCATCTTTCCAGGCAAAGCATCGATCAGTCATCGCCGCGGACGACTACTTCCGCGACGAGGTGTGGACGAAGGTCGCTGCGCAGTCTTGCCTGAAGTGTCACAAGACCGGGGGCGACGCCGAGGACAGCAAGTTTGTCCTGCAAGATCCCGCGCGTGATCCGGACCCGGAGCGACTCGGCTCATTGCAGAACAATCGCGTGGCCTTCGGGCGCATGGCGGCCCTCCAGCATGGGGGTAAGTCCCGCCTGCTGCTCAAGGCGACCGGCGGGCTCAAACATGAAGGTGAGGAAGTGGTGAAGCAGGATTCGACGGAGTATCGAATCCTGGCGGAATTCGTCCGCCGGACATCCGCACCACAGGACGGGAAGGCGGGACACGAGCCACCGATCGCGGAGCGGAATGCGCCGTCTTTCTTTGACGGAATCGTGATGCTCGACGATCGGCGGCTGCTGCGTCGCGTGACGCTGTCGCTGGCTGGACGCCTGCCGACGGCGGAAGAACTGGCCGCAGTGGAAACGCAAGGGATTCAGGCGTTGGGGCCGGTGCTCGATGCCGTGCTGAAAGAGGACGCCTTCTACGAGCGGTTGGCGGAAGCGTTCAATGACATCCTGCTCGTCCGGGGTTATGGCGACGGTGCGGAGAGCGCGCTGTCTTATGACCACTTCAGCACCACGCGGCATTGGACGCAGAAGCATGATTTGAGTGCGATCGCCGATGAAAAGGCGCGGCAGAAAGCCCGCTACAAACTGGCCGACGACTACCGCGAGGCGCTGCTGCGGGAGCCGCTGGAGCTGGTCAAACATATCGTGCGCAACGACCGGCCCTTCACTGAAATCGTCACGGCCGACTACATCATGGTCTCGCCCTACACGGCGCGGGGTTACGGGAACTACGAGGCGCTAAGCGAGCAGTTCCGCGATGCGGCGGATCCTTTCGATTACATCCCGGTGCGGCTCAGTTCGCTGAAGAGCCGGGAAGGCAGGGGTCATCAGCAATCGGAAACCGGGTTCTATCCCCACGCGGGAATGCTCAGCATTTTCCAATATCTGCGCCGCTATCCCACCACGGAGACCAACCGGAACCGCCTGCGGGCGCGGATGTATTACGAGCATTTCCTCGGCATCGATGTCCTGGAGCTGGCGGCTCGGGTCACGGATGCGGCCGCCGTGACCGCGAAGCACGAGATTCCCACGATGCAGGCGGCGGAGTGTGTGGTTTGCCACCGGACGCTGGATCCGGTGGCTGGCATCTTTCAGGACTTCTACAAATTGGAAGGAGTGTTCGGGCCGCGGAAGGAAGGTTGGTATAAGGACATGTTCGGTCCCGGATTCGAGGGCGAAGAGCTGCCGCCCGATCAGCGCTGGCGGTCGTTGCAATGGCTCGGTGAGCGGACGGCGCGCGACCCGCGATTTGCGACGACCATGGTCGAGCACGTCTATTACGTCCTCACCGGGCGCAAGGTGTTGCGGCCGACGAAGGCGATTGACGATCCTTTGTATGGCGCCAAACAGCGGGCGTATCAGGCGCAGCGCAAGGAGATCGAGGGAATCGCGGCGCGTTTTGTGAAGGCGAACTTCAATCTCAAGGAGGTCTTCAAGGCGTGGGCGGTGTCATCCTTCTACCGCGCCGACGGCATGGCGACGATGACGGTGAATCCGCAGCGGCGGGCCGAGTTGGATGACCTCGGTCTGGCGCGGATGCTTGGTCCCGAGCAGATCGAGCGAAAGGTGGGGGCGATTTTCGGCAAGCCGTGGGGACGGTTGAAAGACCCGCAGTTTGCGCTGCTCTATGGCGGCATCGACTCCAAGGAGGTGACCGAGCGCGCGTCCGATCCCAGCGGCGCGATGGGCGCGATCCAGCGCACCATGGCCAACGATGTGGCCTGCAAGAACGTCGCGGCGGACTTCGCGATGGAGCCGGGCAAACGCCGGCTCTTTCCGAACATTGAGCCAGATGTGATGCCGGGCGAGTCCCCGGAATCCGACCAGCGCATCCGTCAGGCGATCGTTCATTTGCACCAACTCGTGCTCGGCCGTTCCGACGCGGTGGATGGTCCCGAGGTGAATCGGACCTACGACTTGTTGGCCGGGATTCTCCGCGATGCGCAGGCGCGAAAAGGCATCGAACCGCTGGAGAATTACTCCTGCCGCGCCGCCGGCGAGCAGCGCCTCAAGGACTCCAGCTACACCGTCCGCGCCTGGCGCGGCGTCGTCACCTACCTGCTGCGCCAACGCGATTTCCTGTATGAGTAAGAAAGACAACTATCAGTCGCGACGCGACTTCCTCAAACGCTGCGGTATGGCCGGCCTCGGCGTATCCGCTCCTCTTTGGTTTCCGAGTCTTGGGCGGGCCGAGTCGAAAGAGCCGGCTCCGTATGAAGGGCCATACTACGTCGTCTTCAACGCTTCGGGCGGGTGGGATACCACCTATCTCATGGACCCCAAAGGCGTCGGGGACATCAACCGCCTCTACAAGGAAGGCGATATCCTGACGCGCGGAAATCACAAGTTTGCCCCCACCGCCGCGCATCTTCAGGCCGGGATGAGCAATGAGGATTTCTTCGCCGAGTTTGGCAGCGAATTGCTCGTCATGAATGGCATCGACTATTCGGTGAACAACCACTCGCCCGGCGCCCGCTACATGGCCACGGGCAAGCTCGACAGCCTGGCTTACCCGACTTTTGCCGCGCTGGTCGCGGCCTGCAAAGGGCCCGGATGCCCGCTATCGTTCCTCACGTTTGGCAACTACTCGAACACGGGGAATCTCGTGGCCATGTCGCGCATCCCCTACCTGCCGTCGCTCCAGCGGGTCGCAAATGCTGACAGCATCGAAGGAAACGTCAGGAGCCCGTATCACGACGCCTTCGTGATCGATCGCATCGAGCGCGCGCTCAAGGACCAGACGGATGCGAACCTGTCCAAGGTGATCCTGCCGCGGATCGAGCGCGCGGAGAGCATGCTCTACGCAGCGCAGCTCAACTCCAAGGCGCTGCAACGGGTCACCCCTTACATTCCCACGACCATCCCCAAGGAACGCCTCTCCCAGCAGGTGGAGATCGCACTGGCTTCGTTCAAAGCCGGCGTCTGCGTTTCGGCCAATCTGACCATTGGCCAATTCGACAGCCACGCGAACAACGATGCCGACCAGATGAAGTTAATCCCCGAGTTCCTGGCGGGCGTCGCCTACCTCATGAGACGGGCCGAGGAATTGAAGATTCGCGACCAGATCGTCGTTGTCATCCAGAGCGAGATGGGACGCACTCCGAGCTACAACAAGGGCCAGGGTAAGGATCATTGGTCCATCGGTTCGATCATGTTCATGGGGCCCGGGATTCGCGGCGACCGCGTCATCGGAGCCACGGATGAGAAACAGTTCAGCGTGCCCATTCGTCCGAAAACGCTGGTGTGCGATCGTGAAGGCGGAATGCGCGTGCGCCCGGAGCACATCCACCTCGCGCTGCGCGAATTCGCCGGCATTGCCGCTCAGCCGATGAGCAAGCAATTCCCGCTCGTCGTTCCCGAAAAGGAAAAGCTGCAAGGATTGTGGGGCTGAACGCGGGCGTGGATTTCCACGCTTGCGCGTGTTCGCCCGGGCACTAATCTCGCGGCTCGTCCCGAGGCACCACGCGGTTCTCGGGACATTTTCTGTCACCTTCATCCCTCACTATTTCTCATGGCAAATACCATCCTCGTCGGCGCCCAATGGGGCGACGAAGGCAAAGGCAAGATCATCGATTTTCTCACCGAGACGGCGGACATCGTGGTGCGCTCGCAAGGTGGCAATAACGCCGGGCACACGGTGATCGTCGGCGGCACCAAGTATGTGCTGCATCTCATTCCGAGCGGCATCCTGCGGCCGAACAAGATGTGTGTGATCGGCAATGGCGTGGTCATCGATCCGATCGCGGTGGCCAAGGAACTGGCCGGACTGGCGGCGCAGAAGATCAAGGTGAGCAAAGCCAATCTATTGATCTCGGATTGCGCGCATCTGGTGCTGCCGTATCACCGCGCAATCGATGAACAGCGCGAGGCGAAGAAGGGCAAAGGCAAGATCGGCACGACCAAGCGCGGCATCGGCCCGGCCTACGGCGACAAGGCGGCGCGGGTCGGCTTGCGGATGGCCGACCTGATGCAACCGGCGCTCTTCTCGGAAAAGCTGGCGGTGCGGATCAAGGAGAACAACGTGGTGCTGAAGGCGTTCGGCGCGAAGCCGCTGAAGTTTGCCGAAGTGAATGCGGCGTATTTGGAAGCCGGGAAGAAGCTTGCGCCTTTCGTCGGCAATACCGTGGTCTTCCTCCACGAGGCGCTCAAAGCCGGGAAGGAAATGCTTTTTGAGGGCGCTCAAGGGACGTTCCTCGACATCGATCATGGCACGTATCCCTACGTGACGTCGTCGAACACCACGGCGGGCGGCGCTTGCACCGGTTCCGGCGTGCCGCCACATCGCATGGATCGCGTGCTCGGGGTGATGAAAGCTTACACGACGCGCGTCGGCGAAGGCCCCTTCCCCACGGAGAACGCGGCGTTTTCCGACATGCTGCACGGGATGGGCCGGGAATTCGGCGCGACGACTGGGCGCGCCCGGCGCTGCGGGTGGTTCGACGCCGTAGCGGTGCGTTATGCGGGAATGATCAATGGCATCGACGACATCGCCGTGACCAATCTCGACGGACTCGACAGCCTGCCCGTGATCAAGGTCTGCACGCACTACAAGCTTGGGCGCAAGACCCTCGAAGTGCCGCCATCCGACTTCCGCCAACTTCAGGACGCCAAGCCCGTGTATATCGAACTGCCCGGCTGGCAGACCCCGACGCATGAGGCGAAGAAGTATGGCGATCTGCCGAAGAACGCGCGCAGCTACCTGGAAACGATCGCCAAATTGACCGGCGCAAAACTGACCATCGCCAGCGTTGGGCCAAACCGGGACCAGACCATCGTCTTGTGACCGTTCCAAAGCACATTGCGATCATCATGGATGGCAATGGGCGCTGGGCAAAAGAGCGCGGTTTGCCGCGGATCAAGGGTCACGAGCAGGGCGCGGAATCCGTCCGCGCCGTCACCGAGGCCTGCGTCGAGCTGGGCGTCGAGTTCCTCACCGTCTATGCGTTCTCGACGGAAAACTGGAAGCGTCCCGAGGCCGAAGTGAGCGCGCTGTGGATGTTGCTGGAGCATTTTATCGCCCAGGAAACGCCGACGCTGATGAAGAACGGTGTGCGCCTCCAGGCCATCGGCCGGATTCACGAACTCCCCGAAAGCTGCCAGGCCGCCTTGCGCGAAACGATCCAACTCACGGCCAACAATCCCGCGACCACGCTGATTCTCGCGCTGAACTACAGCGGCCGCACCGAGATCATCGACACGGTGCGTGCGCTCTGCCTCGAAGCAGCCGCGGGACGTATTGCTGCCGAGTCACTGACCGAAGAAGTCTTCAGCCAGCACCTTTACACCCGCGACTACCCCGACCCCGATCTCCTCATCCGCACCTCCGGCGAACTGCGCCTCTCGAACTTCCTCCTCTGGCAATTAAGCTACACCGAGATCTACGTGACCCAGAAAATGTGGCCAGATTTTAGCAAGGAGGACTTGCGCGAAGCCATCGCGGAGTTCAATAAACGCCAGCGCCGCTTCGGCGGCCTCTAAACTCCTTTGATGGAAAAAAGCCAAACCATTCTCGTCGTTGATCCTGAGACGGACTTTCTCGAATGGGTCCAGCACCAGTTGGCCACCCCGACGACCCGCGTCATCACCGCCACCAAAGCCGACGAGGCCTTCAAGATTTTCTCCCGCGAGTCGCCCGATTTGCTCATCACCGAGACGCGTCTCGCACCGTTCAGCGGTCTGGAGTTGCTGGTCAAAGTGCGCCAGCGCGACGCCAACGCCATCGTCGTCCTGACCAGCGGCTTCGGCACCACGCAGTCGGTCATCGAGTCGATGAAGCTGGGCGCGTTCGATTACATCCGGAAAGAGACGCTCCCGTTTAACCTCAAGGTCGTCGTCGATGCCGCGCTCAGGGCCCAGGCCGAAATGAAGGCGGCCACGACCTTCAAGCCGCAACTCACCGTCGAGGAGCATCAGGACTCCATCGTCGGCAAGTCCGTGGCCATGCAGCAGGTCTTCAAGATGGTCGGGCGCGTGTCGGGCAGCGACGCGCCGGTCATGATCACGGGCGAAAGCGGCACCGGTAAGGAACTCGTCGCCCGCGCCATCCACCACTACAGCGCGCGGAGCCCGAAGAGCTTCGTCGCCATCAACTGCGCGGCCATCCCTGAGCAACTCCTCGAAAGCGAACTGTTTGGCCATGAAAAAGGCTCGTTCACCGGGGCGACCGGGACGCGCGTCGGGCGCTTCGAGCAAAGCAACGGCGGCACGCTTTTCCTCGACGAAATCGGGGACATGCCGATGGCGCTCCAGGGGAAAATCCTGCGCGTGCTTCAGGAAGGCGAATTCTCCCGCGTCGGCGGCAACGACACTCTCCGGACCGACGTCCGCATCGTCGCGGCGACGAACAAAAATCTGGAGCAGGAAGTCGCCAAAAAGACGTTCCGCGAAGATCTGTTTTACCGGCTCAATGTCGTCCGCGTGCAACTTCCCCCGCTCCGCCAGCGCACCGAAGATGTCCGGCTGCTCGCCGAGTACTTTCTGCAAAAGGTCGCCGTCAAAAAGCTCCTCCCGCGGCTCCAGCTTTCCGAGGAAGCCGTCCGCGTGCTCGAAGGTTATGCGTGGCCGGGCAACGTCCGCGAATTGGAAAACACCATCCAGCGCGCCTGCGTGCTCGCCACGTCCGACCTGCTCACGCCGAAAGACATCCCGCTCGGCAACGAACAACCTGGCGAAGTTCTCCCCATGTCGAATGGCGTGGCGCCAGCCGTCGAATTGACCACGGAAACCGCCATCGAGGTGCTGCTCAAGGCCGCCCAGGTCGATCCCGACGTGCAGCTTCTGCCGTGGATCGAGCGGGAGTTCACGCTTTACGCGATGAAGGCGACGAAGGGCAACCAGGTGCGCGCGGCCAAGCTCCTCGGCATCACCCGCGCGACGCTGCGCAAACGCATCGAACGCTTCGGGATCACGCGCGAGCTGACGATTACATGACCGTAGGCGGCTCTTCCCAGAGCCGCATCGGAGCGGCCACGTTCCGAAAGCGGGCGGAACATCCACCACTTCCCCTGGCGGCTCTGGGAAGAGCCGCCTACGCGCTATGAAATCCTGGCTGTGGAACGGCGCCGCCTACGAACCGGCTGACCGCCTGCCGCTCTCCGATCGCGGATTCCGCTATGGCATGGCGGTCTTTGAGAGCCTGCGCGTCACCCGCGGCGTCCCGGATTTTTTCGAGCAGCATCTTCAGCGGCTCGTCCAGGCATGTGGCGAACGCGAGATCACCGTGGACGAAACGGCGATCACGGCGGCGCAGCACTTGTTTCGCTCCGAGGCCGCAAGCGGCTTTGCCCGCATCTACGTCACCGCGGGCGACGGCGCCCCTTCCTCGACCGCAGACGAGCCGCGCGTCTTCGCCCTGCTCGAAGATCGCACCCCGCCGAATCCTGACGACGCGTGGGAGATCACGCTGCATGACGAGGCTTATCATGCGCCCTTTGGTGGTCTGAAAACCGCCAACTACTGGTTCAACTGCGACGCCCTCGCCCACGCCCGCCGCCGCGGCTTCGACGAAACGCTCCTCTTCAACGACCGCGCCGAACTCGTCTCCGCCAGCATGGCCAACGTCTTCCTCCTCCGCGACGACCACCTCCTCACCCCGCCGCGCAGCAGCGGTGCGCGCTCCGGCGTGATCCGCGAGTGGGTCATCAAACGGCGCAAAACCGAGGAACGCCGCCTGCGCCGCGAAGACGTGATGAACGCCGACGAGATTTTCCTGACCAATAGCTGGATCGGTGTGATGCCCGTGGCGACCGTCGAAGGCCGGCCGCTCGGCGCGCGCAGCGTCGGCCCCAAACTTGCCGCCGAATTGGAGAATCGCCGCGACTGACCACGCCCGCTTGCCGCCGCCTGTGAAAACCGCCCCGGATCCACTCGACCAAATCGCCGCCGCGCCGCCGCTCGCGGCGAAGCTGGCGCTTGCTCTGGCAGGCGACGCGGTTTCGTTCGAGCACGTCGTTTCAGCGGCACAGCCCATCCTCACCGCCTTGTTGGCCCGCCAGGCGAAAGCCCGCGTGTGGATTGTCTGCCCGGACATTCGGGCTCAGGAGACGATGCATAATGAGTTGCTCCAGTGGTTCCCAGACGCGCTCTTTTTTCCCGACCTCGAGAAAGCGCCGGTCGAAGGCGCGCTCCCCGATCCGGAAACGGTCGCCGAGCGGCTCGGCATCGTGCAGCGGCTGACCACGGCAAAAGGCCGGCAGATCGTGGTCCTCACCCGCTTCAGCCTCGATAGCGAAGTCCCCTCACCCGCGGCGCTCAAACAGCTCACCTTTCCCCTCCACCGCGCGATGCGACTGGACCGCGGCGACCTGCTGAAAAAGCTGACAGAGGCAGGTTACGAACACGTCGCTCAAGTCTCCGCGCGCGGCCAGTATGCCGTCCGCGGCGGTATTCTGGATGTCTTCTCTTTTCACCACGCGCTGCCGGTGCGCATCGAGCTGTTTGACGACGAGATCGAGTCGCTCCGGGAGTTCGATCTCGATACGCAAATCAGCGTCAGTCATCTCCATCTGACCTCCCTGATGCTCGGCGAAACCGCCTCGGAGCGAAGGATCTGCCGGCTGCAAGAACTCATCAAGGAGCAGGACCTGACGATTGACGCGGAAGCGAGTTGGTTTGCGGCGCAGGTGCGGATTCTGGAAGGCGGCGAAGGATTTACCACGGAGATCACTGAGGGCTCCGAGCCGTCTGAGGCCGCCGAATCAGCCCCCTCGGCAGTGGCGATCCCGGCCGAAGATTTCTCGACCGCGTTTTACACTCACGGCCTTGGGGAATTCGAGGCTGGGGACTTCGTTGTCGATGAAATCAAGCGCGAGCGTTTCTTCGATCAGCTCCGGGAATGGCGTACGCAAGACTGGCGGGTCCACGTCTTCTGCAACAACGAGGGTGAAATCGAGCGCCTGCGCGATTTGCTGCCGCCGATGGAAAGCGACGCGCTGCACTTCATCATCGGCACGCTCAATCGCGGCTTCGCTTTTCCCGCGGCCAGAGTCGCCATCCTTTCCGACGCGGAAATCTTCGGACGTTATCGCAACAACCGCGCCCGTCGTCTCGCGCTGCGCCGCGCCCGGGATCAGGCGAGCCGGACGCAAATCGATTTCAGCGAACTCAACGACGACGACTACGTCGTGCATCTCGAACACGGCATCGGACGCTACGAGGGCATGAAGTCCATCCCGCGCGCCGATGGCGAAAGTGAAGACGTGCTGGTCGTTCTATTCGCCAACGAGGCGCGGCTCTACGTCCCGCTGGAGCAAAGCTTCCTCGTCTCGCGGTATGTCGGCGTGGGGAGGAAAAACCCGCCGCTCTCGGCGCTCGGCGACGGCAAATGGGCCAAGGCGAAAAAGAGCGCGGAGAAGGCCGTCTTCGATTACGCGGCCAAACTCCTGCAAGTACATGCCGAGCGCGAAACCGCCAAAGGCCACGCCTTCCCACCGGACAATCGATGGCAGCACGAGTTCGAGACTTCCTTTCTCTACAAGGAAACGCCTGACCAGCTCACCGCCATCGCCGCGACCAAGGCCGACATGGAGAACGAGCGCCCGATGGATCGGCTGATCTGCGGCGACGTGGGTTTTGGCAAAACCGAGGTGGCGATTCGCGCCGCGTTCAAGGCGGTGACCGGCGGCAAGCAAGTCGCCATCCTCGTGCCCACGACGGTCCTCGCGCAGCAGCATTACCAGAATTTCCGCGAGCGCATGTCGGACTATCCGGTCACGGTCGAAGTGCTCTCGCGCTTCCGCACCGGGGCGCAGCAGCGCGCCACGCTGGAAGGCTTGCGGGACGGGCGCGTGGACATCGTGGTCGGCACACATCGGCTGATCTCGAAGGACATCCATTTCAAAAACCTCGGCCTCGTGGTGATCGACGAAGAGCAGCGCTTCGGCGTGCTGCACAAGGAGCGGTTCAAGGAGATGTTTCAGCTCGTGGACATGCTCACGCTGTCGGCCACGCCGATCCCGCGCACGCTCTATCTCTCGCTCATGGGCGCGAAGGACATGAGCACGATCGAGACGCCGCCGCAGAATCGCATCCCGACCGAGACGCTCATCTGCCCGTACGATGAGCGGATCATCCGCGACGCGATCAACCGCGAGATGGCGCGGCAGGGACAGGTCTATTTTCTGCACAATCGCGTGCAGTCGATCGAGAAAGTGCGGATGCGAATCAAAGAGCTGTGCCCGAAGGCGCGGACGCTTGTCGGGCACGGGCAGATGGATGAGCACGAACTCGAGGACGTGATGCAGCAGTTCGTCAGCGGGGAAGCGGACGTGCTTATCTCGACGACGATCATCGAAAGCGGCCTCGATATTCCCAACGCCAATACGATCATCATCGACCGCGCCGACCGCTTCGGCCTCGCCGATCTCTACCAGCTTCGCGGTCGGGTCGGTCGCGCCCAGCACAAGGCCTACGCCTATCTCATGCTGCCGCGCGAGATGATGACCGTGGGCGAAGCGCGCAAACGCATCAACGCGATCAAGCAATACAGCTCGCTCGGCGCTGGCTTCAAAATCGCCATGCGCGATCTCGAAATCCGCGGCGCCGGCAACATTCTCGGCACCGCGCAGAGCGGGCACATCGTGACCATCGGCTTCGACCTCTACTGCTCGCTGCTCAAGCAGGCGGTGACCAAACTCAAGGGCGAGAAAGCGCGCCCGCGGCTCGAAGTGGTCTTGCGCACCGACTTCCTCGTCACGCGCGAAGCCGAATACTCGGAGGGACGCGCTCCCGCGCGTCCCACACCCGCGGCAACAGCGACCGCCGAAAGCCCAGGCAGCCGCAATCGCCGGGGCTGGATTCCGAAAGTCATCAAGCCCGCGCCAGCGACCGATGAGGAACATGCGGGAGCGCGCCCCTCCGCGAAGGCGCCCGCCTTCCTCCCCTCGCGCTACATCGCGGAGGCCCAGCCGCGGATTCAGGCCTACCGCCGACTTGCGGAAGTGAACACGCAGGAGCAACTCGAAACCTTGCGCAAGACGTGGCGCGACCGTTTCGGTCTACTGCCCGACGCTGCCGAGAATATCCTCATCATGACGGAGATCAAACTCGCGGCCGCCAGCCGCAAGATCACCCAGGTCGAGGCTCGCGAGGGCAAGCTCATCCTGACACGCGGCGGCGACTACGTGCAGATCGACGGGAAATTCCCTCGCCTCCATGCGACCAACGCCGGCGAACAACTGCGCGAAATCCTGGCAATGATTCGCAGCCTTTAGCGCGGCCATCCCTCCACTCCGCTTGACGCTTCACCGACACTCCCTACCCTCCGCCCGATGCACCGCAAAACTTTCTCCCCCGGCGAACTCATCTTCCGCGAAGGCGACGAATCGCACGCGGCCTACTGGATCATTTCCGGCAAAGTCGAGATCAGCATCGAGACGCCAGGCGGAAGCAGCATCCTGACCACCCTCGACGAGGGAGAAATCTTCGGCGAAATGGGGATGATCGACGACGAGCCACGCGCGGCCACGGCGCGGGCACTGGGAACGACGGAGGTGGATGTGATCGATGAAGTGGACTTCCGCGAGGAGGTATTGGGCAAGGAGGCGCGGCTGCTTCCGTATCTCGACACCCTCTTCGAGCGTCTGCGGACGACGAACGCGCTGCTGCGCGCGCGGGTCGGCGCAAAGCAGGCGGTGGAGTCGCGGTTGGCTGCGGGGCCGGAGGTGGAGAGCGAGCGGCGGGCGCCAGGCTCGGTGACACTCCTCTCGACGGAGGCTTCGGCGACACAGCATCCGGACGGTCTGCGGATGGCGATCACGAAGTTCCCTTTCCGCATCGGGCGACGGTCTGAGGACGAGGGTGGCATGCCTTTTGGCCGGACCGATCTGCTGCTTCGCGATACGCGGCCATACAGCGTTTCGCGCGGGCACTGCGTCATCGAGTGCAAGGGCAGCCGCTACTTTGTGCGCGATTGCGGGAGTCGGCTCGGGACAATCGTCAACGGGATGGAGATCGGGTCGAATGGTTCCTCCTTTGTTGCACCGCTCGCCGCGGGCGAAAATACCCTGGTCATCGGACCGGCGGAGAGCGCGCACCAGTACGTGCTGAGCGTGGGCTGAGCGAGAATTTCCGCCCGTCCATGCAGCGCACACTTGATGCGCGGGCGCGGGTGCGCTTCTCTCACCGCCCATGAGCGACGCATTCAATACCAAACAGGGATTCGATCTCGGGTCAGGGAAACAGGGCACTCTCTTTTCGCTGCCCGCTCTCGAAAAACAAGGCGTGGGGCCGATTTCACGGCTCCCCATTTCCATCCGCATCGTGCTGGAGTCCGTAGTCCGCAACTGCGACGGCAAAAAGGTCAACCCGGAGGACGTAAAGACCCTGGCCAATTGGAACGCCAAGGCGCCGAAGCAGGTGGAGATACCCTTCGTGGTGGCGCGCGTGGTTTTGCAGGATTTCACCGGCGTGCCGTTGCTCGTCGATCTCGCGGCGATGCGCTCGACGGTCTCGCGGCTCGGGCGTGATCCGAAAATGATCGAGCCGCTCGTGCCGGTCGATCTCGTGGTCGATCACTCGGTGCAGGTGGATTTCTTCGGCTCGGCGCAGGCGCTGCAGATGAACCTCGATCTCGAATTCAAGCGCAACCGCGAGCGTTACATGCTGCTCAAGTGGGGTCAGCAGGCGTTCAAGACTTTCGGCGTCGTGCCGCCGGGCATCGGCATCGTGCATCAGGTGAACCTCGAATATCTTGCCAAGGGTGTGCTCGAAAAAGACGGCGTCTATTACCCGGATACGCTCGTGGGCACCGATTCGCACACCACGATGATCAACGGCCTCGGCGTGGTCGGCTGGGGCGTCGGCGGCATCGAAGCGGAAGCGGGCATGCTCGGGCAGCCGGTTTATTTCCTCACGCCGGAAGTCGTCGGCGTGCACCTCACCGGAGCGGTCAGCGAAGGCGTGACCGCGACCGACGTGGTGCTGCACATCACGCAGATGCTGCGCAAGGCGAAGGTCGTCGGGAAGTTTGTGGAATTCTACGGACCGGGCGCGAAGTCGCTGCCCGTGGTGGATCGCGCGACGATCGCCAACATGGCGCCGGAGTACGGCGCGACGATGGGCTTCTTCGGCGTGGACGAGGAAACGACCAAATATCTCATCGGCACGGGCCGCAGCGCGGAGGCCGTCGCGGCCTTCGAGAGCTACTACAAGACGCAGGAACTCTGGGGCATCCCGGTGAAGGGCCAGATCGACTACAGCGTCGATCTTGAACTCGATCTCTCGACCGTCGTCCCCGGCGTCGCCGGGCCGAAGCGCCCGCAGGATCACATCAACCTGCCGGATTTGAAGAGCACCTTCACCGGGCTCTTTACCAAAGCGCTGCCCGACGGCGGCTACGGCAAAACCGCGGACGATCTGGCGAAGAAAGTGGACGTGCACATCAACGGCGCGGCGCCCAATGCAGCGCCGGAACTCTTCTCCACCGAGGGCCAGACCGCCGCGACCCATATGCACGAAGGGGCGCCGTCCAACGTCGCCGAGATGGTCACCAACCGCCCCGCACCCACGCCCGCCGAGGACATCACCCGCACTTCGTATCGTCCGGCAGACACGAGTATCGGCCACGGCTCCGTGCTCATCGCCGCCATCACGAGCTGCACGAACACGTCCAATCCGAGCGTCATGCTCGCCGCCGGTTTGCTGGCGAAGAAGGCCGTCGAACGCGGGCTGACCGTGAACCCCGCGGTGAAGACTTCGCTCGGGCCAGGCTCGCGCGTCGTGACCGACTACCTGACCAAAACCGGCTTGCAGACGTTTCTCGATCAGCTCGGCTTCCAGACCGTCGGTTACGGCTGCACGACCTGCATCGGCAACTCCGGTCCGCTGCACCCAGCGCTCGAGGAAGCCATCGCCAAGAACGATCTGATCACCGCCAGCGTGCTCAGCGGCAACCGGAACTTCGAGGCCCGCGTGCATCAAAACATCAAGGCGAACTTCCTCATGTCGCCGCCGCTCGTCGTGGCGTTCGCCCTCGCGGGTCGCGTGGATATTGATCTCACCACCGAGCCAATCACGCTCGACGCGAATAGTCAGCCGGTCTTCCTCAGGGATCTCTGGCCGACGCTGAAGGAAGTTCAGGACGCCATGCAAAGCGCGCTCAGTCCGGAAGTCTTCCGCCGGCTCTACACCGACTTCGCCACGCAGAATCCGAAGTGGAACGAAATCCCCAGCACCGCCGGCGACGTCTATGCGTGGGATGAAGCGAGCACCTACATCCAGGAGCCACCATTCTTCACGAACTTCAGCATGGAGCCGGGTCACATCACCGAGATCGTCGGTGCGCGCCCGCTCGGCATTTTTGGGGACTCGGTCACGACCGATCACATTTCCCCAGCGGGCGCGATCAAGAAGACCTCACCCGCCGGGGCGTATCTCACGCAGCACAGCGTGGAGTTCGAAGACTTCAACAGCTACGGCTCGCGCCGCGGCAACGACCGCATCATGACCCGCGGCACTTTCGCCAATGTGCGGATCAAGAACCTGATGGTCCCCGGCATCGAAGGCGGCGTGACCAAATATCAGCCGTCGGGCGAGCAGATGCCGATCTACGACGCCTCGATCAAATACCAGGCGAGCGGCGTTCCGCTGATCATCTTCGCCGGCCAGGAATACGGTACCGGCAGCTCGCGCGACTGGGCGGCGAAAGGCACGCGTCTGCTCGGCGTGAAAGCTGTCGTGGCGCAGAGCTTCGAGCGCATTCACCGCAGCAACCTCTGCGGCATGGGCCTCGTCCCGTTGCAGTTCCCCGAAGGCATCAACGCCGCCAGCCTCAAGCTCGACGGCACCGAAACCTTCGACGTGCTCGGCCTGAACGACGAAATCAAGCCGATGAGCGACGTGACGCTGGTCATCCACCGGGCGAACGGGACCGAAGACACGCTCGTGCTGAAGAGCCGCATCGATACCGCGATCGAAGTCGATTACGTCCGTCACGGTGGCATCCTGCCGTTCGTGCTGCGCCAGCTTCTCAGCGCTTGAGGGGACGCCAGCTTGCGCTCGCCGCACGCCGGCCGATAGAGTCGGGGGCAGATGTTCTCGTTCTTTCGGCCGCGGCTGCTTGAGACACTGCGCGGCTATACTCGTGCCGACTTTTTTGCGGACGCCATCGCCGGCGTCACGGTCGGCATCGTGGCGCTCGCGCTGGCGATGGCGCTCGGCATCGCCAGCGATCGGACGCCCGCCGTCGGCATCATCACCGCGATCGTCGCCGGCTTTCTCAATGCCGCGCTGAGCGGTTCGAAAGTGCAGATCGGCGGTCCGACCGCGGCTTTCATCCCGGTCGTCGTCGGCGTCGCGCAAGGCTACGGGGTCGAGGGGCTCCTCGTCTGCACGCTGCTCGCCGGCGTCATCCTCATCATCATGGGCGTGGCGCGTTTCGGCGGGATGATCAAATACATCCCGATGCCCGTGGTCGCGGGGTTCACCGCCGGCATCGCGATCTACATTTTCAGCACGCAGGTGAAGGACTTCCTCGGTCTGCGCATCGAGGAGAAAGTGCCGGCGGAATTCATCGGCAAGATTCACGTTCTCGCCCGGCACATCGGGACCATCGACTGGCCGAGCGTGGCCGTCGCGAGTGGTTCCGTGCTGCTCATCAAGCTCTGGCCCGCCAAATGGGCGCGCCGCATTCCCGGGACCATCGTCGCCGTTTTCGTCGGCACGGTCGTCGTGGCCATGCTCCAGATTCCGGTCGAGACGATCGGTTCGCGCTTCGGCCTCGATGCCATCCCGCGCAACCTGCCCGCCCCGCACATCCCGCAGTTTGACTGGAGCAAGATCGGCGAACTGATCCGCCCCGCCTTCACCATCGCACTGCTCGCGGCCATCGAGTCGCTGCTCTGCGCCGTGGTGGCCGACGGCATGACCGAGGACAAACACGACTCGAACACCGAGCTTTGCGCCCAGGGCATCGCCAATATTGGCAGCGCCCTCTTCGGCGGCTTGCCCGCGACCGGCGCGCTCGCCCGGACCGCGGCCAATATCCGCAGCGGCGGACGCACGCCCATCGCGGGCATCACCCACTCCCTGACCATCCTCGGGGTGGTCCTCGTCGCTTCGCCACTCGCGCGCTACATTCCCCTGCCGGTGCTCAGCGGCGTGCTCGTCGTGGTCGCGCTGAACATGGGCGAGTGGCACCACTTCGCGCGCCTCCGCCACTGGCCGCGCAGCGATGTCTCGGTCTATCTGCTCACGTTCGTCCTCACGATCTTCACCGACATCACCATCGCCGTGGAAGTCGGCATGGTGCTCGCCGCGATCCTCTTCATCCGCCGCATCGCGGAAACGACGAAGATCACCAGCATTGATGACCGCGCGCTCGATTACGATCCGGAGCATTCGCTGCACGGCAAAAAGATCCCCTCAGGCGTCGCTGCGTATCAACTCCAGGGCGCATTTATGTTCGGCGCCGCAGACCGTCTTGAAACGCTCCTCAACCGCAAGGAGGAGCGCCCGAAGGTCGTCATACTCGGCATGAAACGCGTGCTCGCGCTCGACGCCACCGGCCTGCACGCGCTGGAGGAATTTCACCACGACATCGGTCGCCACGGCAGCCAGCTCATCATCGCCGGCGTGCATACCCAGCCCTTCATGGCACTGAGCCGCGCGGGTTACGTCGAGCGCATCGGCGAGGCCAATTTCTGCGCCGACATGGACACCGCACTCGCCCGCGCCGCCCGACTCGTCACTTCGTAAAACCCCGCTCCCTCAGCCAGAAGGCGCAGTCGCGCGTCCACGGGTGAAGCTTGGCCGGGTCGAGTTCCTTGCTGCCGAGCCCGATGCCATGACGACCTTTTTCGTAAAGGTGCAGGTCGAATGGCACGCCCTTTTCACGCAACGCCCCCGCCATGGCCAGCGCATTATCAGCCACGACTCTGTCGTCTTCGACCGTCTGCCAGATGAAGCACGGCGGCGTGTCGCTGCGGACGTTGAGGCGTGGGGAGAGCAGGCGCTTTTGCTCGGGCGTTCCGCTGGCCCCGAGGAAGCGCTCTTCGCGCTCCGCGTCCGGCAGATCGAAAAGGATGAAGCCGTAGCAGAGCACGGCGAGATCCGGACGCGAACTGGCGCGCTCGATGACGTCGGCGGCGTCGGGCTGGCCGGCGTCGCATTGTGTCATGAGCGTCGCGGTCAGATGCCCACCCGCACTTGATCCGATCATGCCGATGCGCTGGGGATCAATCCCCCACTCTCCTGCGTGCGACCGCACGACCCGCATGGCCCGCGCGGCGTCGAGGAGAATGGTCGGCACCTTGTAACCGTCCACGGTGAGCCGGTATTTCAAGACGAACGCGGCAATGCCTTGCGCCGCGAGCCACTTCGCAAATGGCTCGCCTTCATGAGGAGCGAGAACGCGGTAGCCGCCGCCGGGGCAAACGATGAATGCCGCCCCGGTCGCCTGTTCCGGCGCGGGCCAGTAAGGCGTGAGCGTCGGCGTATCCTTCTCCGCCTCGCCGAGCGCGCCGGGCGCCGCCGCGGACCACAATCGAACCGCCTCCATCGGCCGATCCGCCGCCTGGGTGGAGCAAAGAAGCACGGCGCAAAGCAGGACGAAGATCCGGGGAAAACTCATGCGCTCATGCTCTCGCTTTTGCCCGCAGCGCGCAACGCGCAACGCGCAAACCTCGGCGCAAGCCATCCCTCATCTTCCTCCGCCTGCGGCATTGACAGACCATCCGCGCACCGCGCACCGTTCTCATACGCTATGAAAGACCCCCTCCCCTCCGCCCACACCCGTCGCCAATTCCTGAAAACCACCGCCGCCGTCTCGGCCCTGGCTGGCGTCAGGATTCCCTTCGTTCACGCCCAAGGCAGCGAAACCATCAACATCGCGCTCGTCGGTTGCGGAGGCCGCGGCACCGGCGCCGCGAAAAACGCCATGGAACAAACCGGCCCGCCGATCAACCTCGTCGCGATGGCCGATGTGTTCGAGCACCGGCTTGCGGGCAGCTACAGTGCGATCTCGAAAAGTCTGCCCAACCAAACGAAAGTTCCCGAGGATCAGAAGTTCATCGGCTTCGACGGCTACAAGAATGCGATCGACTGCCTCAAGAAAGGAGATGTCGCCATCTTCACTACTCCGATGGCTTTCCGCGCGGCTCATTTCGCCTACGCGATCGAGAAAGGCGTGCACGTCTTCATGGAAAAGCCGGTCACGGCGGACGGTCCGAAGTCGCGTCTGATGCTCAAGCTCAATGAAGAGGCGGAGAAGAAGGGACTGAAAGTCGGCGTCGGCCTCAACAGCCGCCACAGCCGCGGAATGCAGCAACTCAAGGTGCGCATCGATGCCGGCGAGATCGGCGACATCATGTTCATGCGTGGCTACCGGATGCAGGGGCCGCTCGGTTCGGCGTTCTCGGAAAAATATCCCGGCCCGGACAACAACCTGCCCGGCAAGCCAAGCGAACTGCTCTGGCAGCTCTCACGCTTCCACAGCTTCATCTGGGCGAGCGGCGGCGGCTTCAGCGACTTCAACATCCATCACATCGATCACCTCTGC
>Ga0335397_10004081_pt1 | contig 19373 bp, 16 predicted proteins | sample MAT04_FD_205740 | JGI IMG/M metagenome (GOLD analysis project Ga0335397, IMG submission 205740) | Freshwater microbial communities from Lake Fryxell liftoff mats and glacier meltwater in Antarctica - MAT-04 (spades assembly) (version 2) ... | reverse complement strand
AACGGCTCGCCGCCGTCACGGCCCGGGCAGCCCTCGCGCGCAGGCCGCACCCCGTCGGCCAGGAGGCCGACGACATCGAGGACCCCTGGGGCGGCTCCGATCAGCTCTACGCCCGCGTGTTCGCCCAGATCCGGGGCGCAGTCGAGGTAGTGGTCCGGGCCGCACGGGTCTAGCCGGCGTGCGGCGCCGGGCACTTCGTCCCGCCGCCGCGTCGACCGCTGCCGGACCATGGCGATACGCTCGCAGCGGCCAGCAGGCCGGGCCGTCCGGGGCCGGTGCGGGCCAAACGGCAGGGAGAGCAGATGCAGCAGCGCGTGGTCGTCGTCGGGGGTGGGTACGGCGGTGTCGCCGTGGCCAAGGAGCTCGACGACGTGGCCGAGGTGGTCCTGGTCGAACCCAAGGACGCCTTCGTGCACGCCACCGCAGCGCTTCGGGCCGCGGTGGACCGCGACTGGCAGGACCGGGTCTTCCTGCCCTACGACCGACTCCTGGCGCACGGCCGGGTGGTGCACGACCGGGCCCGGCTGGTCGCCCCCGGCGTGGTCCACCTCTCCGCCTTCGAGTCGATCGAGGCCGACCACATCGTCCTGGCCACCGGGACCGGCTACCCGTTCCCGGCCAAGTTCCTCGAGGACGAGACGTCGGTCGCCCAGGCCCGCCTCGACCGGCTGCGCGCCGACCTGGCCCGGTGCGACCGGGTGCTCGTCGTCGGCGCAGGGGCTGTTGGCCTCGAGCTCGCCGGTGAGCTGACCACGTCCTTCCCGCACCTGGCGGTGACCGTGGTGGAGCAGGCGCAGGACATCCTCGCCGGCGACTACCTGCCCGAGCTGCGCGACGGCATCCGCGAGCAGCTGCGCCACCGGGCTGTGACGCTGCTCGTCGGTGCCGGGCTGGGTTCGCTGCCCCCGCAGGACGTCGGCACCTACGGACCATTCACCGTGCGTACCGCGGTCGGCGTCTCGATCGACGCCCAGATGTGGTTCCGGGCCTACGGCTCGCGACCCGTGACGGACTACCTGCACGCCACCCTGCGGGCCGGGATGCACCACGACGGGACGCTGCCGGTCACCCCCCAGCTCAACCTCGTCGGTCAGGACCGCGTGTGGGCGGTGGGTGACATCACGGACATGGCCGAGTCGAAGCGAGCCACCGCGGCTCGCGAGCACGCCGGCGTCGTCGCGCAGAACATCCGAGACGCGCTGGCCGGGCGCGCGCCCTCGGCGACCTACGCCCCGGCGCCCCAGCTCATCGTGCTGCCGCTCGGCCCGCGCGGCGGGATGTCGCAGATCGCCGGCCCGGACGGCAACCGCGTCATCCTCGGCCCGGAGCAGACGAGTGCGATCAAGGGCGCCGACCTCTTCGCCGGGTCGATGGCAGACGTGCTCGGGCGCGACGTCGAGCCGGTCTGACATCCGTTCCGTTCCGCGCCACGCCGGGCTGAGCGGCGGGCGGGAACAGGCGGGGAGCTGCGCGGCGAGGATCGGCGAGGAGCCTGAACTGCGGCTCACTGTCCGCGCAGCAGCTCCTCGAACGACGCGGTCAGCGCGAACGGGTCGGCGGCGGGACTGCGCGGCGCTCGCTGCGCGACCAGCTCGGCCAGCTCGGTGCCCGCCCGGGAGATCCGGACGGACAGCGGGACCTCGTCGGCCGTGGTGGACCCGGTGACCTCGCCGAAGTCCTCGGTCGCCGCGAAGACGCCGGTAGGCACCACGAGGGCTCCCAGGTGGCTGAGCAGCGGCCGCACCGCGTGCTCCAGCGCCAGCGCGTGCCGCGCCGTGCCCGCCGTCGCTCCCATGAGCACCGGCAGCCCGCGCAGCGCGTCCGGCGGCAGCAGGTCGAGGAAGTCCTTGACCATCCCGGGGTAGGAGCCGGAGTAGATCGGCGTGACGAGCAGCACGGCATCAGCGGCCGCCACGACCCCGAACGCCTCACCCAGCCTCGGCGTCGGCACCCCCGTGAGCACCATCGAGGTCTGGTCCCTGGCCAGGTCGCGGACATCGACGACCTCGACCTGTGCGGTCAGGCCAACCACGGCGAGCGAGGCGACGGCCGAGCCGGTCATCCGGTCGGCCAGCAGCCGGGTCGAGGAGGGCTGGCCCACACCGCCTGAGACCACCACGAGGTGACGGACGGCGGACGGGGCCGTCCGGGCGTCCGGCCCGTGCACGGTGCTCATCACGGGACCACCACCGGCGAGCGTCCGGTGACGTCGTCGGCCAGTGCGTGCACGGGCGCGTCGCGCCGGTCGCCCGCCGCGGCGACCAGTCGGGCGTGGGTCGGCGCGTCCGGCACGTGAGCTGGGCGCCCGACCGCGAGCTCACGGCGCAGCACGGGGACGACCTCGGTGCCGAGGATCTCGATCTGCTCGAGCACCGTCGACAGCGGCAGGCCGGCGTGGTCGATGAGGAACATCTGACGCTGGTAGTCCCCGACGACGTCGCGCATCCCGGCGTAGCGGTCGATGACCTGCTGCGGGCTGCCGACCGTCAGGGGCGTCATCTCGGTGAACTCCTCGAGGCTGGGCCCGTGGCCGTACACCGGAGCGACGTCGAAGTAGGGCCGGAACTCCTGCACGGCGTCCTGCGAGCGCGGACGCATGAAGACCTGCCCGCCGAGACCGACGATCGCCTGGTCGGCCGAGCCGTGCCCGTAGTGCTCGAACCGCTCGCGGTACAGGTTGACCATCTGGGCGGTGTGCTCCGACGGCCAGAAGATGTTGTTGTGGAAGAAGCCGTCGCCGTAGTAGGCGGCCTGCTCGGCAATCTCGGGGCTGCGGATCGACCCGTGCCAGACGAACGGCGCGACGCCGTCCAGCGGTCGCGGGGTCGAGGTGAACGACTGGAGGGGACTGCGGAACCTGCCCTGCCAGTCGACCACGTCCTCGCGCCACAGCCGATGCAGCAGGGCGTAGTTCTCCACCGCGAGCGGGATCCCGTTACGGATGTCCTGCCCGAACCACGGGTAGACCGGGCCGGTGTTGCCACGCCCCATCATGAGGTCGACCCGGCCGCCGGCGAGGTGCTGGAGCATCGCGTAGTCCTCGGCGATCTTCACCGGGTCGTTCGTGGTGATGAGGGTCGTCGCGGTGGACAGGACGATCCGCTCGGTGCGCGCGGCGATCCAGCCGAGCATCGTCGTCGGGGACGAGGGCACGAACGGCGGGTTGTGGTGCTCGCCGGTGGCGAAGACGTCGAGGCCCACCTCCTCGGCCTTGAGCGCGATCGCTAGCATCGCCGCGATCCGCTCGCCCTCGCTGGGTGTCCGCCCCGTCGTGGGGTCGGCGGTGACGTCACCGACGGTGAAGACGCCGAACTGCATCATGATGGGCTCCCGACTCTCGACTCGTAAAACATTCAATCATTCGCCCGCCTCAACCTCAACCCGCGCCGCTCTGTTCCCGGCCCCTCCGGCGCCGGGCCCGGCCGGCGCCGGTCTGAGGTCCCCGCCCCACCCGGCTCCGGTCCGTCGCCCCACCAGGCTCCGGGCCCCGCCCCGTCCGTCCCGTCCCACCGGGCGTCGTAGCGGCATCTGTGGCGGGTGAGGCGTGGACTCACCGATCGAGCCCCGCCAGCACCACCAGCACCACATGCCGCCAGGAGGACCTCGGCCCACCACCATCGCGACGGCATCGCGCCGCCCTCGGCCCGTCGCCCTCCCCAAGGCCCGACCATGGGGCGTTCCTCCACCGGGCTGCGGGCACCGGCCGCCCGATGCCCATCGGCGGTGCCACCGTCGCTTGGATGGACGACGATGCTGTGCTCGCCGCGCTACGTTCGGCCGGCGGCTGCGCCCGACGGCACGAGCTGGTGGCGGGGCGTACGGCTCAGCGCGCCCTGGCATCGCTCACGGCCGACGGTCGGGTCATCCGTGTCAGCCGCGGGGTCTACGCCCTTCCCGATGCGCCTGCTGACGTCCGCACGGCCAGGCTGGCGAGCGGGCTGCTGACCTGCCGGTCCGCCGCCGCCCGGTGGGGGCTGCCCCTGGTCCGCCAGTCGACGGTGGTGCATGTCGCCGTCCCGCGCGACCGCGGCGCACGCCGCCCGGGGGATCTCCCGCCCGGCACCGTCGTGCATCGGGAGGTCCGGGTCCGCCCGTCGGGCCTCGCCCTGACGGTGCCCCCGCCCGTGGCCCTCGTCCACCTCGCGCGTTGCGTGCCGGCGGTCGAGACGGTCGCCGCCCTGGATGCGGCACTGCGCACCGGCCTGGTGACCCGCGCCGAGCTGGCGGCACAGCTGCCGAGCCGCGGACGGTTCGCCTTCGGCCGACTGCTCCGCGCCAGCGACGGCCGCAGCCAGTCCATCGCCGAGTCGTTCGTCAGGGTCGGGCTGCGAGCACAGGGGCTCACCGGTGAGCCCCAGGTGCTGCTGGACGGGGTGGGGCGGGTCGACCTGCTGGTGGAGGGCGTCGTCGTGGTGGAGCTCGACGGGTTCGCCCACCACAGCGACCGAACGCAGTTCGGCGAAGACCGCCGCCGGGACCGCGTCGTGCGGTCGCTCGGCCTGCACGCCCTGCGGTTCACCTACCGCGACGCCGTGCACGACACCGAGCGCACCGTCCACGAGATCGGCGCCGCCGTCGCCGCGGCCCGGCGGGAACGCCGCCAACCTCTACCCGCGGATCTGGCCCACCGTTCTGCCTGCATCTGAGTCCCGCACGCTCCGTGACGGGCGCTCGGCGTCACGGGCACCCGGCCCCTCTCCGACGCTTCGGCGGGCCGTCCTGGCGGCACCTGTTGCCTGTGGTGCAGGTGTGTCATCGAACGTCGAGCAGGGGCATCGCCAGCACCGAGTGCCGCTACGACGAGCCGCCGCCGCACGCCGGGCTCCAGCCGCCGCCGCACGCCGGGCTCCAGCCGCCGCCGGACGTCGGGCACAGGGCCCCTCTCCGACGCGTCGGCGGGCCGTCCTGGCGGCACCTGTTGCCTGTGGTGCAGGTGCGTCAACGGACGTCGAGCAGGGGCACCCTGAGCACCAGGTGCCGCTACGACGAGCCGCCGGACGCCGGCCGCCTCAGACGTAGGCGGCGTACGAGGGCAGGTCGAGCACGCCGTTTCCGGACAACCCGATGACGATGACCTCACCGTCGGGTGCGGTGCGTGCATGGTCCAGCGCCGCGGCGACCGCGTGGGTGGACTCGGGAGCCGGGACGATGCCCTCAGCGCGGGCGAAGACGACCCCCGCGGCGAAGGCGTCGTCCTGCTCGATCGCGACGGCGCTCATCAGCCCGAGGTTGACCGTGTGCGAGACCATCGGCGACATCCCGTGGTAGCGCAGGCCTCCGGCATGGATGGCTGGCGGCACGAAGTCCTTGCCGAGCGTGTGCATCTTGAGCAGGGGGGTCAGCCCGGCGACGTCGCCGAAGTCGTACCGGTACTCCCCCTGCGTGATCGACGGGCAGGCAGCGGGCTCGCACGCGACGACGCGCGTCGTCGTGCCCTCGCGCAGGTTCTGCCCCAGGAGCGGGAAGGTCAGCCCGGCCAGGTTCGACCCTCCGCCGGCGCAGCCGAACGCGATGTCGGCCTGACGCTCACCCGCCTCGGCGAGCTGGACCAGCACCTCCTGCCCGATGACGCTCTGGTGCAGCATGACGTGGTTGAGCACCGAGCCCAGCGAGTAGTGGGCCTTGGGATCCCCGGCGGCGACCTCGACGGCCTCGCTGATCGCCATGCCAAGGGAGCCTGTCGTGTCGGGGTCAGCGGCAAGCATCGCGCGGCCGGCGGCCGTGAGGTCCGAAGGCGAAGGGTGGCACACGCTGCCGTAGGTCTCCATCTGGAATCGGCGGTACGGCTTGGAGTCGTACGAGGCGCGCACCTGCCACACCTCGCACGTCAGGCCGAGCATGGAGCAGGCCATCGACAGCGAGGCGCCCCACTGCCCGGCGCCCGTCTCGGTGGTGAGCTTGGTGATGCCCTCCATGGCGTTGTAGTAGACCTGTGCGACGGCGGTGTTGGGCTTGTGGGAGCCGACGGGGCTGACGCCCTCGTACTTGTAGTAGATCCGCGCACCGGTCCCGAGCGCCCGCTCGAGGCGGTGGGCCCGGATGAGGGGGGACGGGCGCCACAGGGAGTAGATCTCGCGGACGGCCGCCGGGATCTCGATATACCTCTCGGTGCTGACCTCCTGCGCGATGAGCGCCATCGGGAACAGCGGGGCGAGGTCGTCCGGGACCAGCGGCTCGTGGGTGCCGGGGTGCAGGTGCGGCGGCACCGGCGTGGGCAGGTCGGCGTTGAGGTTGTACCAGTGCGTCGGGACCGTCGAGGGGACGGCGAACCCGAGGGCGTCCGTCGGGAGGGGGGCCGGGGTACTGGTCTGGGCCGGCCCGGGCTGGTCGGTGGTGCTCACGGCGCCGTCCTTGGTCGTCGAGGGGGGGTCGACCGCGAGCATATCGACCAGACGGACGGCCCGCGGGCACGGGGTGCCGACCTCCCGATCAGGACTCCCGGTCCCCTCAACCCACCCGGAAGCGCTCCACCAGCCCGTCCATGACGGCGTCGAGGCGCGAGTCGACCTGACGACGGGCCGGGTCCGCGTCGAACCACTCGACGATCTGCCGCGCGCCGGTCTCGAACGGGATGGTCGCGACGAAGTCGGGGACCACGCTGCGCAGCTTCGCGTTGTCGAAGACCATCGAGTGCGCCTTGTCGCCCAGCAGCCCGGCGCCCCACTGCGGGTCGACCGCGGCGATGGCGTCGGACGGCACGTGCACGATCCTGGCCTCGACCCCGGCGGCCGCGGCCAGTGCCCGGGTGATCTGGTCCCAGGTCAGGGCCTCGTGGGAGGTGATGTGGAAGGTGTCACCGACCGTGCGGGGATGGCCGAGCAGCGGGAGGAACCCGCGAGCGAAGTCCTCGTGGTGCGTCAGGGTCCACAGCGAGGTGCCGTCGCCGTGCACGACGACCTCGCGGCCCTGGCGCATCCGCTCGACCGCGGTCCAGCCGCCGTCGAGCGGTACGAGGGTGCGGTCGTAGGTGTGCGAGGGCCGTACCACCGTCGCCGGGAAGCCGGTCTCGCGGTAGGCCTGCACGAGGACGTCCTCGCAGGCGATCTTGTTGCGCGAGTACTGCCAGTAGGGGTTGCGCAGCGGCATCGACTCGACGATCGGCCAGCGTGCCGGCGGGGTCTGGTAGGCCGAGGCCGAGCTGATGAAGACGTACTGCCCGGCCCTGCCGGCGAAGAGGTCGATGTCGGTGCGGACGTGCTCGGGCGTGAACGCCACCCAGTCGACGACGGCGTCGAAGGTCCGGTTCCCGAGCGCCTCGCGCACCGACCCGGGGTCGCGGATGTCGGCCCGCAGCTCGCGCGCGCCCTCGGGCGCGGCCCTGTCCGACGTGCCGCGGGTCAGCAGGGTGAGATCGAGCCCACGCGCGACGGCGAGTCGCGAGACCGCCGAGCTGATGGTGCCGCTGCCGCCGATGAGAAGGACTGAGGGAGCTGCCATCCCCCGAATGTAGACCGACTCCGCCGCTGCGTGCTGCGTCTCAGTGACCTGTGTCACTGGGGGACGTAGGTCCTCTCAACCCTCACCCGTTCGGTCGATGGAAGGGCCGTGGCAGACAGGCCACGTCACCAGGAGCGGCCCGCGCCGCCCACCAGCAGGGGAGCATCCATGAGTACCTCGGGTCACCGGCCGTCGATCCTGCGTTGGTTCGCCAACCTCGGGGTGAACGTCAAGATCGTCGCAGCGGTGGCCGTCGCCGCGATCGTCGCGTTGGCCGTCGGCGTGCTGGGGATCGGGGCGCTCGGCACCACCAATGCCCACACAGAGTCGCTCTACTCCGAGAACTTCGTCGGTCTCGACCTGGCGGCCAAGGCTCGGCGTGCCACCGTCGAGATGCGCCTGGCCGTCACGAACCAGGCACTGGCCGTCGACGACACCGAGATGGACACCTTCGAGGAGAAGAGCACGGCCGCCGAGACTGAGGCCCGCGACGCGATCGCCGCCCTCGAGGCGTCGGGTCTCACCGAGGAGCAGCAGAGCCACCTCGACGTGTACACGGCCGACCTGGACGCCTACGTCACCCTGCGGGACAGCCAGTTGCTGCCCGCCGGCCGCGTCGGTGACTACCCGGCCTGGCGGGAGGGGCGCGACGCCGCTGAGGAGAGCATCACCACGATGATGTCCTCCCTGGAGGAGCTCGTCGCCGTCGAGCGCGCCGCGGCCCAGAGCTCGGTCGAGGTTGCGAGGAGCGCCTTCGAGTCCAGCCGGACGACGTCGATCGTGCTGCTCGTCGTCGGGCTGGTCCTGGCCGTGGGGACCGGCCTCATCGTGGCCCGGACGATCGTCGGTGGCCTGACCAAGGTGCAGAGGGTCAGCGAGGCGCTGGCCCGGGGCGACCTCACCGTCAGCTCCGGCCTGACGACCACCGACGAGGTGGGCCGGATGGGCCAAGCGCTCGACAGCGCTGTGCAGACGCTGCACGCCCTCATCACCACCATCGACGCCAACGCCGGCTCGCTGGCCGGGGCGGCCGAGCAGATGTCCGGCACCACCCAGCAGATCGCCGCCGGCGCCGAGGAGACCAGCACCCAGGCCGGCGTCGTGGCCGCGGCGGCAGAGCAGGTCAGCCGCAACGTCCAGACGGTCGCCTCCGGCGCCGAGCAGATGGGTGCCTCGATCCGCGAGATCGCGCACAACGCCTCCGAGGCCGCCCGGATCGCCAACAGCGCAGTCGGTGCTGCCAAGGCGACCTCCGACACCGTCAACCGGCTCGGCGAGTCGTCCAGGGAGATCGGTGCCGTCGTCAAGACGATCACGCAGATCGCCGAGCAGACGAACCTGCTGGCGCTCAACGCGACGATCGAGGCGGCCAGAGCCGGGGAGGCAGGCAAGGGCTTCGCCGTCGTGGCCGGGGAGGTCAAGGAGCTGGCCCAGGAGACCGCCCGCGCCACCGAGGACATCGCCCGCAAGGTCGAGGCCATCCAGGCCGACACCACCGAGGCCGTCCGGGCCATCGGCGGGATCTCGGACATCATCGACTCGATCAACGGCTTCCAGACCACGATCGCCTCGGCGGTCGAGGAGCAGACCGCCACGACCAACGAGATGAACCGCAACGTCACCGAGGCCGCCACCGGCTCGGGCGAGATCGCGGCGAACATCTCCGGGGTCGCCGACGCGGCCGACATGACCACCCGAGGGGTCGGGGAGTCGCAGAGCGCGGTCACCGACCTCGCCCGGATGTCGGCCGAGCTGCGCGTTCTCGTCGGGCAGTTCACGGTCTGAGTCCGCAGGCCGAGAGCCGGTCACCCCACCCTGGGGTGACCGGCTCTCGTCGTCCCCTCCGGTGTGCGGGCTCTCGGCATCCCGGGTGCGACGGCGCCGCTGCACCACGATGCCCCGCCGGCTGACCGGCGGGGCATCGTGGATGGATGACGTCTCAGTGCTGTGCTGCGAACCGTCCGATGTCCGTGTGCAGCATCTCGGCAAGGTGGGACAGGCCCTGACGTCCGCCCGCGGCATCGGCGATGCCGTCCACCTGGTCGTTCATCTCGTGGATCACGCCGGACACCCGGCCGATCGCCTCGATCGCGGCGTCGGTCGCCGCCCTGGACGCCTCGACCTGTGTGGTGATGTCGTCCGATGACCTCGCGGCCTCGTCCGACAGGGACTTGACCTCGGCCGCGACGACGGCGAAGCCTCGCCCCGCGTCGCCGGCCCGTGCGGCCTCGATGGTGGCGTTGAGCGCCAGCAGCCGCGTCTGCGCCGCGACCTCCTTGATCAGCCGCACAGCAGCCTGGATCTCGGACGCGGAACGCTCCAGGGCGTGCACGGTGGTCAGCGCGTGGTCCGCCTCGGACACCCCGGCCCGCGCAGCGTGCGCGAGCGCCGCGGCCGAGGCGCCCAGCTCCGTGGAGGCCGCCGCGACGTGGGTGGAGATCTCCACCGCCTTGTCGACCATCTGGGCCCGGGTGCCGGCCTGGGCCGCCAGCTCGAGCGCGGCGTCCTGCATCGCGCGACGGGCCGTGTTCGACCGCTCAGCACCCTCCCGAAAGGCACCTGGCATCCCCCGGACGAGGAACTGCCGGTGGAAGCGGCCCTCGGCGGCGGCGGCCAGCATGGCCGAGGACTCGCGGACGTAGGCGTCCATGAGGTCGAGCGAGCGGTTGACGGTGTCGCGCAGCTCGGCGAGCACGGGTGGGCCGGCCAGCGGGGCGAGGCGCACCTCGAGGTCACCGTCCTGGACGTGCCCGAGCACTGCGACGAGGGCCCGGACGGCCGCGCGGTAGGCATCCAGCTCTGCGATGTCGACCGGGGGGACGGCGTGACGCCGCGCGCGCATCAGCGCACCCCCGCCGGGGTCGCCTCGAGCGACCAGACGAACTCCTCGTAGGTCTGCCCGAGCGTGGCGAGGTGGGCGTCCAGCAGCGCGCCCGACGCCGCCATGGCGTCGGCCGGCCGCTGGTGGCGGCGCTCCTCGGCCGTCAGCTCGCGGTACAGGGCCTCGGCCTTCCGCACGGCGTCGCGATCGGGGCTGCGGCGGTTGGAGTGGTAGCCGGCGGCCGCTCCGCCGCGCCGAGCCGACGGGGTAACGTGCGCCAGCACCCAGTAGTGGGCGCCGTCGGCGGCGAGGTTGTTGACGTAGGCGAAGATCTCCTGGCCGGCCTCGATGGTCTCCCAGAGCAGCTTGAAGACCACCCGGGGCATCTCGGGGTGCCTGATGATGCTGTGCGGCTGGCCGATGGCCTCGGCCTCGGCGTAGCCCGCGACCCGCAGGAACACCTCGTTGGCGTAGGTGATCCGCCCCTTCCCGTCGGTCTTGGAGACGATGATCTCCTCGGCCCCGAAGGTGCGTTCCACCCCGGTCGGACGGATGACTGACGGCCGCACGGCGTACCCCCTCCGGGCGCCGGACCCCCCGGGCAGCCACTTCCACCGGGCCCATCGGCCGCAGGTCGGCGTCGTTGAGCGCCGTTGATCACGCAGGTGGTGACTCCCGTCACATCTCGCCGGCCGTCAGGGCCCCGCGTCGGCGCCGAGGACCTCGAGCAGACCGCCGAGCAGGTTGCCCGGCAGGTCGAGGGCGTGCAGGGCCGCCACCAGGTCCAGCCCGTCGAGCCGCTGGGCCGCCGACCACGCTGCGTCCTTGGTGGCAAAGGCGATCTCGGCCTCGTCGAGCAGGGCGAACACCTCGGCGCGCTGATCGGACCGGTGCGGGACGACCTCCTCCAGTCGGAGCTCGAGCCCCTGCGTCAGGTCCACCTCGCCCAGGGCGACCCGGTCCAGCGGCGGCCCGATCTCCACCGCTACGCCGTGCTGCACCGGCACCTCGCGACCGTCGAGAAGTGCCCGCCCGAGCCGCGCACCGAGCACCTCGACCGTGAGGTCGCGCCGCCGCAGCACCCCGTCGCCGGTGGGCGGGTGGACGCGCAGCACTGCGGTCCGCCCGCCGTCGAGCCAGCGCACCTCGACGGCCGTCTCGTAGCGGTCCGCGACGCTCACCGCGCCGCGCCCGTCGTCCTCGAGGACGACGCAGCCGCCGTCGGCGCCGGGGACCAGGCGCAGGGCCAGCGCCGCCGGGTCGAGACCGGGGTCCGCCATCGGGTCGACGGCGAGCGGCAGCACCGCGCCGGCACGCGCCAGCACGGGCACCTGGTCGAGCGTCCGGTAGAGCCGCAGGCTCCGTCCACCCCGGTAGACCCGTCCGGTGAGCAGGTCGAACCACCGGCCCTCGGGCAGCCACGCGTCGGTCTGGGCCAGGTGGGTGCTCCGGTCCATCGGTGACGTCACGGGCACGACGATGAGGTCGGCGCCGAGCAGGTACTGGTGCGGCACCTCGTAGGCGGGGACCTGCGTGGGGTGGTCGTGGTACATCGGGCGCACGGGGCCGACCCCGTCGGTGTGGGCGGCCCACATCGCCGAGTAGAGGTAGGGGACCAGCTGGTGGCGCAGCCGGAGGAAGCGCCGCATGATCGCCTCGGCCCGCGGGCCGAACCGCCAGGGCTCCTTGGACGTGAACGGGTTGTTGCTCGAGTGCAGCCGGTTGACCGGCGACAGGGCGCCGAGCTGCACCCACCGGGTGGCGAGCTCGACGTCCTTGGTCCCGAAGAAGTGACCGCCGATGTCGTGGCTCCACCAGAAGTACCCGACGTTGGCCGCCGTGGCGGTGAACGACGGCTGGAAGGCGAGGGAGTCCCAGGAGATGATCGTGTCCCCGGAGAACCCGACGGGATAGCGGTGCGAGCCGAGGCCGGCGTAGCGGGAGAACGTCAGCGGGCGCCGTCCGTCGCGCCCCGCGTCGCGGTAGTGGACGTGGTTGAGCATCCACAGCGGGTCGAGCCCAGCGCGTCGGCTGGCCGTCCCGGACTGCCAGTCCAGCCACCAGAAGTCGACGCCCGCCGCCTCCTGGGGGTGGTGCAACCGTCGCAGATAGGCCTCGACGAAGGTCGGCGAGCCGATGTCGAAGGCGACGGCCAGGCCGTCGGCGGGGTCCAGCCCCAGGTCACGAGCGACGTCGGGGTAGGCCTCCTCGTGGCGCCGCACGCCGTCTGCCGGATGGACGTTGAGGGTGGTCCGCAGACCGCGCCGCCGCAGCTCGGCGAGGAAGGCCGGCGGGTCGGGGAACAGGTCGCGGTTCCAGGTGTACCCGGTCCAGCCGGTGCCCAGCGTCGGGTCGATGTCGGTCAGGTGCCAGTCCATGTCCACGACGGCGACCGAGAACGGCATGCCCTGCTCGGCGAACCGGTCCATGAGCGTGAGGTACTCGGCGTCGGTGTAGCGGTGGAACCGGCTCCACCAGTTGCCCAGCACCCAGCGCGGCAGCAGGGGGCTCGCCCCGGTCACCGTGAACCACTCGCGAACGGCGGCACGGTGGTCGGTGCCGTAGGCCAGGACGTAGAGGTCCTGACCCTGGGTCTGACGGGGGGCCACCCACCCGTCCGGGGTGAGCAGGAGCGAGTCGGAGTCGTCGATGACGGCGATCCCGGTGCGGGAGACCAGTCCGGGGTCCAGGGGCGCAGCGCCGTCGACCGCATCGAGGGTGCGCGTGGTGCCACCGAGGTTGCCCGTCGGCCCTACCTCGACGGCGTCGGAGTACCGCCACGTCGTCTCGTGCGCCGTCCTGGCCTGCCCCAGCAGGGTCACGGACAGGCCGGCAGCGTGCAGCGGCCCCTCGTCATAGTGCAGGTGAAGGTGGTCCGTCCACAGGTCGAGCCCGCCGGCGCCCACGGTGACGCGGTACCGCGGCACGTCCAGTCGCCGGCGCAGGACCACCTGGGTCGGGGCGTCGGTGAACCGGTCCTCCTCGTCGCGCTCCACCCTGATCATCCGGCTGGTCAGCACCGTGATCCGGTAACCGCCGCCCTGGACGACGGCGCCCGGGTCGGCCGTCCCGCACGGGTCGACCGGGTCGTCCGGGTCAGTGGGGGTGGGGCGAGGAGGCGCAGAGGTCACCGGGAGATCCTTGACGCGAGGTGGTCGGGGCTGCCCCAACTGTGACAGGTCGCCGGGGGCCTCAGGGAGACGTCGGCGGGAGCCTCGGGACGGGGCGCGCGCAGGTTCTGCGGCAAGCCCGCTGCGCGGGACGCCTCACATCGTGCGTCGGGCGGCCGACATCAGGGGTAGGGATCGACGGAGTCCGACGCGTCCCTCGCTCGCTGACCAGCATCCCCCGCTGCCGCCCTCGAGGAGAGGACCCTCCGTGACCACCGCCCTGACCGCCGCGACGACGCCCACGGCCCGGCGCACCCGCTCGCTGTCGCTGCGCGCCAAGATCTTCAGCCTGGTCGCGATGTTCTCCCTCGTCGCGCTCAGTCTCGGGGTGGTCTCGAGCGTGATGATCAACCGGGTCGGGGCGTCGGCCCAGCAGCTCGCCCAGACGCAGAGCACGGTCGGGTCCTCGCTCACGGCGCTCAAGGACTCGCTGTGGACGGTGCGCAACACCATCACGGCCATCGGTGCCTACCCCCTCGAGGGCAAGCAGACCCAGGTCGAGAAGCTCGACGCCGCCTACGCGGGGCTGGACGAGGCCACCGCGACGTTCGAGGCGACGTTCGTCGCCGCCCAGGGCGCCCCGCCGGCAACCTGGGAGACGTTCACCGCAGCGCTGGTCTCCTACCGGGAGATCGTCGACGGTGACCTCATGGACGCGGCTCTGGCCGACGACCGTGAGGAGTGGGCCGCGGTGCGCGACGGTGGTGCCGCGGACCTCGGCAAGGCCATGGTGGGACACCTCACCCAGGTCGAGGCGGAGGTCGCCACCGCGATGGCGGCCGTCGCCGACCACGCCGCCGAGACCTCGCGCGCGGCCGTGCTCATCATCATCGCCGTGGCCGCCGCCGGCCTGGTCGGGGGCGTCGTCCTCGGCCTGCGGATCTCCGGTCCGCTGCTGCGGTCGATCGCCGACGTCGCCCGGAGCATCGACGCGATGGCGACCGGCGATCTGACCACCGAGCCGGCGATCCGCAGCTCCGACGAGGTCGGCCGGATGGCCCAGGGCCTGGTCCGCGCCCAGCACTCCCTTCGCGCACTCATCGCGGGAGTCGGAGCCGTGGCCGGCTCGATCGCCACCGGCGCCCAGGAGATGGCCGCTGCGCAGCAGGAGGTGGCCGCGGGGTCCGAGGAGACCAGCGTCCAGGCCAGCGTCGTGGCGGCCGCCGCGGAGCAGGTCAGCCGCAACGTCCAGGCCGTCTCCGCGGGGGCCGAGGAGATGGGTGCCTCGATCCGCGAGATCGCGCAGAACGCCAACGAGGCCGCCAAGGTCGCGGCCCAGGCAACGGTGGCCGCCGCCGTGACGAACGAGTCGGTCGCCAAGCTGGGCACCTCGTCGGCCGAGATCGGCAACGTCGTCAAGGTCATCACGCAGATCGCCGAGCAGACCAACCTGCTGGCGCTCAACGCGACGATCGAGGCCGCACGTGCCGGGGAGGCCGGCAAGGGCTTCGCCGTCGTGGCCGGTGAGGTCAAGGAGCTGGCCCAGGAGACCGCCCGCGCCACCGAGGACATCGCCCGCCGCGTCCAGGCCATCCAGGCCGACACCATCGGTGCCGTCACGGCGATCGGCGAGATCGCCACGATCATCGCCTCGATCAACGACTACCAGCTGACCATCGCCTCGGCCGTCGAGGAGCAGACCGCCACGACCAACGAGATGTCCCGCGGAGTCACCGAGGCCGCCACCGGCTCGGGCGAGATCGCGGCGAACATCACCGGGGTCGCCACGGCGGCCGCCTCGGCCTCGGTCGTCCTCACCCAGGTCCTCGGCACCACCGACGACCTGTCGCGGATGGCCGCCGAGCTGACGGCCAAGGTGGGCGCCTTCACCTACTGACGGGCATGGTCGAGGGCAAGACCTCGGGGCCCGGCCAGATCGACGCGATCCTCGCCGAGGGCTGACGGCGCCCTCTCGCCGGCCCCCTCGCCGGGAGCACTCGGCCCGGCGCGTCCGACGCCTCGGTGCGGGACGCCGGAGGTCACAACCGGCGCCGCCGGGTCTCTGAAGTGGTGAGGGGCACGAGCCTGTGCCCCGACCGCAGCACCGCCGGCCGCGGCCGTCGACCACGAGGAGGCGTCATGCCCACCGCAACCATCCCGATCGAGACCTACACCGTCCGGGTCGCCCGGAACACCGTGACCGAGTTCGCCCGGATCACCATCTCTGGCCCCGTGCTGGCCCACGGCATCCAGAACAAGGCGACGCTCTACTTCTCGGCCACCTACAACCAGCTCGCCGGCTTCGCGGCGAACGTCGGCGGGCTGAACTTCGACGGGATCCACGTCATCGCCCAGATCCCGTTCCAGGACTTCGCGCAGATGTACGACCTGCTGCGCAACGAGGCACCGGTCCAGCTCTACTACACCTACGGCACCAGCACCACGACGACCAAGCCGCTCAACCTGGTCTCCCTCGAGACCGGCAACGAGCCGCCCGGCGAGGGCCCGGAGGACGACGACGCCGTCGAGAGCAGCATCCGGGCCTTCCTCGCCGCGAACACCATGACCCTCGGCAAGGCTTAGGCGCGCTGAGGTGGACGCGGCAAGCGGCCGGCTGAGCGACCACGGGCGCTGTCCCTCGGCCGGCCGCTTGACCCGCACCGTGTCGTAACGATTCGATGGTCCACGGGAGGGCGGCCGTGACGGGCCCCGGATCCCGCCCGACCACGAGGAGACCGACGCCATGGCCAAGGCGCTGACCGACGGCAGCCCCTGGCGCGTCATCCTCGCGTTCGCCGTCCCGCTGCTGCTCGGCAACGTGTTCCAGCAGCTGTACCAGATCACCGATGCGATGGTCGTCGGGCGGGTGCTCGGCGTCGACGCCCTCGCCGCGGTCGGCGCGACCGGCAGCTTCCTCTTCCTCCTGCTCGGCTTCGTCTGGGGGATGACCACCGGCTTCGCGATCCCCACCGCCCAGGCGTTCGGCGCGCGGGACGCGTGGGCGGTGCGCCGCTCGGTCGCCTCGGGCACGATCCTGTCCGCCGCCGCGACCCTCCTGGTCACCGTCGGCGCACCGCTGCTCGCGGGACCGGCGCTCCGCCTCCTGCGGACCCCGCCGGAGCTCCTCGACCAGGCCACCACCTTCGCGGTCGTCAGCTTCCTCGGGGCCGGCACGACGCTGTTCTTCAACTACCTCGCCGCCGTGCTGCGGGCGATCGGTGACTCGCGGACCCCGCTGGTCTACCTCGTGGCCGCGTGCTTCCTGAACATTGCGCTCGTCGTGGCCGCGGTTTCCGGGCTGGGCCTCGGGGTAGGCGGTGCCGCCCTGGCCACCGTCGTCTCCCAGGGGGTCGCGGTGGCACTGTGCCTGGTCCACGTCCTGAGGTACGTCCCTGCGCTGCACGTGCACCGCGAGGACTGGTACGTCTCACGCGCCGAGCTCGGGGAGCACCTGCGGCTCGGGCTGCCGATGGGATTCCAGGCGTCGATCATCGCGATCGGAATCCTCGCCGTGCAGGTGCGCCTCAACGACCTCGGCCCGGACGCCGTCGCGGCGTACACGACGGCCGCGCGGGTGGACAACTTCACCATGGCGCTCCTGGGCTCGCTCGGGCTGGCGGTGTCGATGTTCGTCGCCCAGAACCTCGGCGCACGGGAGCCCGAGCGGATCAGGGTCGGGGTACGCCAGACCCTGTGGCTCACGATGGCAGGCGCGGCGGTCGTTGGCGCTGGCGTGGCCCTGGGCGGATCGGCGCTCGTCCGGCTCTTCGTCGGCCCCGGCGAGGAGCGCGTCGTGGCCATGGCCGCCTACTTCCTGCACGTCAACGGGAGCCTCTACGTCGTCCTCGGGGCGCTGTTCGTGCTGCGTGGAGCCCTGCAGGGGCTGGGGTACACCGCCGTGCCGACGATCACCGGTGCGCTCGAGCTGTGCTGCCGGGTGGGCGCCGCGGTGGTGCTGGGCGCGGTCTGGGGCTACGAGGGCGTCGTCTGGGGAAACCCGCTGGCGTGGTTCGCAGCGATCGCGGTCCTCGTGCCCGCCTACCTGCGCGCCGACCGGGCGCTGGCGGCCGATCGAGTCGCCGTCGGCGGCTCCGCCTCGGCGGCGGCGATGGCCTGAGCGGGCGCGACGCTGGTGTCCCTGCAGCGTGGATCGTGTCCCAACGGCCGGCAGGACCTGCCGTTGGGGGCGGATGTGGGTACCGTCATCGATGAGCCCGCAACGATGCGAGCCTGCCAACGGGTGCGATGGAGGACATGGCGATGCGTGTCACCGGTGTGCTGAAGGTCAAGGGCGACGCGGTCGTCACCATCTCGCCCGACCGGACCCTGCGCGACCTGGTCGCGCTGCTCGCCGAGCACGGGATCGGCGCACTGGTGGTCTCGGCCGACGGCGACGGCGTCGACGGGATCGTCAGCGAGCGCGACGTCGTGCGGCGGCTCGACGCCGGAGGTGCGGACGTCCTGGACGAGCCCGTGTCGGCGATCATGACCACCGAGGTGTTCACCTGCGAGCCGGAGGCAACGGTCGACGAGCTCATGGCGGTGATGACCGAGCGCCGGATCCGCCACGTCCCGGTGCTCCTGGACGGGCGGATCGCCGGGATCGTCAGCATCGGCGACGTCGTCAAGCACCGGATCGCCGAGATCCAGGGCGAGCGCGACCAGCTGACGGCCTATATCACCGGGTGACCCGCCGAGCGGTGGTCGGGATCACCGGCCGAGGTACCGCCCCGGTCGGTGGTTCATGATCAGCACGAGGTTGAGCAGCCCGGCGCCCAGCGCCGAGGCCGCGACGATCGCCGGCGGCGCCACCGTCAGCGCGACGGCGATGATGACGACGTCGAACGCGAGCTGGACGGAGCCGGCTCGCAGCCCGAGCAGGTCCTGGGCCAGCAGCGCCAGGGTGTTGAGGCCGCCCATGCTCGCGTTGTGGCGGAACAGGATGAGCATGCCGATCCCCGCCAGGAGGTTGCCGGTGAGGGCGGCGTAGACCGGGTCGACGCCGCTGGCGTCCAGGAACAGGGGGTGCAGCTCGGCCCACAGGCCCAGCAGGACGATCGAGATCAGGGTCCGCGCCCCGAACCCGAACCCGCGCTTCCAGACCCCCAGCGCCAGGAACGGCAGGTTGACCACGAGGAACAGGACCCCGAACGGTCGGCCGGTCACGTAGCTCGCCAGCAACGCGAGACCGGCCGTTCCACCGGTGACCGCCCCGCCCGCGTGCAGCAGCAGGATGCCGAGCGCGGCGACGTAGGTGCCGACGAGGGTCGCCATGACATCCTCGAGCCACGAGTGCCGCACAGCCTGGAGCTGAGCAGCGCCCGTCCGCCCCCCTGGCGGCGTCGTTCCCAAGGGCACCCCTCTTCCGGGCGACCCGCGGGTGCCGTCGACGTGACCGCCGACGCGGCCCCTGGTGATTGTGCCCTGGGACGCCGCCGGGGCGACAACCGCCCGCTCGCGCACGGACGCTCAGAGCGCGCGCATCTGGTTGCCGCGACGCTCGTGGGTGAGCTCGGCGAGCCCCAGCACCTCGAGCAACGGCGGCAGGTACATCCCGAACCGGCCCCGATACCCGGCGCGCAACCCGTACCAGCCCTGGACCGGGTTGTCGGGCGAGCGGCCCCACGCCTCGACCGTCCCCGGTGCGGCGTCCTTCTTCTCGTCGGCCGCGCCGAGCTCGACCCAGCCGCCCTGCTCACGCAGCCAGGCGTGCAGGTCCTCGACCGCACGGAGGTGGTAGAGCAGCCGCGTCGAGCCGACCTGGCAGACCAGGACGGGCGGCTCGGCACCCTCGTCCCGGTACATCTCGTACGGCGACGACCCTGGTGCGGTCGTCAGCCGCCAGGGGTCGTCCTGGGTCCCGGTGCCGCTCATCGGCCCTCCCTGGTGGCGTCGTCGAGCCTGACCTGAGGGCACGGTAGCCCCGCGGTCGACGACTGACCAGGCGAGGGGCGGCGTGGCGTGGCGTGGCGTGACCGAACGTCCCATTGACACTCTGTCAATGG
>Ga0335397_10004080_pt1 | contig 19373 bp, 16 predicted proteins | sample MAT04_FD_205740 | JGI IMG/M metagenome (GOLD analysis project Ga0335397, IMG submission 205740) | Freshwater microbial communities from Lake Fryxell liftoff mats and glacier meltwater in Antarctica - MAT-04 (spades assembly) (version 2) ... | reverse complement strand
CCGGCCTTGTTGAGCGCGGCGAGATCGTGGCGCCGGGGCTGCACGGCCTTGCCGCGATCGAGCACCCGCGCCGCGATGCCCCGACGCGCGAGCTGGTACGCGCAGAAGAGGCCCGCGGGACCATCGCCGACGATCAGCACCGAGGGTGAGCCGAGTCCTTCTTTCGGGAGCGGCTCACCCAACGGGCCACGCACCCCACCCACGGAGACCACCCAGCGAAACACGACCCGGCCGCGCCGCGCATCGATCGATCGCTTGAGCGGGAGAAGCGGACCCAGTTCCTCTGGGCTCACCCGCAGCTCGCGCGCCGCGCGGTGACGCATCGCTTGCTCGTCGTCGGGCTCATCGAGACCAAACGCCAGCTCGATCTCGCGGGTGTGGGCCGAGGGCCTCACCGCTCTGCGGGCGCGCGACGGTGGAAGCGCCGCTCGAGACCCCGCACCTCGCGGTAGCAGCGCTCGAAGAGCGCAGGGGTGCGCTCGATCGCCGCGTTCGACTCGCTGATCGCGGACTCGATACGCGCCGCTGCGTCCATCTCCAGCGGTCGATCGCCGCCCTCGGTGGCGATGATCAGCTCGTCGCGCGCGGCGTCGTGTCGCTCCTCGGCGTCCAGCAACGTCGAGTGCGCATCCACGCAGGCATCGCGCGCGTGCAACACGTCGGGGCTCAAGAGCGTGAGGGTGCGGAGCCCCTCGACCAAGGGCCGGCGGACAGCGACGCTGCTGTCTCGATCGATCTGCTCGTAGCGATCGAGGAAGAGCATCGCCTCGTTGCGGACCCGATCGTCGCCGCAAGCGGGCAGCAAGCTGGCGAACCCGAAGGCGAACAGGAGCGCGAGGGACGGGAGACCGAGACCGATACGGCGAGACACGCGGGCGAGCCTTACGCGTCGGTATCGGGAACGCAAAGCCAAGTCCCGCCCCAGACCGGTGAGCCGTCCTTTTGCTCGCGGGGCTTGGTATGGTGCGCCCGCATGCATCGCCTCGTCCCCCTCCTCGTGCTCACCGTCGTCGCCTGCGCTTCCTCGACACCCGAGGAAGAGCATCGCAGCGGCGACACCCTCTTCACCACGGGCGATGAGCGCGAGGTGCCCGAACCCATCTCGAGCGGACCTGCGCCGCTCCCGCTCCCGATGCCTCCCGTGCCGCGTGGCGCGATGACCGTCCCGACGCAGGAGACCTGGACAGCGACCGAAGAGCTGATGGCGATGACGCCACCCAACGCGCCCGAAGGGAGCGATGGCGCCGAGTTCACCGAGTGGCTGCAGCGCCGCGTCGAGGGCATCAGCGCGCTGGTGCGCAGGCTGGAGCGGCTCGGCAGCGCGCCGCTCTACGAGCGCGCGATCGGTGGGGCGCTCCTCGGCACCGCGATGGAGGACACCGTCGCCGACGCCCGCGGCGCGCCCGTCTCCACCGACATCACCAGCGATCCCGAGCTGCTCGCCGCCTACCGGCAGGCGCTCGATCAGGTGCTGTTGCCCTTCGCCCAGCAGGCCGCGACCGGTTACCAGCTCTGCGCTGCGATGCTCGACGAGCTCGGCGACGCGAGCTGGGGCGAGTGGCGAGCATTCTGCTTCGAGCGCGCAGAAGACATCGCGGCGACGTACCGCGATGCGGCCGCCGCGGCCGACGCCGCCGAAGCGGCCGACGGAGAACCGGAGTGAGCTTCGGCAAGGCACTGACCGAAGTCCCAACCGAGATGCTCGAGCGCACCCTGCGCGGACTCGCCCGAGGGGAGCTCGAGGGCCCCATCACCCACCAGGGCTTGCTCGCCGCTGGGCTGCCGGCGCTGGTCGACAGGCTCGATCACTTGCAAGGCCTCGACGCTCGAAGCGCGCAGGCAGTCCTCGTCGCGGTCATCGCCGAGCGAAGGGCGAGCGAGCGCAAGCTCGAGGCGCTGCGAGGCGAGTGATGGCGGGCAAGGGGGGCAAGACCGCCTACCGCGGAGGCGGCGCCGAGGCCCGGAGCGCAGCGCCCAGCGAGGGCTTGGTCGACGACATCGTCCGTCAGTTCGCCGATCCCTACGCGTTCTTCCGCGAGCTGGTGCAGAACGCCATCGACGCCGGCGCCACCAAGATCACCGTCCGCTTCGTTCATGACGAGGCCGAGCAGGTCGCCCGCATCTCGGTCGAGGACGACGGCTCGGGCATGAGCGCCGAGGTGCTCGAGGGAGATCTCACCGTGCTCTTCAAGAGCACCAAGGAGAACCGCGACGACGCCATCGGCAAGTTCGGGATCGGCTTCGTGTCCGTGCTGGCGCTCGGACCCACCTTGGTGGCCGTCGACACCTCGCTCGGTGATGGGGTGCGCCACCGACTCGAGCTGCACCAGGACCACACCTACGATCTCTTGCGATCAGAGGGCAAGACGCGGGGCACGACGGTGACGCTGCACGTGCCCACCACAGGCGAGGAGCTCGAGGAGCGGATCGCGCGATCCCGCGCTTCCCTACTGAAGTGGTGTCTGCACGCCCGGGTCCCGATCACGCTGGCGATCCTCACCGCCGCCTCGCAGCCAGCGCCGGAGCGCATCGATCGCCCGATGGATCTGCCGGAGGCGCTCCTCGAGGTGAAGGGCGTGAGCCGCGATCAGCACACCGAAGTGGTGGTCGGTCTCGGCACCGTCCCAGGCGCCCGCGGCGCGTTCTACAACCGGGGTCTCTTGCTGCATGAGAGCGAAGAGGTCTTCCCCGGGATCGGCGCGGTCTGGTTCAAGGTCGCGGATGGGCGGCTCGAACACACGCTCTCGCGCGACGATGTGCGACGCGATGCGCACTTCAGCACGGCGCTCGAGCGGGTCGCCCGCACCGTCCACGGCCCGCTCTCGGACGCCCTGCACGAGCAGTTGAAGAACGCAGCACTCGAGCCGTGGCGTCGTCATTTCGACGCCGCGATGCACGCGGGCCTCGCGCTGCGCGCGGATGTGCACGTACCGCTCGCAGTGCCCATCGGCGGCGCCGCGAGCTGGCCCCTGTCTCGCCTCGGCGCGCTCCTCACCTTGCCGCTCGAGCCGTCGATGGCGGAGCTGTTGGCAGAACAAGGGATCGGCGTCGTGGCGCTCGAGCCCCGCCACGACGACGCCCGGTTGAGCGAGCTGGCTCGCATCACGGGGCGGCACTCGACGCTCGCCGCAGCGCACTACGCGTCGATCGATCCCCAGCTCCCGGAGGCCGCCGCTGGACTCGACGCGATCGTGGAGCCGCTGTCCGCGATCCTCGCGAAGGTGGCCCGCAAGCCGTCGGGGATCGCGTTCGCGCGCTTCTCTGGAGGCGCCGGTGGAACCCTCGCGCTGGGGCTGGCGCGCCCCGAGCGACGCATCGCGATGCCAGTGAGCGAGCTGACGGCCGATCCCTTCCGTCTGCTGGCGCGGCCGCCGCTGCTCCTGCACGTCGAGCACCCGGTGCTGAGCGCGGCGGCGCGGGCCCTGACGCGCGGGGTCGATGCGGTCACGGTGGCAGCGCTGGTGACGCGGGCGATCCTCGATGAGCGCGCGATGCTCGACACCGAGCGGCGAGCGGCCCTCTTGCACGCGGGCATCGAGCTCGCGCTGAAGGGCGCGCGATCATGACGCCGTTCATGAGGGCCGAGTGAGTCGCGCACCGCGCGGCGAAGGGGTGCGGGTCGGAGGCGGGCGCCTCCGGGTCGATGCGGCACGCGCGGTCATCAAGCTGCGCGAGTACCAGCTCCCCGATCCGACGTTGTGGACCCTCGAAGTCGTGCGGGCGGCGGTGCTCCTCGGCGCCACCGCGCTCTACGTCGAGGCCGACGCCGACGACGTGTGGATCGGCTGGGACGGACCGCCGCTCTCCACCGAGGATCTCACCGCGCTCTTCGATGACTTGGTGTCCACGGGGGGCAGCGAGCGCCGGGGGCAGCGGCTCTTGGCGATGGGGGTGAACACCGCGCTCGCGCTCGATCCCCGCTTCGTCGATCTCTGGTCCATCGACGAGAGCGGCGCCCAGCGCACCCGCTACACCCCGCGTCTGTTGATAGCGTCGAAGGACGGTCACTCGGATGGGCTGCGACAGCTCCTCGCCGAACGCCTGCCCCGCCCCGACTGGGTGCTCGCGATCCGGCGCGGGAGCGCGGTGCATGTGCGGCGCTCACTCTCGCTCGATATGATGGCCCGCGCCCTTCGCGTCGATGTGCCGCCCGAGGTGCACCGGGTGCTCGCTGCAGCGAACGCGCTGTCCATCCCCATTCATGCGCGTCCTCGTCCCACGCCATCGCCACCGCCGCTGATTCGGACAGCGTTCGGTCCGGGCACCAAGCACCCGCAGCTGAAGGGGCACGCGGAGATCGTCGCCGTCGAGCACGCGAGCTACCACGCACGCCTGGTGTGGTCCGAGCTCGGGGTGATGCTCTCCGCGGAGGCCCTGGTGATGGGCGCGACCCGCGAGGGGCGGCGCATGCCGATCGTCGTGCAGCTCGACCGCGACCGGCTGCCCACCAACGCCGCCCGCTCGGCCGTCCGCGACGGCGAGCCGTCGATCGACGACGGTCGACGCGACGCGCTCGCGATCGCGAATGGGCTCGCGAGCGAGCTCGCCAACCACTTGAACGACGCGCTGGTGCGCGGTGATCTGGGGCGGCACCACGCGCTGCGCGCCGCGGCCATCGCCATCGTCCATGCCGCAGACGAGCACGAGCACGGATGGCAGGCCTTCGTTCGCAAGGCGCCGAGCGACGCTTGGTACGCGTGCCTCCTCGAAGTCCCCGTGGCGCGCGATGTGTTGGGCGCGCCCCGCACCCTCCGCGAGCTGGCCGAGGCGAAGCGAGACGTGGTGCACCGGGGTGATGCGCCGGTGCGCGCCGAGCTCGCGCCGTGGGTGAGCGGGATCCCCTGGGCGCCACCCGGTGATCCGCTTCATCTGTTGTATGGCGATCAGGTCCCCAAGGACGCGGGGGCCACCATCGCCGCGGCGGTTCGTCGCGCCGCCGCGCGGATCCGCTTTCTGTCGCGCCCCGAGATCGAAGCGCGGCCACCGATGGTGTCCACTGATCTGTGCGCCTGCTCGCTGCCCGCATCGGTCGAAGGCGAAAGCTGGGTGCCCGAGGGAGCACTCGGCAAGCTCGAAGGACAGGTCGTCCTCGGCGCCGTCGGACCCACTGCCGAGCGCCTCGACGTCATCGACGCTGGGCCAGAGCGCGCCGAGATCGTGGTGCTCGCGCACGGGCGGATCCTTCACCGCATGTCCATCCCCTGTGAGCTCCCGCTAGAGGTGTGGATGAGCGGCGAGACCCTGCAGGCCAACCCGGAATACACGGGCCTCACCGATCAAGACGCGCTCGATCGCGCGATCGAGGCGGCGCTCTGGGCTGGCGTGCGCGCAGCCGAGCACGTCGCGTCGAGCGCCCAGGGATCGGGCGCCGCCTCCTCGAGCTGCACGCTCGGTCCCGCGGCGTCCAAGACCACCCCGGAGTCGATCGAAGCGACCTTGCGTGCGGCGCAGCGCCTCGCCGTGCGCCTATCCGGGAGGGACTCGTCGAGCAAGCGCAGGGCAGACGCCATCCGCGCGCTGGTGGTCCGCTCGGGCCCGCTCCGGACCGCGCCGCTCTTTCGCCCGTGGGGGCTGGCGCCGCTCTCGCTCGCCGAGCTCCAAGCCGAAGCGTACGCGCGGAAGGTGCTCGGCACCGCCTCGAGGCAGCCGACCTTCGGCCTCGGCGATCGCATGATCCTGAACTTGCGCGGCCTCGACGTGACGGCGCTGGGCGACCTGCTCTCGGCGCGTACAGGTGAACCGCCCGCGCGCCGGCGGAAGAAGGCACGGGCCCGCGACGGCGACAGCGGTGTGGTGACCCTTCTCCTCGAGGTCGCGCTCATCTCGTACGGCGATGAGCTCGCCGTGCGCAGCCCCACCACCGGCGCGGAGTTGGCCACCGCGTTCATGGGCACGCGGGCGGTGCTGGTGCACGAGGAGAGCGATTTCCGCGCGGCCCTCGCGCTGCTGCCCGATGGCGAGTCGCCGCGCATCACCCTCTTCCATGCACGCCGGAGGATAACTTCGCCCTACGCGTTCATCGACATGCACCTGCCCCTCGCGCTCGCCGTCGACGACGACGCGCTGATCCCGACGCCGGGCTTCGAGGACCTCGCAAATGGCCAGCGGCTCGAAGGCCCGAAGTACGACGCGATGCGCTGGTCGCAGCGCTTGGCGCGCGCGCTCGCCGATCACCTCTTGGGCGCCCCGTGCGTCGGGCTCTCCGTGACCGATCACGATCGCGGGCGCCTCTTGACCACGATCGCCGAGCTCGTGCCCGACGCGCCGCGCGCGGGCGATCCGCTCTCGGCGCAGCGCGCGCGTCTCAAGGCGCTCCCGATCATCCCCAGCCTCAGCGGCTTTCGGATCCCCCTCGATCGACTCTTGCTCGCGGGCGCGAGCGCGCTGCCGTTCGTTCATCCGGAGACCGCCGCGCGGGTGGGGCCGCTCCCGAACTTCGAGGCCGCGGTGCTGGTCCAGCGCGAGGCCACCGCACTCGCCCGCTTCTTCGGGTGCTCGCTCGACGATCGATCCGCGCAAGCGCACGAGCGCTTCGTCACAGAGCGGCGCCAGCGCGCCGAGGCCGCGTTCCTCGATGGCCCGATCCACGCGTTCGAGCCCGCGGGCGATTCGGTGGCGGTCTCCGGCGCCGAGCTCTCGAAGGGCTCGGCGCGCCCCGTCGAAAGCCACCTGGCGCGCTCGATCATCACCTCGGGGGGGCGCCGGGTGGTCGAACACCTGGGCTCGGACGTCGGGCGGGCGCTCGAGGTGCGGGTGGACGTCGATCTGTCGCTCGTCGACCTGGACGCGATGGACCTGACCCCGGCGGGCGCCTCCCGGGTGAAGGGCGCCTGCAAGGACGCCGGACGACGTTTGCTCGCGCAGATGCTCGCCGATGATCCCGCGCGCATCGGCGCGGACGCCGCATGGACGAGCCTCGCCTTCGCGTTCGTGGACGACTTGCCGCGCGAGCGCGCCGCGACCCACCAAGCGCTCCTCGATTCACTCGTGGACGCCTCATTCATCCCCTCCCTCGACGGCAAGCTAGTCTCGGTGCGCGAGGCCCTGCGGACCCCGGAGAACGAGGTGTTCTTCGCGCGTGAGCTCGACGGGTGGCTGAGCCCGAACGAGGGACAGAAACCCCACGCGCTGGACCGCGCGCCCATCCTCGCCTTCCCCGGCGAGCAGGCGAAGGAGAGCGAGTTCTTGCGTCTGGTGCGTGGGCTGGCCGGCGCCATCGGGACCTTGCGCGATCTCTCCAAAGAAGCGCGGCGTCTGCGCGAGGCCCGCAAGGTGGCGCGGGGCCGCGGAGGCGAGGCGCGTCTACCGCCCCACATCGATCGCCGCTTCGTGGTCGACCTGCGCACCATCGCCCAGCGGTCCCAGTCGAGCGACACGTTGCTCGAGGTCTTCCCCCAAGGCGAGGCCGCGCTGCTCGATGCCAGCGCCACCCGCTTGGTGCTGCTCGATCGCGACGGCGAGCAGACGCAGAGCTACTCGTTCGTGCCTCCGGTCTTCATCGTCGCGCGCTCGCCCTACACCCAAGAGCTCGATGACGTGGAGGCCGCCAAGACGGTCGAGGCCGCGACCCGCACGGTGGTCGCCGAGGTGTTGCGCTGGACGATCGACACCGTGCCTTCGCGCGCCTGGACGCCCGGCATCCGCAACGCCATCCGCGGCGCGGCGCTCCTCGGCGGCAAGACCCACCTCGAGCGCATCTCGACCGCCGCGATCTTTCCCACGACACAGGGCGCCTACCTCACCTACGACGAGCTGCTGCATCAGGTGAACCGCTTCGGGGTGCTGTGGGCGGTGCTGGCACCGAGCAAGTACGAGCCGCTCGATTCCCTTCGTCGGGTGCTGGTGCTCGCAGAGCACGAGCGGGCCCGCCTCGATGGGCTCCTGCCCACCATCGATGGAAGCGTGGAGCTGGCGCTGGATGCGCAGGCCCGGATCAACATGGGCCGGCCCAAGGTGAGCGACCTCGCTCCCGACGCGTCGCTGCGGGCCTCGGCGATCGGTATCGAGCGCATCGAGATCCAAGAGGGCGAGCTCTGGGTGCTGCCGCTCGAGCCTGGATCGGCGGAGATGCGCGGGCTGATGACCTACCGTGATCGGGCGCCGCTCGGGGTGACGAAGGATAGGTGTCGCTGGCCGACCTGGACCCAGGCGGACGCGCCGCGTCTCAACGCCGATCGGGTCCACGGCGCGCCCGTGGACGACGCGATACTGCACGCGATCGAGAAGTCCGCGCGCCTGACCAGCGAATCCGTGTTGATGAAGCACTTCGCGGCGCCGAAGCGCCCGGGCGCGTTCTCTTACCTGGTCACTGACGACATCTCGCACGCCGTGTTCGTGGGTCGAGACGTCGAGGTGCGAGGGCGTCTGGAATGGAATGGTGTCGCCGATCCCGTCGAGGCCCACGTGAAGGTCACCGACCTCCACGGCCTGCGCGAGGCGCGCATGCAGGCGACCGCGCCCAAGACGCTGATGCCCGTGACGGTGCCTCTGACCGGTGAGCTCCTGATAAGCGGCGCCTCGTATACGCAGCTCCCGAGCACCCAGCTCGATGGGTTGGCGCGCCGCGCGTACGTGGCGATGCTCCTCGAGGCAGCTTCGGCTTGGCAAAACGAGCGTCAGCCCGCCGAGGCGCGCGACCTCGCGCTCGCGATGCTGGTGCAGGGAGCCATCGGCTTCGGCGTAGGGGGTCTGTCCGGTAAGTGGCTGAACCTCGAGCTCAGCTTCCTTCGGGGCGCGACCACCGATCTGAAGTCACTGGCCCGAGCGTGCCGCGAGTCGACCACGGTGTTCTCGCTCGCACCCTCTCAGCTCGACGTGATGGGTCAGCTCCCCGAAGGATCACTCGTGCTGGTGCAGGACGACTCGCTGCCATCGCAGGTCGCGCACACGATGCTCGCTACCCGCCTACAGACCCTGGGAGAGTGGCTGACCGCTCGGGCCGCCGATGAGGTCGCGAGCCCATCCATGAAGGCCCAGAAGAGGCCGGTGAGGACGGCCGCGAAGAGGCCCGAGCAGGCGGTCACCTTCCGGCCCGCGCCGGTGCGCCCGTTGGAGGTCATGACCCGCCGAGTCGCCACCCTAGCGCGCGTGGTGATGGGCACGTTCCCCCCGCTCAGCGTCGAACAGCGCCGCCGCACCACCGCGCTGGTGTTGGGCGACGACGATCGGGTGGTCACCGACGATCCCATCCTCCTGGCCGCCGCGGACGCGCCGAACAGCTGGCCCAACGTCGTGCCGCTGATCGCCGCCGAAGCGCTGCGGGTGGCCAGCGCCGCGGACGTATCCAGCATGGTCACCGCGCTCCTCGACGCGCTCACCACCGAGTGAGGGTCAGCGGAGCGACTGCCAGGCGACCTCGTAGCGCACGTCGCCGCGCGTCGGCGACACGATCTCGGTGGTGACGCTCGGCAGTACGCCGGCTCGGTCGCACGCCCCGAGGATCGATCCCGCGATGCCGTCGGCGTAGCTCGGCAGCGAGAACTCGCGCGCAGGGAAGCCCTGGAGCGTGATCACACGAGGTCTCCTTCGGGTCCTCGACCCCGAGCACGCCGGTGCCGCGGGTCAGTGCTTCGTGAACCATCTGTCCCCGCGACAAGAGGCGCATCGGTCCTTCCTTGGTCGACATGCGCACCAGGCCCGCGACCAGCGGCGCGCCGAGGGTGTCGGTCATCACCCGACGCCAGAACCGGATGTATCCCTCGACGCCCACTGCGGCGTAGAGCATCTCGACCAGCTCGAGATGCTCGTGGAGTGGCACCCATGCGATGGACAACCGATCCTCGATGCGCGCGATGCGCTCGGCCCCGAAAGCGCTCGGTGATCTGGCGCCGCTCAGGCAGTCGCGCGATCTCGGAGATCACACTCTGGGTGAGGACCGCGCGGGCTCGTCGGTCGGGGTGCTGCACGACGCAGGATACACAAAGCGCAGGCTCGAAGTGCGAGATTGGGCGCGGGTATCAGGCGGAGATGGCGACGCACGCCCCATGAGACGACGGCTGCATGAGCACCTCACCGATGGCGCGCGCGACCTGGGAGCGGGTGACCGCCATCGAGCGCACCTCGGCGGACCTCGAGGTGAACGCAGGCGTCTCGGTGGCGCCATTGCTCAAGCCGACGGGCTGCACGATCGTCCAATCGAGCCCGCTCGCTCGCACCAGCGCTTCCTGCTCGATGTCGCGCGACCCCTTCGTCCCCGTCGATCCGCTCGCAGACGTCCTGCGCCACGTGCGGGTCAGCGGGACGTTCTATTGCCGCTCCGAGCTGACCGCGCCTTGGGGCCTCTTCATGCCGCCTATGGCGGGGTGCCTCTGGTTCCACGCGGTCAGCGAGGGCCGCTGCCTCATCGAGGTCGATGACCTCACGATCGAGGCGGGCCCTGGGAGCTTCGTGCTCGTTCCGCATGGTCGCGGCCACCGACTGCGGAGCGCGCGACGCGTGGCCGCGCCCAACGTGCTCGACGTTCCTCACGAGATGGTCAGTGAGCGCTACGCGGTGCTGGAGCACGGCGGCGGTGGCGCGCACACCTCACTCGTGTGCGGTGTGGTGCGGCTCGGTCCGCCTGCCGGGCCGGAGCTCGAGCGCATGCTCCCGCCAGCGGTCCACCTCGACGCCGCGTCGGTCCCGCACGCGGGGTGGATGGACAGCATCCTCGCGATCATGGCGGCGGAGAACCGCGCGCTCCGCCCGGGCGCCGAGACCATCGTCACCCGCTTGAGCGACGTGCTGGTGATCCAGGCGCTGCGCACCTGGCTCGATCAGGATCCGGACGCGCGCCGGGGCTGGCTCGGCGCGCTGCGCGATCCTGCGCTGGGACAGGCGCTGTCTGCCGTGTGGCGCGCGCCGGATGAGCCTTGGACGGTGGAGCGGATGGCCACGCGCGCGGCGATGTCACGCTCGACGTTCAGCGCCCGCTTCACGGAGCTGGTGGGCGAGCCTCCGATGCAGCACGTCACCCGGGTCCGGATGCAGGTCGCGAGCGCCGCCCTGTCGGAGCGGGGCGCCAGCGTGGGCGAGCTCGCCGCGAAGCTGGGCTACCGATCCCAAGCCGCGTTCAGCCGCGCGTTCAAGCGCATCGTGGGCAAGCCGGCAGCGGACGTGAAGCGCGCCGCCCGCTCGCCTGACTGACACCCGCCAAGATGGCCAGACAGACCTCTGCTTGGTCGGTCTCGATGTCGGGGTTTCCGGCACCGCGCCGGTCGGATGGTTCGATCTGCGGGCGATTGCACCGCCCGGGTGGCACGAGCGCTGCTCTGGGAACGCCATCGGCCGACGACGCGCCACGTTGGTGCCGCCCGCGGCCTGGAAGTTTCCCCATGGCTCTCCGCACCGTTCGCGCGCTCGTGCGTCTCGCGTTCATCGTCGTCCTCTTGATCGTGATCGATGGCCTGCGTTCCGATCGCGGCGAGGTCCTCGCCGCGATCTACCGCACGACGCGCGGCTGGACCGAAGAGGGGCGCGAGGTGGCCGCGTGCGGCGCGCCCGTCGTGCACCACCGCGCGAGCTGCGTGATCGAGGACGCCACCGGCAGGTATGCGCTCGCGTTTCTCCACGACGAGAACTCGAACGCTCGACGAGGGCGCCACGACCAGGAGCGCGGCTGCCCGATCAGCGAATGCAGACGAACGCCTGCCCGTCGCCGGGCGTGCTCTTCTCGTTGCAGCCGTAGCCGTCGCGGCAGTCGCTCGCGCTCTCGCACACGAGCACGCACCGGCCGCCGCCTTCGGTGATGCACGCCGTTCCGCCCGGGCAATCGGCCTGGGTGCTGCACTCGATCGAGCACATGCCATCGGGGTACATCGACGCCGTCAGGCACGTCGAGCCACCCGCACAGCCGCTCGAGGTGCACGGCCCGCCGACGACGTCACCGTCGGTGCCCACCCCACCATTGCCGCATCCGCCGAGGAAGGCGAACGAGAGCACGAAACAACCCAATGCGAACATCTTCTGATTCATGGTCAAACTCCATCTCGAGAACCACACCAAAGCACCCGTACGGTGTCCACATCGGTCCGCGCGCTGCCGCGCAGGACGCCTCACTCGCACGCGGTCGAGCCCGTGAACGCGCGCGGCGCCGTGTCGCCGTCGCATTGCACCGTGCACACCGACGTGTCGCGGCACTCGATACCGCAGCTCGCGGTGCACACGAAGTCGCACTCCGAGCCGCCGTCACAGGTCGCACTCCCACTCCCGTCCATCGTCACGGCGCAGGTCGAGCCGTTCGTGCACGTGTAGCTCGCGCTCTGGCCGGTCGTGATCGTGCAGTTCGACATGTCGCAGCTCGAGCTGGAGCTCTCGCCGGTCGTGATGTCGCAGGTCGCGCCCATGGTGCAGTCGACATCGCACGAGGCACCACAGGTGCCCATGCAAGTCGAGCCCGCGCCGCAGTCCACGCTGCCGGTGCTGGGGATGGTGCATACGAAGCCTGCGCTGCACATCAGACCGCCGGCGAACGTGATGCATCCCGGGCCCGGACAGGGGCTCGGGGTGAGCCCACCCGTATCGCCGTCGATCGCGGTGCCGCTCGATCCGCACCCTCCCATCACGGCAGCCAGCAGAAGAGAAGAACTGAGTACACCAAGCTGACGAAGCATCTTCATTCGTACCTCCGAGGCCATAGTGGCGGCGACGGAGGATCCGTCTCAGTCAATCGACGAGTCGCTCATTCGAAGGTGAGATCGACGACGAGGCGGGCTTCGAGCCACCCGCCGCCGATGCGCGCCGCGAGCGCGCCGAGAACCAGCGCGCCGGACGAGAAGGCGATCCCTCCTCCTTCCGCTTCGAGACCGATGCGGAGCGGAAGCTCGGGCAGTCGAACGAACGCTGCGACGAGCACGCCCACGCCGAGCCACCCGCCGGTCGTGTCGCGCCCGACGGCGCGCGTTGGATCGTCGGGATGGCCGGTCCACGAGACGGCGCCGCCACGCGCGGCGGGCCCGCCGCCCACCCAGAAGGAGCCCAGCTCGCCGCCGAACCGCAGCGACGCGGCGCCCGAGAGGAGCCGAACGTCGAGCCCCCCTCCCTCGACATCGATCGCGCCGAGTGCACCCGCCGCGCCGACCACCAGCGCGACGTTCGAAGTCGGGGCGATCTCGACCCCGAGCTCGAGCGCTCCGAGCGCGGAGAAGGGCTCGCCCCCGAGCCATCCGCCGCCAGCGAGGCGCAGCCTGACCCGCAAAGGTTCTGGTGGGGCCACTGGCTCGGGCGCCAGCTCCAGCTCGACCTCGATCTCCAGTCGCACGGCACTGCTCGCATCGAGGAGCTCGGCGAGCGCGATGGCGAGCCGTCGCGCGTGCCCGGGGCCATCCGACAGGATGCGCTGTTCGGTGCGCTCGCCGTCGTGCACCACGACCGCAGTGGTGCCGGACTCGTCACAGACGAGCGCGCAGCGCAGCGCTCCGTTCGCCAGCCCGCGCCGAGCTTCGGGATCGACCATCGAGAGCTCGACGTCGAGCGCGGCCTCGACCGCCACGCCGAGCTCGCTCGGACAGTCCGTCAGCGCGATCGTCGCGTGGAGGGACTGGGCGCGCGCGCCACCCGTGAAGAGCCCGAGCGCGGTCGAGAGCGAGAGAAGTACGGTACGGAGCGAGCCGAGCTTCATCGTCACCTGATGATCACACCTGTCGCGCTCAAGCGCCTCGACCACCGGCCACCCGGGTAGCTCGCCACATACCGCTCGGCCAGCTCGACAGCGCGCTCGTGATTCCCTGCCGCTTCGTGGGCGAGTGCCGCGCGCGCGAGCGCATCCTCCGCGAGCGATCCACCGGGCTCCATCGCGAGCACGCCCTCGAGCTGCCGCGCTGCTTCCAGAGGGCGCCCGATCTCCATCAGGATGCGGCCCCGGGTGAACGACGCGAGCACGGCGCGGGGATCGGAGGCATGATCACGCTGCACCGCCTCGAGCCAAGGCAGCGCCTCGCGGGCGTGCCCCGAGAGCCGGGCCACGTCGGCCGCGAGCAGCAGATCATCCACCTCGTCGGTGACCTCACGCGATCGATCGGTGGCGTCCAACGCGGTGTAGGCCTCGTCGTAGCGCGACGCGCGCGCGAGATCTCGCCAGCCCGACGGCTCGCCCCCGGCCGAGGCGCCGCGCGCTTCCGCCGTCGGGAGATCGGCGGCGACGGGCGCGCGCTCGGTCGCTGGGGGCTCGGTGACCAATGGCTCGAGCGCTGCCAGCTCGGTCACCGGCTCGGTCGCCACCGGCTCGGTCGCCACCGGCTCGGTCGCGGGCTCGAGCGCTAGCGGGAAGGTGCCTTCATCACCCGCGAAGAGTTCGGCGTGGCCGTCGGCCCAGACGACATCGACGTGACCCCTCTGCACCGATACGTACACGCGCCCCTCGGCGAGGCGCTCGACGCGAAACGCCGTGCCGATGACCCTCACCGTCACCTCGCCCACCGACACTTCGAACCGACGCGGCAGGCCTGGGACGACCTCGATCTCAGCAGCGCCCTGATCGACCCGGACCGCGATCAGCTCGTCGGTCACGTGCGCCACGACCACCTGCGCGCCGTCTTCGGGCATGACACGCGAGCCGTCCGCCAACCGAACGACGCGATCGGACGCGGGCACACGGGTGGGCACTGATTCCGTCGCCGCGACACCGCCGTCCTGATCTCGATTGACCCATGCGCCGACGGCCGAGCCGGTGAACAACACGAGGCAGGCGCCAAGGACTGCGCCCGCCCGCCGGCGCGTCCGTCGTCGATGCAGCCCCGCGAGCGCCCGCTCCGTGTGCGCGGCGTCCCAGCGAGGATCAACCCGCGCGAGGCTCGCCGCGTAGTCGCGGCTCGGATCACCCGACACGGTGCGCCGCCTCCACGGCAGCCTGGGCGGTTTGGATCCTGCGGTGCGCAGTCGCGCGCGAATAGCCTCCGATCGCGGCGACCTCCTCGAGCGTGTGACCCTCCACGACCGAGAGCATCCAGGCGATGCGAGCGTTGGTGGAGACTCCGTCGAGGGCTCGGTAGATCGCCATCACCTGAGCGCGCGCCTCGGGCGAGGCGGCGTCGTCCACGAGCAGCTCCGTATCGACCACGGGATCGAGGCCCAGCATCGACCACAGCACGCGTCGTCGCAGGCGACGCCGGGCGTGCCGGACCGTGACGGTGGCGAGCCACGCGCGCATCGCGCCGACCTCGCGGAGCGAGCGAAGCCCGCGGATCGCATCGAGGAACACGTCCTGCACCAGATCGTCGACCTCGTCGGCCCGGCCGAGAAGCCGCCCCCCGATCTTGGCGACGTAGGGCGCAAAGCGCCGGAAGACGGCGTCCAGATCGCTGGGATCGACCGCATCCGCTAGGGGTGGGTGCGTGTCGGGAGGTCGGACCAGGCGAAGTGGGGAGCGAGACGGGCTCACGAGCCCTAAGTGTGCACGTCCATCGGATTCGTCTCACCCATTCGCGTGAAGGGGGTGATCGAGGGCACCGTGGATGCGCCCCTGCCGTGACCTCGCTCGAGATGATCCAATACAGCCGGACCCCGATGAGCAACCACGGCGACAACGAGGCGTACCTGCGCGGGGTCTACGACGCGACGGTCGCCTCGAGCCACGGCGAGCCCCTACCCGATCCTCGAGCCAGCTCAGGTCTCGTTCAGGCCGAGTGCCCCTGCTCCTCGCCTTCGATGACGGCGCCCCCGCTGAGCGCCCCCTTCTTCTCGGTGCGCTCGAAGTTGAGGGTGAAGTACTGGCCGCTCTTGCCCTGCTTCTCGAACGCTTGAACCTTGTACGCGGCCTCGTCGCTCTCGATCTCGCCGGACCACGCGGGCGCGGCTTGCACCGCAGCACCGCGCTTGGAGGGCTTGGTGACGACGGCCACGAGCGAGCCGCGGAACACGTCGGGCGGGTAGGTGTTTCGGTCCCCTCGCGGCGGCGCGATGCTCAACGCGAGCTGTTCTTCTCGGTGCCAGGCCCGGATCTCGTAGGCGACGTTGTCGATCATGCAATCGCCGAAGAGTTCTGGTTGGCTGGGCTTCTTCTTGTCCGCGCTCGGAAAGAGACTGCCCCGATCTCGGCTACGCTCGTTCGACATGGGGCGCCGTAAACCACATTCTGAGCAGCCCGCCACCCCCGCGGTGAGCGAAAGCCGGGTTGGCTACCGTAGCGCCGCAACCCGTCAGCTCGGCTTCTTGGTGAAGAGCGCGTCCCTGCGGCGGACCAGCGCGAGCGCCGCGAGCCCTAGCGCTAGATAGCCCGGCCAGTGGCCTAGCTGCTCGAAGAGCGTCGTGTGACCGGACAGCAAGCGCACCTCGTGGGCGAAGCTGGCGCGTTCGAAGAGCGGGGTCTCGTCGTGCAGACGTCCGATGGGATCGATCGCGGCGCTGATGCCCGAGTTGGTCGCGCGGATCAGATAGCGCCGGTGCTCGATCGCGCGGAACGCCGCGAGACCCAGGTGCACGTGCGGCTCTTGGGTGGGCCCGAACCAGCTGTCGACGGTCATGTTGATCAGCACGTGGGGATCACCCTCATTCACCGCATAGCGCACGAACCCAGAGACGATGTCCTCGTAGCAAATGAGGGTACCGATGCGGACCACCTCGGGTCGCTCGCCCCGCTCGGCATCGGATGCGAGAGGGAGCTCGAGCGGCTCGACGTGATCGCCGGGCGAGAACTGTCCGCTGTTCTCCGAGATGTCGTAGAGCACCGGGAACGTGTCGCCGAAGGGCAGGTACTCGCCAAACGCCAAGAGGTACGTCTTGTCGTAGGTGCCGATGATCTCGCCCGCCCCATCCGTGAGGAACGCGGTGTTGTGTTGGCGACGCCTTCCGCCCGGTCCCATCTCTCCGTGGCGGATCCCACCGAAGAGCACCGGGGTGCTCAATCCGGGCATGAAGCGGCGGCGCACGTTGCGGACGTCGTCCATCCAGAACTGCACCGAGGACTCGGGCCACACGATCAGATCGGGCGAGGAGAGGCGCTCGATCTCGCGCGAGACCTCGACCTCGGCGGCCAGCGACTCGCGGGGATCTTCGAAGCGGTCGAAGAGCCCGAGGTTGGGCTGCACCACACCGATCACCATGGTGGGCGCCGCTTCCATCCGGTCCTCGATGACGCCGATGCGCCACACCCCGAAGACGACCACGAACACCAGATAGCCGACGGCGACGGCGGGACCTGTGCGCGAGATGCGCTCCTTCTTGCTCCACGCCGAGAGCACGTCGTAGAGCGCACCCGCGGGCAACATCGTGACGAGCGTCGCGAGCTCGGGGCCGCCCAGCTCGGCGACCTGCACCAGCGCGGGGACGCTCAAGAGCGCGCTGCCGTAGTAGTGCTCGAAGAGCATGGGGAACGCTTGTTCGGCGGCCAGATAGCCGACGGGGAGCGCGAACGCGGCGGGCCAGCCGTTCTTTCGAGCGCGGCGAAAGACCCAGAGCATCAACACGAACTGCAGGCCTTGGAACGACCAGAAGATGGTCGAGAAGAGCGTGCTCAGCGTGTAGTGAAATCCCGAGAAGAGCCGCAGCGTGTACTCGATCCAGTAGAAGCCGCCGGCGTACGCGACCGTGCCGAAGAAGAGCGCGCGCCAAAAGAAAGCGCGGCCGCCGGCGCGATCGAACGCGGGCCTGTCGAAGCCGCCGCGGGTCTCGAGGGGATCGAAGACGAAGAGCGCGGGGAGCATCGCGACGAAGCCGAGCGGCCAGATCCCAAAACCCGCGAAGCCGAGGAACATCAGCACCGCGGAGAGCAGCAGCAGGCCGTAGATCTTGAGCAGCACATCGCGGCGGGCCCAATGACGCGACAGCAGAGAGCCCTCGGGCACCTTCACCGCTGGAGCGTCGGGGCCGGCAACCGCCAGATGATTCCCCGAGACCTCGGGGGACGCTTCGCTCTCGGAAGGGGCGACGGACTCAGAGACCTCCGGCGCGCTACCGCGTCGCTTCTTCTTCGGCACGCGCGGGGTGTACTACGACGGGCTTGCCCATCAAGACGGATGCGCGGTTTCAGTGGACGTCGCACCCGAGCTCACCATGCGACGGACCCTCCCGCGAGCTGGGGCCACAGCAACCAGCGCCGCATCTCGCGAAGGCCCGCGGTATCGCCTCCGCGCGTCCAACCATCCTGCGTGCCGACGTCCGCGCCGCGGCGGGCGTCGAACACGTGGAGCTGCCCCGCATACGTACCCACCACGAGCAGGCCGAGCCCGGGGTGGTAGTCGGCGCTCGCGCCCGCAGACGGGAGGCCTCGATCGTCGGCGAGCGCGCCGCAAGCTCGAACGCTTCGAGCAGCGCCGTGGCGTCGAGCCGCGGTGCCACGACCTCGTAGAGGCCGAGCGATTCCTCGACGCGGTCCGCGGCCGCGAGGGTCCTCGCGAGCGCGCACCTTGTTTCGCGCGACGTCGCCGCAGACGAGCACCTGTTCGCGCTCGTCTGCACCGAGCACGAGGAACACCTCGCCGTGTCGATCGTGTCGAAAGTCACTCGCGAGTTGCTTGTGGAGCCCGCGCTGCAATGCGGCTCGCACGGCGGAGACGTCGTCCCAGTGGCCCATCGCACGAGAGCCTAGTGCAAACGAAAGGGGTGCGGCAACGGGTCGCCGGGGAGCCCGTCATCACCACCAAGCCCAATAGGGTCGTCCGCCACAGCGGATCAGGCTTTTTTCTTGTCCGCTGCAGCCAATGCCTGCATCCGCGACTTGAGGCGCGAGGCGTAGCCCTCTTTGTTCTCTTGCTTGGTGCGGCTGATCGCCAACGCATCCGCGGGCACGTCGCGGGTGACGGTCGTACCGGTCCCGACGTACGCGCCTTTGCCGATGGTGATCGGCGCCACCAGCTGCGAGTCGCTGCCGATGAACGCGCCGTCTTCGAGGGTCGTCGTGTGCTTTCGGAAGCCGTCGTAGTTGCAAAAGATGGTACCGGCGCCGACGTTCACCCCTTCACCTATCTTGCCGTCCCCGAGATACGCGAGGTGGTTGGCCTTGCTGCCCTTACCCATCGAGGTCTTCTTGGTCTCGACGAAGTTGCCGACGTGGGTGTCCTCGGCGAGCAGCGTGTCGGGGCGCAGGTGCGAGAACGGCCCTATCTGCGCGCGGGGTCCGATGCTGCTCTTCTCTGCGATCGTGTAGGGCTTCAGGTACGCGCCTTCGTGCACCTCGACATCGGTGAGCACACAGCCGACGTCGATCCGCGCGCTGCCCCGCACGATCGTCTTGCCGCGCAGGTGCACTCCGGGCTCGAGGGTGGCGTCGGGCTCGACGACTACGTCCGCGTCGATGAACACGGAGCGCAGACCGCGGATGGTGACCCCGCTCTGAGCCCATCGCGTCGCGATGCGCTCGCGCAAGATCGCGTCCACGATCGCCAGCTGCGATCGATCGTTGACCCCCATCACCGACTCGGCGGACCAACGCAAACCTTCGGCGCCTCCGTCTTGGCTCGCCA
>Ga0335397_10004079_pt1 | contig 19383 bp, 17 predicted proteins | sample MAT04_FD_205740 | JGI IMG/M metagenome (GOLD analysis project Ga0335397, IMG submission 205740) | Freshwater microbial communities from Lake Fryxell liftoff mats and glacier meltwater in Antarctica - MAT-04 (spades assembly) (version 2) ... | reverse complement strand
CAAATATTGATCACTTCGAAAGTGGCCAGACAACTATTAAAGCTGTCAGGCCACTACAAAGTATTTTCAAATATTGATCACTTCGAAAGTGGCCAGACAACTATTAAAGGTGTCAGGCCACTACAAAGTATTTTCAAATATTGATCACTTCGAAAGTGGCCAGACACCTATTCAAAAAGTGGCCAGACACCTATTATGCAAGATGTACCAATGCCCGATGGCAAATTACTGTTGGATATCGTAACCATTAAAATGCCTTTTGGAAAATATAAGGGAACAGTGTTGCGTTATTTGCCTGTAAGTTACCTGGAGTGGTTTCAACAAAAAGGATTTCCCAAGGGAAGACTGGGTATGATGCTGGAAACCCTGTATGAAATAAAAATGAACGGTCTGGAAAGCCTGCTGGATAAAATTAAAGGATAACTCTATTTTTCATTTTCTTCATCAGGTGTACATTCTTTAAGTTCTACCTCTTTTAAATCGGCTTCCAGTTTTTCTTTTTTTAGCCCCACCCTTACCATTCCGTAGATGCTCATGTAAATATTGGCAATCCAAACCAATGCAAAACCTCCAATTAAATATCCCCGCCAGTCGGCAAAAATTAAATGGTATTGAGTAATGATTAAAAAAAACAGGGTCACGTAATGACTAAAACAATACTCGCAGGTAAAGAGATAAAAGAATTTTTGCAGGATGATGGATTTACTTTCTTTAGACTTTTTTTCACAAAATTCCCTGGGTTCCTTAAATACTTCTTCATGTGTTACCGTCCAGGCAATACATGCGATGGGCAAAGCCAATAAAAAAAGATTTAATACCTGGTCTGATAAAAGCATAACCTGATTTTTTATTCAAAAGAAAATAGTGTAGCTGTAAAAACACCCCGCTCTCGTTTTTTTGTAATGGCTTTCCAATTGCCGTAATAACGAATAAGGGAAGGTACGGTGAGATTACCAAAACGGGTCATTTGCACTTCCATCTCTACTTTAAAATCATAAACGGCCGCATCATAACTCAAAGCATATTTCCGGGCTACAACTTCAAAAGTCTGGCTATCAAACCAGGTGGTCATCTCATCTACAATCACACCATCGTCTTTGCCCGGTTTTACCTTTTGTTTAAAAATATAACATAATGTATTATTGTATAATTCCATATCAATATTCATATCGTATTTATCTGCCATATCATCATCATATATAGCCGTTTTATTACTCATAAAAGGAAGACCGCTAATTTTTCTGCCGGGGTTGAAGAAAAGCATTTTTAATTGTTCTTTATGTTTCTCCATTCCACTTTTTCCTTCGGTAGAAAAGGATGCTCCCGATACAATATTATTTTCGCCACATACCACTCCATTGGTAAAAAACAAGGACGCATACATTTGAGCAGTGTAATAATTATATTGTTTATTTTTTGTATAAAAATCTCCGGTTACCGTTTCTTCCAATACCTGCATTGTTCTGCAATTATTATTGCGAACCTGTTTTGTTTTACTGTTTAGTGATGCATTAAGCCCTCCTTTTTTATCCAGCATGCGAATATCATTTAATGCAGTAAACCCAATAATGTGCAGGTTACGAAAAGCTTTGTAATAGCTGCTGTCGTTTTTTATTTTGTTGATAAAGCCGGCAACATCCAGGTTTTTATCTACCACTACAGCACTGAGTGTGATCACTTTTTTTCCGGTAAATACAGTATCGGCGGGATCCTGTGCATGCAGGCTGAACGATAATAATATAAAAAAAACAGGTATGAAATTTTGTTTCATACCTGCAAAGTAATTGTAAAAAGATGATAATAAAATGGTAATAGCATGCCTATCTCGGAAAGAACATGCGGTAATCTACCTTTACCTTTCCCTTGGTAATATCATCCAGTTTGCGTTTCATTAAAGTGCGCTTTAATGGCTTGATATAGTCAATAAATAATTTGCCCTCAATGTGATCATATTCATGAAGGATAACCCTTGCTGTGATGCCATTAAAGGTTTTGGTATGCTGCACAAAATTTTCATCTACAAACTCAATCGTTACCCACTCTTTGCGTATAATATCTTCCCTAATCTTGGGAATACTCAGGCAGCCTTCGTTGTAGCTCCATTCAAGTCCACCCAATTCTATAATATGTGCATTCATAAATACACCTTTATAGCCGGGTTCATCAGGAAATTCGCCTTTTTCATCTTCTTCCTGGTTTTCAAATATTTGCTCGCTATCTACTAAAAACAAACGAATGTCTTTATTAATTTGAGGCGCCGCCAGACCCACACCATTGCTGTTATATAAGGTTTCCCACATATCTGCCAGCAGTTTTTCCAACCCCGGGTAATCGGCATCAATATCATGAGAAATTTTTCTTAAAATGGGTGCTCCGTATGCTACTATTGGTAAAATCATAATTCTACTGGTTCCCGTAAGAGGGCTGTTATTATTTTAATTTATAAAGCGGCAAAGTTAAATGATAAGCACCACAAGATAAAGATCAAAGAGGGTTGAGTCCTTAAAATCCTCTTAAATAAATGGGTTTTCCATATATTCCTGCAACATGATCGTTGCGGCGATTTCATCTACCAGCTTTTTATCCCTTCGGTCTTTTTTCTTCATTCCCATTTGAAGCATCGCTTCTTTGGCCATTTTAGAAGTGTAGCGTTCATCTACCGTTTTAATGGGCATTTGAGGAAATTCTTTTTTCAAACGTTTAATGGCTGCTTCTGCCAATGGCGTACCATGTGTATCTGAGTCGTCCAGGTTTTTAGGAAGGCCAATAATGATGAGCTCTACCTGTTCCTGCAGAAAATATTTTTTTAAAAAAGGAATCAGTTCCTGAGATGCAATTGTGGTGAGGCCTGTAGCAATAATTTGCATAGGATCGGTAACGGCAATGCCTGTGCGCTTTCCTCCATAGTCTATTGATAATATTCTTGCCATGCCCTAACCCCTAAAGGTGATTACCCATTTTTTATGATAAAAATAAATCCAATAATACAAAGATGGCAAATACCACCGATGCAATTCCATTGGCTGTCATAAATGCAATATTAACTCTTCTAAGATCATTGGGCTTTACGATAGAATGCTGGTAGATTAACATACCAATAAAAACAGCAATACCTGCCCAATACCAATAACCAAATTTGCCATACCAGCCCGCAAAAATTACTGCCACAGCAGATAAAACATGAAGGAACTGGGAAACCCTTAATGCCTTTGTTTTGCCCAATATAGATGGGATAGAATGCAACTGGTTTTCTTTATCAAATTCTTCATCCTGCAGGGCGTAAATAATATCAAACCCACTTACCCAAAACAATACTGCAAATGAAAACAGTAATGGCAGCCAGTCAAATGCTGCTGTTACAGCCAAATAAGCACCAATGGGTGCCAGGCTTAGCCCAAGGCCCAACACCATATGACACAAAGCCGTAAATCTTTTTGTGTAACTGTAAAATAAAATAACAAATAAAGCCACCGGTGATAAGTAAAAACAAATTTGATTAATGAAAAAAGTACAGGTTATAAACAACACACAATTAATAATGGTAAAAACCAATGCATTTTTTTGTGTAATAATACCTGCAGGAATTTCTCTTATAGCAGTACGTGGATTTTTAGCGTCAAAATGCCTGTCTAAATAACGGTTAAAAGCCATCGCTGCAGACCGGGCGAAAATCATACAAAGCAACACTAAAATGAACTTTACTATCCAGAATTTCCAGGTAAATATTACACTATAATCTTTTTCATCATTACCACTAAATACAGGAGAATATTCAAACAATCCGGAAAGGTCAAGGAAGTAGTCCAGTCCTAAAAAAAATCCGATTAATGCAAAAGGCAATGCAAAAATGGTATGAGAAAATTTTATAAGAGAGAGATAGTTTTTAACTTTTGTCATTTAGAATTGAATTTATACCAAACGGAATTTCATTTTTTAGGCTCCCGATTGCTATCGGGATGTGCTGACTGAAATTTCGTATAGCTTTTGTGCGGTAGACTTTGGTAAATGCCGATAGAAAAGTATGGGGCTAATTTATAAATCAAATCGGTCAAATTAATCCTTACTTTTTATTACATCATTACAAATGGCTACCAGCCTGCATTTACCGGGTTAGCTTTAATTATTTGGCTAATGATTTATTGGACGCATCCCCATCCTCGTTCTCACAATCTCCCAAAGCACCACTCCTGCTGCTGTTGCTATATTTAATGAATGTTTCATTCCCAGTTGTGGGATTTCTATACAGCCATCACATTTTATAATGGTATCATGCTCCACCCCCGAAACCTCGTTACCAAAGATCACGGCAATTTTATCATCCCCGTCAAATGTAAGTTTTTCCAAAGAAAGGCTGTTGCTAACCTGCTCTACTGCGTAAACTTTATATCCATTATTTTTCAGTTCATCAATGGCCTCACCGGCATTGGCAAAATGTTTCCACTCTACAGAATCCTCTGCTCCCAGTGCTGTTTTTTTTATTTCTTTATGAGGTGGAATGCAGGTGTAGCCGGTTAAATAAATACCCTCCAGTAAAAATGCATCGGCAGTTCTAAAAACACTGCCCACATTATAGGCACTACGGATATTTTCCAAAACCGCTATAACGGGTGTTTTTTCAGATCGCTTAAACTCTGCCACCGTTTTGCGGTTCAGATCATCCATACTCAGTTTCTGCATAATAAAGGTTCAAGGTTCAAGTGGTTCAACGTTTAAGGTTTAAGGTTTAACGTTCAAAGTTTATGAAGTTCAACCTTTGGAACTTTTGAAACCTTTGGAACCTTTTAAACCTTTTAAGAAGCCTGCTTTTCCAATTGTGCAGAAACTGCAGCAACTTTTGTTTCGGAATACCATTTAGCAGCCTGTACAAAATTTACAAATAAAGGGTGAGGAATTTCTACCGTACTTTTTAATTCGGGATGATATTGTACTCCAATAAAAAAAGGATGATTGGCCAGTTCCATTATTTCTACCAAACCTGTTTGAGGATTTTTACCACTTGGGATCATACCGGCGTTTTCAAAATCTTTTATATAGTTATTATTAAACTCCCAGCGATGGCGGTGACGTTCGCTAATATCGGTTGAATTATAAATTTTATGTGCCAGGCTACCTTCTAAAATGGTACATGGATAAGCGCCCAAGCGCATGGTGCCGCCTTTCTTTTTAACTTTTTTCTGTTCTTCCATCAATGCTATTACGGGAAATGCTGTGTGAGCATCCATTTCGGTAGAGTGTGCAGCAGGCCATCCCAACACATTTCTTGCATATTCTATAACGGCCATTTGCATTCCAAGACAAATACCAAAAAAAGGCATTTTCTTTTCCCTTGCAAATTTAACCGCCAATATTTTTCCTTCTACCCCCCTTGCACCAAAACCGGGAGCCACCAGCAATCCATCCAGTTCACTTAATTTTTCATTCACATTTTCTTCTGTAATAAACTCACTGTGAATATTTACAATCTGCACCTTGCACTGGTTTAATGCACCGGCATGTATAAATGCTTCCAGTATAGATTTGTATGCATCCTGAAGTTCAATGTACTTACCAATCAGGCCAATTTTAATACGGGTTTTTGGATAATTCAGTTTATCTAAAAATGCCCTCCATTTATTTAGCTCAGGAGCTGAGTAACCGTTGATTTGTAATTTTTTCAACACAATTACATCCAGCCCTTCCTGCAACATTTTTAGTGGCACTTCATAAATAGTACCTGCATCTATGGCCTCAATAACTGCATTAGGTTTTACATTACAAAAAAGTGCAATTTTTCTTTTGATTTCTTCTGATAACGGATGTTCTGTGCGGCATACAATTACATCGGGCCTTACCCCTTCCTGGCTAAGCATACGCACACTATGCTGCGTAGGTTTTGTTTTTAACTCTTTAGCTGCTTTTAAATAAGGTATCAAAGTAAGATGTAATACCAGGCAATCTTCTTCGGGCATTTCCCACTGCAGTTGTCTTACCGCTTCTACAAACGGCAGGCTCTCAATATCTCCCACGGTGCCACCAAGTTCTGTAATTACAATATCATAATTTCCACTTTCGCCCAGTAGCAGCATTCTGCGTTTAATCTCATCAGTTATATGGGGAACTACCTGTACTGTTTTGCCCAGGTATTCTCCTTCTCTTTCTTTATTTATTACGGTTTGATAAATGCGGCCGGTAGTTACGTTATTGGCCTGCGAAGTAGGCGTATTCAAAAAACGTTCGTAATGCCCAAGGTCAAGATCGGTTTCTGCACCATCATCGGTTACATAACACTCCCCATGTTCGTATGGATTCAGGGTTCCGGGATCTACATTAAGGTAAGGATCAAATTTTTGAATGGTAACTTTTAGCCCCCTGCTTTGCAACAATTTTGCAAGAGAAGCAGCAATGATACCTTTACCTAATGAAGATGTAACACCACCTGTTACGAAAATAAACTTGGCCATTATTTAAAAATTATCGGGTTAAATACAAAATAGTTAGTTATATAAAAACACACAAATCATGATAGATCATATTAAATATAATCAAACTGAAAAAGCTGTTTTTACAGCAAATCTTAATCAACAATTAAAAAGAAAATTATATTTGACCGGAGGAAAAGAGATCAAAATATCCTAGAGGTCGGGTAAAGATAAGAGGAAAATTTGAGTAGTAAAAAAAAAGGAGGGATTAAATAATTTTTAAAACTTAGGCAGTTGTTAAATTGAATAAAATAGTACTACAGAAACCTGATTTCGCCATCGTTGCTGTTCCACTTATCTAACTAAGCCGGCAATACAAGCTTTTGCAGCCGGAGGAATCTCCAGTTGCGCAAAGTTTTAGCCCTGCGAGAGATTATCCCAAATAGTGAGTAAGCGTATGAAAATGACCGGGCTAATACATTTTGCTTCAGCGTATATTCATCTGCTGGATTTTATTATTGCGGGGTTGATGAGTTTAAAATGCTACACGGGCAATTGACCTAAATGATTATTAATTTTAAGCTTCGGAAATGCCGCTGGGCGGGAGGCTAAGGGGCTGACTACGTTGGAAGCAAAAAGGAAAACACTGTTATATTGATCGTAATTCCTGGAACAGAACGTTTGTATAGGTGTAACTAATTAATTTAAAAATTAGAAAATGAAAATCAATTTTGTTTTGTTAACAATAATACTGTTAACAGCTTGTAATTCAAATAAAGCATTTAGAAATTCAGGCGAAGCAAAACATTCAAATTATCGAATAATAGGTATTGATTCAATTAATAGCTTCTATTTTATTTAAGCCATAAGATACAGCCTTAAGTTTAAAATTGTATCTAAGAAGGAAATATCTGCAAGTGGAGACAAAATAAAAATAGGAAAAAAATATTCTTTAAACCTTATCTCAATGTTGTCGGATAAACCTATTAAAGATCTTGCCGAGCTTCCAGAAAATAGATCTTTAGTAAACTGCTATTTTGTTAATGATAAGGAAATATAAAATATAAAATGTTTACACACTTAATACTAATTTGATAGCATTGGTGGAGACAGAAACCGGGGCGTAGATTAATGAAATTCTTAATTTGTTATTCTGCTTGTTACATTTTATTTTCTTCTTTAACTTCTAATTTTTTTAAATCGGCAGTTGCCGGACCATTGATTACTTTACCTTCTGTTGTAAAGCGAGAACCGTGTGCAGGGCAATCAAAAGATTTTTCTTCTGCATTCCATTGTAAGATGGCACCCAGGTGCGGACATACAGCGGTGCAGGTATGCAAATTATTTTGTTCATCTCTATAAGCAGCAATCTTTTTTAAGCCGGAAGAAATTATTCCTCCCTGCCCCGGTTTTAATTCATCTGCATCTTTTACATCGCCCATAGTAATCCAATCTGCATATTGCGCAACCATGCTTCCTACTTCGTGTAAATAATCACCTGCAGTATTAAAAGTTATTCGTGAAGGGCTGTATAAATCTATCCACGGATTATCTTTTCCGGTGATGATGTCGGTTAAAATAATTCCGCCCAACGTTCCGTGTGTAATACCGTTTCCTGAATCGCCTGTGATTATGTAAATATTTTCGTTGCCCGGATTTTTACCGATGAATGCCATTGAATCTATCGGCTCCATTACCTGGCCTGACCATTTGTATCCAGGATTTTCCATTGCAGGAAATCTTTTTTTAGTCCAGTCAATGAGTTTAATATATCTTTCTTCCTCAGGAATATTTTCATCATCAGCCTGGCCAACTTTATGGTCTTCGCCACCCGAAATTAAAAGATCATGTGTTTCATCAAGTTCCTGCAGGCGCACATAATGGTAAGGTGCCCCAATCCATTTAGAATTTTTATCTCCGGTGTCCCACCATAAAGCGTAAGGCATTGTTGCTTTTGGAATTTTTGCTGCAATAACATAGGTACGGTAGGCCCATTGCTTAGTGTGCATCACCACCCAATCATTAACCGGTGTGTTGGTGGCAACTACTATATGTTCTGCTTTTATTTGAAACCCGTTTGCTTTTGCGCCGTCTTTGGAAATTTCTTCTGCTTTTGTTTCGGTATAAATTTTTCCTCCCATGCCAATGATTGCATCTGTTAGGCCTTTCAAATATTTCATAACGTGAAACTGACCTTGTTCAGGAAATTTGATGGCCCATTTTCCTTCTTCGGATGCTAAATCGGGTACTTGTTCTAACATCTCTGTGAGCAGTCCTGCATTTTTTGTTGCTTCATACTCTTTTTCCAGTGTTTCTTTTGTATCGCTTCCGCTTAAAAATAAATACCCGGGAACCCGTTTAAAATTGCAATCAATGTTTTCTTGTTTAACTGTATTAGCTATAAACTGAATAGCTTCCATGTGACTGTTGGCTGCAAGCATTGCTTTATCTTTTCCAAATATATTTTCAAGTTCAAAATAACGGTCGTCAAGCGCACAGGTAATATGTGCTGTTGTTCTGCCCGTTTCTCCGCTGCCTATATATCCATCTTCTACTAAAATTATTTTTCGTCCTGCTTTTAATAAACAGTATGCAGTTGTTAGTCCTGATATGCCACCACCAATAATTAAAATATCGGTTTCAATATTTTGTTTTAGTTTTTCAAAAACAATTGGCTCCATTGATGCTGTCCAAAAAGATTTGTTTTCGCCTGAAGTTATATTGCTGTCAATTGGCCCGGATGCAGAAGTATTCATTTTATTTTATTTTAATTTTTGCTTTTTAATTTTTGCTTAAAATAAATTTGTTTAGCAAGACTTCTTATAAACGGGCTACAAACTCGCCTGCCATTTCGTTGGCCACTGTGAGAAGGATGGAAAATCACAGTGTTCTTGTTTCCCATTGCGCCAACCTGACATATCCAGAAATTCTGCTAAACTAAATTTATTATTATTTTTTTCTGAACGCTGATTTGAATTTGAAATATTTGATAATTAATAATAAATTATCTTAAAACTGTGCCACAAAGTTGTGTAGGGTAAACGACAGTTTTCTTTTATAACCTTGGGGAAATATTACATGTTTCACAAATTAAGTGAGCAATATATTTCCCCCGCCTTCGTGTTTCCACAAACCATTGCTCCGGGGAGCTTTGAAAATCAATAATCTAATGTAATACTTTATGTACCTGCCAGCCAGCCAGCGTCTTTTAGTAAATACAAGTCTCTTATAAACGAATGCAATAAATTATAAATTGGCTCTTTTACAATCACGCAAATTCAGCATTCGTTTATGACTAAGACATCTGCTTAAATCAGCAAAAAATTAGCTATTGAACATCCGTTTTTACCAGAGACATTTAAAGTAAACAAATACGATAGAACTTACCAGTTGTGGAAAAGAGAATCATTAAGTATCAAATGATTTACGAAGAAAGTGTTTATGCAAAAGAGTCAAGTGAGCCGATGAGGCGAAACTTTGCGCCAGTGATGGCACTAAAGGGTTCGTTCAACATCACTTTTATTTTATGCCTTTTGGGCAAAAAGAAAGCTTAGTTATTATCGGTAGTTTTATTCCAACTCGCCCCCACGGTCATATTTAAATTGAGGTACAATAGCTACATTGCTAATTCTCGTACCTTCTGGCAAGTCTTTAATTTGATTGAATATTTGGTATTGAATATCCCAATAAACTTTTGTATCTACTATTTCATAATTAGATGAGTCAGCTTTGCCATTCAAAAAAAGTGGAAGTTTGTATCCGACACTCTGGTATGAGTTTAATCCTTCTAAACCCAACGTTTCTAAAGCTTCTTTGAAATAAATTTCATCTAATATCTTGAAATCATCAACTAAAGTTATGTTATGGTAATCAAGTAAATTTTGTTCTAAAAAATAATCTCCTAAGTCTACAGGGTCAAATACATAAATGCCTTCATAGCCTTTTCTTGCAACACAATATTGTCGCCCCCACTAATCGTAAGCAAATGGCAATATTTCATCTTTATATCCTGGGAAATATGTTGAAAGAAGCCCTGCCCATTTTAACGAACTTTCAAAAGTATGAATAGTATATAAACCTTTATTAAATGAATAACCACCAACGTCAAGTAGCAGCTCTGAATACTTAAAAGGAATGTCCTTTATATCAAAAAGTCTATTACTGATTTGAGTATAAAATTCGAAGTGGCTTTTAAATATTGAGAACACTGTATTTAAAGTCTTGTCAAATAATAAAGTTGCTGAAAAATTACCGCTAACATTAATATTGATGTTATAAGATGCAACTTACAATAATAAATCGCTTTGAAATCATGAAAATGGGCAATAGCTTCCCACAAATGCCGTTGGCCAAAAGGCCAGGCGGCGGCGGGTTAGTAAATAAAATAAAATAGTACTACCGAAACATGCTTCATGCTGCTGATCAATGACGAGAAATGAACAACTGATGAGCATAGCCCGGACCTGCCTGGCGGCCAGGCAGGTTGAAGTGAAAACAAAAAGCCGGTTACAAATGCTTTACATTGGTATCCGGCTGATGCTCCTGCATTAAAAATTATATCGCACTCAACGCTTCTTCGCTCTCCCGTTTTTTTAATATATCGCCAATAGCGTTGTCGTATTTTGTTTTCCAATCTGCCGTAGTTCCCCAATCCTCTCCTTCTACATTAATATTTTGTGGCGTTACTTTTCCCAAAAGTGCAAAAGGAATATTGGCGGCCTGCAGGGCGGTTGTAAATGCTTCATCCTTTGCCACTGCAACAGAAACGACTACCCTGCTCTGGCTTTCGCCAAACCAAAATGCATCTTTGCGAATTAGAGATTCGTTGGAACTAACATCAAAACCATGATTGTTGTTAAATGCACTTTCCAAAAGCGTTATCATTAACCCGCCTTCGCTCACATCATGTGCAGAAACGATTAATTTATTGTTTATCAAACTGAGCAATTTTTGTTGCAATGCATATTCTTCTTCCAGGTCAAAGTAGGGACAGGGGCTGAACTCCTCGCCTACTATTTTATGCAGGTATTCGGAAGAACCAATATCATTTCGGCTCAAACCCAGCAAGTAAATAATATCTCCGTTGTTTTTAAAATCAAGGGTCATTTTATCATCGGCACTTTCTAAAATACCCACCATGCCTATTGTAGGCGTAGGATATACCGGGCCGTCGGGCGATTGATTGTAAAAACTTACATTACCACCGGTAACCGGTGTTTCAAATTTTATACAGGCTTCGCCCATTCCTTTAATGGCATTGGTAAACTGGTAATACACTTCAGGATCGTAGGGATTACCAAAGTTGAGGCAATTGGTTACACCGAGGGGTTGTGCGCCACTGCACACAATATTTCGTGCTGCTTCTGCCACGGCAATCATTGCACCTTTGTAAGGATCGGCAAAAACATAGCGGCTGTTACAATCTGTGGTAAGCGCCAACGCTTTGCCTGTTGGTTTTGCTATTACAATGGCTGCATCACTGGGAGCATTAGACGAAGTAGTGCCTGCACCCACCATACTGTCGTACTGCTCGTATATCCATTTTTTGCTGGCAATATTGGGAAAACTGATGAGCTGTTCTGCAATGGCCTTCATATCTGTTGGCTCATTTACAGCAGCTATATCAAATGCCTCTATTTTATCCAAATAGGCAGGCCGTTTTATTTCACGATCATATACCGGAGCGCCGCCGCCCAGTACGAGTTCTTCTGCCGGCAACACAGCTTCAAGCGTTCCATTCATATAAAATTGTAACATACCATCGCCGGTTACTTCACCTATATCGCTGCAGGGTAAGTCCCATTTTTCAAATACATCTATTACCAATTGCTCTTTTCCTTTTTCTACCACCATCAGCATGCGCTCCTGGCTTTCGCTTAATAAAAGTTCCCATGCCTTCATATCTTTTTGGCGGGTAGGCACTTTATCAAGGTGAATGATCATGCCCGATTTACCCTTGGCACTCATTTCGGCAGTAGAGCAAATAATACCTGCGGCACCCATATCCTGCATACCTACTACTGCGCCTGTTTTTATAACTTCAAGGCAGGCTTCGAGTAATTTTTTTTCCTGGAAAGGATCGCCTACCTGCACGGCCGGTAAATCTTCGGCACTGTCTGCCGTAATTTCTGCACTGGCAAAACTGGCTCCGCCAATACCATCTTTACCGGTGGCACTGCCTACAAAAAAAACAGGATTACCTATTCCTTCTGCAGTGGCAGAAATGGTTTCTCCATTTTTTAATATGCCCACGCTCATTGCATTTACCAGCGGATTGGTATGATAACATTCTTCAAAATAAATTTCTCCACCCACAGTAGGCACGCCAAAACAATTACCATAATGACCAATGCCATGTACCACTCCTGCCAGCAGGTGCTGGGTTTTGGCATCTTTTAAATTTCCAAAACGCAATGAATTTAAAGATGCAATGGGCCTTGCTCCCATCGTAAAAATATCTCTGTTAATACCACCCACACCGGTGGCTGCTCCCTGAAAAGGCTCAATGGCAGATGGGTGATTGTGAGATTCTATTTTAAAAACAACGCCATAACCATCACCGATGTCCATGAGTCCGGCATTTTCGTCACCTGCTTTCACCAACATCCTTTTACCATCACGGGGCAGTGTTTTAAGCCATTTGATAGAATTCTTATAACTGCAGTGCTCACTCCACATCCCACTAAATGCACACAGTTCAGTAAAATTGGGGGTTCTGCCCATTTTTTCTTTTATCATTTCAAACTCTTCTGCTGTTATTCTTAATTGTGCGGCTGTAGCGGCTGTTATTTCCATAAAATGTATGAAGGGGTGATTTTTAAAAACGCAAAGGTACAATCTCACTACTTTTATTTGAGCAATAAAAACTAATTATTTTAACTAAGTATGCACAGGAAGGGAGGTGATAGTCAATGGTCAATGGGCAAAAGTGAAAAGTCAAAAGTCAAAAGTCAAAAGTTGAGCTGAAATCTGAATGGGTCAATAATTCACCAGTGACCATTATCCAGTGACTAATGACCAGTATCAAGTGTCCATTATCCAGCATCCAGCATGCAGAATCCAATATCCATAAACATTATTTTTAAAAATATATATTGTTTTTTAGCAGGCAAATGAATTTATTTACAGATATTGGAAAATAAAATAAATTTTTATGGGGATTATTTCCTTTTTTTGCAACATTAAACAAAACTAACAATGAATTCATTACGTTTTAATGCAATCAACAACCTGGCAAATACACAGGCGTCGGTTAAGGTGACCAATCCTGCCCGTATCACTGCAGTTTTTAATGAAAATGTATTTACTCTCAAAACAGCAAGGCACTATTTGAGTGATGAGGCTTATAAAAGCCTGGTAGCTTCTGTAAGGGGTGGTAAAAAAATTGACCGCTCTATGGGAAACCAAATTGCTAATGGATTAAGAGCATGGGCAGAGGGTAAAGGTGTTACACACTTTACACATTGGTTTCAACCATTAACAGGTTTATCTGCAGAAAAACATGATTCGTTTTTTACCTTAAAAGGTGATGGCACTCCAATAGAAGAATTTGAAGGAGCGGCATTGATACAACAGGAGCCAGATGCATCTTCTTTCCCGAGTGGTGGTTTAAGAGCCACTTTTGAAGCAAGAGGTTATACTGCATGGGACCCTTCTTCTCCGGCATTTATCATGGAAATTGGAGAAGGAAAAACTTTATGTATTCCTACAATCTTTGTTTCCTATACCGGCGAATCGCTGGATACAAAAACACCTTTAATTAAAGCATTGGTTGCTTTGGATAAAGCTGCTGTGGATGTTTGCCAGTACTTTGATAAAAACGTTTCTAAAGTAACTGCCACCCTTGGTTGGGAACAGGAATATTTTGTAGTGGATGCAGGCCTTGCTAATGCAAGACCCGATCTTACTCTTGCCGGCAGAACGGTTTATGGGCATGCACCTGCCAAAGGACAACAATTGGATGATCATTATTTTGGTGCCATACCGGAGCGTGTGTATGCATACATGAGAGATTTTGAACAGGAATCTTATCGCCTGGGTATTCCGTTACGTACCCGCCACAACGAAGTAGCCCCGGCACAGTTTGAGTGTGCTCCTATTTTTGAAGAAGCTAATCTTGCAGTAGATCATAATACCTTATTGATGGACGTAATGACAAGGGTTGCAAAACGCCATAACCTGCTGGTATTACTGCACGAAAAACCATTTGCCGGCATTAACGGTAGCGGCAAGCACAACAACTGGAGCCTTAGTACCGATACGGGTGTAAACCTGTTGGCTCCCGGTAAAACGCCTAAGACTAACCTGATGTTTCTTACTTTTTTTGTAAACATCATCAAAGCTGTGCATGATTATGCAGACTTGCTGAGAGCAACTATTGCCAGTGCAGGTAATGATCATCGCCTTGGCGCCAATGAAGCACCTCCTGCAATTATTTCTATATTTATAGGTAAGTATTTAACCGATGTTTTAAACCAGGTAGAAACAAGGGTGAGTGGTCATTTTGATGAGCAGGATGAAGCCATTTTAAAACTGGATATTCATAAGAGTATTCCAGAACTGATGCTGGACAATACTGATCGCAACCGTACTTCTCCATTTGCATTTACCGGTAATAAATTTGAGTTCCGTGCTGTAGGATCTGCCGCCAACTGCGCAGGCCCCATGACTACGATTAACACCATCATGGCAGAAACGCTCAAGAACTTTAAATCAGAAGTAGATGGGCTGATTGAAAAAGGCGAAAAGAAAGAAGTGGCCATTATGCAGATCATTCAAAAATATATTGTTGACAGTAAATCTGTATTATTTGAAGGAGATGGTTACAGCGAAGAGTGGGCAAAAGAGGCAGAAAAAAGAGGACTTGGAAATGTAAAAACCACTCCACTGGCATTGGATGCATTTGTTACAAAAAAATCAAAAGATCTTTTTAAACACAATGATATTTACAGCCACCCGGAGCTGGAAGCAAGGCATGATATTATGCTGGAGGCTTATGTAAAAAAAGTGCAGATAGAAGCAAGGGTAATGGGCGACCTGGCCAGCACATTGATTTTGCCTGCAGCAGTGAGGTATCAAAATGACATCATCAAAAATATTGTGGGCCTAAAAGAAGTTGGTTTGCCGGATACATCTTATGCCAACCAAAAACAAATACTGGAGGTTTTGAGTGATCACATTAATATCATTGCAGATAATGTAGAAAAAATGATTGAGGCAAGAAAAGTGGCCAATGAAATTGAAGATATGCGGGAAAAAGCCATTGCTTATTGCGATGATGTAAAAGGCAATTACTTTGATATCATCCGGTACCATGTAGATAAACTGGAACTGATGGTGGATGATAACTACTGGCCGCTGCCAAAATACAGAGAACTTCTTTTCTTAAGATAATTCTCAATGAAATGACAAATAAAAATCCCGCAATTGCGGGATTTTTATTTATGTATACTCTTAATATTTTATTGAATGATTAATCTTTTAACTTCTGAAAAATTGCCTGCCTGTATTTTTAAAATGTATATACCATTACCGGAAACCCTAAACTCTTTTATTGTGAAATTATTAGTTCCCTTTTGCAACATTTGAACCTGCTGAGCAATTTTTTGGCCACCCGGTGCGTATATTGAAATGTTTGCAACTTGCGAAACACTACTAATCATATTCACTTTTACTAAATCACTTCTCGTTAAAACTGTTGGATAAATATTATCTACGGATGTAATCAGTGAAGGCTTTAAGATAATAACTTTAGAGTATTCAACCTTACCATTTAGATCATACATTTTTAAACGGTAATAAAGTGTTTGTTCATTTTTTGGAAGACTATTATCTATCCATTTATAATTTTTAATTGTACTGGAGTTTCCAGAAGCAGTAATTGTTTTTAAAGACTCAAAATTAATTCCATCGGCGCTTCTTTCCAGATCAAAAAAGTTATTACCAGCTTCTGAATAAGTATTCCATTCAATAATTGCTGAGTTATTATCAAGTTTACCTTTAATTTCTCCCAAAGAAACAGGAAGTGTAATACCCGAATAAACATTACTATAAGAATAATCTCCAGCTTCAGAATCATCGGCATCGGCCGCAATACCTGCAACATAAAAACTTACTGCAGATGATCCTGTGGAAGGTGCCGTCCATCTAAGATTAGTATACGTATAAGAAGTACCTGTAAAATCTATAGCAGTCGTATTTCTAATTTCGCCTGCACTAACAGATGTATTCGGGTTGGTTGTACTAAAAGTTCCCAATGCAGTTCCGCTAGTACCGGTTATTACAGCTTTCATAGCAAAACCCCAGCGCTGCATTGTAATAGCATTGGATATGGTTACACTCAAATTGTAAACCTGCCCTGGTACGTAAGACCCAACTGGTAAACCTGATATTGCAACAGCTCCTCCCGGAGTATTTAATGCAAAATCTCCATGACAACGAACACAAGTTCTGCTGTTAGTTGGAGCTCCGGTATTGGTTGTTGGAGCATTGGGGTTTGAAAGCGGAGATTTAATAGAATAGGAAGAAATAATGGTTGCCATAATTAACATGGCGAGGATAAAAAATTTTTTCATCTTAGAGAATTTTAGATTTTAAACAAATTATTTAAATAAATCTTTTTGCTGAAAAGAGTTAAATTTAAAACGGGGTAAATTCATTTCCAGAATTTAAAACCGAAGTGATTTGCTGCTATATCTAAAAAAGCAATCCCATGATTTTCTCCTGTTAAAACAAAACTAAAAATTCATATTTGACAAAAGCATGACAAAAGTGTATCACTTATATGATTTAAATCATGTTTGGTCATAAATAAATTAATAGTGGTAGGAGGTATCTGTTGAAGCAATTTTTTCAGCAAGAACTTTTGCTGTTCTCAAACCAGGTTCATATAAATAATATTTATTTTCAATTCCTTAACGAAAAGCTTTGCTATTTTTAGCGAATGAAAATTTACAATTCCCTGCTATTAAGTTTTTTACTATTTTTTTCGCTTACACTTTGTGCTCAATCAAAAACAAGTCAGTACAAAACCATTGACGAATTTGTAACAAAGCTTGGCCCGTTACCAACAGAAAACGTAGCCAACATAACCATTAAACTCACTTCTCAAATACCCGATAGAGAACAAAAAGCAAGAGCTATATTTTTTTGGATTACAAATAATATTGCTTTGGATCCAAAAGCCATTAAAATAAATGACGAAAGAAAATCGTTGCCCGAAGATGTTGTAAAATACAGGAAAGCAACATCGCTTGGTTTTGCAAAACTGTTCCAGGAAATGAGCAGCCTTGCAAACATTCGTTGTTTGGTTGTAGATGGTTATATAAAAAAAAGTATTGATGATTTAAATAATCCATCTGATGAAATCAATCATTCCTGGAATGTAGTGCAGCTTGGCCAAAGCCCCGAGCAATGGTTTTATGTAGACGCCGCACTTGCCAGTGGAACTTTGGATAAAAAAATGTCGGTTTTTACAAAAGATTTTATCAGTGAATATTTTTTTGCAGATAGAGGTTTATTTAACCTGGATCATTACCCAAATAATGATGCCTGGCAATTGGGCAGCGGGCCAAAAAGTCTTAAAGAATTTTATAACCTGCCCATCATTTTTAATGGGGCCTATTATTATAATTTAAAAAAACCAACTCCGGCAGCAGGATATATAAAAACAAAATCAACGGCAAAAAACAAATTTATCATTCCTTATAGCGCAGCTACCGGCCTAAGTACCGTATCACTGCTGATTGGTGATGGCAGAAAGCAACAAAAACCTGAGCCAATGAACATTGCAGTTAGCGGTGGCCTGATTACTTTTTATTATCAATTTAAATTACAAGATACTTACCCTGTAAAAATTGTTATTGACGGTAAAACGGTTTTGGAATATATGGTGGAAGTTACCGAATAGCTTTATTATTTTTTTCTTCCCTGAGCATGGCCCCAAAATCCATATTTCGTGCAAGTCCATTTACGGTAGTGGCTATGCGCTTTATTTTAGTAGCATCCGTTTTTGCTTTTTCTATCCATTTAGAATAAAATTGTTGGTGAGACGCTGGCAATTTAGAAAAGATTTTCTTTGCGGCAGGCTCATCCTGCAGGCATTGCAGCAAACCGGCTGATAATGGAATAACTTCATCATCTACTTCAATTTCAACCACAATTTTTGCTCCTTTATTTTTCCTGATAGCTTTGCGCATTGCTGCATTAACCGCCATAATAAATTGCCCATCTCCCATTGGTATGAGTGCCACAGATTGAATGGGATGTTCATCCAGCAAGCCTTTTACCCGAAATGATTTTTTAAACCCGGGTTTTAGGTTGCCTGTTACTTTTAAAGGAATATTAATATAGGTCCAACCCGACTTCTCTCCTTTGGCACCAAATTTTTCAAGCAAAGCTTCAAAACCTATTTTCATTTTTTTGTTTAAAAATAAATAAAATATGATACAATATAATTAAACTAATTGCAACATGGATTGTTGTAAATAGCAATGAATATTTTAATTACAGGTGCCAATGGATATATTGGCCAGCGTTTAATACCGGTATTACTTAAGGATGAACACCGGCTTATTTGCTGTGTGCGCAACAGGAGCCGTTTTGACGAAGAACAATCTTCGGCGTTAATAGAAGCCATTGAAGTTGATTTTTTAAAACCAGCAGAATTCCCTACCCCACCAAAAGATATAGATGTTGCTTACTACCTTATTCATAGTATGAGCAGTGGTGAGGATTTTGAAAAACTGGAATCAGAAGCAGCCAGAAATTTTTTAACCTTTGTAGAAAAAACAAACTGTAAACAAATCATTTACTTAACAGGAATTGTGAATGAAACTCATTTATCCCAACATCTTACTTCCCGCCTGAAGGTGGAAAAAATACTCAATAGTGGAGCTATTCCGCTTACCGCACTTCGTGCAGGTATTATCGTAGGTTCGGGAAGTGCTTCTTTTGAAATAATCCGTGACATTGTAGAAAAGCTACC
>Ga0335397_10004064_pt1 | contig 19416 bp, 13 predicted proteins | sample MAT04_FD_205740 | JGI IMG/M metagenome (GOLD analysis project Ga0335397, IMG submission 205740) | Freshwater microbial communities from Lake Fryxell liftoff mats and glacier meltwater in Antarctica - MAT-04 (spades assembly) (version 2) ... | reverse complement strand
TGTCTGGGTACTTTTTGAAGAACGAAAATAATAACTATAGTGGACCATTAATTAATGGGAATAATCCATTCATAATTATTAATAATACCACTAGTAATTATGACTCCATAAAGTATGAAATCCAATTAAAAAAGAGAACTATTAGAATTGCTTTAGCTCAATTTATGAATGAAGGATATTTACTAAAGAGACAATGTTCAACAGATACAAATTATATTGATATAAATAATAAAACCAATTTCTGGAGCCAAAAAGTATTTACCTACCTTTTAGAAAACCTTGATGAAGGTTATGCTAGACAATTTGATTTAGCTGAAAATAATGATGGACTCCTATTAACTGGTTCAATTACGGCATCGAATCTTTGGAACTTTATAAGAGCAAGGACGAACAAATTAGATAACTTTATTTCTAGTTTATATTGACTTAACATTGAAAGTAAAATTAAAAATCTGTAGTCATTTTTTTCAGCAGAGCCACGCCGCATTCATCTCATTTCATACTTTTCCTTCTCACATTATTTTATCTTACTCAGATATTTCTTTCTAATCTGGCTCCTCTTACCCAAACCACTATCTCCTCCCCCTCCCACTCCCCCAACAACCATCAACCAACACCTAACAACATCTCTCCTTCACGAACCCCTTGCTTTCTAAACCAAGAACCGTATTTTTGTCCACTATGCGGAATATAAAAATTATTGAGGTCAAATCTGAGATTGGAGCCGGAACACGTGGGGCAAGTCTGGGAATAGATGCCATTAAAATTGCAGCGCTCGATTTTATGAGCAATTTCTTTGTGAATTTTCCAAGCGATATCGTGGAAACTGAAAACAATCTCCTCTACGAACCCATCGAAAGTCCGTATGCTAAACGTATTAAAGGCGTGAAACTGATGTACGAACGTGTGGCTAAAGCCGTGGAAACGAATCTGAGATCCGGATTATTTCCATTGGTGCTCGCAGGCGATCATAGCAGCGCGGGTGGCACGATAGCCGGTATTAAAATGGCTAAACCGAATAGCCGATTAGGCGTGATTTGGATCGATGCACATGCCGATATCCATTCTCCTTATACAACACCGAGCGGCAATATGCATGGTATGCCCCTGGCCATTTCATTGGCAGAAGATAACCTCGATTGCCAAGTGCATACCCCCGATGAAGGCACGGTTAAAGTCTGGAATGAGTTGAAGAATTTAGGTAAGATCAACCCCAAAGTCCTTCCAGAAGATATTGTATTTATTGCCTTACGAGATACGGAGAAAGAAGAAAATCATATTCTGAAAAAACTGGGTATTAAGATTATTCCCGTTTCTGAAGTGCGAAAGAAAGGCATCGAACATGTTGTTCGTCAGACTTTATTGACACTCAAACAATGCGATGATATTTATGTATCGTTTGATGTGGATAGTCTTGATAGTAGCATTTCCAGAGGAACGGGTACGCCGGTACCAAATGGTTTAAAGGAACGAGAAGCGGAAGATTTATTAGCGAGTCTCATGCAAAATCATAAGATCTGTTGCTTTGAGATTACTGAAGTTAATCCGACACTTGATAAGGAAAACCTGATGGCTGAAATCGCATTTAATGTATTGCAGCGAAGCGTGAATATTTTGCTGATGAATTAGAGGAAAGATTAGAGATGGGAGATTTGAGATGGGAGATGGGAGATGGGAGATGGGAGAAATTAAATAGGAGACAGACTCTCATTACTACAACTTACGCCTATTCAACTTACGCCTTTCCCACTTACAACTGAGGTCTCATGGAATAGGTTGACATAAAGTAGGGTTGATAACTTTTTAAAAAGTTATAAATTTATGTCACAAAAAGAAAAAATTATCAAACATTTTAGTGAAGCGTTTAAACGCGAGAAGGTTACATTATTTGAGGAGGGTAAGATCACCGCTATTCAGATACAGCGGATGTATTCGGTAAGCAGTGCAGCCGTCTACAAATGGATTGCCAAATACGGGAATACGCCCAAAGGCGAGCGAATTGTTTTTGAAAAGGCGAGTGAGGAATTAAAGACACTGAGCCTTATGCAAAAAGTAGCTGAATTGGAACGCGCACTTGGCCAGGCGCATCTTCAGTTAGTGTACTCGAATGAAGTCATTTCCGTGGCCAGTACGGAGTTAGGATACGATTTGAAAAAAAAACACAATTCCAAGTCATCCAAATCATGTTAAATAAATACCATAATCAGTTTTCAAATCAGGAGATATTGGGTTTGGCTGGCATAAGCAGGCAAGGCTTTTTTAAGGATCACCAACGCCAACAAAGCGTTCAACATCTGAGTGATCAGGTGAAGGAAGTAGTTACTGAAGCCCGCAAACAAAGTAAACGAATGGGAGCAAGGGCGCTGTTTTATACCTATGGTGTAAATTTTACGGGTGTCAACAAGTTTGAGAAAATAGTTTCTGACTTAGGGCTGGGTGTTGCGAAACGAAAAAAAAGAGGATTATCACCACAGATGGAATTCATGAGCCAAAGGATGTGAATTTAATTAACGGACTTTGTCTAACTCACTGTAGGCAAGCCATTGCCGGAGATATAACCTATTTCTGGAGTCGGGGAGGTCTCTTTTATATCTCTACTTTGTGTCAACTAAAATCATGGGAGCTCTAACTTACAACTATCAACCAACAACTACCCATCACTATTACTCCGATACCACCTATACCCTACAAATCCCATCATCAACAGAGGTAAAGCCGCGAGGTATAGGATCCCGCTATTTAAACCCTTCGCACTTTTATCGTCTAGCGAGGCTGCGGTTTTGGTACACATGGAACATTGCGCAATGGCCATGCCGCTGAACATTGTCAATATTGCGATGAAGAAAATGCGTTTGAACATACCTGCAAAATTTCAACATTCTGCCGGGATTGCAAAATAAAATTTCAGCGCTGAAAATGACCATCGAAAACAGGTTCTATTTAAAATAAAACTCAGCCTTACGTCATTTTGCCTTAATTTTGCAGATTGCCCAATCCACAATGGATTGAAGCAATTTTGTAACAACAGAAACCACAATTTTGCTTCATGGCATTATCCCCTTTAATCAAATATATTTATAGTTCAGGCGCAGAAGAAGTCATACGACGAGGCAAACGAATCTTTCTTACCGGGGGCGTTCAAATGGTAAAGCGGGACGAGTTTACCGGCCAAATAACCTTTAAGGTAAAGAACGACATGTATTACAATCAATACAATGTCACCATCTCAAAATACCACGACGAAAGTACCTTATCTGCACGGTGCACCTGCCCCTACAATATGGGCGAGATCTGCCGGCACGAAGCAGCCGCGCTTTTTCAGTTGAATGATATGATCGTGAACCAGACACTGAATGCGTCTGAGGCCGTCTTCGATCAGCGACATACTGTCGTTCGTATGAAGGTGATCGATCTGAAATCCTTACGATTATTTACCTCAGGTTATATATTTGATCAGGCCGAAAAAGTGTCGCAGCAACATAAAGCAAAGATCAGTAGCGCAGAAAACGAAAAGGTTGTGGCGGCCCTTCAGATCGGCGATGAAAAATTTGATCTGAAAATTAAGCGAAATGACGACAAATCGTTTGATACATCGTGCAACTGCCCGGAAACGAGACATCCTTTATGTTTGCATAAAACAGCACTTTTTCTTCAGTTATTGAATAATTACGGTCCGCTTTATTTTGATACAATCCGTAATTGGGAAAGCCAAAAGAACAAATTATTGGCTTTATATGGATATAGTCTAGACGATGACTTAAGCGGCAAATTTGACTTCATCTATCAGGATGGGAAACCTATTCTGAAAGTGCTGGACACGACCATCAAAAAAGTAAATACTGAATTTACCAAAGAGCCGATCCGCAATGAGGCCGTTCCAGTGGTTGAAATAAAAAACTATATTAAACGTCTTGGCGTCGTGATCAATCTGCAGGAAAAAGAATTTCCCTATTTTTCGATCGATCTTGTGGAAGGCGAATTAACGCTTGAGAAGACCGCGTTTACAGGAACGATCAATAAATTGGATACGTCTAAATATATTACGCCGGAACAATACCAACAGGAAGACCGCGACATTATGTCGATGGTACGAAAAGTGCAACATACGGAAACCGCCAAGTTCATTGCAAGGAATTCTCCTTTTGGCGACCTGTGGGAAAATATTGTTCATAACCAAACAGAATGGACGCTGGAAAATAAAGAAGCATTATTCGAATACCTTCATCCAAAACTATTGAGGTTATTCTCTTTATTACGAACCTACAATCCACTCTATCTTTTACCAAAAGGGAAAGCGTACAAAACAAGTTCGCTGGTGCCTGTTTCCTATATCGACAATACGCCTATTCCTGTTATTTCGGTACATAAGATTAAAACCAAATCCAAAGCTAAGAAAAGTGCAAAAGCTATTCCTGAAGAAATTGAGACCCGGCTTGGGATTGATGTAGAAGGTCAGACTATTCCTCTTGAGAAGAACGAATTGAACAACCCGCTTTTATTTTTGTTGGATAAAAAATTGTATTTGATTCATAAGCCTGCAGACGCGGCCAAACTGGCTTCTCTCGAAGATCACAAAATAACGAATGCAGAAGCCTGGCCGGCTTATCTGAAAGGAAAACTAATACCGTTGAGTAAGACCTATGAAGTCAAATTTGATAGTGATCTTGTTGAATATAAACAAACCGTAAAACCATCTTTCTCTGTTTTTCTTGCTGAACAAGGTTCTTACTTTATTATCAAACCGGTGTTCAAATACGAGGATATGGATGTGCCCTGGAATGATGAACATTCGTTATCACTTTATAAGGAAGGAAAATTAGTCATTGTTCAACGACATAAAGAAACCGAAGAGCAATTCATTCATATGATACAAAACCTTCATACACATCTACGTGTGCAGGAGTCGGAACATCAGTTTGCCATTCATTCAAAATATGCCCTACAGAAAAACTGGTTCTTCTTGTTTTTTGATAAAATGAAAGAAGAAAACGTGGAAGTCTATGGGTACGATCAATTGAATAATTTCAAAATACATAAATCAAAACCTACGACCAAACTGGATATTTCCGCTAATCTCGATTGGTTCGATACAAAGATTGAAATTGATTTTGACGGGCAGGTCGCTAATTTATCCGAGATTCAAAAGGCACTTTCTGTGAAACAAAATTATGTTCCTCTTGGCGATGGTACGTATGGATTATTACCTGAGGAATGGTTACAGAAATTCTCACTCCTGTTTAAGATGGCAGATAGTGATGGAAAATCGTTACGTGTCAGTAAATATAATTTCACGGTGATCGATGAGTTGCATGATATGATCGATGATGAAGAAGTGAAAAAAGAATTAACCGAGAAGAAAGAGATTCTACTAAATACAAATCCAGAGAAATACGTACAACTTCCTATACCGCCACAACTGAATGCCGAACTCAGACCTTATCAGGAGGCAGGTTTTCAATGGCTGGCGTATCTGAATACCGTTCAATGGGGAGGTCTTCTGGCCGATGATATGGGACTAGGTAAAACTATACAAACACTGACCTTTCTTCAATATTATAAAAATGAAAACGGCTCGCTTCGTGCGTTAGTGATTTGTCCGACTACCTTGCTTTTTAACTGGGAAAATGAGATCAATAAATTCACGCCCGAACTGACTTATCTGATTCATCATGGAGCAGGAAGAACAACGAATCCCGAAGTTTTGAAAACCTATAATATTATTATTTCGACCTATGGTACGCTTCGGAGCGATGTGCAATTATTTATGAGAAATGAGATCGATTATGCTATTCTGGATGAATCGCAGACGATTAAAAATCCGGGAAGCAAAGTCTCTAAAGCGGCGCAACTACTTACCTGTAAAAATAGGATCGCATTGAGCGGAACGCCGATGCAGAATAATACATTTGATATCTTCTCACAGATGAACTTCCTCAATCCGGGTATGTTGGGAAGCAAGGAATTTTTCAAGGAGCAATTTGCCAAACCAGTTGACAAATTTCAAGATGATGAAACTAAACAACATTTACGAAAATTGATCTATCCATTCCTGTTGCGACGAACTAAGGAGCAGGTGGCGAAAGATCTTCCGGAAAAAACAGAGATCACAATGATTTGCGAAATGGGCAAGGAACAACGTGCCATTTACGAATCGTACAGAAATTTATATCGATCAAAAATTCTGGGCACTATTGAAAATCAAGGAATTGAAAAATCGCAGTTTGCCATCCTACAGGGCTTGATGAAACTTAGGCAGATTTGCGATTCACCGGCCATCCTGAACGATGAAGAAAAATATGAGAACCATAGTATTAAATTGGATGAGTTGGTTCGTGAATTATTAGAAAATATTGGTGATCATAAGGTGTTGATCTTCTCACAGTTTCTTGGTATGCTTGCGCTGATTCGGGAAAAACTGGTTGAGCATAATATTTCATTCCAGTATTTCGATGGAAGCTACACAGCCGTTCAGCGTGAAAAAGCAATTCAGGAATTTCAGAACAATGAAGCATGTACTGTGTTCCTGATCTCGTTGAAAGCGGGCGGTATGGGTCTCAATCTGACTGCAGCTGATTACGTCTATATTGTTGATCCGTGGTGGAATCCTGCGGTGGAGCAACAAGCTATTGATCGTACCCATCGTATCGGGCAAACGAAGAATATTTTTGCCTATCGTTATATTTGTAAGGATACGGTTGAAGAAAAGATTATGCTATTAAAAGACAAAAAAAATCTATTAGTAAAAGATATTGTCAGCGACGACAGTAATATGATCAAAACACTGACTAAAGATGATGTGGCTTATTTATTTAGTTAATTAGAAAAATTTTTCTATACTTTTAAAAGGTATTAACCCTCGACCAAATGCAGAATCATTTAGAACGACTTATCAAACAGACTATTCCTTTTTCTTCTCGTGAACTAAAAGCGCAAATTGGATTACTTTATCTTTCCTACTCATTGAATAGCATCAGACAAGCCCAGTTTAAACAATATAATTTAACCCTACAGCAATATAATATTCTTCGTATCCTTAGAGGTCAATTTCCAAGACCAGCTAATATTAGTTTGTTACGGGATAGGATGCTGGATAAAATGAGTGATGTTTCAAGATTGATCGATCGATTATGCAGTCAAGAATTAGTATCCAAACAACCTAATGATATTGACAAACGAAACGCAGACGTGATGATTACAGAAAAAGCGTTGCTACTTCTTGAGGAAATTGACGAGCTGGGCTTAGACAAACAGTCTGTTTTCAAAACTATCACCTCGGAAGAACTGGATACATTCAATGAACTTATTGATAAGCTTCTTGCCGGATTATAGTCCAATACTGCTCTAAAACTTTAACACATTTGATTATTATACTGTTATAAAATCGAATACTTTTGGGCAAAAATATCTATTATGAAAATTAAACTACTTCCCGTTCTTATTCTGTTACTGTCTGCAAATTATGGTTTTGCACAGTCTACTTCAACACATGCAAAGCTCCAGGCCTACACCTCACTTTCATCAAGAGAAAAAAACAAACTAAAAATCAACACTATGTTGGTGCCATCGATACACATTGAAGCAAAGAAATTACGTGGAGGATCGCGACTGATCGCACAGACACGGAGTACCTTTGTGTCTCCAGCTCCGATTTTATATGAACTGTCAGATACAACACATTATTATTTTAAATCAAATTATGGTTATGATGTCACCCCGGAAATTTTCGAGGGAGACTTCAGCACGAACTACTTTTATAACAAAATGCAGAACTACTATGACAGTAGTCTTTACTGGTACTATGATCCGGGTGTCGGTTCTCTTTTGTTAACAGACAGTATTACATGCGAGTTTACAACCAATCATAAATTATCTAACCGGAAAGATATTTACATAACGTTTCCGGTTTACCTCACTAATTCGCATACCTATAATTCAAATGAACTGAGAACCTCTGAACTGGATAGTATGGTCATCAATACAGACACGACGGTTCAACGATCAAGCTATACGTACAATGCTAGCAATAAATTAATTTATTTGAAGGCTGAAGAATGGGATACCCTGAACAATGTCTGGAACCCGATTTTCGCAGATAGTTTTTTTTACACAGGCAGTAATATGTCTCTTGTTAAAGGGTTTACATACGATGTAGTTATGGCCTCTTGGATTAAAAGTGAATTATATACGCTTACCTACGACGTTTCGAACAACCTCACTGCAGTTCTTACGCAGATTTGGGAGCCGCTTTCCTCCGCCTGGATAGACGATAGAAAATCGGATTATCTGTTTAATGGAAGCAATCAATTACTTTCATCATTAAATACTAACTGGGATGGGTCCGTATGGACTCCGGAATATAAAGATAGTTTCCAGTATGCCTCCGGCCCTTATCCTTCAGAGAGGATCTATCAGGAATGGGATCCGGGAACTTCCGTATTGGTCAATTTGCAAAAGAATCTTTACCTCTTCAATTCACTTAACCAGATCACAGAGGATAATAGCTTTATGTGGAACACGCTTAGCAGCGGATGGGATAATGGCGACAAGTTCAATTACTATTATGAGAATTACACACCTCAAGGCCTTACAGAAACAAACGCCATTTCGGGCAACCTGACTCTATATCCTGTTCCAGTCGGTGATGTGCTACACGTACACGCAAATTGGAATGAGTCGCAATCATCAACACTTACGATGACTGATATGACGGGGAAAATTGTTTGTTCAATAAAATGTCCTGCATCTAAACAAGCAACTCAAAAGATTGATGTGACATCCTTCAAACCGGGAATCTACACGATCACCATGAAAGGTGCGCAGGGTATGATGACACAAAAATTTACGAAGAAGTAATAGTAGGATTATTCTAAATATAACGGTGTTGGTTTATTTCTTTTTCTTAGCATCCAATGCTTTTTGAGCATCTGCTATTAACTCAGTAAGTTCTGCCTCGGTAAGGTCTTCATCAATGTCATTTGCAGGGATTACAGATTCCTTAGGCTTTGGATCGTTTACGGCGTTGCGTGCTTTGCGTTTGAAATAACCACGCAAAAAGTAATTACCCTGCAATGCTTTCATATTTTCGCTAAAGCCGTCTGCTGCTTCATTAATAGTCAGCATCGCTGCATTCGCTGTAGTAACTGTCCTTCCCAATCCATTGGAAAGTGAGTCTGTATAGATAAGATTGCCGATAGACCCTTTACCTGATTTTATATGTGAGGTTATTCCTGCCAGTGAATTTGTAATCTTCTCTGCATTACTTGCAGTGCCTTCGAGGCTGCGAGAGAGATCATCTGTATAAAGCAATTTGCTTATTGTGCCATCGCCCTTTCGTATCTGCACTGCCATGCCTGCGAGTTCTGTCATAACAATTTCTGCATTGGTGGCCACATTGGTGAACTGTCCTATCACTTTATCAAAGTCGATAGGGTTGGCGGTCATTATTTTTGAATCACCAGCTAGCAGTTTTACTTCGTTCGCAGAGCCGGAAGCAATGGTTATGAGTTTATCACCCATTAACCCATCCGATCCTATCGATGCCATAGCATCCGCTTTAAGGAAAGGTTTTACCTGATCCTGCATTAGCATATCTACACGTATCATAGTGTCTGACACGATGCGGATCTCGCTTACGGTGCCAACGTTAATACCGGCAAAGCGGATATTGTTGCCAACTTGCAGCCCACCAACGTTGTTGAATGTTCCGTATATCATAAAGGTATCGCCAAACATATTCTGCTTGCTCCCTATAAGGAAGATACCAACGACAAACAGCAGTAACCCTACTAAGGTAAAAATGCCTGTTTTAATTTTTTGTCCTGCACTTGCTTTCATACTTTTCTATTTAAAAAAGGAGCGTACCAGTTCATCCGGTCCGTCTTCCAGTTGTTTATAATTTCCTTCCGCTATAAATTCGCCATTATTCAATACCAATATACGATCTGCTGTTATTTTGGCGCAGGCCATGTCATGGGTAATAATGACAGAAGATGTCTGGTATTTCTCTTGCATCTCCAGCATAAGTTCGCTTATTTCCCTCGATGTAATTGGGTCGAGACCGGTAGTAGGTTCGTCATACAGCATAATTTCCGGCTTCAGTATCAAGGTGCGCGCTAGCCCTACACGTTTGCGCATTCCACCCGAAAGATCGGAGGGCATCTTATCGATGGCCTCGAGCAGCCCTACAGCTTCAAGCACTTCTTCTATTCTTCCTCTTAAATCTTCTTTGTCATTCAGTTTCAGTACGCGTGTCAATGGGAATTCCAGATTTTCAGCGACGGTCATGGAATCATACAAGGCGCCGCTTTGAAATAGAAATCCTGTTCGTATTCGCAATTCCTTGAGTTCCTTTTCATTCAAATCCTTGACTTCCTTGCCAAATATTTCCAGGCTGCCGGAGTCTTGGGTCAACAAACCAACCATACACTTTATAGCTACAGATTTCCCCGAACCCGACTTACCCAATACCACAAGATTCTCTCCTTTAAAAAGATCCATGTTTACATCCTTAAGTACTTCTTTGGTGCCAAAGGATTTTTTGAGATTACGAATGGCAATGACTGCTTCGGACTTTTTTGCCGAAGTTGATTGTTCTGTATGTGTGTTCGTTAGCGTAATAGTAGTCATGTGATTCTTAGTTATATGCAAAAACAGAAGTTAGTTGTACTGCAATGGCATCGAGTACAATGATCCATAAGGAAGCGGATACAACTGCTGAGTTTGCAGCTATCCCAACACTCTCAGTACCACGGTCTGAATTATATCCTTTATAGCATCCCACAAATCCAATGGCGAGGCCAAAGAAGATTGTTTTGATGACTGCAGGTATGAGATCAACAAAGGAAAGTGTCTTAAATGCTTTGTAAAAGTATAATCTAAAGGTGAGGTCACTGCTGATGTTGGACGCTGTAAATCCACCAATTAGTGCGAGGGCATCCGCCATTAATGTAAGCAATGGTATCATGATGATGCAGGCTAGGATACGTGTAACTACCAGGTATTGAATGGGATTAGCACCAGATACTTCCATGGCGTCTATTTGTTCACTTACTTTCATACTGCCCAACTCTGCGCCAATACTTGAGGCAATTTTACCTGCGCAGATAAGTGCAATGATCACCGGACCTATTTCACGTATCACAGAAATTGCTACCATACTTGGGACAAAACTTTCCGCACCAAATTCCTTCATTGTAGGTACAGATTGCAGGGTAAGCACAAAGCCAAGTATAAAGCCGGTTATCCCGACAAGAGAGAGCGATTTATATCCGATTATATAACATTGGCGCAAAAATTCACTCCACTCAAAGCCTCCACGAAAAATATTTCTGGCGAACGTTCCCATAAAAACCATCTGGTCGCCTGCGGCACTAAATTGCCGGATTAGTCCGGCCGGCATCAATTTAATCATATATATAAAATAACTTGTAAATCCATGAAGCTGATGACGAACTGGACTTGAATCGAAAAGTGGCCTTTAAAAAAGAGCATCTGCTATGGGGTGAACGTTCCGAAGTTACACTTAATAACCATACATATCAATTTATTATTAATATAACTTCCTTATCTATTCTCATGAAATAACGATTGCAATGTGTAATTGCAAGGTGAATTGACTACATTGTGTGCCAATCTATTTTAAGTAATATGAACAAAACAGGACCGATCATCGTAATTGAAGATGACATTGACGATCAAGAGATACTGGTAGAGATATTTACGAAATTGGGATACATAAATAAGATCGTCTATTTCTCTGATGGCAATGAAGCACTGGATTACTTAAACCAGACTCATATTCTGCCTTTTCTGATACTTTCTGATATTAATATGCCCCGTATCAACGGCTTTGAATTAAGAAACAAAATATTCACGAATGAGCAATTACAAACCAAGTGTATTCCTTACCTCTTTTTCACGACAGGCGCTAATAAGGAAGCTGTAACAGATGCGTATGCCATGTCTGTTCAGGGCTTCTTTTTAAAGCCTAATTCTATGAAGGGTCTGGAGGATACGATCAGGAAAATAATTGAATACTGGAAGGAGTGTATTGCCCCGAGCCAGTATGAGTAGACATATAAAACTGTACTGCAACAAAGTTTTTAAAGGAGGTGATTTTACAGTTTCCTCATAGCTGGATTTTGTCGATTTGAAAAAAAAGATAGTCCCTATATTGCTTCAATATTTGTATGCGATAATTCATCGTGTTGAATTTTAGAACGACTGCTCTTCTAATTCCTTTCATTTCTTCCGCTTCCGGAAATAACAGAGGATTCTTTGAAATCAGAAAAGTCACCTTTTCAATTTCCTTTGATAACTTGTTTAGCTCCTTATCTGTGAAATTATTTTCTAAATACTCATATGTGGAAGTCAATTCAATAAGTGCATTGTCTGTCCAAAGTACCTTATAACCATTTTCCATAAATCTCTCTAACCTTTGAGTCAGCATTTAGTTTCCCATTATCTGCATCATGTATACCTTTTTCAATGGATTTTTTTTCGGCATTGGAAAGGCTAATCCACTCATCCTTCCTTCTCTCTTTAGAGAGCAAATCAGAGACTTTATCTAATACACTGATATCTTCAATAGCTGATAACCATTGTATGAGCTCAATTTTTTTAGCCTGAATATTCAACTCTATAGACATCCTTTTTTTCCAAAAGTAAGCATTTTCCTTTCTCTAAACTCCTTAAATCCGGTTTAAAAAATATCGAATCAATACCCCATCAACTTCTCTATACACTCATTCATCCTGCTCTTTGCCATAAAATTCTGTTCCAATTCAATCGCAAACGGAATAGGTGTATCCAGTCCGGCACAACGCATAATCGGCGCATCCAAATATTCAAAACAATGCTCACCGATCCAGGCAGCAATCTCACCACCGAGTCCGCCGATAAGGGTATCTTCATGAAGCAATAATACTTTCCCGGTTTGTTGTACTGTTTCTCTGATGGCATCATAATCAAGTGGCAATAAGGTTCTCAGATCCAGCAAATCAATAGATATTTCTGGATGTTGCGCAGCATATTCTGTAGCCCAATGCACGCCACTTCCGTAGGTAATAATACTGATATCATTTCCTGAAAGCACTTTCTTTGCCTTCCCGATTTCTATGGTGTAATAACCTTCGGGAACCTTTCCGCTGATACTTCTATACAATGCTTTATGTTCAAAAACCATGATAGGATTCGGATCTTCCAAGGCAGAGATCATCAGTCCTTTTGCATCTTCTGGTGTAGAAGGATAAACCACTTTTAAGCCCGGTGTATGCGTAAACCATGCTTCTGTACTTTGCGAATGAAAAGGCCCTGCGCCTACACCACCACCCGATGGCATACGAATGACCACATCGGCATTCTGTCCCCAGCGATAATGAATTTTAGCAAGATTATTAATGATCTGATTGAACCCGACAGTTACAAAATCAGAAAATTGCATTTCCATCATAGACTTAAACCCTTTGATCGATAAACCTAATGCTGCACCCACAATGGCACTTTCGCATAAGGGTGTATTGCGCACTCTTTCCTTACCATACTTTTCAACAAAGCCTTCAGTTACTTTAAACGCACCGCCATACTCTGCAATATCCTGACCCATTAATACCAGATTGGCGTGGCGTTTCATCCCTTCATCCAAACCTTCTGTAATCGCATTGATTAGTTTCATTTCTTTGGAAGGTCTTGTCTCTATACTGGGTGTTGAAGATGACACATACGCAGCATACACATCATTCACTTCCTCGCTTGTATGGGGAATAGGTGCAGGCGCGGCAAATCCGCGTTCCAAATGTTGTTCTATATCTCGTTTATATTGCTCTCTGATCGCTTCGATAGCAGCCATTGTAAGAACTTTTTCTTGTACTAAAAATTTCTCATAATTCATCAGCGGATCTTTCTTACCCCAGATTTCAAACAATTCAGGAGGAACATATTTTACACCACTCGCCTCTTCATGTCCGCGCATACGAAAGGTCATACATTCTACCAACATTGGTTTTTGCTCTGCAATACAATACGCTCTTGCTGCTTTTATTTGCGAATGAACTTCTAGAATATTATTTCCATCTATGGTAATGGCTTTTATCCCGTAGCCGATTCCTTTGTCGGCGAGCTGTTTACAAATAAACTGCTCACTACTTGGTGTGCTTAGTCCATACCCGTTATTTTCAATCACAAAAATGACCGGCAAATTCCAGACTGCGGCCACATTCAATGCTTCATGAAAATCGCCTTCGCTAGTAGCACCATCTCCACTAAAGGCTAGAGATACTTTATTTTCTTTCTTTAATTTATGCGCCAGGGCAATACCATCTGCAATAGCGAGTTGCGGCCCGAGATGAGAGATCATTCCGCAGATATGATGTTCGTTACTCCCGAAATGAAAACTTCGTTCGCGGCCCTTACTATAACCTTCTTTTCGTCCCTGCCATTGGATGAATAATTTATCGAGGGGCATTTTTCTTCCTGTAAAAACACCGAGGTTCCTGTGCATCGGCATGATGTATTCATCGTTATCGAGTGCTTGTGTTGCACCAACGGCTACGGCTTCCTGCCCGATTCCGCTGAACCATTTACTGATACGCCCTTGACGTAGAAGGATCAGCATTTTCTCCTCGATCATTCTTGGATAAAGGAGTTCCTTATAAAGGGAAAGCAGTTCTTCGCTGGAATAGTTTCTTCTATCAAAAATCATGGCGCAAAGATAGTAAAATAGATAAGAGATGAGAGATGTTAGATGAGAGATGTTAGATGAGAGATGTTAGATGAGAGATGTTAGATGAGAGATGTTAGATGAGAGATTTGAGAAGTCGTATGGAAAGCAACTGGGGATTTTAATGGATAGACGAACAAATTTAGTTTAGCGAAAACAAAATAATTTTGCTACATCAAGATTGAATACTGACGATCATTTTTCGTATTTTTACCGCCACCCTCTGATACCACCACCACCCAGAATAGATTATAGAGAGATAATACATTAACATTTTAATCATTTTTTTTATGCAACAAATTATCCGTTTTTTAATACTCAATTTGTTTTTACTGACTTCAAAATCTTCGATGGCATTGATTACGATGACTGTCACCGGAAACACAAATACGGTGCCTGCGCTGGCGGCAAGTTATAATTCCATGGCAACCGCAATTGCCGCGCTAAATGCAGTCTCGGCGATTAATGGCCCGGTGACTTTTAATATGACATCCGGCACTACCGAAACTGTTGCAACGCAATTGGCCATTACCCAACCCGGCTCATTACTTTATAATGTTGCTTTTCAGAAAAATGGTGTTACGGCAAATCCTAAACTTACACGCAGTGACGCCGGAACACAAACTACTACAGTGTTAGGTGGCTATGGTGATGCGGTTATACGAATAGACGGTATGGACAATCTGCGTTTCACAGGGTTAGATATTGTTGCAACGAATCAAGGTATTGAATATGGTTTTTATATTCACAAACCAAGTGCTGTGAATGCATGTAAAAACCTCATTATACAGAACTCGGTCATTACACTAACAAAAGGAACGAGTGCGTATGTAATCGGCATTTATATTGATAATGGACAAAGTAGTGTGAGTTCTACAGCAGGCCTTACCATCACTTCAACAGGAGGATTTTGTGATAGTATTCAAATTACAGGAAACACTATTCAAAATGTACACAATGGCATTTACTGCAAGCTTTATTCCGCGAATCAGTTGGGCGATGGCAATTTCATCATCGGCAAAGCGGGTGAAGGAAATATAATTCAGAATTTTGGAGGTGGTGCGTCGACCACATCAAACGGTATTTATTGTAGAAATTTAAGTAATGTGCATATTGATTATAATACAATTCAAAATACCGCAGGAGGTGGTGTGGCACATATAAATGAGCTAAATGGAATTTACTGTTACGGGTTATCCGGCACCTGCAGCCAAAGTAATAATACCATTACATTAAATAATACAAGTGGCGAGCTTGCATGGATACGCAACGATGCGTTTGGGTACGCCACAACCACGAGCCAGAAAATCAATAGTGTTCATACTAATACATTTGGAGGCAGCATCAGCAATACAACAAATAGTTATCTAGTGTATCATTCATCTGAGGGTGATAGTATTACTAAATCAGTGAGAAATAATACCATTTCAGGAACACTTAATAAAACTAGTACTGGAGGGACTTTATATGGCTATTATGCTTATACCAATAGTATTGCAACTGAAATTATTTCTAATAACTCATTCTCTAATATCACTGCAGCCGGCGGCTCACTTGTAATGATTAACTCAGACGCAAGTATCGATGTCACTTCTTTTATAGATTCAAATCAAATTAATAATATTACGTTAGGTGGCGTATCTGGTAGTTTAACGGCAATTACCGCGTTCAACGTCGGATCAGGTTTTATACGAGATAATACAATTTCAACAAGCAGTGCATTTGGCATAACCGCCATCACAACTCAAGTAAGTCAAGATAGCGTCGAGTATGATATTCTCCGGAATAAAATCTATTCATTGAACAGTACATCCACCACAACAACAGGATCAATAACAGGCATTTCAGTTTCGAGTACAGGACCGGTAGGCAGAACAAATGTTTATAATAACCTGATCGGACTATTAACCGCACCAGCTTCTAATTCAACCAGTGCCATCATAGGCATATCTGTTTTTTGCCAAAACGTACCCTTTTCATATCTGTGTGATGTTGCTAATAATACTGTGTATATAAATGGCACGTCAAGCGGAACTAATTTTGGATCTAAGGGTATTTCACACCAAGGTATAGTGTCTGTTAGTGCCGATTTGTTGACGCTGCGGAATAATATTGTTGTCAACGAAAGCACACCCAAAGGCACTGGTGTTGCAACAGCCTTATCCGGAGGCATTTATTTGTCCAACTATTCTCCAATGTCTGATAAGAATTTATTCTATGCAGGAACGCCTTCTGCCAATCACCTGATTTTTACAAACGGAACAAATTCCTTTTCAGCACTAAGTGACTACAAATCATTTATGCTAAATGCAGTACCTGGTGCAGACCAATATTCGATCAGTGAAAATATAACCTTCCAATCTCTTACAGGAAGCAGCCCAGACTTTTTAAAATTTAATACAGCTCTTGCAAGTGGCGTTGAAAGTGGCGGTGTGCCTATATCGACCGTCAACGCAGACTATGCTGGTAATATACGTTATGGTCAGAACGGTTATATAGGAACAGGCTATGCACCTGATCTGGGTGCATGGGAACTTGATGGCACTTTATTGAATGTATGCGTTGGTACACCAACTGTTTTAGCGGCACAGATAAGTCAGCCTATCCCTTGTGCCCGAACTAATTTTACAGTCTTTCTCCCTTACACAATCGGTGCTGGTTATACATACCAATGGCAGATATCAGCGTTGGATTCTGTTTCAGGTTTTGCGAATATCATGGGCGCTGTAAGTCATTCATTCGCAACCTCAGATACAGTGACCAAATGGTATCGTTGTGAAATAGCATGTCTTGCAGGTGGGCTCAGTACGCTATCCACTCCGGTGAAGGTGAATATCTTACCATTGTCAGGAACGTATATTATTGATAATACAGGTGCAGGTAACTATACAAACTTCGCTAGTGCCATCAACGATCTGGATTGCCGAGGTGCAAACGGAGATGTTGTTTTTGAAGTAACGGCAGGGCAAATTTTTGTTGAAACAACCAACCTTTCAATTAAATTCAATGGCCAGTATTCGGTTAGCTTTATGAAGGCAGGTGTAGGAAATAATCCGGTGATACGAAGAAGCGGCACATCATCTACCAGCAATTTCATACTTGAATTGAATGGTGCAGATCATCTCACATTTGATGGTATTGATTTCGAACAAACAGGCACGGCTTCTTCGAGTTGGGTTGAATTTGGGATCAGCATTATTAATAAAGAAGGAAATAATGGTTCCCGATATAATACATTTAAAAACGGACATATTGTAATGACCACCGGAACAATAAACAGTAAAGGCATTTATATACATTCGTCTTCTGTGCTGCCATTTAACGCACAGGGCGGGAACAGCTATAACCGTTTTATAAACATGCATGTTGAGCAAGCGTACGCTGGGTATTATTTTACAACCTCCACAGGTATTAAAGTGTATGACGACAGCAACCAGATCTTAGGGCAGAATGGGCAACGTGGCCTGATCAGCAACCTTGGTAATCTTACCACTTCCTCTGCAACCGTATATGGGATTTATGCATCGAAACAAAAAAATATGAAGATTGACTCTATTGATATTTCCGGTATTAATACAATTGCTCATACGAGTTGCATGGTCATTAAAAATTCAGATTCGACGCAACTCATGGTGACAAATAACAGATTTACAAATATCAATTCGACTGCCTCGGTAAACGGTCTTACCTGTGATAATCAATTCCGGCTTATAGTCAGCAACAATGAAGTGAATGAGCTTGTTAGTTCAGGAACAGGTGGTGTTTTAGGAATGTCTATTGAAGCTTACGATTCATCCTTTGTTTTTAATAATCGGATTTTCAATTTAATCAGACTTGCAGCAACCACATCAGCGTCTGTGACTGGCATGTATTTACATGGATATGGAAATATGCTCGTGTATAATAACATGATTAGTGAATTGCATAATGGCGGCTCAAGTGCTTCTCCATTAGCTGTACGTGGCATTTTATGTAATTATGGTGACAGCTCAAAAACTCTTAAATTGTATAATAATACTATCTATCTCAATGATGTAGGCGCAGTTGCAGGTTATAAATCGGCAGGAATCTATACAGACGAGTATAATAATTCACCTGTTCTTGATATACGTAATAATGCAGTGATCAATAATTCAGATGTGACTATAGGCACTTATGCTATTGCACTGTACAATTCAATTAACCGCGATGTATTTAGTTCGTCATGCAATAATAATCTATGGTATGCAGGCCCGTCCGATAGTAAGCATCTTATCTACCTATCCTCCTCACCTTCAGTACAGGCCCAAACCATGAACGCTTATAGGGCCGCATCAAATATTTTGCCTGCTGAAACAAATGCAGTTACAGGAAATGTAACTTTTGAAGCCACCTTAACAGGCACACTTAGACCTGATGCATTCTCGCCAACCATGTTAGAATCGCGCGGTATGCCTTTATCAGAAATACCTTTTGATTTTGAAGGCCAACCACGTGATTCACTTACACCGGATATTGGTGCAGATGAAGGTGGATTTATATTTTGCTCGGCTTGCGATTGTGCAACACCTGTTTCTCCAGTTAATTTACTTAGTAATTTTTGCCCCTTCGAAACCATGCAGCTTCAATGGAATGAACCACTATCCGGCAAATTCCCAACCGGAGGATATGATGTCTATTTTGGCACCACGCCTAACCCACCTTTTGTAACTAATACAAGC
>Ga0335397_10004063_pt1 | contig 19417 bp, 15 predicted proteins | sample MAT04_FD_205740 | JGI IMG/M metagenome (GOLD analysis project Ga0335397, IMG submission 205740) | Freshwater microbial communities from Lake Fryxell liftoff mats and glacier meltwater in Antarctica - MAT-04 (spades assembly) (version 2) ... | reverse complement strand
GGGTTGAATCTCTTGTTCACATCGAACTAACCATCCGCTTTGATCACGGAGGTGGCGCATGGCCAGAATTTGGGAAGAGGTAGAGGCCGACTCCGGCGAGGTGTCACGGTACCGCCGGCATGGCAACGGCCGCGGGTTCGTGGCGCCGGGCGCTCAGGTCGACGCGACGGCGTTCCTCGATGAGCGCAGCTATGTGGAGAAAGGCGCCAAGGTCGGGGCCCGCGCGTTCATCGGTGCCGGCAGTTGGATCGAGAGCGGCGCGACCGTCGGGGTGGGCGCTTTCGTCGGCGCGAACGTTCGAGTCGGAGCGGATGCGCGGATCGGCGCGGCAGCCAGGCTCGGCAGCCACTCGCGGATCGGGTCCGAAGTGACAATCGCCCCCGGGATGCGCGTACCGAGCGACGCGCGGATCGCCGGTGGCTCGGTCGTCAGGCATCCGCGCGAGCATTCCACAGCGGCGTAAGAATAAGGCTCATCGGGCGCCGCGGATGCCGTGCCTCGGCTCCTCGGCATCCATCCTGCCCCGGCGCCGCGTAGTCTCGTCTGGTGGCACATCTTCTCGGGGCGGAATCCCTGCATCTCGAATATCCAACCAGGATCGTCTTCGACAAGGTCACGATCGGCCTCAACGAGGGTGATCGGATCGGCGTGGTCGGTCGCAATGGCGACGGCAAGTCGACTTTGCTGAACCTCCTCGCGAGCCGCATCGAGCCCGATTCAGGCCGTGTCACCGTACGCCGCGGCGTCACGCTCGGCATGCTCGACCAGTCCGATGTGCTCCCGGACGACCTCGTCGTCTCCGAGGCGATCGTCGGGCACCTCGACGAGCACGAATGGGCCGGCGACGCGAAAGTTCGCGACGTCATCGACGGGCTGCTCTCCGACCTGCCCTGGTCGGCGAAGATGGGTGAGCTCTCCGGTGGCCAGCGCCGCCGTGTCGGCCTCGCCAAGCTGCTCATCGGTGACTGGGACGTCATCTTCCTCGATGAGCCCACCAACCACCTCGACGTCGAGGGCATCGCCTGGCTCGCCCAGCACCTCAAGAAGCGCTGGCCTGCCAGCCAGGGCGGCCTCATCGTCGTCACTCACGACCGGTGGTTCCTCGACGAGGTCTGCACCGACACGTGGGAGGTGCACGACCGCATCATCGAGCCCTTCGAGGGCGGCTACGCGGCCTACATTCTGCAGCGTGTCGAGCGCGACATGATGGCCGCGACCATGGAGTCCAAGCGCCAGAACCTTGCCCGCAAGGAGCTCGCCTGGCTGCGCCGCGGAGCACCCGCCCGCACCACAAAGCCGAAGTTCCGCATCGACGCGGCGAACGAGCTCATCGCCAACGAGCCGCCGCCGCGCAATGCCGTCGCGCTCAGCCAGCTCGCCACCGCGCGCCTCGGCAAGGACGTCGTCGACCTGCTCGACGTGGGCGTTTCGTATCCGGCGACCGATCCGCGCCAGAGCCCCCGCGAGGTGCTCCACGACATCGAATGGCGCATCGCACCGGGCGAGCGCACCGGAATCCTCGGGGTCAACGGCGCCGGCAAGAGCACGCTCCTCTCGCTGATCGCCGGAACCCAGCAGCCGACCGTCGGCCGGGTCAAGCGCGGCAAGACGGTGCGCGTCGCGATCCTCAGCCAACAGCTCGACGAGCTCGCCGATATTCTCGATACCCGCGTGATGGACGTCATCGCGAACCAGAAGAGCTCCTACGTTTCCGGCGGCAAGGAGCTCACCCCGGGGCAGCTCCTCGAGCGCATGGGGTTCATGAGCGAGCAGCTCTCCACACCCGTGAAGGACCTCAGCGGTGGGCAGCGCCGCCGCCTGCAGCTGCTGCTCATCCTGCTCGGCGAGCCGAACGTGCTCATCCTCGACGAGCCCACTAACGACCTCGACACCGACATCCTCGCCGCGATCGAAGACCTCCTCGACTCCTGGCCGGGCACTCTCATCGTTGTCAGCCACGACCGGTATCTGCTCGAGCGCGTCACCGACAACCAGTACGCGATCCTCAAGGGACGAATGCGCCACCTGCCCGGCGGTGTCGACGAGTACCTCGCCCTGCGCGCGGTCGAGCGGGGCGGCGGTGCGGCAAAGGCCACCTCGAAGGCCGTCACGACCACGTCATCCGGCACGCCCGCGCTCGGTGGCGCCGAGCTGCGCAACGCGCAGAAGGAGTTCGCGGCGGCCGGCCGCAAGCTCGAGAAGTACGCCCATCAGGTGACCGAGCTGCACAACAGATTCGCGGCGCACGACCAGAGCGACTATGACGGGCTGGGCACGCTTCAGGCGGAGCTTGCCGCGGTCGAGAAAGCTCAGGCGGAGCTCGAGTTCCGCTGGCTCGAGCTCACGGAGCTGCTCGGCGGCTGAGCACCTCCCGTTCAGCAACTGGACCCCTCCCCGTTGAATCACTGACCCCCGCCATTCAGGCGACGTCCCTAGCTTCACAACCGAGCCAACAGTCGTCGGCCGACTTCGACTGGCAGGGTAGTCATGGCTGATCCGCGGATCGTATTTACATGTTTCGCGACGCTGGATCTGGCCATCCTCGACCCGTGGCGTGAGCACAGGGGGCGCGTCGTCCGCTCGACGGCGGAGGCCGCCCGACCAGCGCGGGACGCCGCGTGCGCTGCCGTGGTCTGGCAGTTGGTATCGGCCAACAATCGGGAGCTCGCGCGCAGCGCCGACATTTTCGACGATTACCAGGATGCGGTCATCTCGGCCAACGAGGCCGTTCAGTTCGCCGCGAGTAACGACGTGGTCCCGGTGAGTGACCCGATCACAGGCGGGTACGGCTGGTACATACGCGTTCTCGGCCTCCCCGCCGTGGTCTGCGGGCGCTGGTACCTGGCCGAGCGCGAGCGACGCCATTCACTCCGCCTGACGCTCGAATCGATTCCCCTCGCGAGGCTGACACCCGGCGCCCGACAGTACGTCGGCCGGAACACCGTGCCGTCCCGAGCCCTGGTCTGACGGCCGACCGACCGAGCTACCAGTGGATGCGCAACGGCACGGTCTCATCTCGGGCCGCTATCGGTTGGGTGAGCTGCTGGGCTCCGGCGGCTCGGCGTCCGTCTTCGTCGCAACGGATGTCGTGACGCGCAGCACCGTCGCCCTCAAGATCCTGCATCCGCACCTGAGCACCGTCGCACCGGGCCGCCAGGCCATGCTCGACGCAGCGCACTCCTCCATGTCCGTGCGTCACGTGAACGTCGCCGAGGTGCTCGGGTCGGGAATCGACTGGACCGGTGCCGAACCGCTCGCCTGGATCGCCATGGAAGTTGCTCCCGGGGTCAGCGTCGCCGAACTCGTCGAGCGGGACGGCCCGATGGGGGTGGACCAGGCCCTGGCGATGGCGGAGGGTGTGCTCAATGCGCTGGAAGCGTCGCACGAGGCTGGCCTCATCCACCGCGATGTCTCTCCGGCAAACATCATGGTCGCGCCGTCCGCGGACGGGTCGCTTGAGGTGGCCAACGTCCGGCTGATCGATTTCGGTATTTCCCTCGCCGGGCCCACTGTGAAGGCGGCCGCCGGCACCTTGGTGCTCGGCAACCCGAATTATGCCTCCCCCGAGCACGCTGCCGGGATGCCGGCCGACGAACGCGGCGACCTGTACCAGGTGGGCGGATCGCTGTACACCGCGCTTACAGGTCACCCGCCATTCCTCCGCGGCACAGTCGCCGACGTTCTGCAGGCACACCGCGCGGCCCCGCCGCCCGTGCCCTCTGTCGCACGTCCTGGGCTGTCGCGTTTGGTCGACCGGCTCACGGTAAAGGCGATGATGAAGCACCCGGATGACCGATTCGCGACCGCTGTTGCAATGCGCGACGCCATCCGTAGTGCGCGGCACTCGCGGGTCCCGGCGGGAGAGGCGACCCGCCAGCTTGCCGAGCCCACGACAGTGGTGGGCGCGCCGTCCGCCGAACGCAGCACAGTCGCAACGGTTCGCGCCACGCGGCGCGGCCCACGAGCCAGACCAGTCAGACCGGGCCGGGCTGGGGGAGCTGGCGCTGCTCTCCTGGTCGGCGGGCTCGTCACACTCGCCTGGCTGCTCGCCGCGAACAGCCAGAATAGCCCGATCCAGCCGGCTTCCACGTCCGCGCCGGCCGCGGCTCCGACGGTAGCCCCATTCGTTGCACCGCCGGGGGAGACCACTCCACCGCCGCCACCTCGCACCGCCGCCAGCACGGTGGTACCAGAAATTGAGGGGAGTGCTCTCGCCGACGCGAGCGCCGCGCTCACCGCCGCTGGCCTGACCGTTGGTGCGCTCACCATCCAGCACTCCGAGCTCCCGGGCGACACCGTGCTGCTGGCCGCCATCCCTGCTGGATCCGCCGTCATCCGCGGGGCTGCCGTTGACCTTGTTGTCGCCTCCGGTTCGAACCTGGTGCCGCCCGTCACGCTGCTTTCGGAGGCCGCGGGAATCGCGGCGATTCGCGCGGCGGGCTTCGTGGCCGTCGTGCACCGGACGGCGGATGCTGTCGCCGGCGAGTCTGTCGTCGTGGGCACCAGCCCGGTGGCGGGCGCTATCGGCCGTCTCGGCGATGAGGTGACTCTGTCTGTCTCACGTGGCGCAGCGAGTCCGGTGACAGCTCCGGACCCACTGGCAACGCCGGGTCCGACGGCGACGCCAACCCCAGCGGCTACTCCCGCCCCGACGGTGGAAGTAACGCCCCCGCCATCGCCCGAGAGGACGCCGGATACCTGAGCCCGCCGCGCGACTTCCTCACTACAGCGCCAGTACATGCACCGGTCAGGCAACCGATGACATGTGTTCAACTTGTCCGCCCACGCTCAGCATGCGGAGTCAGGGTTGCCATCGGCCCCTCGCTCCTGCAGCTTCCCCACCCGTACTGTGCTTACCCGATGCTGTGCCCCGAGGACCCTCATGTCGACAACCCTGCCCGCACTCGCCCGCGCGGGAAAGCTGGCTGATTCGGAATTGCCGCCCCCGCGGGACCTCACATCTCGGCCGTCGCGTTCGGACGGGGTCTTCCGGGTGGTTGCGGTCGGCGCCGGGGTGGTGACAGTCGGCATCATGCTCGCCGTCGGCGTGTTCCTTTCGCTCCGCGCCGTCGACGCGGTGCAGGTGGCGGGGCTGTCCTTCCTCTTCGAACAGGAATGGTCTCCCGAGACGCAGGTGTTCGGAATCGCTGCCGTTCTCTTCGGAACGGTGACCATCGCACTGATCGCGATGGTCGTCGCCGTGCCGTTGGCCCTCGGCACGGCACTGCTGATCTCCGAAGTCGCCCAGGGACGACTCAAGTCGACGCTGGTCACACTCGTCGACTTGATGGCAGCCGTGCCGAGTGTCGTCTTCGGCCTGTGGGGGGTCTTCTTCCTGCAGGCGAGCGTCATCCCGGTCGCAACATGGATCTCGACCTACTTCGGCTGGATTCCCTTCCTGAAGGTCGGTGACGAGTCGGGGCTGCCGCTCACGGACGCAAGCGCGTTCACGTCGTCGGCGTTCATCGCCGGAATCGTCGTGGGCCTGATGGTCGTGCCGACCCAGACCTCGGTGATGCGGGAGGCGTTCTCACAGACGCCGGCGGGTGAACGCGAGGCGGCATTTGCCCTCGGCTCTACACGGTGGGGAATGATCCGGTCGGTTGTGCTGCCGTTCGGTCGGGGTGGGATCATCGGTGGGATCATGCTCGGCCTCGGACGGGCACTCGGAGAGACGATCGCCGTCTACATGATCATCTCGCCGATCTTCTCCATCAATTGGCAGGTCTTGAAGACCGGGAGTAATTCGGTTTCTGCGCTGATTGCCCTGCGTTACGGCGAGGCCAGCGAGTTCGCCCTCTCAGCGCTCATGGCGGCCGGGCTGGTGCTCTTCCTGATCACGCTGGTGGTCAACTTCACCGCATCGTCCATTGTGGCAAGGTCGCGCTCCGGCGCGGAAAGCGAGGCATGATGTCGATCACGCTGGACCGGGAATCCCTGCACACGCAGGCACCATCGACCTCTATCCCCTCGACTGAGGGCATCGATGTCGGCCCCCGCCGTCGGCTGCGGTCAGTTCGGGTGGAAGACCGCTTCAACCTGATCGGTGCCGCGGCCAGCGGACTTGCCATGGCGGTCCTGCTGTTCGGCTGGATTGCCCCACTCAGTGGCGCCGTCGGCCTCGGCGTCGTCGCCTATCTCTCCTTTCTGGGCGTCTACGCCCTGCTGGTCAGCCTCACCGCCGATCGCCAGGAGGTCGCCGACCGGCTCATGACCGTGCTGCTGGCGAGCGCGGGCATCATGCTGTTCAGCTCGCTCACCTTCGTCGTCGCCTTCACGCTGATCCGCGGCAGGGAGGCCCTGCCGAACGTGAACTTTTTCGTTGAGAGCATGGAGCTCGCCGGCCCGCTTGATGACCTCGACACCGGTGGAATCGCGCACGCGATCATCGGAACCCTCATCCAGACGGGCATCGCCCTCGCCATCACGATCCCGCTCGGCGTGGTCACCGCACTGTTCCTCAACGAGATCGGTGGCCGCTTCGCGCGTTTCGTGCGCACGATTGCCGATGCCATGACGGCGCTGCCCTCCATCGTCGCCGGCCTGTTCGTCTACGCCGCGATCATCGTCCTGATCACCCAGCAGCGCTCGGGGTTCGCCGCTGCGATGGCGATCACGGTGATGATGCTTCCCATCGTTATCCGGGCGTCGGATGTGGTGCTGCGCCTCGTCGCAGGCAATCTCAGGGAGGCCTCGTATGCCCTGGGGGCGACGCGGTGGCGGACCGTGTGGCACGTGGTGCTCCCGACCGCGCGCTCGGGCCTGGTGACCGCCGTCATTCTTGGCACGGCTCGCGGGATCGGCGAGACCTCACCGGTGTTGCTCACCTCAGGGGTCACCTCCGTGGTCAACGTGAATCCGTTCGAGGGCCCGATGATCTCCCTCCCCCTCCAGGTGTTCGACTTCGTGCGCTCGCCAGAGCCGAACATGATCGCCCGCGGCTTCGGATCTGCGGCGGTGCTGCTGCTGCTCGTGCTCACCCTCTTCGTTCTCGCCAGGGTCATCGGCGGCCGGGGCGCCGGTGAACTGTCGCCACGGCAGCGCCGCGCGGCATCCGACGCCTCCCGTCGGGACGCGCTCCGCATCTCGAAGGCGGGCGGCACGCCTCCCGCCGACATCGCCACCAGCCCCAGCACGACCACCGCCCCATCCCTGACCGAGGAGGCCCCGTGACTTCGCGCACGCCCCAATCCCGCTTGGCTCGCGCCGTCACGATCATCGTCGTCGCTCTGCTCGGCCTCTCGATCGCGATTCCCGCGCACGCCGCGAGCTGGGACGTGATCACCGGCACCGGATCGACCTGGTCACAGAATGCACTGGACCAGTGGCGCAAGAACGTGGCATCCAACTACGGAATGACCGTCAACTACTCGGGGGTCGGCTCCTCGGCCGGCCGACGCGACTTCATCCAGGGCAGCGTCGACTATGCCGTGAGTGAGATCCCATTCCAGACCAGGCCAGAGGACGGGTCGGCGCCGGAAAAGCCACCGCGCGGTTATGCCTACATGCCGATCGTCGCGGGAGGCACCGCCTTTATGTACAACCTGAAGATCGGCGGCAAACGCGTCACGAACCTCAGGCTCAGCGGCGAGACGATCACGAAAATCTTCACCGGTGCCATCACCAAGTGGAACCACCCGCAGATCACGACGGACAACCCCGGACTCGCTATGCCGGACAAGAACATCGTTCCAGTGGTGCGATCCGACGGGTCCGGCTCGACCGCGCAATTCACGCTGTGGATGTCGAAGCAGCACCCGACGCTCTGGAACGCCTTTTGCTCCGCGGTCGGACGGGCGGCTCCGTGCGGGCTCACCTCGCAATACCCGCTCTTTGGCAGCACGAAGGGCCAGAGCGGCTCTTCCGGCGTTGCGGGCTACGTCAGCCAGGACTACGGCGAGGGCGCCATCACCTATGTCGAGTACTCCTACGCCCTGGAGTCGGGATTCCCCGTCGCCAAGGTGCTCAATGCGTCGGGGTACTTCGTCGAACCGACGGCGTCCTCGGTCGCCGTGGCTCTACTTACGGCCCAGATCAATACGACGACTGGTTCCGACGACTACCTCACGCAGATCCTGGATGGGGTCTACAACAGCAATGACGCGCGCACCTACCCGCTCTCCAGCTATTCCTACATGATCGTGCCCACCGAGGTCGGAGGCGTATTCACCGCCAAGAAGGGGACGACCCTGGGCGCATTCGCCAACTACATGCTGTGCGAGGGCCAGCAGCAGGCCGCCGCCCTCGGGTACTCTCCGTTGCCGATGAACCTCGTCCTCGCCGGATTCGAGCAAATCAAGCGGATCCCCGGGGCGGACATCTCCGGTGTGGACATCAACGCCTGCAATAACCCCACCTTCAAGAAGGGCGACTCCCCGGCGAACAACCAGCTCGCCCTCACCGCACCGCAACCCGCGGAGTGCGACAAGGCGGGAGCGAACCAGTGCACCACCGGCACGGCCGGTGCGCCGGCCGAGACGCCTGTGACCGGAACCGGCACGGGCGGCTCGGCTGCGGGCGGGGCGGCCGCGGGCGGTTCGACAGCTGGGGGCGCTCCGGATGGGACGGATGCCAGCCCCGCGGGCGCTGCGAGTGCCAGCTATGACGAGAACGGCGTGCTGATCTCGACGGTGGGCGGCGTGGCGGGTCAGGCGCTCTCCGCACCGTTCACGCTTCGCGAAGCAGACTGGGGCTGGCAGCAGTCGGTGATGGTCGCATCCGCGCTGCTCCTGATCGCCGCGGTGGTGCTGCCGCCAGTTCTCTGGCGACGGCTGCGGAACCCGACCACCGCATCGAGGGGGGCCTCGTCATGAAGAACGAGTCCGCAACCGCATCCCCCTCCCTGTGGCAGCGCGCCGGTGCAACAGGCGTGATCGTCGGCATCCTGGTGGGAAGCGCCGTCGGCATGGGGGCGACCGTGGCTCCGGCCGACGCCGCATCCGCCTCGACCTCGACCGCGGTCACGGTCGCAGCGGAGGACTATGACCTCGACTACGAGAACGCCCCCTTCCCCGCACTGAAGGTGACGGTCTCGCAGACGCAGAACCTCCTCTCGCAAGGCATCATCGTCAGCTGGACCGGCGGTACGCAATCCACCAAGCCCATCGGCGGCTCGATGGGCGGTGAAAATTTCTTGCAGATCGCCCAGTGCTCTGGGGAGGACCCGGAAAACCCCGGCCACCCCGACCGCACAACCTGCCAGTACGGGGCCTCGCTCTCCGAGGGCACGACGCGCAACAGCTCGGTGGAAGACGCCGACATTCACCCGCAGGACGCGAAATACACGGTGCCCCGCGCAGGTACGTTCACCCCCGCCTACACGTCTATCCCGTTCCGGGGGGTGGATGGCACGGTGATCACCGACGTGGAGCAGCGCTCGCCGCAGGCTAACCGCCGTATCGACGGGGTCAACGTCAACACGAACGAATTCTTCACCCAGCTCACGACCAACGAGGTGAGGTGGGCCGGATCAGGCCCGAACGGCTCGGGCTCAGTCCCGTTCGAGGTGCAGACCGCCATGCAGTCGCCCGGCCTCGGCTGCGGATCACCCCTCACGACGGGGACCGCCGTGACGGGCCAATCCTGCTGGCTCGTGATCATTCCACGCGGAACCGGCGACTCCGGATCATCGAGCATCACCAAGTCCGGTCTGCTCTGGGATGCCTGGCAACACCACCTCGCGGTGAAGCTCGACTTCACGCCGCTGGGTGTGCGGTGCGAGATCGGCGCTGCCGAGCGCCAGCTCGCGGGCAGTGAACTGGTCTCAGGGGCAATCTCGTCCTGGCAGCCGGCGCTCTGCCGCGGCGACACAGGTTCCGCGTTCGTGCTCAGCACCGGCAACGAAGCCGAGGCGCTCGAACTCGCGAGCGGCACGAAACCCAGCCCGCTCGCCTTCGCCTCGAGCCCACTTGAAACCGATCAGGCCGACCCGCTGCAGTACGCACCGGTGGCGCTGTCCGGGCTCGCCGTCTCCGTCGCGATCGACCGCACGGTCACGCCGCTGCCCGGAGTTCCGGAGGAATTCCGCGAAAAGGACACGCTTCCATTCGATTCCGTGAATCTCACCCCACGGATCCTCGCCAAGCTCCTGACCGGGTCGTACTTCGAGTCCTTGCCGCCCGCGGACCGCAGCCACATCGGCTTCATCGACTTCTCGACCCCTGGAGACAACTCCCGCACGATGGTGCAGGATCCGGACTTCCTCGACGTGAACGATCCCGAGTGGGGCTACCAGCTCATGGTCTCGACATCGTTGGGGGACGCCCTGCTCCCCTCCGGTCGGTCGGACCTCGCAGTACAGCTCTGGCGCTACGTTCTCGACGATGCGGATGCCCGTGCGTTTCTTGCCGGCGAGCCCGACCCCTGGGGCATGAAGGTCAACCCGTGGTACTCCACGAACCCCGAGGTGAACCCGACCGGAACCGGACTCGAGCTTCCCAGAGACAACTTCCCCAAGGCCGACCCGATCGAGAAAACCAACACGACCGTCAACGACCCGGTCAACGGCACCGGCGCAGTCAACCTCGTGACCTGGCGTCCCTACACCACCGACTTCGAGGCCGGCGCGTACTACACCCTGCGCGGGGACGGACTGCTGCTCGGTGCGTGGGACAAGTTCTCCGCCCCGCCGAAGTACACGAAGTCGGTGCGCGAGCTCATCGGCAGCCAGCGGGTCATGGCACTCACGACGGTGCCGGCAGCGGCCCGGTACCAGACCATCACGGCATCCCTGTTGAATCCAGCCGGCCAATTCGTCGCCCCGACCGAGACAAGCATGCTCGCGGCGGCGGCGGCGATGACCCCCTCGGCTACCCAGGGCAAGGTCTACGAGTACGACCCCGCCGGGGCCACAGCCAATGCCGCCGCCACCGCCTATCCGCTGACGATGCCCGTGTACGCGGCGCTGAACCCCGCTCAGACCGATGCTGCGCAACGTGCGGTCTACGCCAATCTCGTGCGCTACGCGGTGGGCGGCGGGCAAGTGCCCGGCACGGACGTCGGCCAGTTGCCGCCGGGATACGCGCCTCTGCCCCAGGGCTGGGTCGACCAGGCGCTGGCGGCGGCAACCGTCATCGAGCAGGGCATCATTCCGGCGGCCCAGCCAGTCGGAGGCTCGGCGCCCAGCCAGTCGGTCGTCGGCTCCATTCCCCGGGCAACCGGTTCCGCGCCCCAACCGGAGATCGCGGTGGCCGCCGATCCCACCGCCACTGGCAGTCCCGCCGGGTCGCTCGTCGGCGCGGCGACCCCCGCTGATCCGGAGGTCACAGTCGGGTCCGCGGCGGTACCGGCAGGACTCCTGTCGGGTCTCGCCGCCGCGGCGGCCGTTCCGATGATGACCCGGATCAGGAGACGACCCTGATGCCCCACAAGCTTGACGGTCCCTCGGCACGCAGTGCCGGGGGACCGCCAGGAAGACCGCTTGACAGAGCGCGTCTTGCTTTCACCCCACCCCTAATGAAGAGGAACAGAAGTGAATAAGAAGGTTATCGCGCTTTGCGCGACAGTCGGCGTTGCACTTTCGACTGTTGCGTTTGCCGCACCCGCATTGGCTGAACCGGTTTCGGGCAGCTACGTTGTCGTCGGTTCTGACACCCTGCAGGACGCCCTCAACGCTCTCGCCAATGGCTCGTCCATCTCGGGCTCAGCCGTTCGCTCCACCGCGGGCGGCAAGGCCATCGGTTCGTTCGACGCGACGGGCTCGGTAGGTATCCAGACCAAGACGAACGGTGTGCGCTTCGGCCGTCCGAACGGCTCGAGCGACGGCGTGAAGGCGCTCAGCCGCTCGGTCGACGGTGCCGCCTACACCTCCGGCACCGTGGGTGGCCCCGCCGCCGTCGTCATCACCGGGCAGGTTGACATCGCACGCAGTTCCTCGGGCCCCGGCTCGTCGGCCAATGCGGACGGTCCGCTGCTCTACGTGCCGTTTGGTCGCGACGCTCTCACCTACGCCCACACCGGCCCGGCTGCCTCGTTCGACACGCTCGATCTGGCTACACTCACCGGCATCTTCAACTGCTCGATCACCACCGTCGGCGGCGTCGCCGTGACCCCGGTGATCCCGCAGGCCGGTTCCGGTACCCGCACCGACTGGCTGTCGAAACTGAGCCTCACCTCGGCGTATTCGACAAGCAACCCCTCCTGTGTCGTCGTCGGCCAGGAGCACGACACGAAGAACCTCGCCGATGGGTCCGCCTTCCCTGCCAACGCCATCACGGCGATGTCGGCCGCGCAGTGGGTCGCCCAGAACACCGGAGCGGGCATCAACCGCATCGGCACCGTCAACCCGGTCAGGATCGGCTCGCCGGTCGCTGGTATTCCGGCCACAACGGGCACGGGAGTGTCGACCGTTCCGAACGCCACGTTCTACGCCAACAGCACGTGGGGTCGCGACACCTACGTGGTTGTCGAGTACGCCCGGGTTCAGGTCGGCAACGCCAAGTATGACTCGGCCCTCGACGGACTCATCGCCTCGAGTGCGGGTCAGAGCCTGACCAACGCCGGAACGTTCGCCTCGACCGCCGGTGCCACGAAGAAGAAGTTCGGCTTCCTCGCGCCCGGTAGCACCACTCCGATCCGCTCCGCCTTCAAGTAACTCAATTCAGGCAAGAACAGGACAACGAAAATGCGCATCACCAAGAAGACCACCATCATCAGTGCCGGGGCGCTCGCACTTGCCCTCGTCGCCGGCGCGGCGACGATCAGCGCCACCGCCGCCGTTCAGGGTAACGGATCCGACGGCCCGCTTTACGTGTACAACGGAAACGACGGGACGGCCCTTGATACCGCCGGTTACATGTACGGCTGGAACGATTCGATCGTTTCGAGCAGCGATGCGGTGAGCCCGGAGGTGGAGTTGGCGTGCCCCGCCGGGACCACGTCGGCCTACACATTCGTGACCGCCGTCGGGTCCGAACGCAGCGGAATCAACGGCTGGGGCGCGTACGCAGACAATAGCCTCACGCCAACCGGCGGCGTCAACCTCGCGAACATGTCGCCGATCCAGCAGATCAACGGCCAGCAGGCAACTTTGAAGGCGGCAGGCGGCACGTTGTCGCTGGGCGTCGCCTGCGGCACCAACAACGGCGTTACCATCGTTGCGTCTTACTACCGCACAATCAACGTCACCGCAGGGACGGGCTCCTACACGATCGAGCGCAACAGCGGGGGAACGGTGACGCCACCCCCCGCCGCTGGCACGACCGCCGAGATCGGCCTCGCTCCGACCACCATCGCCGCCCAGGAGGGGCTTCTCAGCCTCGTTGTTCCCGCCGGTACGGTCGCGACGTTCGGCACCCCGACCTTGGTCGGCAACCAGTCGACGGTCACGGGTGCGCTCGGTTCGGTCAAGGTGAGCGACGGGCGATTCAACTCGCTCGCCGGCTGGACACTTTCGGCGGATGTCGCCGAGTTCACGCGCCAGGGTGACGTCACAGACACCATCGCGCCGTCGCAGCTCGGTGTGACGCCGGCGATCGTGTCGGGAACGGCCGGTGCCGTTGCCGGTGCCGCTCAGACGGCAGGCAGCGCGACCTACGCGAGCACCTTCGCCGAGCTCCCCGCCGGCCTCGGCTGGGGTGACACGGTCATCGACGCCGACCTGTCCTTCGTTGCCCCGCAGGGCAAGGCGGCCGGCACCTACAACTCGGTGCTGACCCTCACGGTCGTATCGAAGTAGTTCGCACAGTGCAGTAACGGCGGTGGGGTGGCGCCAGCGATGGCGTCACCCTCCCGCCTCATCCCCACACCCCCTGAAGAAACGGAACAGCTCAGCGTGACCACGATTGCCTTGCCCCGCCTCGCCACCTTCGCGCTTGTTGCCACCCTGGCGGCAGGTCTCCTCGCCACCGCCGGCCCGAGCCGCGCGTGGGCGGAAGTCGACGTCGACGGCATCGCGGGCGCGCCGGCAACGGAGACCGGCCCGGACTCCTCCCGCTCGCGGCTGAGTTATCAGCTCGACCCCGGTCAGCAGGTGCAGGACCGCTACTACGTGCGCAACACGGGCACTACCGCCCAAAACGTCACGGTCTACGCCACGGATGCCTTCACGACCGGCGAGGGCGCGTACTCGCTACTCGCGACGACGGCGACGCCGACTGACGTCGGATCGTGGCTCAACTTCGACGGCGCCACGCAATTGAGCTTCGCGCTGGAGCCTGCCGAGACCCGCATCATCCCGTTCACCCTCACCGCGCCAGCGGATGCCCGCCCCGGCGACCATGCCGGCGGCATCATCGTGTCTGCGCTGTCGGCATCCAGCCAGGTGCAGCTCGAGCGCCGGGTCGGCACGCGGCTGTATGCGCGCGTCAAGGGCGACCTCCAGTCGGCACTGTCGATCAGCAGCATCTCCTCGTCGTACGCCGGCTCCCTCAACCCCTTCGCGGGCGAGACGACAATCGGCTACACCGTCACCAACTCCGGCAACGTATCTCTGGGCGCGGATGTCGTCGCGTCGGTCCGCGGTCTCTTCGGTATCCCGCTGTCGGGCGGGAACGCCTCCGCGGTACCCGAACTGTTACCGGGGGAGACTCGGACGATCACGGCTGTGGTGCCCGGTGTGGGTCAGTGGATCTTCCTGACTCCGACCATCGAGCTCGCCGCCACGGTGGACGAGGATGCTCTCAACGCCGGCCCGCTGCCGACGGCGAAACGCGACACCGTCCTAATGGTGATGCCGTGGGCGCTGCTCGCGGTGATCCTCCTCGCCGCGCTGGCCTCGGTCGCTATACGCCTCCGCCGCCGCAGCAATGACCGACTGGCAGCCGAGTGGATCAGGCACACCGAGGAAGAGGCCGTGCGCCGGGCGCAGGAGCACGCCATCCGCTAGCACCGTTCAGCACCTGTTCACGCGCCTGGCCTATCGCCGGCACCGCTCCGCAACCCGACCGGAACACACTAAACATGCTCACTTCCCGACCGCCACAGGAGCACCGAGTGAAACAGCCCCTGGAACCCACCCGGCGCATCGTCGTCGGCGCAACGCTGATGGCGCTGACATTCGGGTTTCTCCTCTGTGCCCCACCGGCCGCTGACGCCGCAGATGACCCCCGGGGCGTCGACATCACCGTCGACGTGGTCGAAACCACACCGACTTCGCCCCCCGTCGCCCCACCCAGGACGACAACGTCCCGAGGCGGATCGGTCGTCCAGGAGACGCTCACGGATCCGACCGACGCGGACGACGCGCTCGGCGAAGACCCGTTTAGCCTGGGCGGAGTGCTGTATCTCAGCGGGCTCACGTCGTCCGTCTCGCCCTCGTTCACTCCGGCCAACGGAACGGTCACGCTCATGCTGACCGTTCGGAATTCCTCCTCGACGACTTTCGACTCCAAGGCGCGGTTCTGGCTGGAGAATGCGGCGAACGTGCGGGTGAGCCAGGTCAACGGGGTGCGAATCGGCGACCTTGAACCCGAAGAAACACGCCGAATCTCGGTGACCCTGCGCGACCTCGGCCAGTGGACCCTGCTGCACGGCTACGTGACTCTCACCCCGCCGAAGGTGGTCGAGGGAACACCGCTGAAGCCCATCACGCGCGACACGATGGTGGCATTGCCGCCGCTCTTCGGGATCTCCGTCGGCGGCGGTGCCGCCGCGCTGGCCGGTGCCGCCTGGTGGCTTCCGCGACGCGTGAGGCTGACCGCATGACGCGCCTCGTTCTGGCGCGGGGGTTCCTGGTCAGGCCCGACCCCACGCCACGGCGTGTCACGAAAGAGCGACGGTCGCCCCGCCGGCCAACGAGGATGCCCATCGCGCCGCGGCCGCCGGTTGTGCTGACCACGCGAGCGAGCTTCGCCCGTAGCTCGCTCCTCGTCATCGCCGTGCTGGCATTGTCTTTCGTGCTCAACGTCACTGTTGTCGGGCACGTGCAGCACTTGGTGGCCCAGCAGAATCTGGCAAACGAGTTCCGCGCACAGCTCGAGGACGGCACGGCGCCTGTCGGCGAGGGAGACGTCGATGCCGTCCTGCTGGCCGATGGTGCGCCGGTAGCCGAGCTGACCATTCCGTCGATCGGGGTCAAGGAGGTCATTGTGGAGGGCACCGACTCGGGAACCCTCCGTGCGGGTCCAGGGCACCGGCGCGACACTGTCCTCCCCGGGCAGGCCGGGGTGAGTGTGATCATGGGCCGCGCCGCAGCCTACGGCGGCCCGTTCGCCCGACTCCAGGAGCTTTCGCCCGGCGACAGGTTCGGTATCGTCACCGGGCAGGGCCAGCAGTACTTCGAAGTCATCGGCCTGCGCTACGCGGGCGACCCTGCACCGCCCGCGCTGGCCGCAGGGGAGAGCCGCCTGATCCTCACCACAGCCAGGGGGCTGCCCTATTCGCCAACCGGTGTTGCGCGGGTGGACGCGAGGCCGCTCGGTGAGGCGAAGCCGAGCGGAGCGAGGCTCACCAACTTTGTCACCCTCCCGAATGCGGATCGCGAACTCATGGGAGACACGGGGACCGCGTGGGCGCTCGTCTTCGCCCTCCAATTCCTTGTGCTGGTGGAGGTCGCGGCCGTCTGGTGCTACCAACGGATCGGGCCACGGCAGACGTGGATCGTGTGTGCCCCCGTCGCGTTCCTCGCCGGTCTGATCACCTCGGATCAGGTCATCCGACTTCTCCCCAACCTCCTCTGAAAGGCACTCCGTGGAATCAATCGACAATCCCCGACCGTCGCAGGCGAGCGACGTCACGCAGGTGCTGCCGCTGCCAGGACGGCGGCGTCCCGCGACACGGCAGTGGTTCTCAGGGGCGCGCATCAGACAACGCAACGACGCGCTGGAAATCGAGGAACTCGCCCTTCGCGCGCCGGCTCCGCTGGCGACTCTCGAGGGCCGCAACATCACCGCCTGGTTCGGCGACCATCAAGTGCTCGACAGGGTGTCGCTGACGATGGAGGCCGGCTTGATCACGTCACTGATCGGACCATCCGGATGCGGCAAGTCGACGTTCCTGCGCATCCTCAACCGCATGCACGAACTGGTGCCATCCGCGAGCCTGGCCGGTGAGGTGCTGCTCGACGGGGAGGACATCTACAACCCGACCCGCAAGCTCGTCGACGCGAGGAAGAGCATCGGCATGGTCTTCCAGAAGCCGAACCCATTCCCGGCCATGTCAATCTACGACAACGTCGTTGCCGGTCTCAAGCTCACTGGAGCCGCCGCCTCGAGGGACGAGAAGGACTTCCTCGTGGAGAGCTGCCTGATCAAGGCTGGCCTCTGGACGGAGGTCAAGGATCGGCTGCGAGCGCCGGGCGCCGGGCTGTCCGGTGGCCAGCAGCAGCGGCTCTGCATCGCGCGGTCGCTCGCAGTGAGACCGCGCGTGCTCCTCATGGATGAGCCGTGCTCGGCTCTGGACCCGACGTCCACTCGCGTGATCGAGGAGACCATGCTCGAGCTGGCCAAGGAGGTGACCATCGTAATCGTTACCCACAACATGCAACAGGCGCAGCGGGTCTCACAGAACTGCGCGTTCTTCCTCGCCGCCCAGGGCACCCCGGGGGCGATCGTCGAACACGGTCCGACCGAGGCGATGTTCAGCGAGCCTCTCGATCCACGAACCGCCGACTACGTGAATGGGCGGTTCGGGTAGCGTTACCGCCTCAGTCGAAGTCGAGGCTGAGCTTGCGCAGCAGGCCGGCGAGGCGCTCCTGCTCGGTCGGCGACAGGTTGTCGAGCACCTCGGCCTCTGACGTCAGCAGTGTGCTGATCGCGGCATCCACCCGGGCCAGGCCTTCGATGGTCAGGACCACGAGGATCCCGCGGCCATCGTGCGGGTCGGTGCGGCGCTCGACGAGCTCGCGCTCGACAAGCCGGTCGATGCGATTGGTCATCGTGCCGCTCGACACGAGGGTCTGCAGCAGAAGCGCCTTCGGGCTCAGCTGGTACGGCTGGCCCGCCCGGCGCAGCGCCGACAGCACGTCGAACTCCCAGGAGTCGAGTCCGGATGCCTCGAAGGCCGTGCGACGGGCCCGGTCGAGGTGCTTGGCGAGCCGGCCGACCCGGCTGAGCACCTGCATCGGAGCGAAGTCGAGGTCGGGACGCTCCCGCGACCACGCGCCGACGATACGGTCGACTTCATCGCTTCCGGGCATCCGACCATTATGCGTCCCACCGGGGGCGGCCCGCGCCGATCCCGGCAGTGAACCCGGACTGGGGCGCCGACGGTCAATCGATCTGGCAGACTTGACGCGCGCCCCGGTGGCGCGATCCGCCTTAGTGTAACGGCAGCACGACAGCCTTTGGAGCTGTTCGGTCCAGGTTCGAATCCTGGAGGCGGAGCCCCTGACGTTCGTACGAATCCCTCCGGAAAGAGCCCTAGCCATGACCTCAGAGAACCTCGCCGTCGTCATCCTCGCTGCAGGCCAGGGAACGCGGATGAAGTCGACCACGCCGAAGGTCCTGCACGACCTCGCCGGGATTCCGCTCGTCGGCCACGTTCTCGCGACGGCCGACCGTCTCGGCGCCGCCCACGTCGTCGCCGTCGTGCGCCACGAGCGCGACACGGTCGCCGCGGCGATCACCGCGCGGTCGCCCCACGTGATCATCGCCGACCAGGACGATCTGCCCGGGACCGGCCGCGCCGTCGAGGTCGCGCTCGGCCACCTCCCGGAAGACTTCACGGGCCAAGTCGTGGTGCTGAGCGCTGACGTTCCGCTGCTCGACTCTGAGACCCTGCACTCGCTCGTCGCCGCGCACCGGGAGGCGGGAAACAGTCTCACCCTGCTCAGTGCGATCCTCGACGACCCGACCGGCAACGGGCGGATCCTCCGCGACGCCAGCGGCGCCTTCACCGCGATTGTTGAGCAGAAGGATGGCTCACTGGCCGAGCTCGAGGTGCGCGAGGTCAACGCCGGCGTGTACGTCTTCGACGTGCCGGCACTGCGGAAGGTGCTCGCGAGCATCGGCACCGACAACGCGCAGCACGAGAAGTACCTCACGGATGCCGCATCCGGAATCCAGCGCGCCGGCGGAACGATCGCCGCGGTTCCCGCGACCGACCACTGGCTCGTCGCCGGGATCAACGACCGGGTGCAGCTGGGCAACGCCGCCCGTGAGCTCAACGCCCGCATCGTGCGTGGCTGGCAGCTCGCCGGGGTGACCGTCGTCGACCCCTCCTCGACCTGGATCGACGTCACAGCCACGCTCGCGGAGGATGTGGAGCTGCTGCCGGGCACCCAGATCAAGGGCGCGACCCAGATCGATCGCGGTGCGAAAATCGGGCCCGACACCACCCTTCTCGATTGCGAGGTGGGGCAGGGGGCCACAGTGAAGCGCACCGACGCGACGCTCTCGGTGATCGGCGCCGGCGCATCCGTCGGTCCGTTCGCGTACCTCCGCCCCGGCACGATCCTGGGCACCGACGGCAAGATCGGCACCTTCGTCGAGACGAAGAACTCGACCATCGGCGCCTCGAGCAAGGTGCCGCACCTGAGCTA
>Ga0335397_10004056_pt1 | contig 19438 bp, 21 predicted proteins | sample MAT04_FD_205740 | JGI IMG/M metagenome (GOLD analysis project Ga0335397, IMG submission 205740) | Freshwater microbial communities from Lake Fryxell liftoff mats and glacier meltwater in Antarctica - MAT-04 (spades assembly) (version 2) ... | reverse complement strand
TCGGGCTGAGCAGCCCGAACAGCGCGCTCGCCACGCGCAGCGAGCCGTTTGCCCGTCGGCGCGCGGCCGGCGACAGCGTCGCGTACGACAGGGCCTCGTAGACGACGCCGGTGTAGCGGCGCAGCGCTGGCAGGGTCCCGGACGTCGTCAGGACCGCGTCCTTGTCGACCTCGCCCGCCGGGCAGCCGAGGGCGGTCTGCAGCGCGGTGGGGTCGGCGGTCGCGGCGGCCTGGAGGACGTCGATCAGGCGCGCCCGGACCTCGGTCAACGCCGGGTGGGACAGGTCGGACAGGTCGAGGGGGGAGCCCCTGCCGCCGGGGGCCTTGCCCTCCGACGGGGGCAGCAGGACGAGCACCGGCGAAGGCTAGCGGGCTTAGGCTGACCCCCTCTCCGACGAAGGGCCCCTCCTGTGCTGCGCATGTCCACCCTGTTCCTCCGCACCCTGCGCGAGGACCCGGCGGACGCGGAGGTCCCGAGCCACAAGCTGCTGGTCCGCGCCGGCTACGTCCGCCGGGTCGCTCCTGGCATCTACTCCTGGCTGCCGCTGGGACTGAAGGTGCTGAACAACGTGGCGACCGTCGTGCGCGAGGAGATGGACGACATGGGCGCGCAGGAGGTGCAGTTCCCCGCGCTGCTGCCCCGCGAGCCGTACGAGACGACCGGCCGCTGGACCGAGTACGGCGACGGGCTGTTCCGGCTCAAGGACCGCAAGGGCAACGACTACCTGCTCGGCCCGACCCACGAGGAGCTGTTCACGCTGCTGGTCAAGAGCGAGTACTCCTCCTACAAGGACCTCCCGGTCAGCCTCTACCAGGTGCAGACCAAGTACCGGGACGAGGCGCGGCCGCGGGCCGGGATCCTGCGCGGCCGCGAGTTCCTCATGAAGGACAGCTACTCCTTCGACCTGACCGACGAGGGCCTCGAGGCGAGCTACCAGGCCCACCGCGACGCGTACGTCAAGATCTTCCAGCGACTCGGCCTGGACTACCGCATCGTCAGCGCGGTCAGCGGCGCGATGGGCGGGAGCGCGAGCGAGGAGTTCCTCGCGGTCGCCCCGACGGGGGAGGACACCTACGTCTCCTGCCCGACCTGCGACTACGCCGCCAACGTCGAGGCGGCGACCGTGCGGGTGCCGGAGGCCACCGACCCTGCGTCCGCCCCGGCGCTTGAGGTGCTCGACACCCCGGACACGCCCACCATCGAGACCCTGGTCGACCTGCTGGTCAGCAAGGGCTACGACGTCACGGCGGCCCAGACGCTCAAGAACGTCGTGCTGCAGCTCAAGGAGCCCACCGGCGAGCGCTCCGTCCTCGTGGTCGGCGTGCCCGGCGACCGGGAGGTCGACCTCAAGGCCGTCGAGGCCAACGTGTTCCCGGCCGAGGTCGAGCCGTTCGAGGACTTCGCCAGGCACCCTGGGCTGGTCAAGGGCTACATCGGGCCGCAGGTCCTGAACGAGCTCAAGATCCGCTACCTGGTCGACCCGCGGATCACCGTCGGCTCGGCCTGGGTGACCGGCGCCAACGAGCCCGGCAAGCACGCCGTCAACGTCGTCATGGGTCGCGACTTCGAGCCCGACGGCGTCGTGCCGGCCGCCGAGGTCCGCGAGGGAGAAGGCTGCCCGCTGTGCGGCGCGCCGCTGTCCATCGACCGCGGCATCGAGATCGGGCACGTCTTCCAGCTCGGCCGCAAGTTCGCCGACGCCTTCGGCCTCGACGTCCTCGGCCCCGAGGGCAAGCCGGTCCGTGTGACGATGGGGTCGTACGGCATCGGGGTCTCGCGGGCCGTCGCCGCGATCGCCGAGCAGTCGCACGACGAGAAGGGCCTGGTCTGGCCCCGCGCGATCTCGCCGGCCGACGTGCACGTCGTCGGCGTCGGCAAGGGCGACCACAAGCCCGTCGCCGAGCGCCTGGCGGCCGAGCTCGAGGCGCAGGGGCTCAAGGTGCTGCTCGACGACCGCAAGGCCTCGCCGGGGGTGGCGTTCAAGGACGCCGAGCTGCTGGGCATCCCGACCACGCTGGTGATCGGCAAGAGCCTGGAGGACGGTGAGGTCGAGCTGCGCGACCGCCGCTCCGGCGCGTCCCGCAAGATCGCGCTGGACGACGCGGTCGCCGCCGTCGTCGCCGAGGTGCGCGGCCCGGGAGCGACGGGCTAGGCATGGCCGGCAAGGGCACGCCCGCGACGCTGCTGCTCGAGCGCGAGGGCGTGGCCCACGTCGTGCACGCCTACACGGTCAGCAGTACGGGGGACTACGGCTCCGCCGCCGCAGCGGCCCTCGGCGTCGAGCCCGACCGGATGCTCAAGACGCTGCTCGCCGACCTCGACGGCCGGCTGGCGTGCGCCGTGGTGCCGGTCTCGGGCTCGCTCGACCTCAAGGCGCTGGCCGCCGCGCTCGGCGGCAAGCGCGCGGTGATGGCCCAGCCGGCCGCGGCCGAGCGCTCCAGCGGCTACGTCGTCGGCGGCATCAGCCCGCTCGGTCAGCGCACCGCCCTGCCCACCGCGGTCGACGAGACGGCCGAGCTGTTCGCCACGGTCTACGTCAGCGCCGGCCGCCGTGGCCTGTCGGTCGAGCTGGTCCCGGGTGAGCTGGTGCGCCTCACTGCCGCGGTGCTGGCGGACCTGGCGCGCTGAGCCCCGCGCGCTCACCGGTGCCTCGTGCCCCGTGCCGCTCACCCCGTGCCGGGGAAGGCGACGGTTGCGGGCCGGACGCCCGCCAGCAGCCGCCAGCGGGTCGCGCGCAGGGCCGACTCCTGGAGCCCGGAGACTCCCAGCCGGCGCAGCGCGACGTCGTCCGTGCCGCCGACGAGATCGCGCCACCGCAGGGCCATGCCCTGCTCGAGCACGACGGCGAGCCCCAGCGCGGCTGCCTCGTCGGCCGCGGCCACGTCGTAGGCCGGCTCCGGCGCGGCGGGCTCGGCGCCGAGGGCCACGAGCAGCGCGGTGAGCTGGTCGCGGCGGACCCGGTGGGAGTCCTGGGCCAGCGCCGCCTCGGCCCGGGTCGCGTCGTCGAGGCGCGCGCCCAGCACGGCGTAGCCGTAGACCGCGGCGTGCGCCGCCCCGAGCAGCGCCCCGAGCAGCACCGCGTCGTCGGTCGTCGCAGAGATGGTCACGTCCGCACCGGTCACGTCAGCACCGCCGGGTGGCTGTGCTCGCTGGCGGCGAGGGCGGCCAGCAGCGAGGCCAGCGTGCGAGATGCCTCGACGCAGGCGGCGGCATGGGCCCCAGCCGCGGTCCGCTCGGCGTCGGCCAGCCACGCCAGCGCCAGCGCGGCGGTGGCCAGCGGGGGCACCGCGGACACCATGGGCGGGGGGGAGGTGGAGGGCGACGCTGACGGGGGCGTCGAGGCAGGCGGCCCGGTCAGCGCGAGCAGGTGCTCGGCGTGCTGGGTGCGCACCGGCAGCAGCCGCTCAGTCAGCTCCGGGAAGGTCGTCAGCGTCGTGTCGTACGCCGAGAGCAGCGACTGCTCCCGCACGACCGCCCGCTCGCGGAGCGCGTCGTCGGGGTCGACGACCGCAGCGGGAGGCGGGGCAGCGTCGGTGCAGCCGGCGGCCAGGAGCAGCGCGCCGGCGCCGAGCACCTGGCGCCGGGTCGGTCTCATCACGCCCATCCGACCACAGCGGTCGGCGGGGGATGACCGGGGCTGCGGCTAGGCTCGCAGGTCGCCGCCTCCCCGCGTGGAGCGGTGCCGTCACCCACAACAGCAGAGAGGCAGGGCCCCCACGTGACCGCCTCAGCCGCCCGCCTGGCCGAGCTCGTGACCCCTGCGGTCACCGACGCCGGCTACGACCTCGAGGACCTGACCGTGACCGCCGCGGGCAAGCGCAGCGTCGTGCGCGTGCTCGTCGACAAGGACGGCGGGGTGACGCTCGACGACCTGGCCGACGTCAGCCGCACCCTCGGTGCGGCGCTCGACGAGGCTGACGAGGCCGAGCCCGACCTGCTCGGCGACTCCTACGTCCTCGAGGTGTCCTCGCCCGGCGTCGACCGGCCGCTGACCGAGCCCCGCCACTGGCGCCGCAGCACCAGTCGGCTCGTCGTCGCCACCGCGACCGACGGCAGCACCGTCACCGGCCGCGTCGTGTCGGCCGGCGACACCGCCGTCGTGCTGGACGTCGACGGCAGCGAGCAGGTCCTGCCGTACACCGGTCTTGCGCGCGGCGCCGTGCAGGTGGAGTTCTCCCGCAAGGGCACCGGACCGGCAGCCGACGAGGCCGACGACGAGGGCGGGGAGGACGTCGCGTGAAGATCGACATGAGCATCCTGCGGGGGCTCGAGCGGGAGAAGGAGATCCCGTTCGACCAGGTCGTCGGCGCCATCGAGACGGCCCTGCTCACCGCCTACCGCCACACCGAGGGCGCGCAGCCGCATGCCCGCGTCGAGCTGGACCGGTCCTCGGGCGAGGTGGCCGTGCTGGCCCAGGAGACCGGTCCGGACGGCGCTGTCCTGCGGGAGTACGACGACACGCCCGAGGACTTCGGTCGGATCGCGGCCGGCACCGCCAAGCAGGTCATCCTCCAGCGCCTGCGCGAGGCCGAGAGCGCCCTGTCCTACGGGGAGTACGCCGGGCGTGAGGGCGACGTCGTCTCCGGCATCGTGCAGCAGGCCCCGCAGCGCCCGGGCGCACCGGTCAACCGCAACGTCATGGTCCTGCTGGGCCAGGGCGAGGGGGCGCTGGAGGCGGTGCTTCCGCCTACCGAGCAGGTGCCCGGTGAGGTCTACACCCACGGCAGTCGGCTCAAGTGCCGCGTCATCTCGGTGGGGCGCGGCCAGCGCGGTGCCACCGTCACCGTGTCGCGCACCCACCCGGACCTGGTCCGCGGGCTGTTCGCGCTCGAGGTGCCGGAGATCGCCGACGGCTCGGTGGAGATCGCCGCGCTCGCCCGCGAGGCCGGCCACCGCACCAAGATCGCCGTACGGTCGGCCGTCAGCGGGCTGAACGCCAAGGGCGCCTGCATCGGCCCCGTCGGCTCGCGCGTGCGCGCCGTCACGACCGAGCTGCACGGCGAGAAGATCGACATCGTCGACTGGTCGCAGGACCCCGCCCGCTTCGTCGCGAGCGCCCTGTCGCCTTCCCGCGTCAGCTCGGTCACGGTCGTCGACCTGGCCCAGCGGTCCGCCCGGGTCGTCGTCCCGGACTACCAGCTCTCGCTCGCGATCGGCAAGGAGGGGCAGAACGCCCGCCTTGCCGCGCGTCTGACAGGCTGGCGGATCGACATCCACAGCGACGCCGAGACGACCGAGGTCGACGATCGCCGCACGTGATCGCCGAGTGACTGCCAGGTGAGCGCCCGTCGTCGGCCCCCGGCACGGGAGCCAGGCGCGCTAGACTCGCAGGCGGTCCGTCTCCCGGGCCCGGAGCGCACCTGTGTGGGCTGTCGGGTCAAGGGGGCCAAGACTGCCCTGCTGCGCATCGTCGCAGTCGAAGGTCACCTGACCGTCGACCGCACGGGACGACTGCCGGGACGCGGTGCGAACCTCCACCCCGACCCGCGGTGCGTCGACCTGGCCGACAAGCGCCGCGCGTTCCCCCGGGCCCTGCGCCTGGCCGGACCGCTCGACGTCACATCGGTCCGGGAGCACGTCGCAGGGCTCACGGCACCAGCTGCACCACCCGTCCATCCGCCCGACGAGAGCAGGTCGACCGCCCCATGAGCGATCTCCGCTAGATGAGCACTCGATGAGCCAGCACCGATGAGCAGTTCCATGAAGTAACCACCAGGCCAGGGAACGACCCGGGCCTGACAACTCCGAGAAGGAGAACAGTGCCCGGTAAGGCCCGCGTCCACGAGCTCGCGAGAGAGCTCGGCCTGGAGAGCAAGAACGTCCTGACCTGGTTGAAGGAGAACGGCGAGTTCGTCAAGTCCGCCTCCTCGACCGTCGAAGCCCCCGTCGCCCGCAAGCTGCGCGAGGCCTTCCCCGGTGCGCCGGCCGCCCCCGTGGCCCCCGCCGCGAAGGCCCCCGCCCCGGCTGCGCCGCGACCGGCGGCCCCCACCCCCGGCGCTCCCGTGCCGGCCGCTCCGGCTCCTGCCGCCGCGGTCCCCGCACCGGCAGCTCCCGCGCCTGCCTCACCGGCCGGCCTGCCGTCGCGTCCGGGGGCCCCTGTGCCCGGCCCGGCCCGCCAGGCTGAGCCGGCGGCGCCGGCCGCCGCCGCGCCCGCCGCTCCGGCTGCCCCGCCGGTGCCCGGCCCCGGCAAGCCGGCCCGCCCGGCCACCCCGGGCCCGCGCCCGGGTAACAACCCCTTCAGCACGCCGGCTGACGGCACGCCGAGCATGCCCCCGCGGCCGCCGGCGGCCCGTCCGTCGGCGCCGACGCCCGGGATGCCGCCTCGGCCGACTCCCGGTGCGATGCCCTCGCGACCGGGCAGCGGCCCGACGCCAGGCATGCCGCCACGTCCCGCTGCGCCCCGTCCGGGTGCGGGCGGCGCAGGCGCTGCGGGCGGTCCCCGTCCCGGTCCCGGCATGTTCCCGCCCCGTCCGGCGGCGTCCGGCCCCGGTGCGGGCGGTCCCCGTCCCGGTCCTGGCATGTTCCCGCCCCGTGCCCCCGGCGCGCGTCCCGGCATGCCCGGGGCGCGGCCGGCCGGTGCCGGCGGCGGTGGCGGTGGCGGTCGTCCCGGTGGCGCTCCTGGTGGTGGCGGCGGCTTCGCCGGTCGTCCCGGCGGTGGCGGTTTCGGCGGCCGCCCCGGTGGCCCGCGCGGTGGTGCCGGTCGCGGCAGCGCGACCCCCGGTGCGTTCGGCCGCAGCAGCGGTCGTCCCGTCCGCGGCAAGAAGAGCAAGAAGCAGAGGCGTCAGGAGTTCGACAACCTCGCGGCGCCGACGATGGGCGGTGGCATCGCTCGCGGCAACGGCGAGAAGGTCCGCCTGACCCGCGGCGCGTCCCTCGCGGACTTCGCCGACAAGATCAACGCCAACCCGGGCTCGCTGGTCCAGGTCGCGTTCACCGAGCTCGGCGAGATGGTGACGGCCACCCAGTCGTGCACCGACGAGACGCTGCTGCTGCTGGCCACGCACCTCGGCTACGACGTCTCGATCGTCAGCCCCGAGGAGGAGGACGCCGAGCTGCTCGACCGCTTCGACCTCACCTTCGGCGGCGACTACGACGAGGAGGCCGACCTGGTCTCCCGGCCGCCGGTCGTCACGATCATGGGTCACGTCGACCACGGCAAGACCCTGCTCCTCGACGCCATCCGCAAGACCGACGTCGTCAAGGGCGAGGCCGGCGGGATCACGCAGCACATCGGCGCCTACCAGGTGCACCACCCCGTCGAGGGCGGCGTGCGCGAGCTGACCTTCATCGACACCCCGGGCCACGAGGCGTTCACCGCCATGCGCGCCCGCGGTGCCAAGGTCACCGACATCGCCGTGCTCGTCGTGGCGGCCGATGACGGCGTCAAGCCGCAGACCATCGAGGCGCTCAACCACGCCCAGGCGGCCGACGTCCCGATCGTGGTGGCCGTCAACAAGGTCGACAAGCCGGGCGCCGACCCGTCCAAGGTCCGCGGTCAGCTGACCGAGTACGGCCTGGTCGCCGAGGAGTACGGCGGCACGACGATGTTCGTGGACGTCTCCGCCAAGGCCGGCACCGGCCTCGAGGAGCTCCTCGACGCGATCCTGCTGACGACCGACGCCGCTCTGGAGCTGCTCGAGGACGCCAGCGTCAACGCGCAGGGCGTGGCGATCGAAGCGCGCCTGGACAAGGGCCGCGGCGCCGTCGCGACCGTCCTGGTCCAGCGCGGGACGCTGCGGGTCGGCGACTCGATCGTTGCCGGCGACGCCTTCGGCCGCGTCCGCGCCATGCTCAACGAGCGCGGCGAGAACGTCTCCGAGGCGAGCCCGGGCCAGCCGGTCCAGGTCCTGGGCTTCACCAGCGTCCCCGGCGCCGGCGACAACTTCCTGGTCGTCAACGAGGACCGCGTCGCCCGCCAGATCGCCGAGCAGCGGGCCGCCCGCGAGCGCAACGCCATGCTGGCCCAGAGCCGTGGGCGTCCGACGCTCGAGTCGCTGTTCGACCGCCTGAAGGAGGGGGAGAACACCCAGCTCAACCTCATCCTCAAGGGCGACGTGTCCGGCTCGGTCGAGGCCGTCGAGGACGCGCTGCTCAAGATCGAAGTCGATCCCGAGGTGTCGCTGCGGATCATCCACCGCGGCGTCGGTGCGATCACCGAGAACGACGTCACACTGGCGTCGGCCTCCGACGCGGTCATCCTCGGCTTCAACGTCCGAGCCGAGGGCAACGCCCGCGACCTGGCCGACCGCGAGCACGTGGACGTCCGCTACTACTCGGTCATCTACGCCGCGATCGAGGACGTCGAGGCCGCCCTCAAGGGCATGCTCAAGCCGGAGTACGAGGAGATCCAGCTCGGCTCGGCGGAGGTCCGCGAGGTCTTCCGCGTACCGAAGATCGGCAACATCGCCGGCTCGATCGTCCGCAGCGGCCTGATCCGACGCAACACCAAGGCCCGGCTGCTGCGCGACAGCGTGGTCATCAAGGACGACCTCACGGTCGAGTCGCTGCGTCGCTTCAAGGACGACGCGACCGAGGTCCGCGAGGGCTACGAGTGCGGTATCGGTCTCGGCAAGTTCAACGACATCAAGAACGGTGACGTCGTCGAGACATGGGAGATGCGGGAGATCCCTCGCACGTAGTGCTCCCCACCGCCTTCGGGCGGTGGTGAGCGGTCGGACCTGGGGCTCGTGCCTCGCCCCCTTACGGTCCTTCCCCGCTCACCACCGCCCTTCGGCTCCCTCCCGACTCCGTCCGTATCCCGCTAGGAGCCTGAAACCCCATGTGGACAGGGACGCTCGCTCTTGAGCTGCTGCTCGGGGACGTGCACTCGCTGAAGGAGAAGCGGTCGGTCGTACGGCCGGTGGTGGCGGCTCTGCGGAAGCTGGACGTGTCGGTGGCCGAGGCCGGACACCTGGACCTGCACCGTCGGGCGCTGGTGGGGGTGGCGGTCGTCGCCGCCGATGCCCACCACTGCCGTGAGGTGCTGGCCTCGTGCGAGCGGCTGGTCGCCGATCGTCCGGAGGTCGAGGTCCTCTCGGCCCACCACAGGTTGCTCAAGGAAGGGGACGACTGACATGGTCGACGTCGCGCGGGCGCGCAAGCTCGCCGTACGGATCCGCGAGGTCGTGTCGATGACGCTGGAGCTGCAGGTCAAGGACCCCCGGCTCGGCATGGTCACGATCACCGACGCCAAGCTCACCCCCGACCTTCGGGAGGCCACCCTCTACTACACGGTGTACGGCGGCGACGAGGAGCGCAAGAGCAGCGCCGCGGCGCTGGAGTCGGCCAAGGGCGTGCTGCGCAAGACCGTCGGGCAGCAGACCGGCGTGCGCTACACCCCGTCGCTGACCTTCATCGCCGACATCATCCCGGAGACCGCCGGCAAGATCGAGGAGCTGCTCGAGCAGGCCCGCCTCGAGGACGCCCGCGTCCAGTCGATCGCGCAGCAGGCGCGTCCTGCCGGGGATGCGGACCCCTACCGCGTGCCGCGCGTGCTCGAGGACGGCGAGGCGGACGTGGAGGTGGACGCCGGCTCGGGCGTCGTGCAGATCGAGGGCGACGGCACCCGGGCATGACGGCGTGACCCGTCCGGGGGAGGCCCTCTGGCAGCAGGTCGTCGACCTGCTGACCGGCGCCGAGAGCGTGGCCCTGGCCTGCCACGTCGCCCCCGACGGGGACGCGCTCGGCGCGATGCTGGCCCTGGGGGTCGCGCTGCGCGACCGCGGCACGCGGGTGGTCGCGTCGTGGGGCGGCGAGCCCTTCGAGGTGCCGGCGGCCTACAGCTTCCTGCCGGCGCTGGAGCTGCTCACCCCGCCCTCGCAGTTCCCCGCGGCCCCGACCGTCCTGGTCACCCTCGACACCGCCAGCCCCGACCGGCTCGGCAAGCTCGCCGACCGGCTGGGCACCGCCGGGTGCACCGTCGTCGTGGACCACCACGCCCGCGGCACCCCGTACGGCGACCTCCGGCTCATCGACGACCGGGCGGCGGCCACGGTGGTGCTGGTCGCCGAGCTGCTCGACCGGCTCGAGGTGTCACTGACGCGCGAGATGGCGACGCCGCTCTACACCGGGCTGGTCACCGACACCGGCTCGTTCAAGTACGCCGCGACGACACCCTCGGTGCACGCGCTGGCCGGCCGCCTGCTCGCGACCGGGATCCGCCACGACCTGATCAGCCGCGCCATCTACGACACCGCGCCGTTCGGGTACGTGCAGCTGCTCGGGCGGGCCTGCTCCCGGGCCCGGCTCGAACCCGAGGCGGTCGGCGGTCTCGGCCTGGTGTGGACCGTCGTGGAGTCGAAGGACCTGGAGGGCACCGGGCTCGGTCTCGCCGACATCGAGGGCGTCATCGACGTGCTGCGCGTGGCCCGGGAGGCCGAGGTCGCGCTGGTGCTCAAGGCCGACCCGCTCGAGGGCGGCTGGAAGGTCTCGACCCGCTCCAAGGGGTCGGTCGACGTCGGGGCGGTGTGCGCCCAGCTGGGGGGCGGCGGTCACCGCTACGCCGCCGGCTTCACCTCGGCAGAGCCCGCTGAGCAGGTCGTCGGCCGGGTCCGCGCCGCGCTGGCGGTCCTGTCGCCCTTCGGCTCGTGACCGCGCCCGACGGGCTGCTGGTCGTCGACAAGCCCTCCGGCTGGACCTCCCACGACGTCGTGGGCCGCACCCGGAGGCTGGCCGGCACCCGCAAGGTCGGCCACGCCGGCACCCTGGACCCGATGGCGACCGGCGTCCTGGTGCTCGGCGTCGGCCGGGCCACCCGGCTGCTGGGCCACCTGGCGCTGACGGACAAGACCTACGAGGCGACCGTCCGGCTCGGCGCGACGACCCTCACCGACGACGCCGAGGGGGAGGTCATCGAGACCCGCGACGCCTCCGCGGTCACCGACGAGGCGATCGCTGCAGCGGTGGCCGCCCTCACCGGCGCCCTCGAGCAGGTCCCGTCGTCGGTGTCGGCCGTGAAGGTCGACGGCAAGCGGTCCTACGCCCGCGTCCGTGCGGGGGAGACCGTCGAGCTCAAGCCCCGCTCGGTCACCGTCTCCCGCTTCGAGGTGCTGGTCCGTCGAGGGGACGACCTCGATGTCTCGGTGGCGTGCACCTCGGGCACGTACGTCCGGGCCCTCGCCCGCGACCTCGGCGCCGCCCTCGGCGTCGGCGGCCACCTCACGGCGCTGCGCCGCAGCCGCGTCGGTCCGTTCGACCTGGCGGTGGCGCGCACGCTCGAGCAGCTGGCCGAGGACCTGCAGGTCGTACCCCTGGACGCCGCGGTGGCCGCGTCGTTTCCGCGCCGCGACCTCGACGCATCGGAAGCCGTCGACCTGTCGTACGGCAAGAAGCTCACGCCCAGCGGCCGTGCGGAGGTGCTCGGCGCCTTCGCGCCCGACGGGCGCTGCATCGCGCTGCTCGAGGACCGCGACGGCGCCGCCCGCCCGACTGTCGTCTTCGCCCCCGCCGGCTAGCCCTGCAGGTCGCGCCGGAGCTGGGACGACAGGAGCTGGCGCAGGGCCACGATGACTGCGGCAGTGGCCAGCGCCCCGACGTCTGCGTCGCCGGAGAGGCGGAGCAGGCCCGCAGCAACGAGCAGGTCGACCAGTACCCGCAGGCTCAGGAGGACATCGCGGGTCGCCGCGAGGACCAGGGCCGCGCTGAGCAGCCCGCCCAAGGTGCAGACCAGCGCCCCCGTCTGCAGGACGGCGCTCACGGGGGTCGGTGCTCGGCCTCGAGCTCACGCTCCTCGACGGCGATCTCCTTGCCGAGGAAGTAGTTGAGCGCGGTGCGGATAGCCGCGATCGCCGCGAGCTGGCCGATGTCCTCGAAGCTGGGGGACACGGCCGTCTTGAGCAGGTCGCTGGCGAGCTGGAACTCCAGTCCCAGCACCAGGTAGCGCCCGAGCCCGAGGCGCACCGAGGTGAACTCGCGCTCGTGCCGGCGCCGCACGCTCAACGCGACGAAGCGCACGATCGCCACCACCGCGCCGGTGAAGATGATCAGTGCGCCGGCCGCCTCGACGAGCCGCACCAGCAGGTCCACGGCGTGGCGGAGGGTCTGCTCCGGCAGCAACCCTTCCGGCACCTCGATGGCGAGCACACCGGATCGCGTTCCCCCGCGACGTGGCATTCACTCGTGGCAGGCTGTCCGGGTGCAGCGCTGGAGAGGTGTCGAGAGCGCGCCACCCGGTTGGGGTCGGTGCGTGGTGACGATCGGGGTGTTCGACGGCGTGCATCGCGGTCACCAACTGATCATCGGGCGGGCGGTGGACAAGGCTCGCGAGCTGGGCGTGCCCTCGGTGGTCCTGACCTTCGACCCGCACCCCAGCGAGGTGGTCCGGCCCGGCTCGCACCCCCCGATGCTCACCGGACAGCACGCCAAGGCCGAGCTGCTCGAGGGCCTCGGCGTGGACGTGCTGTGCGTCCTGCCGTTCACCGTCGAGTTCAGCCGGCTCGCGCCCGACGAGTTCGTGCACGCCGTCCTCGTCGAGCACCTGCACGCCAGGTCGGTCGTGGTGGGGGAGAACTTCCGCTACGGGCACAAGGCCACCGGCGACGTCGTCGCCCTCACCGCGGCGGGTCGCCGGTTCGGCTTCACCGTCGAGGGCGTGCCGCTGCAGGGCACGGAGGACACCACCTGGTCCTCCACCTACGTCCGCTCCTGCGTCGACGCCGGCGACGTCGAGGGAGCCGCCGCGGCGCTGGGACGCGACCACCGCATCGACGGCGTGGTCGTACGAGGCGACCGGCGCGGCCGCGAGATCGGCTACCCGACCGCCAACCTGGAGCCGCTACCGTGGAGCGCCGTGCCTGCCGACGGCGTCTACGCCGGCCGGCTGATGCGTACGGGCGCTGAGCAGCTGCCGGCCGCCATCAGCATCGGCACCAACCCGACCTTCGCGGGCCGGGAGCGCAGGGTCGAGGCGTACGTCCTCGACGCACCCCAGGGGCTCGACCTCTACGGCGAGCGGGTCGGGCTCAGCTTCGCGGCCCGGCTGCGCGAGACCCTCCGCTTCGACGGCATCGAGCCGCTGGTCGAGCAGATGGCGCGCGACGTCGCCCGCACCCGCGACGTGCTGGGGGCTCACCCGTCCGGCTGAGGGGACGGTCCGCGGCCCTCCTGCACAGCGCCAGCCAGCCCCCCGCACCGCCCTCCGTGATCCACCGCAGCATCGCCGTCCTAGGACCCGAGAAGCCGAGCTGAGCACGGCGATGCTGCGGATGATCACCGGGGCCGGCGGTGAGGTTGCCGCTCCCGCTGCGGGGTGACCAGACCGGGCCGCTTCCAGCCGGTCAGCAGGGGAGCCCGCTGCTCGACGACCAGGCCCTCCGGCTCGCCACGTCCGGCGCGGGCCACGACCGCGTCGAACAGCAGCTCGACCCAGTCGGCGCCCAGCCTGCGGAGCCGGCACGGCGTGAGGTGCAGCATCGTGAGGTCATGGGCGGCGTAGGCGTCGTGGACGGCGAGGGTCGTCTCGAGGTCGTCCTCGCCGGCGTGGTGGTGCTGGCTCTGCACCTGCCACCCGACACCGGTGCCGACCACGTAGCCGTCCGGCTGCCCGACGCGTCCGGCGCTCGTGCGCAGCACGGGGTTGAGCAGGAACGCTGACAGCCGACCGGCCGCCACCGTTGCGCCGACGTGCGCCGCCGCCTCGGCCTCCGGCGCCGACCACGCCGCGGCGAGGGCGTCGTCGACAGCACGCCGGACCAGTCCGAACCCCCGTACGGCCCCTGCTCCACCTCGTCACGGAGCTCCTCGGCGGTGCAGCTGCGGGTCAGGTTGATCGAGGGCGCCAGGCGCGACCAGCTGCCCTCCCGGACGAGGCGGTCCCCGAGGTCGCCGTCGATCCCTGCCGCCACGAGCGTCGCGCGGGTCACGAGCCCGTCGACGACGAGCGGGAGGGCGCGGGGCAGTGCGGTCTTGGGCACGAGGGCAGTGCACCGCCCCACCGCCCACGTCCGCCGCCGGCGAGGCCGACCTGTGGAAGGCAGGTCGTCCGAGAGGATCCCTGTGCACACCCCATGCGCACCCCCCTCGCGCATCCCCTCATGCACACCCCCTCACCGTGAGGCAGGGGGGCAGGGGGGCAAGGGGGGGAGGGGTGAGCGGACGGGCGAGGCGGGCCGGTCCCGTGGGCTGCGCTGCTAGGCTCGTGCTTCGCCGGCTTGACCGGCGGTGTGTCTGTCTGCCCAGGTGACGAAGCCTCTGGGCGCACACCTGTGACCGGAGGAACCTGTGGCTCTGACCACCGACCAGAAGAAGACGATCATGGCGGACTACGCCACGGTCGAGGGCGACACCGGCTCGCCGGAGGTGCAGGTCGCGATGCTCACCAAGCGCATCAAGGACCTGACCGAGCACCTGAAGACGCACAAGCACGACCACCACACCCGTCGCGGCCTGCTGGGCCTCGTCGGGCGTCGCCGTCGCCTCCTGAAGTACTTGGAGAAGACCGACATCTCGCGCTACCGCGCGCTCATCGAGCGCCTTGGCCTGCGCCGCTAGGCATGAACAGGGGAGCATCCTTCCGGGTGCTCCCCTGGTCCGTTCCAGGACCGTCGCCCGACATCCGTCGAGCGGCACACCCACGAGCCGGATCGCCGGGAGCAGCACCCCGGACCCGGTCCTCGGGAGTGGCGGCCGGAGCACGTGCTCCGACCGCCTCCACTGAAGGCCGAGTCCCCGGTGCCCCACCGTCCACGCCGGCCCGCAGTGAAGAGGAGAGCCCATGGAGGGCGAGAGCAACATCTACGGCAGCGAGTTCGTCGACGCCGTCATCGACAACGGCAGCGCGGGCCCCAAGCGCACCATCCGCTTCGAGACCGGCCGCCTCGCGCAGCAGGCCGCCGGCGCGGTCACGATCTACTTCGGCGACACCATGATCCTCACCGCCGCGACCGCGTCCAAGCGGCCGAAGGAGAACCTCGACTTCTTCCCCCTGACGGTGGACGTCGAGGAGCGCATGTACGCCGCGGGCAAGATCCCCGGCTCGTTCTTCCGGCGCGAGGGGCGGCCGTCCGAGGACGCGATCCTCACCTGCCGCCTCACCGACCGCCCGCTGCGCCCGAGCTTCAAGAAGGGCCTGCGCAACGAGGTCCAGATCGTCTCGACGGTCCTGTCGCTCGACCCGGACCACCTGTACGACGTGCTGGCCATCAACTCGGCCGCCTGCTCGGTGCTGCTGTCCGGCCTGCCGTTCACCGGCCCGGTCGGCGCCACCCGCGTCGCCTGCGTCGCCGGCCAGTGGATCGCCTTCCCGACGATCGAGGAGCTCGAGGGCGCGACCTTCGACATGGTGGTCGCCGGGCGCCTGCTCGACGACGGTGATGTCGCGATCATGATGGTCGAGGCCGAGGCGACCCGCGAGGCCGTCGAGATCATCGCCGGCGGCGGCAAGATGCCGACGGAGGACGTCGTGGCCGAGGGCCTTGAGGCCGCCAAGCCCGCCATCGCTGCGGTCTGCAAGGCCCAGCTCGAGCTCAAGGCCAAGTCGCCGAAGGAGCCGCTGGAGTTCCCCGTCTTCCTCGACTACGACGACGACGTGCTGCAGGCCGTCACCGCCGCCGGCGAGGCTGACCTCACCGCCGCGATGAGCATCGCCGGCAAGCAGGAGCGCGAGGCGGCGACCGACGCCGCGAAGGCCAAGGTCATCGAGACCGTCGGCGGGCAGTTCGAGGGTCGCGACAAGGAGGTCGGCGCCGCTTTCCGCAGCCTGACCAAGTCGGTCGTGCGTCGCCGCATCGTCAAGGACAAGGTCCGCATCGACGGCCGAGGCCTCGAGGACATCCGTCAGCTCTCGGCCGAGGTCGAGATCCTGCCGCGCGTGCACGGATCGGCCCTGTTCGAGCGCGGCGAGACTCAGATCATGGGTGTCACCACGCTCAACATGCTGCGCATGGAGCAGATGGTCGACACGCTCAACCCCGAGTCGCGCAAGCGCTACATGCACCACTACAACTTCCCGCCGTACTCCACCGGCGAGACCGGCCGCGTCGGCTCGCCCAAGCGCCGCGAGATCGGCCACGGGGCGCTCGCCGAGCGCGCGTTGCTGCCGGTGCTCCCGAGCCGCAGCGACTTCCCCTACGCGATCCGTCAGGTGTCCGAGGCGCTGAGCTCCAACGGCTCGACCTCGATGGGCTCGGTCTGCGCGTCCACGATGTCGCTGCTCAACGCCGGCGTGCCGCTCAAGGCGCCGGTCGCCGGGATCGCCATGGGCCTGGTCTTCGAGGGCGGCGAGTACGCCACGCTGACTGACATCCTCGGCGCCGAGGACGCGTTCGGCGACATGGACTTCAAGGTCGCCGGCACCAGGGAGTTCGTGACGGCCCTGCAGCTCGACACCAAGCTCGACGGCATCCCCAGCTCGGTGCTCGCCGCTGCCCTGCAGCAGGCCCGCACCGCCCGCCTCGCGATCCTCGAGGTCATGAACGAGGCGATCGACGCGCCCGACGAGATGTCGCCGTTCGCGCCGCGCGTGCTCATGGTCAAGATCCCCGTCGACAAGATCGGTGAGGTCATCGGCCCGAAGGGCAAGATGATCAACCAGATCCAGGCCGACACCGGCGCCGACATCAGCGTCGAGGATGACGGCACCATCTACATCGGTGCCACCGACGGCCCGTCCGCCGAGGCGGCCCTCGCCACGGTCAACATGATCGCCAACCCGACGATGCCGAAGGTCGGCGAGCGCTTCCTCGGCACCGTCGTCAAGACCGCCGCGTTCGGGGCGTTCGTGAGCCTGCTCCCCGGCAAGGACGGCCTCGTCCACATCTCCAAGCTGGGCAACGGCAAGCGCATCGGCAAGGTCGAGGACGTCGTCAACGTCGGCGACAAGATCCAGGTGGAGATCACCGAGATCGACCAGCGCGGCAAGATCAGCCTCACGCCGGTCGAGCAGGCCGCCGCCGAGGCGCCGGCCGAGACCGCTCCGGCAGCAGCGGAGTAGTCCTCCCCTTGGCAGCACGCGCGCGAGCCCTCCCGGGAGGCAGTGGCGCGGCGGACGCAGGTCTGGTCCGTCGCACCGTCCTCCAGGGAGGGCTCCGTGTCGTCTCCGAGCAGGTGCCGGGCGTGCGGTCCGTGGCGTTCGGGATCTGGGTCGGCGTCGGCAGCCGCGACGAGCGCGTCTCCCAGCACGGGGCGTCGCACTTCCTCGAGCACCTGCTGTTCAAGGGCACCCCGACGCGCGACGCGCTCGGGATCGCGTCCGTGATGGACGCCGTCGGCGGCGAGATGAACGCCTTCACCGCCAAGGAGTACACCTGCTTCTATGCGCGCGTCCTCGACGAGGACCTTGCGCTGGCGGTCGACGTGGTCAGCGACCTGGTGACCCGCTCGCTGGTCACCAGCGCCGACGTCGAGGTCGAGCGGGGCGTGATCCTCGAGGAGATCGCCATGCACGACGACGACCCCGGCGACCTGGCGCACGACGTGTTCGCCGAGGCGCTGTTCGGTGACTCGGCGCTCGGCCGGCCCGTGATCGGGACCGTCGACAGCATCGAGGCGCTGTCGCGCACGACGATCAACAGCTTCTACCGCAAGCGGTACGCCCTGCCGCACATGGTGGTGTCGGCCTCGGGCGCGGTCGACCACGCCCGGCTGCTGCGCCTGGTGCGCAAGGCCTTCGGCCCCCTGCTGACCGGTGACGTCGAGCCCGCGCCGCAGCGCCCGTACGACGAGCCGCCGGCCGTCCGGAGCCGAGTCGTCTGCGACCTGCGGGAGACCGAGCAGGCCCACGTGGTGCTCGGCACCAGCGGGCTGCGGCGCGACGACGACCGGCGCTTCGCCCTCGAGGTCCTGTCCGGAGCGCTCGGCGGCGGGATGTCGAGCCGGCTGTTCCAGACCGTCCGGGAGGAGCGCGGCCTGGCGTACTCGGTCTACTCCTACGCCTCCAGCCACGCCGACACCGGGCTGTTCGGCGTCTACGCCGGCTGCGCGCCGGGCAAGGTCGACCAGGTCCTGGACCTCGTCCGCACCGAGCTCGCGTCCGTTGCGGCCTCGGGCGTCACCGACGAGGAGGTGCGCCGGGCCAAGGGCTCGATGCGGGCCGGCCTGCTGCTGGGCCTCGAGGACACCGGCTCGCGGATGAGCCGGCTCGGCAAGGCCGAGCTGGTCCACCGCGACCTGCTGGGCGTCGACGAGGTGCTGCACCTGATCGACGCCGTGACGACCGACGACGTCCGCGCGATCGCCGCCGACGTCCTGACCCGTCCGCTGTCGCTCGGGGTCGTCGGGCCCTTCGAGGACACCGACCTGCAGGGAGCCATCTCATGACCATCCGGGTGACGGTGCTGGGCGCGCGCGGTCGGGTGGGGTCGGAGGTCGTGCGGGCCGTCCAGGAGGCCGACGACCTCGAGCTGGCCCGTGCCCTCGACGTCGGTGACGACCTGGACCTGTCCGGCACCGACGTGGTGGTCGACTTCACCCACCCCGACGCGGTGATGGCCAGCATCGAGGCCTGCATCCAGGCCGGCGTGCACGTCGTGGTCGGCACGACCGGGTTCGACGAGCCCCGGCTGGCCCAGCTCCGGACCTGGCTCGGCGACGGTCCCACCGGCGTCCTGATCGCCCCCAACTTCGGCATCGCCGCGGTGCTGATGATGCAGTTCGCCGCCCAGGCCGCCCGCTGGTTCGCGTCGGTCGAGATCGTCGAGCTGCACCACCCCGGCAAGGCCGACGCCCCCTCGGGCACCGCCCGCCGCACCGCCGAGCTCATCGCCCAGGCGCGCGCCGGCATGGCGCCGATGCCGGACGCCACGACCACCTCCCTGGAGGGTGCGCGCGGCGCGGACGTCGACGGGGTGCGCGTGCACGCCGTGCGCCTGGCCGGGCTGGTCGCCCACCAGGAGGTGCTGCTCGGCGGCTCGGGGGAGAGCCTCACGCTGCGCCACGACAGCTACGACCGGAGGTCGTTCATGCCCGGTGTGCTGCTCGGGGTGCGCTCCATCGCCGAGCGACCCGGGTTGACCGTCGGGCTCGAGCACCTGCTCGACCTGTGAGCGCGACGCCCCGGTGAGCGCTCGACTCGGCGCGTTCTTCACCGTCCTGGTCGCGGTGATGGTCGGCTTCGCGATGGCCGTCACCGCCGTCAGCCTGCTGGTCAGCGGCGACCTCGTCCTGGTCGGCATCGGCGTGGGGCTCATGATCTTCGTGGTCATCGGCCTGCTGCTCGTCGCCGGCGAGGTGCGCCTGGGGGCCGACAGCGAGCGCCTCGCGCGACAGCTGGCGGCCGAGGGCGGCCTGCCGTACGACCCGCCCGGTGTCACCCGGCGGGCCAGTGGCCGGCTCGACAAGGACGACGCCGACGCGATCTTCGAGGACCGCCGGCGCGAGGTCGAGGCCGCACCCGAGGACTGGCGGGCCTGGTGGCGCCTCGCCGCGGCGTACGGCGAGGCACGCGACCCCCGCCGTGGCCGCCGGGCGATGCGCCGGGCCGTGTCCCTGGAGCGGGCGTCCCGGG
>Ga0335397_10004054_pt1 | contig 19448 bp, 17 predicted proteins | sample MAT04_FD_205740 | JGI IMG/M metagenome (GOLD analysis project Ga0335397, IMG submission 205740) | Freshwater microbial communities from Lake Fryxell liftoff mats and glacier meltwater in Antarctica - MAT-04 (spades assembly) (version 2) ... | reverse complement strand
AAGACCTATGTCCTCAAATTCTTCCTGTGTTAAAGAGGACGAAGTAACGCCAAGTTTCCAGCAAGAAGTGTAGATTTGTGACTGTTATGGCAATTGATATTTTGCAAATGTTGGATGTAATTGAGGAAATGGAAAATTACATTGATAGAAAAAGACCCCCCGAGGAAATCAGGGATCAGATTGACATTTCTTATAAAATTGAGAATCAAAGTATTCTCTTATTTGAGATCAGGCCTAACTTTTTTTTGCCCGGAGAAAGACTGGAATCTATGGTGGCTAAAACCACATTTGTGCATACGACCAAATATTGGAAAATCTTGTGGAAACGCTCCGATTCAAAATGGCACACGTATACACCAATGCCAAACGTAAAAACAATAAAAGAGTTTCTGGAAGTGGTTGAAGAGGATGCATGTTGTTGTTTTTGGGGATAGATGTTGATTTAGCTGCTACTTGCTTTTTCCATTCAATCCCGATTCTCCCTGTTCACAAACCAATTTCCCTGTTCACAAACTTGGATCAAAATTAAGCATTTCTGTTTGTAGGTTTGTGATCAACCTCATCCATCATGAAGAAGTCTATCCGGGAGTATTCCAACTATTCGAAAGGACAGCAACGCGCGATCCTCGTTCTCTTGTTTCTTATTCTCTCTATTACTATCACCTATTTCCTCTTGCCACGATTTATTCATCTTCCTCCTGCTATCAAAAATGATGAACTGCAAAAACTTATGGCGCAGATCGAATGGGATACAGAACATGACAGCAAATCCTTTTATAAGAAGAACGAACCTTACAAGCCGCTTGTTTTATCCCCATTCAACTTTGATCCGAATCTATTGGACGAAGCAGGCTTTAAACGTCTCGGTCTGCGAGATAAACTAGTGAAGACCCTTCTCAATTACAGGAATAAGGGCGGAAAGTTTTATAATAAAGAAAGCCTGAAACGGATATATGGTCTGCATGAGGATGAGTATAAGCAGCTCGAAGCTTTTATTTCGATACCGAATCAGTACAGTAAATTTGATAAAGGGCCCAAAGAAGTTCTTCATATAGAACTGAATAGCGCAGACACTACCCAACTCATTAAACTGCGGGGTATCGGAAGTAAGCTGTCGATGAATATTATACGGTTCAGAACACAACTTGGAGGATTTAGCAATCTTGCTCAATTGAAGGAAGTCTACGGTATTTCTGAAGAGACATTCGAGACCATAAAGGGTAGTTTGCATGTCAATAAGAACCTGATTAAAACATTGAATTTGAACGCTGCTACCTTGTATGAACTGAATACACATCCATATTTAAAGGGTGATCTGGCAAGGGCATTGGTTGATTACAGGAAGAACCATAATTATAAAATTGAGAATTTGGATCAAATCAAAGAAATACCATTGATTAATGACGAAATATTTCGTAAAATTGTACCCTATTTAAGCATCCAATAATACTCAAATAAGTTACATTATGAATTTTGCCCCTACCGACATGCAGACCGAGATCACAACGATGATACGGGATTTTGCTGAGAAGAATATCCGACCGAAAATGATGGAATGGGATGAGAGCCAGGAGTTCCCGGTAGAGGTTTTTAAGAAATTAGGTGAACTGGGATTGATGGGCGTATTGATCCCAACAGAATATGGAGGCTCGGGTTTAACCTATTTTGAATATATCACGGTGGTCAGCGAGATCGCTAAAGTGTGCGGCTCAATAGGACTCTCTGTTGCAGCGCATAATTCACTTTGTACCAATCATATCTATAAATTCGGTAGTGCCGATATAAAAAAGAAATATCTTCCAAAACTGGCAACAGGTGAGTGGATAGGTGCCTGGGGATTAACGGAGGCAAACACAGGATCGGACGCCGGTAATATGAAATGTGTGGCAACGCGTGAAGGCGATGAATGGGTGATCAACGGAACCAAGAACTGGATCACACATGGTAAAACAGGTGATGTCGCAGTAGTGCTTTGCAGAACGGGCGAACCACGCTCGAAAAATAATATCACTGCCTTCGCCATTGAGAAGGGAACATCTGGTTTTAGTGCAGGCAAGAAAGAAAATAAATTAGGGATGCGTGCCTCAGAAACCTGCGAACTGGTTTTTGACAATTGCAGGATCTCAGATGCGCAACGTTTGGGTGAAGTAGGGGAAGGATTCAAGCAGAGTATGATCATACTGGACGGCGGACGAATTTCAATCGCATCGTTAGCACTTGGAATTGCAAAGGGCGCATATGAAGCATCCATCAAATATTCAAAAGAGCGTATTCAATTCGATCAACCGATATCTAACTTTCAGGCCATTCAATGGAAACTGGCAGATATGGCTACTAAGATCGAAACCGCAGAATTAATGATTTATCATGCAGCGGATAAATTAATGCGTGGCGAACCCATGACCAAAGAAAGCGCCATGGCCAAATACTATGCGTCTGAAATTTCTGTAGAAGTTTCTACCGATGCCGTTCAGATCTTCGGAGGCTACGGTTATACAAAAGATTTCCCTGTGGAGAAATTTTACAGAGACAGTAAACTCTGCACCATTGGCGAAGGAACCTCTGAGATACAGAAATTAGTAATTGCGAGAGATGTGTTGAAATAAACATCCAATTAGCTAATATGCTAATGGGATAATTAGCTGATTGAATACAGATGCATCACATTTGCAGTTCCTGCATTCAATTATCGTATCATCACATTATCGTATCATCACATTCGCATTTCCTGCATTCATTTAGCACATTATCACATCCTCGCATTAGCATATTCGTAGTTCCTGCATTTCATTGTCTGTTTCGACTTCGCTCAACATGACAATACGAAATGGTTCCATCATTCCTGTATTCTATTAGCACATTAGCCCATCATCCTATTAGCCCATTCGAAGTTCCTGCATTTCATTGTCTGTTTCGACTTCGCTCAATATGACAATCAAACGGGTCCCATCATTCCTGTATTCTATTTGCACATTAGCCCATCATCATATTAGCCAATTCGTAGTTCCTGCATTTCATTGTCTGTTTCGACAGGCTCAACATGACAATACGAAATGGTTCCATCATTCCTGTATTTTATTCTCACATTATCCTCTGCATTTCATTGTCAAATTGTCAAATTGTCGAATTGTCTCATTGTCGAATTGTCTCATTGTCAAAGGTAAACCACCTCCCTCTTCTTCACCTTCATCCAGCTTCGTACAATGTCATTATCATCAGGATGAATTTGTTTTGATGTGAGGTAACTCTTCGCATCTTCAAGACAATTGATCTGCGCAGCCGCATCGAGATAGCCATAACCTTGATAGGTATAATCCTTAATAAATACAAAGGCACGTTCCTCGAAATGTCGACCACGATCAAGGATTAGAAAGTTGGGTTTCTGGTAGGAATACTCTTTGATGATTTGCGACGCACGGAGATTATAATCTTCATAGGATTCCTTTTCCGCACAGATGCCATTGCACTTTTTGATCTGATGATTGAAACAGATACTTTGCTCAGAGGTCAGTCCGCAATAACGCAAACAAAGTTGCTGATTGTCTATCCATGATTCGAGACGCTCTTTTGCAGAAGTGTAATTTGTGAATGAGAGGAAGGGTTTGTCAGATTCTTCATAGGGCACAATATTGAAATTGATGATGGCATTCTCATCTGTAAACACTTCGATATTATGCGTGAACACATCCTTCTTACGATGACGGTTGTAAAGTGGTTTATGTTTTTTTATTTCTTCCGATTCCATCAGCAAAGAAATCAATTCGCTCCCTGTTTCAATAAAGTCCACATTGGTCAGTGCGTTCAGCATCACCCTGCTTTTTTTCAGATCGGAGTTATAATGACTCAACGCACGGTTATACATATTCACGCTCTTGCCGATATACATGATACCGCCTTCTTTATCCAGGAAATAATACACACCGCAACTTTCCGGGATCTTATCAAGAATATATTTCCTGATATTATCCACTCGTGTTGTCATGATCTGTGTCACGCTCGCTGTTTTAAATTCCTTGCTTTGCGTTTTCAGTTGCAATAGCATATCCAACAATTTAGCGGTCGCCACAGCATCCCCTTCTGCACGATGACGGTTGAATATCTCAATCCCAATAGAAGCACATAAATTCCCAAGACTATACGATTTTTTGCCGGGCATTAATTTGCGACTCAACTTGACTGTACATAAGGTATCTCTTCTGAATTTAAATCCTAACGAAGAGAATTCCTCCTTAATAAAATTGTAATCGAAACTTGAATTGTGCGCCACAAAAATCTTGCCTTCGGTATACGCAAGAATATCTTTTGCTACTTCATGAAACTTAGGCGCATCGGCTACCATGTCGTTTGTGATGCCTGATATATTGGTAAAGAAGCCGGAAATATAACATTCCGGATTGATCAGTGTAGAGAATTTATCGACCACAGAAATGCCATCATGAACAAGAATACAAATGTCTATGATTCGCCCTTTCTGAAAGGCAAATTTCGAACCGCAGGTCTCTATATCAACAATGGCAAACATGGACGCAATTTACTAAAAGTGGCGTAATTCAGGCGTGCCAAATTAGCGAAGTCGATGTTCTGAATAATGGGTGTGTCCCTGCGGGTCGGGCTCTACGCTTCAAGTCCTCTCCCGCTCAAAGCAGCGGTATGCGGGCTTTTCGCTGCGATCCCTCACACGGTTGTATCCTACGATGATTATTTTCAGCAAGCTTTCATTAAGGATGCACAGAAAATATAAACGCGGTAATATTATCCTCTGCCATAGGTTCATCAAGCAAATCCACATTTCCATCTCCATTCAGATCTGCAGGTACATAACCACTTGCAAAGACCGTAATCGCATTTTCCAACAATGAAAAATCCAGCAGATCAATATTCTCATCAGGCTCAAGTTCGCCTGAGTAAAGCGCCCAATCACCTGCGACTTGTTTCATGTTATTCCCAAATGCTTTTGCAGCAGAAACAGAAAAATCATAATAGACCGCACATTGTCCTAACTTAACCGGATCCGCACTCCAGGTAGGTAATGCGTTTCTGTGTTTGAGCACAATATAATATTCCCCAATCAATGAAGAAGGAAACCTCGCAACAACATGTCCATCTGTATGAAGAATCGCTTTACGAAAGGCAACAAGTGTATACGGTGCATTCGCAGAACGGAGTTCGATACGGATAGAATCTGTTACTAACGGATCACTGCCAACACCCTGATTCATTAATGCAGGTGTCATGGATGAATTTCCGGTATAATATCCTTCAATAAAAAGTTTCACACTCACAGTAGAATCATCTTTATTGCAAAGCGAATCTGTTTTATATACTTTGGTGTTTAGATAATAGGCACGGAGTTTATTCGCGAGCCAGCCATCATCATATCCATTGGTTCCGATATCAGACACACTGGTGGTACTTCCACCTCCCCATAAAATGGCAAATACATTATTATTCTGTGCGATGGATTGAAGTTGAGATTGCCCCCAGTTATATCCTCCGTCCTGAGCCAATAATTGTTGCACGGTTGAAGCGCCGCCATAATTACCCGGAGGGATATTGATATTCAATTCTGCAGGTTTTATATTATTGAGATTACTTCCGATAGAAGGTTCTCCCATAAACCAGGTGCCACAGGCAGATGCATGATCGGCAAGATTATAACTTACAATAGCAGAATCTTTATGAACAAGATGTCCGCCCGGAAATTGCCACAACATTAAAGGAAGGTCGACACCCTTTGCAATATGTCCGCCATAGTCCAATGTCTTTTGCCATTTGGTAGCGTTGTATGCATAAGAGCCTGATGTGCCCGGTGTAAAACAATCTCTTTCATAACGATCCATCGTAAAGAAATCCGGTTTGTAGACTCCGGTAAATACCTGTAAGGAATCTTTCAGAAAATTGACAACCAACTGCCCTGCCGAAGCGCCTGTAGTGGACGAATGTATCCAGTTTGCACTCCCCGTTGCCCAAAGGTTTTCCTGCCAGCTTACCAGCACACTATTTTGTCCTACATGATGAACAAGATAATTGAGCGATTGAAAATATCCTTTCAAACTATCTAAAAAAACAGGCAATCCAGAAGTGGAAACTCCACAGGCCGTAAAAGCTTCCATCAGTTTTTGGTTGACATATACTTTGCTCTTTAATAAATTGGCATTGAAATTTAAAGGCGTATTATAATTGTAAGGTGGAAATGTATTTTGGGAGCTGTTATCCTGTTGCAAGGCCCCTAACAGATCAGGACTTAAAATAATAGTACCGGGATATGGATGTGAACTGTCTTTATACGACAGCATGATTTGAGTTTCTTTGATCAGGTTGATATAATGAATACGAAGATTTGCAGAATCAACAATATCTGGTGCCGCGCCCACTGTTCCGCCACCACTTCCATTAGCAGTATAATGTACCATCACCGGCATCACCTTGGAACCCGGAAGATTGTAGACAGAATCATAATACTGTTCAAGTCGCCTTGCCTGCAGGATAGTTCCTATGGTCGCGTTTTGCAGGTATGGATTCGTGAGATACGATAAGCCGCGGTCGCCCGCTCCATCATCACCTGAATATTTAAAAATAGCATCCAATGGTGTGGCATGTAAGCCGGCATCCATCGAAGGTGCAGGTTGTGTTACCGAACCCATGGCCAGGTATTTAGGCCAGCCGGGAACACCAAAAGGTTGAATATCACAAGATGAGAAATGAACCGTGAAAGGAGCAGCAGGATTACTTAAGACATAAGAAGATTGAAAGCAAGGTGACGCAATCTTATTCGTATTTTCATTCACATATCCAGACACTGAAACGGTATACGTATCCAATGGCAATTGATTCATAAAGGTGTCGCCATTTCCAGTTGTTAGTTGATGAGAGCCGGTATACAAACTGCCTGTCATAGTGATGGTTGTTGTAGCGCCTGCCGGTAAACCTGAAACAGAGATAGGAATATTTCCTGTAGGAATGGTGTTCGATGAAAAGCCAAGACTGACGACAGATGTGGAGGCTGTTGAAAATGAGAGGGGAGAGGAAGAGGTATAGTTTGACGTGTACAATGTACTTCCTTGCGAAAAATTATCGGCGAAGGCGAGATGCTGACTGTTATTTCTGAGTTGAAGAATCGAGCCATTCGTAATTTGTTGTGTCGTATAGGAAGGACTGTTTATTTTTTTAGTATGCACATTGACCATATTGCCTCCGCTCCCCGGAAGGTTGAACTGAATGGGTGTAAACAGTGAAGGTTTGGGCCAGGCAAGCGCATAGAATTGTAGAGATTGTGCCATATCCAATTTGTCTGCCGAAGGCAATGAATTTACATTTAAGATATATTGGATAGAGAAGGTATTTCCGTTGTTTAACTGATTGACCACCCATCCACCGGAAGGCATGATGATGGTATCCTGATAAATAGACATAGGCGTATCATAAATAATATTTCTGTGGATCGCATCGGGCCAGCTTACACCACCGAGTCCGGCATAATTATTAAAAGCGGGAGGCATTGTGGCATTCATCCAGAAAGCGGCCCGTTCCATATTAATAGTAGAAGGCCCGGTATTTTGCAGATCTATTTGCCATTGAATGGCACTACCGCCCCAAACGGAGGTAAAGGTAGAAGTGAGTTTGTAGGTCGCGCTACCGTTTGAATACGAATAAGGCCCATACACCTGGGCACGAAGGCAAAGCGGAACAAAGAATAACAGTAGCAGGAAAGTACGTAGCATTTTTTTTTCATAAAGGTAATCACTGTAATTTTTCTTGCAAGGGGTAGTTTGTTGAAGGGCTTTTAGCTGATAGCTGATAGTTAGCTTGTGAAAGGCAGTTATAAATTAAGGCTACTTCTGGAAGAGTTATTAGCTTTTAGCTTGAGGAAACCAGTTATCAGCTAAAGGCTATCAGCTTTTTGTCTTAACTTTTTGCTTATTTTTTGTCCGACCTATTCGGTCGATGCTTCGGACAAGAATAAAGTGAGATAGAAGCAATCGATGAAAGCAAATTCCTTAAAGCGAATTATATTGTTTCCTTATTGGGAAATTACTATCTTTGGCGAAATTCTACCATGAAGCCAAATTTTGATATTGAATTATTGCCCGAAGCAATTGAGTTCTTAGAGGGTCTTGACGAGAAAGCCCGTTAGAAGATTTATTACAACATGAAGAAATCTCAATTTGCAAATGACAATGAGCTCTTTAAAAAATTGAATCAATTTATTTGGGAATTCAGAACATTATATAACGGGAAAGGTTATCGCCTTTTTTCATTCTGGGATAAAAGAAAAGGACAAGATACGTTAGTGATTGCAACTCATGGAATGCTGAAGAAGTCGCAGAAAACCCCTTCCAAAGAAATTCAAAAGGCAGAAGAAATAAGGAAGCAGGATATAGAACACACAAAAAGAAATGATCATGACAACTAAATTTAAAACCGTTCCGCTGGACAAAATGATTGATAAACACATTGGTAAGCCTGGAACTACAAAGCGTGATGCATTTGAGAATGAGTTGCGGATTGACCTGTTGGGCCAGGCCATCAAACGAGCCAGACAGGAACGTAATCTTACTCAGGAGCAACTAGGTGAGTTGGTAGGAGTGCAGAAATCGCAAATTTCTAAAATTGAGAACAGTGTTAAAAACGCCCGGTTTGAAACTATACTAAAGGTATTTGAAGCACTTGGAGCAAAGGTGAATTTTCAGGTAGAGTTAAATAAACAGGAGGTGGCGTTTTAAAACTGTTAGCTTTTGGCCTTTAGCTTTCAGCCTACGAAAATCAGTTGTAAAATGAAGGCTACTTCTGGAAGAGCTGTTAGCTATTGACTATTAGCTTTCAGACTGCGAAAATCAGTTATAAAATGAAGGCTACTTCTGGAAGAGCTATTAGCTATTGGCTGATAGCTTTTAGCTTGAGAAAACCAGTTATAAAATTAAATGCTCCTTCTGGAAAGGCTATTGGCTATCAGCCTGCGAAGACCAGGCTATCAGCTAACAGCTTTTTTTTTCAGAAAAAAACTAAGAACTTATCTTTATCCTATGAATACAAACAAACGAATCGATACCTATATCCTAAATGCGCAACCGTTTGCTCAGCCTATCCTGAATCATCTTTGAGCGCTTATTCATGCCGCTTGTTCGGATGTGGAGGAAAAAATGAAATGGAGTTTTCCGCATTTCGGTTAGAAAGAAGAAATGATGTGCAATACGAATAACATATTCATTTGGACTAAAATAAAAATGGTATTGATATTATATGCTTGCATTTACCGGTGTACTTTTAAACTCGACAGCTCCGGATTTTGATCCTGCACCAGGAAATGCAAATAACAGGTACGTATTTGTATCACTTATTGATGCAAATCTTGTTACTCCTTCTTTGACAAACAGGCTCTATGATAATGGCACATGGGCAAGTAATAATTGTTTTTATCCAAGTAAAATAATAGAATTACCTATAACTACAGATCCGGGCTTTCTAGTAACAGGAGCTGCACCTAATGCAACTAATAATCCTAGAGCAATGTATTATATGCGCACACTTTATAATATCGGAACTTTCTCGGGCACTACAATGACCGTGGTGGAACCTACTGTTTTATCAGGGGCAGGCTCAATTAGCGGTTCAGATATGTACTATGATGCCACTTCTGATGAAGTGTGGGTTGCCGGTGTGGCTTCCAGCCTTAAGGCAGTGGTTGTAGATAAACTAACCGGGATGAATACACCGGGTATTGCTCGATATAACCTAGGAGGAAATGCGACGACCCTAGGGTTGGACAAAGCAGGCAATGTATTAAATACTCAAAAGTTTATACGTAATTAGGTGAATAAATAATTTTAAAATGTTTAAACCTTTATCATGAATAAGTTTATTTTGACATTCATTATTCTTCTTTTTTCAATTTCCAATTCTTTTTCGCAAAGCGATTATACTACCGGAAGAAGTACGCAACTGTACTGGACACATAGACCAGATATTGCAGATTCTTGTTATGAATTTACATTTTTGAATGACATGCCAATTTTCCCTTTTGTGCCGTGTGCAGTATCCATTCAACTACAGTATTTTAATGATTGTAATTTTGGCAAATACTATATTTTTGATTCGGTTAATCAAACTAAGATCCATAATCCTCTTTCGGCAACTCTTGTCAGGCAAACTCCGCAAAAAGGGATAGTAGATACAATTTGCGGTAATTTCCCTCCTTTAAATATTGGGGGGAATAGCGCTAATTTTTGGGTTAGAGCTAAGACTTCTCCGTTAAGGAGACGTGTAGTTTATAAAGGATTAGCATACTTACCTGAAGGATGTAATAAATGGTGGTTCTTTACCACCACGTCTGGAGGGGGGCCTGACGGACAAATTACGTATTATCCAAATGGAACACTGGAAGATATGAGTGTGTTTTATCCAATGCTAGATAAATCTAATATTGATTCAATTGGCTATGATAATTATACTCAGCATTCAAGAACGTTTGGAATAAGTGATCAAAATATTCTTTGCCGGAATCTAAATAATGAGAGTAAAATGGGAAATAGTTCTATACGCTTTGTAAATCCTCCCTTGACATATTGTAGTAAAAATCAGAAGATTGAATATTGTCCCGGTCCTTTGGACCCTGATGGGGACAGTATTGTAATTTTAATTACAGATATTTTGAAAAATGATGTGGGTAACTTTTGGAGCTACCAGGATTCCGCTGGGAATAACAGTAATCATTTTTATACTTTCGATTCTTACTATGCACCCTTGCCAGGCCAAACAGGGCCAAATCCTATTCGTTACAACCCCATAAATAATCCATTTGATACAGACAGTACGTTTGTGCTGGATAATAGTACGGGGAGAACTACTTTTAAAGCCAAACGCGAAATGTTTGTGACCTTGATGTATGTGGCAAAGGAATATAGGGGGGCGGTTGAAACTCCTTTTCATCAATATCGACAGGTATATACCTTTCCTTTTTATATAGAGAGTTGTGCGCCTGTAGGTGTTGCAAATGCTGTAAAGGCAGTAGCGTTTACGATCGTTCCTAACCCGGCCGCGGATAAAACGGAGATACGATGCAGTGAAACATTTACATCGGTGGAAATACTAAACACCTTTTCGGAAGTGGTGTTTAAGAGAAGGAAAATAGATGCTACTAATAATATAGAAGTGAACACGATAGATTGGCCGGAAGGAATTTATCTGGTAACAATTGATGGGAGATATAGCAGCAAATTGGTTATTCACAAATGATACAGATAGGAATAGCACATAAAAAAATCCCACATCGTTTGATATGGGATTCTGTATGTTATTGTTTATCACGTCGTCATTCCGAACGTAGTGAATTCGTCATACTGAGCTTGTCGAAGTCATACTGAGCTGGTCGGCGCATCATCGTGGCATTCGTCATTCCGAGCGCAGCGAGGAATTATTTACTAAACTGCGGAATCAACGCCTGTGCCATAGACACCATTTTGTTGATACCATCTTCAGGCAAATTTCCTTTCTTCAATTCTACTAACAAATCAGGCATTTTAGTTTCCATTTCTGTTAAGAAGGCTTCTTCAAATGCTTTCATATTCTTGATCGGAACATTATTCAATAATCCATTTGTTCCAAGGTAAACGATCGCCACTTGCTTCTCTACCGAATAAGGTTGAAACTGTCCTTGCTTCAGAATTTCCACATTACGTGCTCCTTTATCAAGGATCGATTTAGTAGCCGCATCAAGGTCTCCTCCGAATTTAGAGAAGGCTTCCATTTCCCGGTAAAGGGCCTGATCAAGTTTTAGCGTACCTGCAACTTTCTTCATGGATTTGATCTGAGCATTACCACCCACACGACTTACCGAGATACCCACATTAATCGCAGGACGAATACCCGCATTAAACAAGTTGGATTCAAGGAAGATTTGTCCGTCTGTGATCGAGATCACATTCGTAGGAATATAGGCAGATACGTCACCTGCCTGAGTTTCAATGATAGGAAGGGCCGTCAACGATCCACCACCTTTTACAAGATGTTTGATAGAATCTGGAAGATCATTCATACGTTTTGCAATCTCATCTTTGGCAATCACTTTTGCAGCACGCTCTAACAAACGACTGTGAAGATAGAATACATCACCTGGATATGCCTCACGTCCTGGAGGGCGACGAAGAAGAAGCGACACCTCACGGTAAGCCACTGCCTGTTTACTCAAATCATCAAATACGATCAAGGCAGGACGACCGGTATCACGGAAGAATTCCCCGATCGCAGCACCTGCAAAAGGTGCGTAGAATTGAAGAGGAGCCGGATCTGCTGCAGAGGCTGCAACAATAATCGTGTACTCCATTGCGCCATTATCTTGTAAGGTCTTCATTACCTGCGCAATCGTAGACGCTTTCTGACCAATAGCCACATAGATACAATATACAGGTTTGCCTGCTTTGTAAAATTCTTTTTGATTGATGATGGTATCGATACAGATCGCTGACTTACCAGTCTGACGATCGCCGATAACCAACTCACGCTGACCACGACCAATCGGGATCATCGCATCGATTGATTTGATACCTGTTTGAAGAGGTTCTTTAACCGGCTCACGGAAGATAACACCAGGTGCTTTACGCTCGATAGGCATTTCATACAATTCGCCTTTCAACGGGCCTTTACCATCGATTGGTTCACCCAATGTATTGATCACACGTCCAACCATGCCTTCTCCTACTTTGATAGAAGCGATACGACCGGTTCTGCGAACTTTATTTCCTTCCTTGATCCCTGCACTGTCACCCATCATTACCACACCCACATTATCTTCTTCAAGGTTCAATGCAATGGCGCGAACACCTGTTTCAAACTCAACAAGTTCACCTGAGCGAACACCGTTTAAGCCGTAAATACGTGCGATACCATCACCTACCTGAAGGACAGTACCTGTTTCTTCAAGTTCGGCTGAGGAATTGAAGTTACCTAACTGCTGACGGAGAATTGCTGAAATTTCATCCGGTTTAATATTTACCATGTTTGTAATTTTTTTATTCTGTTTAGGAGTTGCGGGTTAAGGGGTTACGTGTTACCATGTTACTAGTTACGTGTTACTATGTTTTGTATTAGCATGTTACTTTGTTTCTTTCCTATTTCCCAATTTTCAATTTAAATTCTCTTAACTCACATCTCTTATCTCTTATCTCACATCTCTAATCTCACATCTCTTAACTCACATCTCTTAACTCACATCTCTTATCTTATATCAGGAACATATTCATTCTTCATAAATTGTTTCTTAATATCATTCAGATCTCGGAGTATGCTGGCATCGAAGAGCGTGTTATTCGCTTCAAGCAGGAATCCACCGATCAGGTCTTTATCGACTTTAGTTGTCAAATCAATTGTCATACCCTGAAATTGTTGCTGTATCTTGGTTAACAGGGCCGTTTTCATTCCTTCGTCAAGAGGTTCTGCGGTCGTAAGCAACACCTCATTGATTTTATTATAATGTTTGTATGAATGAATAAATGAGGTTACAATCTCTGGCAAAAAGAACTCACGTCCTTTTGTGATAATCAGTTTAATAAAACTCATCGTTACAGTGTCTACACCAGATTCAAGCAATGCCTTCATCACCTTAAACTTCAAGTCTCCATTTACAACCGGGCTTTTTAGCATAGTTACCAATTCGCTGCTATTCTCCAACATTTGTTCGAGACTCAACATATCCTGATACATCGTATCCAATTTACCTTGTTCGATGGCAATATCCATCAGCGATTTGGCGTAACGTCCGGCGAGTCTTGGGTTTTGCATTCATTCAATTTTATAATTCGGTAATTTACCAATTCGACAATGACAAACTAAGGTGTCACTAATTGTCGAATTGTCAAATTGTCAAATTGATTAATTCAATCGTATTTCTTCAGCTAATTTTTTAATATAATTATTCTGTTCGTCTCTGTTAGCGAGTTCTTTTCTCAAAACTTTTTCAGCCACTTCAATCACTAAGGTGCCGATTTGGTTCTTCACATCCACCATCGCTGCATTCTTTTGAAAGTCGATCTGCTGTCTGGCTTCTACCATAATCTTGCTGGCTTCTTCTTTTGCGATTTCCTTCGCATCATTCACCATTCTATCTCTGGTTTCTTTAGCTTCTTTCAACAGGAGAGTACGTTCTTCACGGGCTTGATTCAACAGGGTCTCGTGTTCACTTTTCATCGCACCCATTTCAGCACGAACACGTTCTGCAGACTTAAGGCTGTCGGAAATTCCTTTTTCACGTTCATCTAACGCAGAAAGGATAGGCTTCCATGCAAATTTTTTCAAAAGAAATAAGACGGCCAGGAAAGCAAGTGCCGTCCAGAAGAAGAGTCCAAAACCAGGAATTAATAAATCCATTTTTTCTGTTTTTATTTAAACCGCAGTCAACATAACTTTGGTAGTTTTTTAATTCATCATAAAGGTCAATAGCTCTTTATGGTTTTTAGTAAGTGGTAAGAAAACTACACGCGCTGCCCTTTGCGTTGCGTGTAGTTTAAAGTTTTCGCGTTCGAAATGAAATTACATAACTATCGCAAGGATACCTGCGATTACACCGAAAAGTGCAACTCCCTCAACAAGTGCCGCGGCAAGGATCATGTTTGAACGAATATCACCTGAAACTTCAGGTTGACGAGCGATTGATTCCAATGCGCCTTTACCGATCTGACCCACACCTACACCAGCTCCAAGAGCTGCTATACCTGCGCCGATTGCACCACCTGCTGATGCGATACCTTCTAATAAAACTGTTAATACTGACATACTATATATTGGTTTTTAATAACGAATTAATGAGGGTCTTTGCTATGATCGTCATCGTGATGATGCTCCTCAATAGCCTGCCCAATGAAGACTGCTGTTAGATTAGTGAAAATAAATGCCTGAATAGCTGCCACTAATAGTTCAAGGAAGAACATGAAAATGGTAAAGCCTACGGATACTGGAATAAATACGATACCCGCTACTTTGCTAAGTCCTGCAAAAATAAAGATCAGTAAAATGATACTTAAAATGATAGTGTGACCTGCAAACATATTTGCGAAAAGACGTATGGCCAAGGCCACAGGCTTGATGATCAGATTACTTAGAATTTCAATGGGAACAAGAATCACTTTTACCCATCCCGGTACTCCCGGAGGATTAAAGATATGTCCCCAGAAATATTTGTTGGAGTTCCAAAGCATGATCACGAAGAAAACAAGTGCAAGTAATAAGGTTACAGCAATATTACCCGTAAGGTTGAAACCGAAAGGTAATAAGCCTAACAAATTATTGATCCAGATAAAGAAGAACAGCGTTAATAACAAAGGCATGAAACGTGCATAGTGTTTACCTAAGAAAGGCTTGGCCACTGAGTCCTGTATGAACTCGATCATAGGTTCCAATGCGTTCTGAAACCCTGTCGGAGCCACATGAACACCATTTTTCTTGTATTTTTTTGCCACCCCGGTCATTAAGAACCACAAGATGATTACTGAAATAAATAAACAAAGAACGTTTTTTGTGATACTGATATCATAAAAAGTGGAACCATCAAGGGAGCGTATTTTTTGCTTTCCATTTTCTACATACAACTCATAGCCATTATACGGTTCATGACCGTGTTCAAATTTATTGGAAAGGAATGAAGTGAATCCGTGAGTTGTATTTATAAGAATAACGGGAAGAGGAACCGAAACTTGTGTAGCCTCGTGGCCAGTTCCCCAATTGAATAAATGCCAGTCGTACGAATCGCTGATATGCCCGAAGATTTCATTTTTGATATCCAGTTTCTCTTCTTCGTGGTGTTCAGCAGATTCTTCTGTCACTGAGGCTTCAGTATGAGGTTCCTGAGCCAATGCAAATTGGGTGCTAAAAACCATCAAGGAAATGGCTAAGAGTATTGATTTTATTGACATATGAGGACGTTCTATCATTCCGTTACTTGAATTCGGGTGCGAAGGTAATAGTTTAAGATGATAGAAAAAAGAAGGAAAGCAATATCTTTGCAAAAAAATACAATTTAATGTGCGGCATTGCAGGGATTATAACAAAAGACACTTCTCTACTTACAAGTGAACGTCTGAAAAAAATGACGGATATTATCAGTCATCGCGGGCCTGATGGTGAAGGTCAGTGGATTTCTGTAGAAGGGCATGTGGGGTTAGGGCATAGACGTCTTTCTATCATTGATCTCAGTCATGATGCCGATCAGCCCATGCATTATCTCGGCAGGTATTCAATTGTTTTCAACGGAGAAATTTATAATTACCTTGAACTGCGTGACATGTTGCAGAAGCAAGGCTATTCGTTTAAAACCAAGAGTGATACAGAAGTGTTGATGGCGCTCTACGACCGGGATAAAGAAAAATGTCTTCAACTTCTGGATGGAATGTTTGCCTTTGTACTTTATGATGCCAAAGAGAATGAAGTGTTTTGTGCCCGTGACCGTTTTGGCGAGAAACCTTTTTTTTATAGTTATGAAAAAGGCACGCATTTTTATTTTGGAAGCGAAATGAAAAGCCTCTGGGCTGGAGGGATTCAAAAAGAAATCAACGGGCAAATGATGTTTAACTACTTATCCTTTGGCTATATTGAAAATCCACGGGATCTCAGCGAGACATTTTATAAAGGTTGTACAAGATTAGAACATAGTCACTACATCAGGATAAATACCCATACGATGGAAATGGATATCCATCGGTATTATGATATAGAATGGAAGCAGATCGATGAACATATCACGATGGATCATGCGAAGCAAAAACTGGAAGAATTATTTAATACTTCGGTTGCACGAAGGCTTCGTAGTGATGTAACGGTAGGAAGTAGTTTAAGTGGCGGCCTCGACAGTAGTCTCGTGGTTTGTACCATCGACGGATTAAAGAAAGGTACGGCCCAGAAGCAGAATACCTTTAGTGCGGTGTTTCCGGGTTATGAAAAAGATGAACGGAAATTCATGGATTATGTCATTGAAAAAACAAATGTCAAGCCTCATTTTGTGACACCCGATGACGAAGGACTCATGCGCGATCTCGAAAAACTTTCGTGGCATCAGGAGGAACCGTATGGCAGTGCCAGTATATATGCACAGTATTGTGTCATGAGGCTGGCAAAAGAAAATAACACAACTGTGCTGCTGGATGGGCAGGGGGCCGATGAAATACTGGCAGGTTACCATCAATATTATCAGCCTTTTTTTAAGAATATCAGAAACAAATCAGATTATAGCGTTCAGCTTGCCAGGTATAATGAATTACACCGGAACAATCCAATTAATGGAATTACCAGAAAAGGGCTGGGAGACTATGTCCGGAGTTTTTCGCCCGCATTGATTCGCCCGGCAAAAAAACTGGTCAATTTATACAGGCAAACTACCAATCCGGTTCTTAACAGAGAGTTTTATCATGAATATAAAAACGATATTTTTACAACACCGGGAAATTCGCATGGTACATTGAATGAGGCTTTGTATATGAGTACCATGAAGTATGGTTTGCAGCAACTTCTTCGGTATGCCGACAGAAACAGTATGGCGCATAGCCGTGAGGTCAGGCTTCCGTTTTTAAGTCATGAACTGGTTGACTTTGTGTTCACATTGCCACCATCGTTTAAGATAGATAATGGATGGACAAAAATGATCATGAGAGAGACCTTTGATATCTTGCCACCAGAAATAAGATGGCGGACAGACAAGATAGGTTATGAACCTCCACAAAAAAGTTGGATGGAAAATGCCGTCATCCAGAATATGATCCGTGAAAGCAGAAGTAAACTGATCCGTATGAATTACTTTGATAAGAACGTATCGGAAAAACCTGTCATACCGCAGGATCAGGGTATGCGTGAAAATAACTGGACAACCTTAATGGCAGGGGAAATTATATGAAGAAAATTCTCATAGTTTCCTATTATTTTCATCCATATACCAATATTGCCCATAAGCGACTTTATTATTTTGCCCGTTCATTGATGGATAATGGGTATGATGTAACGGTAATGACAAGGCAATACAATGGAAATGAAAAGCTAAGTGAGGATATCAACATCAATTCAAAAAGTAATGAAGTAAAGGAATTTCAGTTAGAAGGGATGCGGGTAATAGCCGTTCCGTATAGGAATTCTGTTTTTCATTTTCTTTCAGGAAAAAGAAACGGGATCTCTAAATTTCTTCTGAAAATATATTTATTTCTCACCAATCTTTTCGGCATCCTTCAGATCGATGCGCATAACAACACGAGTTTTAAAAAACATCTTAAAATTCTTTGTAAAAGCGAGTCATTTGATTATGCCCTTTTATCGTCTCCACCTTCCAATATGGTAGGCCTGGCAGCATGGATCTATTCAAATTATAAAACGAAAATAATAATTGATTTCCGGGATTATTTCTACAGGAATAAATTAAGAAAGACAGGTTCTTTACCTTTCTTTTCCAATCTGTTTTATCACATCCAGCGGTTTCATATTCAGCGATTCATGAATTCAATCAGGCTAAAAAAGATAATCGTAGCCTCAAAAACGATAGGAGAACTTCTCGGATATGATGCAACCGTTATATTAAACGGGTATGCGGAAACGGATAAAATTGAGGAGATCAAGAGTTCAACGTTTGAAGTAAGCTATACGGGTACAATTTATCCAAGTGATGATTTCCGGTTTATTATTGATGGGTTTACCAGGTTCCTTCAGCAATTGAAAAGCACTGAAAATATCCGCTTTAATTTTATAGGCACTGACAATCTATTATTTGAAGAATTTGTCGGGGCTAATAAGTACCATGCCAATTACAGTATCCAAAATCAGCGGATACCTTCTGAAGAGCTGAAAAAGGTGATAGAAAGAAGCAGCATTTTATTATCGATCGGTTGGGATGGTTGGAAAGGGATTTATACAGGAAAATTCTTCGAATACCTTGGTTATAAGAAATGTATATTGCTGGCCCCCAATGATCATGATGTGTTAGAAGATCTGCTAAACGAAACACATGCAGGCAGCTTTGCAAATACCCCAAATGAAATGGCTGAATATCTGATGGAATGGTATAAGGAGTGGACAATGAACGGGAAGATTACATGCAATCATGATGCGGAGGCAATTCAAAAGTATTCAAGAAAAAGTCAGAATCAGCAATTGTCGAACCTCTTTGGAGATCATTTCTAAACCTACACATGATATTACCTAAAGTCTCCATACAGATCCCAACATACAATCAGGCAGCTTTGCTGGATAGGGCCATTCAAAGTTGTCTTACACAGGATTACCGGAATATTGAAGTCATCATTGCAGATGATTGTTCACCTGACAATACGCGCGAAGTTGCTGCTAAATATCTGTCCGATCCGAGAGTTCGGTATTTCAGGAATGAAACAAATACAGGAAGGGTGAAGAATTATCGTAAGTCACTTTTCGAATATGCAACGGGCGATTGGCTCCTGAATGTAGACGGTGATGATTATCTCACCAATAAG
>Ga0335397_10004052_pt1 | contig 19449 bp, 18 predicted proteins | sample MAT04_FD_205740 | JGI IMG/M metagenome (GOLD analysis project Ga0335397, IMG submission 205740) | Freshwater microbial communities from Lake Fryxell liftoff mats and glacier meltwater in Antarctica - MAT-04 (spades assembly) (version 2) ... | reverse complement strand
TTTATAACGGGTGTAGCATTCATTTTACGATTTTTATAATGCTGCATCGTCACTAAAAAATCAATATACAATTATGGCACGTTATACAGGCCCCAAAACAAAGATCTCCAGGAGATTTGGAGAACTCATCACAGGAAACGGTAAGTGGTTAACTAAAAACAGTAACCCTCCCGGACAACATGGTGGAACTAAAAAGCGTAAAACGCTTAGTGAGTATGGCATACAGCTTAAAGAAAAGCAAAAAGCCAAATATACTTACGGTTTACTTGAAAAACAATTTCGCAAAACTTTTGATGAAGCCAGTCGTAAAAAAGGCGTAACAGGTGAAAACCTGATCAAATTGCTGGAAGCCCGTTTGGATAATACCGTTTACAGAATGGGTATTTCTATCAGCCGCCAGGGTGCACGCCAGTTGGTTAGTCACAAGCATATCACAGTAAATGGTGAAATTTTAAATATTCCATCTTACAGTTGCCAACCCGGTGATGTAATTGGTCTTAAAAATAAAAGTGCTGCCAATACTGCTATCACTGCTAATCTTCGTGGAAAGAATCCTAAATTTAGCTGGGTAGACTGGAGCGAGAGTGAACTAAAAGGTACTTTCATTACATATCCCGAAAGAGAAAGTGTTCCTGAGAATATTAAGGAGCAACTGATTGTAGAACTGTACAGCAAATAAAAGCAGCCCCCTCCGCCCCCTGAAGGGGGAACCGGCGGAGTCTTGAAATAATTAATTACAAAACATCCTTGTCCCCCTTTAGGGGATAGGGGCAAAACAACAAAATACAAATGGCCATTTTTAATTTTGTTAAGCCCGATAAAATTGTTCTTCAGAAAGCAAATGACTTCGAAGCCCAGTTTGAATTTCGTCCCCTGGAACCAGGATATGGTGTAACAATCGGTAATGCTCTTCGCAGGGTTTTGCTTAATTCATTGGAAGGTTATGCTATTATTGGTATCAATTTAGCTGGTGCCGATCATGAATTTGCAACCGTAAAAGGTATTACAGAAGATGTGACAGAAATTATTCTGAATCTTAAGCAGGTTCGGTTTAAAGCAATTGTTGACCATGATGTAAATACAGAAAAGGTTACACTTTCAATAAAAAATAAAACTGAATTCACTGCAGGAATGATTGGGGAAGTTACTCCGGCATTTGAAGTAATGAATCCTGAGTTATTGATTTGTACTTTAGACAGCAGTGCTAAACTCGATATTGAAATCACTATCGGACGAGGCCGTGGTTACGTTCCTGCTGAAGAGCATAAAGAAAAAAGTTCTCATTTTGGATACATTCCTGTAGATGCGATCTTTACTCCTATCAAGAATGTAAAATACCTGATAGAAAATACAAGGGTTGAGCAACGTACTGATTTTGAAAAATTGGTAATAGATGTTTTAACGGATGGTACCATTCATCCGGAAGAAGCAGTTAAACAAGCCAGCCGTATCTTAATTCAACATTTGATGATCATCACTGATGAGAACATCACGTTTGATACCAAAGAAGATAAAAAGGAAGACCTGGTAGATGAACAAACTTTGCAACTTCGCAAGATGTTGAAAACACCGCTTGAAGATCTTGATCTTTCTGTACGTGCATTCAATTGCTTAAAAGCTGCCAAGATTAATTCATTAAGTGAATTGGTTCAATACGAACAGGAAGACCTGATGAAGTTCAGAAACTTTGGACAAAAATCTTTGAGCGAAATTGACCAGGTATTACATGAAAGAGGCCTTAGCTTCGGAATGGACCTGAGCAAGTTGAAACTTGACGATGAATAATGTGCTGATGTGCTAATATGACAATTTGCCAATGAAAAGGCAAAGTGTAAAAGCAAATCGAAACAATATAACAATTAAACAATTTAACCATGCCCTCTGGGCAAAATCTGTAATTCCTGACACGGTACAGGTTTATAAAACTAAAAAGTCATGCGTCACGGAAATAAAGGAAATAAATTAAGCAGAACGGCCTCTCACAGAAGAGCGTTATTGATGAACCTGGGTTGTCAGTTGATTACTCATAAGAGAATCACTACAACTTTAGCTAAAGCAAAAGCACTGCGTACTTACATTGAGCCGCTAATTACAAAAACAAAAGCTACCGAAAGTACAGAAGCTATCTCTCACAATCATCGTATTGTGTTTAGCTACCTGAACGACAAATATGCAGTAAAAGAATTATTTACTGTAGTGGCCCCAAAAGTTGCCGGTCGCCCCGGTGGATATACACGTATCATTAAATTGGGTGCACGTGTGGGTGATAATGCTGAACTGGCAATGATTGAGTTGGTAGATTTTAATGACATCTACGGAAAATCTGTTCCGGAAGCTGCTGAACCTGCTAAGAAAACACGTCGTAGTGGTGCGGCTAAGAAAAAAGCAGATGGAGCTGAAGAAATTGCAACTGCCGAAGTAGTAGCAACAGAAGTTAAAACCGCAAAGAAGAAAGCAAATAAAGGAGATGACCTTAAAATTATTGAAGGTATCGGGCCTAAAATTGCGGAGGTATTAACTGCGGCTGGTATCGTTACTTTTGCTGATCTTGCAGGATCCACTGCAGAAAAAATTAAGGAAATCCTGGATGCATCTGAAGGAAGTTTTAATGCAGCAGACGCTACATCATGGCCAGAACAAGCCCAATTGGCTGCTGATGGCAACATGGATGAGTTGAAAGCTTTACAGGAAAAATTAAACGGCGGCAGAGAAGAAGCATAATATGCAAAATCTTAAATTATATAAAAGCAAACTTTAACCGGTTTGCTTTTTTTTTGTACTTTTTTTTAGTAACAAATGTTTTTCTTTGCAGCATAATTTAAAAAGATGATCAATAATAAAGCAATACTGATACTGGCAGACGGTACCATCATTCACGGTAAAGCATTTGGTAAAACCGGTACAGCTACTGGAGAGATATGTTTTAATACCGGAATGACAGGTTACCAGGAAGTATTTACAGACCCCAGCTATTATGGCCAGGTGATTATTATGAATACGGTGCATGTAGGTAATTATGGAGTAAAGCCTGAGGATGTGGAAAGCAACAGTGTGAAAGTAAAGGCTGTAATTGGCCGAAACCTGGAAGAAAAATATAGCCGCTTTCTTTCTAATAATTCTCTACAGCAATACCTGGAAGATCAAAATATTGTTGCAATAGATGGGGTAGATACAAGAGCACTGGTAGCACATGTGCGCACCAGGGGTGCAATGAATTGCATTATATCTTCTGAAGAAACAGACATAGAGAAATTGAAGAAGCAATTGGATAAAGTTCCGTCCATGGATGGCCTGGAACTGGCATCTGTTGTAAGTACCATTGAAAGCTACACACTTGGCGAAGAAAACGAACATTTAAGAATTGCGGTTTTAGATTTTGGCGTAAAGAAAAATATACTCAATTGCCTAATGGAAAGAGGTGCTTATGTAAAAGTATTCAATGCAAAAACTTCTTTTGCGGAGTTACAGCAATTTAATCCCGATGGATACTTTATTAGCAATGGCCCCGGCGACCCTGCACCTATGGATTATGCCATAACCACCGTTAAGCAAATTCTTGCTGCAGATAAGCCTCTTTTTGGCATCTGCCTTGGCCACCAGTTGCTGGCGCTGGCAAATGATATACCAACGTTTAAAATGCATCACGGACACAGGGGACTGAATCATCCTGTAAAAAATATTATTACAGGTAAAAGCGAGATCACCACCCAAAACCATGGTTTTGGTGTAGACCCCGATGCTGTAAAAGAGAATGACAATATAGAGATTACACACCTGAACCTGAACGATAACAGCATTGAAGGCATTCGTATAAAAAACAAAAAAGCTTTCTCGGTGCAATATCACCCGGAAGCCACGCCGGGACCACATGACAGCAGGTATTTATTTGATGATTTTATAGGGATGATAAAAAGTCCCCTAACTATTTCCTAAAGGAGTTATTATGAAGCTCAACAATCAAAACGCTTTCCTATTTTGCAGGTACTAAATATTTTTAAACTTTAAAATCCCTTAGGGGTTGGTAAAATATGAAAATAGCAATCATCAACGGGCCTAACTTAAACCTGCTGGGTAAAAGAGAAACAGATATTTATGGGGTAGAATCTTTTGACACCTACGTGGAAGAGTTAAAGGCTGATTATCCCACTATTGACATCAGTTATTATCAAAGCAATATTGAAGGTGAGCTGATTGATGAAATACAGCGGGTTGGTTTTTCTTTTGATGGAATTATTTTTAATCCGGGTGGTTATACACACACTTCTGTAGCAATTGGTGATGCCATTGCTGCTATTAAAACCCCACTTGTAGAAGTGCATATCTCCAATATTTTTGGCAGAGAAGAGTTTCGCAGGTTATCCCATGTATCTGCAAAAGCAGCAGGAGTAATAAGTGGTCTTGGCCTGAAGGGGTATGAGTTGGCGCTGTTGTATTTACAGGAAAAGTATAAGATGTAACCGATGATATTCGAAAAGTATAATCAAATAATTATTCAAATAATATTTCATCAATCATTTCCTGTGAAAGTGGTTTTGTGATCAATTTAATAACGGATTTATATTTTTTTGCCCTCTCAATATCTTTATAATAAATAGAAGAAGTGTAAATATAAACCCTTACATTTTTGATAGCATTGGCATCCATTTTTTCAAAAGCCTCTAAAAAATCCCACCCGTTTAAAATAGGCATATTAATATCTACCAGAATAATCTGAGGCAGCACTATATTATTTTTAATTTTTTCCTCTAATACGTTAATAGCATCCTGCACATAGAGTGTAGAGACTATAGCTGCGTTTGGATGATATAGTTTTATAAGCTCATTGCTCAAAAAATTATTAATATCATCATCATCTATTAATAAAAAATTCACGGGTGTTTCATGCATGTTTACATTATTTTTCTAAAATATATTCTAAAAGTAATTCCATTATTTTCTTCGCTTTCTGCAGTTATTTTTCCTCCCATTTTTTCTATTTGGGTTTTAATGAGATAAAGCCCCAAACCTTTACCATCTATATTTGGATGAAAGCGCTGATAAAGATTAAATAATTTGTCTCCGTTTCTTTTAAGGTTCATTCCTATCCCTTTGTCAGAAGCGGTAAGAATGATAAAATCTCCTTTTTCTTCAGATACAAATGTGATCTCAGGATGGCTATCCGGCTTCTTAAATTTGATGGCATTGGTAATAAGATTCAAAAGTATGCTGTGCAATATTTCGTGACTGCATATTACCTGCGGGGCTTTAGAAAAATCAGCATTTATGATAAGTTGGTTTTCTCTGATTGTTTCACTAATAAATAGTTTTACTTTATTCAATTCTTCTTCCAATAAAATTTGCTGCGTGCTGGCATGCTCTTCTTTTCTTGCTGATAATATTTCATTGAGGTCTGTGAGCATTTGATTGAAATTATTTGTGCTAAACTCAATTTTCTCAAAAAATGTTCTGTTCTTTTCTGTAAGGCTTTCCTTATCAAATAATTTTACCAGGCTCAAAAGATTGGTAACAGGTGCCCGTAAATTGTGAGAAGTGAGGTAGGCAAATTGTTGCATTTCATTGTTACTGGATTGTAGTTCTTTTGATAATTTTTCTAATCCTTCCTCCTGTTTTTTTCTTTGGATGATTTCTTTTTCTAATTGCACAGTACGTTTTTTTACGGCAAGCTTTAACGAAAGACTATACGAGAATAAAAAACCTACAATTACCAGGATACCAGCCAGGATAAGTAACCCAGTTCCTAAATAGTTTTTTTCTTTTTCTTTTTCCGCATTATAAACAAACCCATTTAATTTTTGATTTTGAGGAACCATTTTAAGGCTTTTGTAAACATCCAGAATATTCTGCCACCTTGATTCGCTCATGTGTCCTAATTCTACCAGGTTGGGTAATATTAGTTTTTTCATTTCTGCTGCTTCAAACAGCAAAGCTTGTTTAGTAACCCCTCTTTCTTTTACACCCGGAAGGGTAAGAATATAGTCTGCTATTTCTTCTGGATGTTTCATTGCATACTCCCATCCTTTATAACTCGCTTCAAGAAATCGATTTGTATATCCCTGCCGGTCATCTACGGTTTTTTTTAAAGAAAAAATTACATCCCCATAAAAATCCAGGCCATAGTTTACAGGCTTTACAATGTTTACGGGAATTCCTTTTTCTAATAATTGATAGGCTTCCACAGAGCTATAACCAGTCATAGCATCTGCATGACCATTGATAAGATCCTCGTTTTTCCAGGTGTGTTCTAAGAATGTGATGGAGTCCAGCGGGATTCCATATTTTAGTGCCAGCGCTTTTATTTCTACAATCCCCTGGTTTTGAGAAGCCATTATTTTTTTACCAATAAAATTTGCAGGACTGACGATATTGTTTTTTGTGGGAGAGATAATTATATAAGGGGAATGTTGAAAGATAGCGCCCAACACTTTTACCGGCATACCTTCAGAGTAGTTTACCATGAGATCTGATCCTGTAATTCCAAAGTCGGCATTGCCATTTATAACCTCCGGCACAGGGGATTTATGCTGGCTTCCGGTTATAATAGAAACTTCTAATCCTGCGTTAGAATAAAACCCTTTGATATCTGCTGCATAATAACCTGCAAATTGAAACTGGTGCCACCATTTTAACTGGAGTTTTACCTGCTTTGGCTGTGCATTTACAATTAGGGATGTTAGAAACAGGAATACAGTTAATATAAAGTACAGCACTTTTTTCATATGATCATCATTAAATACCGTAAAAGAAAAAAAATGTATAGTTGAAATGCTTTTACAGTATTTCGACTATACTAAACTTACCAAACCATTTTTCTTGTCAATGCTTTTATTTCTTTTTTCATTTTATCCAGATCCTCTAACTGTGATTGAATAAAGCTGTTATCTTCCAATGATCCTATTACTTTATTCATCTCTTCGTTGGTTTCATATACCATTTTCCTAAAGGGATTGCTATAATCTTTTTCCCTTGCTTCATAAATGCCTTTGCACATCCATTCTCTTATTTTTGTTGCCTGTAGAAGCATTGATTTAAAAACATCGGGTGTAAATTGTTTAGCCGTGATATTTAAAATTTCCAGCAAGCCGGTATATGCATGTTGCAATTTATCTGCTGAATATTGATTTCCTTCATTAATATAGAATTGATGTACTTCATCCCAACTCTTTAATTTGCCCTGCTTAATGCTGTCTTTTAATTTTTGAACAGCGGATTTTTTTATTAATTGACTACCTATATTAATCCACCCTGCCCTCACTAGTTTTGTAGATAAAGATTTTTTAAAAGCATCAAAACTTTTAAACTTATTTTTTTTGATATGCTCCAGTAACTGGGTTATACAATAATACTGTATGAGTTCTTTGTATATTTCAATGGCCTGGGGCACTTTAATTATTTCTGTTTTCCTGTTGGTATTTTCCCAGCCTTTTACAACTGCTGTGCCATCCTCTTTTATTTTTAATTGCTGCAATAATGCAAGCCCATCAAATATCTCATTGATGGTATCAGGTGCCAGGTAATTGTATTCAATCAACTGTGTTTTTTCTGTGCGCTTATCCCTGTCTATATATTTCCATGCATTTCGTTCCATGGCATACATATTATACATAAACCAGTAAGCGGGCATTATAATGAGTTTATTATTGGTCATATCATTACTTACAAGGCAAAAGGGCAAGGGTATTTTTAACTCAGCAGGATAATCGCCTTTGGCTATAATAGTAAAAGAAGCAAAAGTTGAATTGTGTTTCAGGCTTACACAGAGGCCAGGCCAAAAACCACGGCCAGCAATGATTTCGCCGTCGGCACTTCTGCTATTATGATTGCTGCCAATAGTGGCCCCGGCCGCAATATTGCTTTGACCCATAATCATAGATGCACACAAAAATGAATTGTTATGATGCTGCTCATGAGATGGAAATATCAGTGTATTTAAAACTTCGCAACAAGAGATGGTACTGTTATTACCAAGGTATGAGTTAATGAGCCTTGCCCCGTATTTTAATTGAGAATGGGAAGCTATTACAAAACGCACTGCTTTTACTCCGTAAAATATTCTGCAACCATAACCAATAATTCCATTCACCAGTTCGCAGCCTTCACCAATTTGAGTATGACGGGCGGCATCACTGTTGATGGTGACATTTTTAATTTTATTAGCACCTTTCAGGTATGCATCGGTTCCTATTAATACATCTTTAAGGATACCACAGTTTTTTATAACCGTTCTTTCTCCTATTTTTCCATAAGAACCTCTTTTGTTATCAAATTTTTCATCAGTAAATAATTTAAATTTATCCATCAATACTTCATCAGCCCGGTACCTGCTCCATAAATAAGCATCTCCGGCCAGTATGCCATCAAAAGGAAGAATGCTTCTGCCGCCATTTTCATTACATACTTCTACCCAGCTTCTAACCTGTTCGTCTTCTCCCTGTTTTATAATACCATTTCCAAATTTGGAATGATCTGTTATAGCCAGCTCATGAACGTTTGCGATCATTACATCATCACCAATAATATAGTGGCTTAGATAATTTACATTATCAATGCAAATATTATTACCAAGGTCGCAACTGATGATGGTACTGTTGTAAAGACCCACAGCCATTCTGAAATTGTGAAATTCCCGGTAATATGGCTCCATTGCACCAATGCGAACAAGTCCATAAAAATTACAATTTTTAACAAGGCTGGCAAGAAAGTTTTCTGCTACCAATATATTGTTCCAGTTGTCTGAAGTATTCCTGTTATGCACCAGGGTTTCTATCTGGGCATTGCTGAGTGGTTTATATTTTATGCCGGAAGTATTCTGCTGATTGCGGAGGTAATATTCATCTTTACCTTCTGGTATATATTTAGTATCAATAAAATGATAACCCAACTCTTCTACCGGATGTGTGTTAATGATATTCATACTCCTGTCCCCTAAAGGGGAACCTAGTTTAAAAGTTTATAATTTATTTTAGCCATTCTTTAAGTGAAAAGATATTGAAATGGAACAATCGTTTAGCCTCTTCCCAGTTCCCCCTTCAGGGGGCGGATGGGGCTTCTGTTATTCCACCGTCACACTCTTTGCCAGGTTCCTCGGTTTATCTACATCTATTCCTTTTGCAATTCCTGTATAATAAGCCAGTAACTGAAGTGGAATCACACTAATCAATGGCGCTATCAATTCATCAGCGGGGGGGATTGAAAATACATGATCGCTTAATCCTTCACTTACCTTATCACCTTCTGTAATGATAGATATTATTTTTCCTTTGCGGGCTTTTATCTCCTGCATATTGCTTACAATTTTTTCGTGGTAAGTATCTTTTGTAGCAATAAATACAACCGGTAGTTTATCATCTACCAGTGCAATTGGTCCATGTTTCATTTCTGCTGCGGGATAACCTTCGGCATGTATGTAAGATATTTCTTTTAATTTTAAAGCACCTTCAAGTGCTATTGGAAAATTGTAACCACGGCCCAGGAATAAAAAATCATTTGCGTCCATATATTGATGAGCGATGGTTCTTAATTCTTCCGCATTTTTAAGAATGGCATTTACTTTTTCAGGAACATCCTGAAGTTCTATCAATAAGTTTTTATAACGCTCTTCACTTATTGTTCCTTTTTTGATAGCAATCTTAAGCGCCATCATCATCAACACTGCCAACTGGCCGGTAAATGCTTTGGTAGATGCTACACCAATTTCATGTCCAGCGTGGGTGTAAGCTCCTGCATGAGAAATGCGTGCTATTGATGAGCCCACTACATTTACCACTCCAAATATAAATGCCCCGTTTTCCCTGGCTTTTTCCAATGCTACCAATGTGTCTGCTGTTTCGCCACTTTGAGATATAGCAATAATTACATCCCCTTTATTTACGATAGGATTTCTATACCTGAATTCGGAGGCATATTCTACCTCTACAGGAATACGGCAAAGTTCTTCGATAATATATTCTGCCGCCAGGCCTGCATGCCAACTGGTGCCACAGGCTACAATCATTATGCGGTTTGCATTCATGAGTTGTTCAATATTGTCCTCAATTCCAGCCATGGTAATAGTACCGGCTTCTGCGTCTAACCTTCCACGTAAGCAATCATAAATGGTACTGGGCTGTTCAAAAATTTCTTTTAACATAAAATGTTCATACCCGCCTTTTTCAATAGCTGCCAGCTCCATATCAAGCGTAGTAATGTATGGCGTAATGATTTCATTGCCGAGGTTTTTTAAGATCAGTTCGTTGGGTCTTACAATAGCCAGCTCATAATCATTAATGTACACCACTTCTTTTGTGTATTCAATAATGGGGGAGGCATCACTGGCTAAAAAATGTTCGCCTTTGCCCACACCAATTACCAGTGGGCTTCCCTTGCGGGCTGCAATGATGGTTTCGGGATCGTCTTTATCTATAAGCAAAATGCAGTAAGCACCTGTTACTCTTTTCAAGGCAACACGCAATGCCTCTTCAAGGCTGCAGTTGTTGTTTTTTTGAATGTATTCAATAAAGTTCAGCAACACTTCTGTATCTGTATCACTCGTAAAAGTATATCCCTTGCTTAACAATTCATTTTTAAGCAAAGCATAGTTTTCAATAATGCCGTTATGTATCATTGCAAACTGACCGTTTGCAGAAGTATGAGGATGGGCATTGCGATCGCTGGGTTCTCCATGAGTTGCCCATCGGGTATGTCCGATACCTATGCTGGAATCGATTGTTTTCCCCACCAGTGATTCTTCCAGCTCCGCCACTTTACCTTTTTTCTTATAAACCGATAAAATACCATCTTTTATCAAAGCCACTCCACTGCTGTCATAGCCACGGTATTCAAGTCTTTTTAATCCCTTTAAAATAATTGGATAGGCCTGTTTAGGGCCTGTATAACCTACAATTCCACACATATATATTAATTTGAAATGTTATTAAAAGTTTAAGGCACAATATTATTAAAAATAATGACTGGTTGATGTTTTTTGGCTTATTTTGAAACTTTGTAGCTTCCATCTAAATTACCCCAAATGAACAGAATTAAAATTCTTTTTTTTGTTTTTTTTGCTTTTGTGTTTTCACCTTCGGTGATAGCGCAAAAGTTAGTTAACAAGTTACGTACCTTTTACATTGTGAGGCATGCAGAAAAAGATACCGGCAGTAATCCTGCCATATCAGTTTTAGGCAAAAAGAGAGCAGGGGATCTTTTCAGGAAATTGAAGCATAAAAAAATTGATCTTATATTGGTCTCGCAATATCGCAGAACCGGCATGACCGGCGATTCGCTGAGCATTTATAAAAATATAGATACCATGCATTATACTGCAGATGCTGATGGGCAACTGTTGTTTAAAAAAATCAACTCATTGCCAGCACATCAAAAAAACATCCTCATCATTGGCCACAGCAATACATTGCCCGCCATCATTAGAAATGCAGGCATCACTAATTTTACACTCAATGAAATTCCGGATTATGAGTATGATAACCTTTTCATTGTTAAACAAAGAAAAAACAAATCTCACTTGCAAAGCAAAAAATATGGAGTACATTCTTATGCACCGGTAAATGCAACCCAGATGAACATTTTACAATAAAAAACCTTTTAAAAAGAAATAGGCTACCGAAAAGTAAATAAGAATACCCGTAACATCTACCAGTGTAGCTACAAAAGGGGCAGATGATGTAGCCGGATCTAATTTTAATCTCTTTAAAATAATGGGTAACATTGACCCCATAAGACTTCCCCACAATACAATCCCAATCAACGAAAAGAAAATAGTTGCGGCCAGCAGTTTCCAGTAAATGCCATAATCAAAAATATGCAGTTGCTGCCAGAGTATGATACGAAATAAACCGATGCTTCCCAGTATAATACCTAATAAAAAACCAGTAACCAGTTCACGACGCATCACTCTCCACCAGTCTGAGATATAAAGTTCTTTTAGTGCCATTGCCTGTATAATAAGGGTGGAGGCCTGTGAACCGCTGTTTCCTCCGCTGCTCATAATAAGCGGAATAAACAAAGCCAGCACAGTGGCCGCTTCAATTTCTGCCTGAAAATATTGCATAGCAGTAGCAGTAAGCATTTCGCCTAAAAATAAAATGATGAGCCAGCTTACCCTTTTCTTTACCAGCTTAAAAATATTGATGTCAAGATATGGTTCATCCAGGGCTTCGGTACCACCAATTTTTTGCATGTCTTCGCTAAATTCTTCACTGGCAATCCAGAGCACATCATCAATGGTTACAATTCCAAGTAAAATATTATTATCATCAGTAACGGCAAGGGCTACCCGGTTATTCATTTTAAAAATTTCATTGGCACTTTCCTGGTCGTCATTTACATTCAATGCTATGAATCTGCCATCCATCAGTTCACTTACTTTTTTTTCGGGAGATGAAAGTATAATATCCCTGATACGGATATCATCCAGCAATTTTCCTTTTTCGTTGATTACATAAATTACATCAATCGTTTCAGAATTTACTCCGTAACGACGGATGGTTTCAATTACTTCTTTGATGGTATTATACTCATACACATAAACATAGTCGGGGTTCATTAGCCTGCCCACACTATTTTCAGGATAACCCAATAATTCCAGTGTAATTTTTCTTTCTTCCGGGTCCAGCGTTTTAATGAGTTCCCTTACCGCTGCATGAGGTAATTCTTCCAGGAAAGCCACCCTGTCATCTGCAGGCAGTTCATTTAATAATTCTGCAGATTTAAATACCGGCAGGTCTTTAATGATTCTTTTTTGTACACTTAGATCTAATATTTTAAAAACGCCGGCTGCTCTGTGAATTGAAAGATGGGCAATAATTTGCGATTCAAAATCTTCATTATCGTAAATTAAATCTGCTACATCGCTGATGTTCTGATTGTTTAAAAACTCTTTTATAGCTAGTTTGTTTTCCGAAGCAATTACTTCTTCAAACATTTGCTGCAGCGATATATCATCTATTTGGTTTAACATCCTTTCAAATGATTATTTTCGTTTTGTCAATTTGCAATGTAGCTTTTTTAAACAGAATAGAAAATATGTTGAGTCCATATTTATCAGTTAAACCGGTTAAGAATAAAGGCCGTGGGGTTTTTTCTTCACATGCGATTCCGGCAGAAACGGATGTAGAACTATCACCGGTAATAGTGATGAAAAAAGAAGATAGGGTTCACCTGGATAAAACATTGTTACATGATTATATCTTTGAATGGGGCCATCAAAAAGATCAATGCTGTATGGCATTGGGACTGATACCTATTTACAATCACAGTTATGAAAGCAACTGCGAATATTTTATGGATTTTGAGGAGCAAACAATTAAGGTAAAAACAGTAAGGCAAATTGAAGCTGGAGAAGAATTAACCATTAACTATAACGGAGACTGGAACGATGATAAAAAAATTTGGTTTGACGTAACTGATTAAAAGAGCTCTATACCTGCAATTTAAAAAAGCAAACAAGTACCATGATTCCTCTAATTCTTTTAATAGCTATAGGAATATTTATTTTCTATTATTTTTTTGGAGCCCGCAGTAAGAAAATGGTCAATGCTGATGTGCAGGAAATTGATCCCCGGCTGCTGGAAGAAAATGTGCTGTTCTATAGCAGGCTTACCGCAGAGGGAAAGACCCGGTTTGAAGAAGACGTTCGCTATTTTCTCTCCCACACAAGAATTACCGGTATTGATACGCCGGTAGATAAACTGGATAAGTTATTGGTAGCTTCTGCAGCGGTGATTCCCATTTTTTATTTTACCACATGGAAGTACCATAATCTAAGGGAAGTGTTGTTATATGCAGACGCTATCAACATGCATTTTGAAACCAGTGGCGATGCAGATAGAAATATCCTGGGCATGGTAGGTACTGGTCCCTTTGAAGGAAGCATGATGTTATCCAAACCTTCGCTGAGGCAGGGATTTAGCAATCAGTCAGACAAACACAACACTGCTATCCATGAATTTGTACACCTCATAGATAAGTCTGATGGAGAAACAGATGGTATTCCAGACCTGCTGCTGGATAAACAATATGTGATGCCATGGTTAAAATTAATGCATGATCAGATGCAGCAGATTGCCAGGGGCAAATCAGATATTGACAGTTATGCATATACCAATAAGGCAGAATTTTTTGCCGTTGTTGCTGAGTATTTTTTTGAAAGACCGGCGTTGCTCGAAGAAAAACATCCGGTACTTTATAAAATGCTATGCGAAATGTTTGAGGTGAAATAAGGGCTAAATCCAGGGCGTTTGAAAAGCTTCTTAAAGATTTTCTTTTTCTTTCAATGGTAATTTACTAATTTAGTACTTAAATAGGTACTTATATGAGGGTTGTAAATTATAGTGAATTTCGGAAGAGTTTGGCTGAAAGCCTGAATGCAGTAAATGATGATGGCGATATTGTAATTGTTTCCAGGAGTAAGGGAAAGAATGTGGTTGTGATGAGTTTGGATGAATACAACAGTATGAAGGAAACACTATACCTTACCAGTACTAAAGAAAACAAAAAGCAATTAGATGCCGCTATTGATGAAATGAATAAAGGCAAATTTGTAAAACGAAAATTGATTGAAAAATAATGGAACTTGTTTTTCAAACAGTAGCCTGGGAGCAATACCTGTATTGGCAGGAAGCTGATAAAAAAATATTGCAACGGATAAACGATCTGGTAAAAGATATGCTTCGCTCGCCATTTAAAGGCATTGGTAAACCGGAACCGCTTAAAGGAAATTACTCAGGTTGCTGGAGCAGGAGAATAAATGACGAACACCGCCTGGTATATGCAATTAAGGATAAGAGATTACATATTTTGCAGTGCAGATTTCACTACGATAGATAGTCAGCGATTATTAGTTTAAACTTTATTTTAAGTCTCTCGCTTAAAGTAGCAATAGTTACTGTTTTTTGAAGAGATGTAACCCGGGGATACTAATATTGGGCTATAATGTTGCCCAATGGTATGCCGCACAAGAGTGCGACGCAACGATGATGCTCAATGATTAAATGCCGGTTACCAAATAAAAAAAGTTGCAACAAACGCTGCAACTTTTTTTATGATAGACTGGCCGGTCCGGTCAGTCTTTATTTATTTTTTTCTGCAAAATCTCTGCGAATGATATTTAATGCAGCGCCTGCTTTGAACCATTCTATCTGTTGTTCATTGTAAGTATGATTTACAGTGATAATGTCGGCCGTACCATCGGTATGGTGCAACACCATTGCCAGCGGCTTACCCGGGGTAAACTCCGCTAACCCAATGATATCAATGCTATCATCTTCCTGGAACTTTTCGTAATCGGCTTTATCATTAAATGTTAAACCAAGCATACCCTGCTTTTTAAGATTGGTTTCGTGTATGCGGGCAAATGATTTAACCAATACAGCTCTCACACCCAGGTGGCGTGGCTCCATAGCCGCATGTTCACGGGAGGAGCCTTCTCCATAGTTCTCATCACCGACCACCACAGTGCCGATGCCGGCAGCTTTGTATGCCCTTTGTGTATTAGGAACGGTACCATACTCACCGGTCAATTGATTTTTTACAAGGTCTGTTTTTTCGTTAAAATAATTTAATGCGCCTATCAGCATATTGTTGCTGATATTATCCAGGTGGCCACGGAATTTTAACCATGGGCCCGCCATGGAGATATGATCAGTGGTACATTTTCCTTTTGCTTTAATCAGCAATTTTAATCCTTTTAAATCAGTGCCTTCCCATGCTGCAAAAGGATCCAGTATTTGCAATCGTTTGCTGTCCGGAGAAACAATTACCTGCACACCGCTTCCGTCTTCAGCGGGCTGCTGGTAACCTGCATCTTCTACTGCAAAACCTTTGGTGGGTAATTCATCACCATAAGGCGGATCCAGTTTTACCTGTTCGCCTTTATCATTGGTCAATGTATCTGTTAATGGGTTAAAATTCAAACTTCCTGCAATGGCCATGGCAGTTACAATTTCAGGAGAACCAACAAATGCAAAAGTGTTGGGGTTGCCATCTGCACGTTTTGCAAAGTTTCTGTTGAAGCTGTGAACGATCGTATTTTTTTCTGCTTTTTCTGCACCCACTCTTGCCCACATACCTATACATGGTCCGCAAGCATTTGCAAAAACAGTAGCACCAATTTTATTAAAAGTTTCTAAGAAGCCATCTCTTTCAATAGTGTAACGAACAAGCTCACTACCCGGTGTGATGGTAAATTCTGATTGTAATTTTAATCCTTTATCTGAAACCTGTTTAGCAAGGCTAACAGCACGGCTGATATCTTCGTAAGAAGAGTTGGTACAACTTCCAATTAATCCCACTTCAATTTTTGTGGGCCATCCATTGGCAGCAGCAGCTTCTTTCATTTTAGAAATCGGCGTAGCAAGATCTGGTGTAAAAGGACCGTTTAAATGCGGTTCCAGTTCGCTCAGATTTAATTCAATCACCTGGTCAAAATATAATTCCGGGTTAGCATATACTTCAGCATCGCCGGTTAATGAATCTTTAATGCTATCTGCCATGGCTGCTATTTCTTCACGGCCGGTAGCTTTCAAATACCGGCTCATGCTATCGTCGTATCCAAAGGTAGAAGTGGTGGCACCAATTTCGGCACCCATATTACAAATAGTTCCTTTACCCGTACAACTCATGCTGGTAGCGCCCTCGCCAAAATATTCCACCACAGCACCGGTACCACCTTTTACGGTAAGGATGCCCGCAACTTTTAGAATTACATCTTTGGGAGCCGTCCAGCCATTCAATTTACCGGTCAATTTTATTCCAATTAATTTGGGCATTTTTAATTCCCATGGAAGGCCAGCCATCACATCGCAGGCATCTGCACCACCCACACCTATTGCTATCATTCCAAGGCCACCTGCATTTACAGTATGGCTATCGGTACCAATCATCAGTCCGCCGGGGAATGCATAATTTTCCAACACAACCTGGTGAATAATGCCGGCGCCGGGTTTCCAGAAACCTATCCCATATTTGTTTGAAACCGAAGCCAGAAAATCATATACTTCGCTGCTTTCAGTCACTGCACGGTCCAGATCTGTTTTACTATTAACCTTGGCTTCAATCAAATGATCGCAATGCACCGTACTGGGTACTGCTACTTTGGTACGTCCACTCTGCATAAATTGCAGCAGGGCCATTTGTGCCGTTGCATCCTGCATGGCTACACGGTCTGGGGCAAAATCTACATAGCTTTTTCCTCTTTCCTGTGCTGTAGTTGCATCTCCCTGCCAAAGATGGGCGTATAATATTTTTTCAGTAAGTGTAAGCGGCTTTCCCACCACCTGGCGGGCTGCGGCTATACGTGAAGGAAAACCTGCATAAACTTTTTTGATCATTTCAATGTCGAAAGCCATAGAAGAAATTTGATTATGAGATAATATGATGTACTAATATATGATATACTAATGTGCTAATGAGGCTATTTGAAGAAAGCGATTAATTTTATTGCACCCCATTGGCATATTGGCAAATTATTTATTAGCATAATTTAACGAGTTGCAAATTTACTAAAACTCACCCACTAATTAAAGCGCTTGTTTTTAGCTGATTTCTGCCTAATTTAGCGTATGAACCGTTTTAAGCATTTTATCGAATGGCATGTATTTGGTGTGTGCACAGCTATTGGCGAAAGAATGGGAATAGCTACCACTACCATCCGTAAATATTTTATTTACATGTCTTTTATTACCATGGGATCCCCGGTAATCATTTATCTTTTTGTTGCATTCTGGATGAATGTAAAGCAGTATATTTTTAACGGAAGAAGAAATCCAATAAGGCACTGATGAATAGAGTATGCTTATAAATGCAGCAATTTATTTTACACCCGTTAAATATTTTTGTTGTTTATTTTTTATAGTGTTGTTAAACAACTGCCGCCCTTAACCTCACCAGTTTTTCCAACAAAGGTTCCAGCAGATCTAACCGAAGCATATTGGCTCCATCACTTTTGGCTATCGAAGGATTAGGATGGGTTTCTATAAACAGACCATCTGCGCCGGTGGCAATGGCCGCTTTGGCAATCGTTTCTATCAATTCAGGGTTTCCGCCAGTAACGCCAGCAGCCTGGTTAGGTTGCTGCAAAGAATGCGTACAATCCATAATTACCGGAACATTAATTTCTTTCATCCATGTAATATTTCGGTAATCAACTACCAGGTCCTGGTAACCAAAACTGTTTCCTCTTTCAATTAAACCTACTTTATTGTTGCCGGCATTTTTAATTTTATCCACAGCAAATTTCATGGAGGGACCATTTAAGAACTGGCCTTTTTTTACATTTACAATTTTGCCGGTTTCCGCAGCAGCTATCAACAGGTCTGTTTGTCGGCACAGAAAAGCCGGTATCTGTAATATGTCTACATACTCCGCTGCAATAGCGGCTTCTTCATGCGAATGAATATCACTGGTTGTTGGCAGAGAAAAATGACCACCCACTTTTTTAATCAACTTCATAGCAGCTTCATCGCCTATACCCATAAATGAAGAAGCGCTGGTGCGATTGGCCTTTCGGTAAGATGCTTTAAAAATATAGGGTATCTGCAATTTTCGGCAAATGCCACTCACTTTTTCTGCTACTTCCATTACCAGTTCTTCACTTTCCACTACACATGGGCCAGCAATAAGAAAAAAATTATTGTTATTGTATTGTTGGTCCTTAAAAAGTTCCGGCAGGTAATTTTCCATGTGGCAAAGTTAAGGAGTTTTTAAAATTGGGTAGGGTGGTTGCCGGTAAACCGGAATTTAATTTTAATACCAGCATTTGTTTTGCATGGCAACATCCTTGTGTCACAATCCTTTCATCGGCATACCTATGGGCATCCTCTCAGCCCATCTATTTTTACAACCTTATATTCAGGGCATTTTATAAAAGAAAACCCCGGCATACAATGGGTGCCGGGGTTAGATTAAGATGCTATCTGCCCGTTAGTTTGCAGGCAGCGTGTTACAATTTCCGCTGATAATTATTTCACGGTTGTTCTCAATTTTCGTTACAGTTCCTGTTTTGGACTGCACGCTTGCAGCCGTTGCATTTGCAGTACTGATGATACATTCGTTGTTAGAAGTGTTATCAATGATTACATGTGTTTGTGCACCCGGAACTTTATTGATATTCCAGTTGCCGGCAGTATGCCAGTCACTACTTATGGTACCCGTCCAAACAGCTACTTCCAGCACAATATTTACAAAAGCGGTGTCACTACATCCGGATCCATTGCTTACGATCAATCTGTATAAACCAGGTGCTACCGATTCCGGTGTAGCTGTATTCCATACTGCAGTTAACCCGGTTGTATTGAACAGCGGAATAAGATTACTGGTTTCACCTACACAATTGTGATAAATAGTAATGTCTGATCCAATGTTAGGTTTAACATTAACGGTTACCACACGATCAACATTTGTTGTGCCACACAAACCGGTTGCGGTAGCGGTGATAGTTGCTGTTCCGCTGAAAGC
>Ga0335397_10004049_pt1 | contig 19458 bp, 17 predicted proteins | sample MAT04_FD_205740 | JGI IMG/M metagenome (GOLD analysis project Ga0335397, IMG submission 205740) | Freshwater microbial communities from Lake Fryxell liftoff mats and glacier meltwater in Antarctica - MAT-04 (spades assembly) (version 2) ... | reverse complement strand
GCCGCCGCGCCCATCGCAACCGTGCCGATCAGCCTCGAACCCATCGCATGCGCGCCCGGGATCGCCGCCCTTCGCCGCGCCGTCGGCCTGGAAACGGACCGCGCGCAACGCATCACCCACCAGGGCGTCCAGGGCGGCGCGCAGATACCCGGCGCCCAACGGGTCGAGATCGATCGTGCACCGCTCCAGCCCGCTGGCCCGCTTGCTCCACTTCAGCGACCTCGCCTCGATCAGCTGTTCCTCCCGCGGGGCCACCCCGTCGGCATCCAACGCGTCCCGCCAGAAGATCGACAACTTCCGCACCAAATCCGCCGGATGATCGCCCGCGAACGCCACCAGCTCGACCTCCGCGACCACAAGGTCCTCCGGCAGGGCACGCGGAGCGGCCTGAGCCAGAGCGGTGACGATCGATAGGGCCGCCTCCACCGGAACCACCGCCGCGTTCACCGCCTCGGCCACCAGCGGAAACGTTGCCGGAAGCCGTTCGCCCAGCAGCGACACCGGGGCGGCCGTCGCCTCGCCCAGCCGCACCAACCTCCCCGCCTCGGCCAACGTCACCCGGCCCAGCTCCGTGACCAACGCCGCCGGAGAGGTGTGCCCGGACGACTTCGCCAAACCACCCTGACCCAGCGACGGGCGAGACCGCTGCGCAACCTCCCCCGCCGCACGCACCAGCAGGGCATCGAGCTGCCGCCTCAGATCGAACCCCGACCGGATCGCCCGCAACAGCCCCGCATCGGACATGCCCTCCACATCCAACTGCGCCGGAGCCGCCGCGACCGCACCGAACGGCGCACCGGGCACAGCACCAGGACCCGCGGATGAACCGCGCCCACTAGGCTCAGCCGGCGCATCAGGCGCATCAGGCGCATCAGGCGCATCAGGCGCATCAGGCGCATCAGGCGCACCCGGCCCACCAGGCCCACCCCGCGCACCGGGACCCGCGGATGAACCGCGCCCACCCGACGCAACTGCCGCGCCGAACACACCCGACGCACTGTGCGACGCCACATCCGGATACTCCCCGACCTGCCCGCCAACCCCGGTCAGCGCACCAGACCACACCGACGCGAACGCGGACGCACTCACGGCGAGGGGATCGGTTGCTTTCGACATACCCACACAATGACGGACACCACCGACATTCCTACCGCCGACAAACAGCCCCCTGATCAGGGAGAATACCTGTGGAGAACCCTCCAGAACGGCACCTGTGGAGGAGCAGTCGCGCACCGGGGCGGCGCCGCGCGGCGCCTCCCGCTCGTTGAACAGCTCGCGCAGCTCGAGCAGCTCGCGCCGCTCGCGCCGCTCGCGCAGCGAGCGTGTCGAAACCCTCGTCGCCCGCGGATTTCGACATGACAGCGGACGGACCGCCTAATCAACGCAGAGCAGTGCGAATCTCGACACGGCCGCGAGCGGCCTGCTCTATCGAGCCTACGATTCGACACGGCCGCAAGCGCCCTGCTCAATCAACAGAACCCGCCCGGTCGAGCATCGACCGGGTCTGCTGTTCAAGCGACCGCGAGCTCCGGCTGCTCGTCGTCCTCCACGAGGTACCTCGCGTACGCGCCGAGCGTGAGGAAGGTCGGGAAGTCCTCTTCGAGGGTGACCTCGCGGAACACCTCGACGGCGGCATCCACCCGGTCGCCCGGCGAGCGCTCGAGCCCGGCGACGACATCCGCCAGCACCCCTTCGACGCGCCTCTTCGTCACCGGAGTGCCCTCGGCCGTCACGACGCGCTGGTGGATCCACTGCCACAGCTGGGAGCGGCTGATCTCGGCGGTCGCGGCGTCCTCCATGAGGTTGTCGATCGCCGCCGCACCCACACCGCGCAGCCAGCTCTCGATGTAGCGCACGCCGATCGACACGTTGGCGCGCACGCCGGCATCCGTCACCTCGCCCTGGATGCGCAGGTCGAGCAGGTCGACGGCCGACACCGACACGTCGTCGCGCAGCCGGTCGAGCTGGTTGGGGCGGTCGCCGAGCACCGCGTCGAACTCGGCGCGGGCTGCCTCGATGAGTCCGGGATGGGCGACCCAGGTGCCGTCGAAGCCGTCGCCGGCCTCCCGTCGCTTGTCCTCGCGCACCTTGTCGAGCGCCCACGCGGTGACCTCAGGGTCGCGGCGGTTGGGGATGAACGCACTCATGCCGCCGATGGCATATGCGCCCCGTTTGTGGCAGGTCGACACGAGGAGTTCGGTGTACGCCCGCATGAACGGCACCGTCATCGTGATGCTCGAGCGGTCGGGAAGCACGAAGGAGGCCCCGCGCCCGCGGAAGTTCTTGATGATGCTGAAGATGTAGTCCCAGCGCCCGGCGTTGAGCCCGGCGCAGTGGTCCTTGAGCTCGAAGAGGATCTCCTCCATCTCGAAGGCAGCGGGGATCGTCTCGATGAGCACCGTCGCGCGGATCGTGCCGTGCTGGATCCCGAGCGCGTTCTCCGCGAACGTGAACACGTCGTCCCAGAGGCGAGCCTCGAGGTGGTTCTCGAGTTTTGGCAGGTAGAAGTAGGGGCCGGTGCCGCCTGCGATGAGCTCTTTCGCGTTGTGAAGGAAGTAGAGTCCGAAGTCGACGAGCGAGCCGGAGGCCGGCGCCCGGAGCCCGGCGCGGTCGGTGTAGCGCAGGTGCTTCTCGACGAGGTGCCAGCCCCGGGGGCGCATCACGATCGTCGGGGTCGTCTCCCCGACCGTGTACTCCTTGCCTTCCGCAGAGGTGAAGTCGATCTGGCCGCGGATCGCGTCGAAGAGCGAGATCTGTCCGCCGATGACGTTGGACCAGGTCGGGCTCGTCGCATCCTCCTGGTCGGCGAGCCACACCTTGGCGCCCGAGTTGAGCGCGTTGATCGTCATCTTGCGGTCGGTCGGCCCGGTGATCTCGACCCGTCGGTCCTCGAGCCCCGGCCCGGCGCCGGCCACCCGCCAAGAAAGGTCCTCACGAATGGCGGATGTCTCGGGCAGGAACCGCAGGTTGCGGCCGTTGTCGATCGCCTTGCGCTGGTGCATGCGGGCGGCGAGCCGCTCGTGGCGGCGACCGGCGAACTGGTCGTGCAGGCGCGTCAGGAAGGTCAGCGCCTCCGGGGTGAGGATCTCGTCGAAACGACCCCCGCGCTGGGCGGTGATCTCCATTCTGCTGTTCATGGTGTTCTTCCTTAGTTGTGAGTTTCAGTTGTGAGGGTGGATTTCGAGACGTGTGGTCCTGCGTCGCACGCGCGGCCTACCCGCCGGCGAAGTCTGCCGGGCGAGAAGGCCGCCCGCGGCCGCGTCGAGACCGGGTGAGGGCCTAGTGGAATTGCGCCGACTCGGTCGAGCCGACGAGCGCGAGGGTCGAGCTGCCGGGGTTGAGGGCGGTCGCAATGCGGTCGAAGTAGCCGGTGCCGACCTCGCGCTGGTGCTTCGTGGCCGTGTAGCCGTCGGCCTCCGACGCGAACTCGGCCTCCTGCAGCTCGACGTAGGCGCTCATGTGGCGCTGCGAGTATCCGCGGGCGAGCGTGTACATCGAGTGATTGAGCGAGTGGAATCCGGCGAGGGTGATGAACTGGAACGCGTAGCCCATCTCCGACAGCTCCCGCTGGAACGAGGCGACCTGGGCGTCGTCGAGGTGGCGCTTCCAGTTGAACGACGGCGAACAGTTGTAGGCGAGTTTCTTGCCGGGAAACTCCGTATGGATGCTCTCGGCGAAGGTGCGGGCGAGCTCGAGGTCCGGCTCGGCGCTCTCGACCCAGAGCAGGTCGGCATAGGGCGCGTAGGCGTGGCCGCGGGAGAGCACCGTGTCGATTCCGGGGCGGGTCTCGTAGAAACCGTCGGCGGTGCGGTCGCCCGTGAGGAATGGGCGGTCGCGCTCGTCGACGTCGCTCGTGACGAGGTTCGCGGCCAGGGAATCGGTGCGGGCGATGACGAGCGTCGACGTCCCGGCGACATCGGCGGCGAGGCGTGCCGCGTTGAGGGTGCGGATGTGCTGGCTGGTCGGCACGAGCACCTTGCCTCCCATGTGGCCGCACTTCTTCTCGCTCGCGAGCTGGTCCTCCCAGTGCACTCCCGCGGCTCCCGCGGCGATCATCGAGGTCATGAGCTCATAGGCGTTGAGCGGTCCGCCGAAGCCGGCCTCGGCGTCCGCCACAATTGGGGCGAGCCAGTCGGTCGCCTCGCCAGTGGAGCCCCTCGAAACCCCCTCGGCGTGCTCGATCTGGTCGGCGCGAAGCAGCGCGTTGTTGATGCGGCGCACGACCGAGGGCACCGAGTTCGCCGGGTACAGGCTCTGGTCGGGGTAGGTCTGGCCGGAGAGATTCGCGTCGGCGGCCACCTGCCATCCGCTCAGGTAGATCGCCTTGAGGCCGGCGCGCACCTGCTGCACCGCCTGGTTGCCCGTGAGCGCGCCCAGCGCGGGCACCCAGGGCTCGTCGTGGATGAGCTGCCACAGCTTCTCGGCACCGCGCCGGGCGAGCGTGTGATCCTCGCCGACCGACCCGCGCAGCGCGATGACGTCTTCCGCGCTGTAGTCACGCGAGACGCCGCTCCAGCGGGCGTCGGTCCTCCACTGGTTCTCGAGGTCGGCGGCCGTTTGGGTCTGGTCGCCGGGGCGGATACTGGTCATGTGGACTCCTTCGTCGGTGGTTCTTCGACTCTGCGTCCATTCGGTCGCTTCTTCTCCGCACCTTCCGGCAGAAGATTCCCATTTCTTCTATTCCGCACAAGAACGTTCGATGGCAGGCTGTCGACATGACATCGACACGGACCTCCGCGCCCGAGGATGAAGACATGCTTGATTCCCTGACGATCGGCCGCCGCATCCGCGAGCTGCGCGTCGCGCGCGGGCTCACCCTCGACACGCTCGGCGCGGCCCTCGGCCGTGCGCCGTCGCAGATCTCGGTGATCGAGAACGGCAAGCGGGAGCTCAAGCTCGGCGAGCTGCAGCGCCTGGCGCGCATCCTGGAGGTGAGCGTCGAGCAGCTCATGAGCCCAGAGCCGCCCTCCCGGCGGGCGGCGCTCGAGATCGCGCTCGAGCGGGCCCAGCGCGGTCCGCTCTACGCCTCGCTGCCGCTCCCCGCCCTGCCGGTGCGCAAGTCGCTGAGCGACGAGGCGATCGAGACGATCCTCGCGCTGCACGATGAGCTGCAGCGCCTTCACCGCGAGCGCGCCGCGACCCCGGAGGAGGCCAGGCGGGCCAATACCGAGCTGCGCCGGCAGATGCGGCTGCGCAACAACTATTTCGCCGACCTCGAGGCGCAGGCGAAGAGGCTGCTGGATGCCGTCGGGCACGCGGGCGGTCCGCTGTCGCAGCGCGTCGCATCCGACCTCGCCACCCACCTCGGATTCTCGCTGCACTACGTCGCCGACCTGCCCACGTCCACCCGCAGCGTCACGGATCTCCGGAACGGCCGCATCTACCTTCCGGTCGGAGAATCGGCCGGGAGCGACGCCCGCACGACGCTGCTGCAGGCGCTCGCGGGCCATGTGCTCGGCGTCACCGAGCCGCGCGACTACGCCGACTTCCTGCGCCAGCGCGTCGAGACGAACTATCTCGCCGCAGCGATGCTCGTGCCGGAGCAGTCGGCGGTGGAGTTTCTCACGGCCGCGAAGGAGAAGAGGGAGCTCTCGGTCGAAGACCTGCGCGACGCCTTCGCGGTCAGCTACGAGACGGCGGCGCACCGGTTCACCAACCTCGCGACGGAGCACCTCGGCATTCCGGTGCACTTCCTCAAGGTGCACGAGAGCGGCACGATCTCGAAGGCGTACGAGAACGACCGCGTGCTCTTCCCGACGGATGCGCTCGGCGCCGTCGAGGGGCAGGTCGTCTGCCGCAACTGGAGCGCCAGGCGCGTGTTCGACATCGCCGACCGCTTCAGCCCCTACCACCAGTACACCGACAAGCCCACGGGAACCTACTGGTGCACCTCACGAATCCAGTCGACGCGGCGTGGCGACTTCTCGGTGAGCGTGGGCACGCCGTTCGCCCACGCGAAATGGTTTCGCGGGAGGGACACAGGAAACCGGTCGATCTCCACCTGCCCCGACGAGGGGTGCTGCCGCCGCCCTCCCGCCGAGCTCGCGGACCGCTGGGAGCAGCACTCGTTCCCGAGTGCGCGGCTCAACAGTTCGCTGCTCGCGGCGATGCCCACCGGTGTGTTCCCCGGCGTCGACAGCACTGAGGTTTACGAGTTCCTCGACGTGCACGCGCCGCGCGACTGAACCGCTCCCCCTCACCCCCACGCCCCGCTCCCCGCTCCCCGCTCCGCACTCCGCGCTCCCCGCTCCCCGCTCCCCTCCCCCTCCACCCTGGCCTTGAGCCCCTCCCACTGAACACCCTCTCCCCCTTCCCGCGAGTTGCACACCTATGTCCTTTCAGGGACCCTGAACACGACATGGGTGGGCAACTCGCGGGAAGGGTGGGTCGAGACGGTGCGCCCGCGACCATGGCAGGCTAGTCCGATGGAAATCTGCATCTTCACCGAGCCCCAGCAGGGGGCGACCTACGACGAACTGCTCGCCTTCGCGCGAGCCGCGGAGGACGCCGGGTTCGACGGCTTCTTCCGCTCCGACCACTACCTCCAGATGGGCGACGCGTGGGACGGCCTCCCCGGCCCGACGGATGCCTGGACCACCCTCGCCGGTCTCGCCCGCGAGACGAGCCGCCTGCGCCTCGGCACGCTGGTGTCGTCGGCGACGTTCCGCCATCCGGGGATCCTGGCGATCCAGGTCGCCCAGGTCGACCAGATGTCGGGCGGACGCGTGGAGCTCGGCCTCGGCACGGGATGGTTCAGGGAGGAGCACGAGGCCTACGGAATCCCGTTTCCCGACAAGCGCTTCGGCATCCTCGAGGAGCAGCTCGAGATCGTGACCGGCCTGTGGTCGACGCCGGTCGGCGAGAAGTACAGCTTCGACGGTGCGCACTATCGACTCGCCGACGCGCCCGCGCTGCCCAAGCCCACCCAGTCGCCGCTCCCCGTGATCGTCGGCGGAGGGGGGCCCCGTCGCACGCCGGCGATCGCGGCCCGGTTCGCGACGGAGTTCAACATCGGCTTCGTCGACGAGGCCGTCATCGCCGAGAAGTTCGCCGGGGTCCGCGCCGCGGCGACGGAGATCGGCCGCGACCCCGACTCCCTCAAGTACTCCGTTGCGCTGCCGACGATCGTCGCGCGCAGCGACGCGGAGTTCCGAGCGCGGGCCGAGGCGATTCACACCGATCCGGATGACTTCCGCACGTTCAACTTCGCCGGCAGCCCGGCGCAGGTTCTCGACAAGATCGGACGGCTGAAGGAGCTCGGCGCCGGGCGCGTGTACCTACAGCTGATCGATATCCGCGACATCGAGCACCTCGACCTGATCGCGAGCGAGGTGCTCGCGCAGCTCGGCTGAGCCGCGCCGCCCGCGCCGCTGCCGCCCAGCTCAGTCACTCGGCCGCGGCCGTGTCTGCTTCACTGGGACGGCATCTGGCGGCACAACCTGCAGTCCACGCGCGGCCATCCCGATGACCGCGCTGTAGGTCGGGTACGCGAACTTCACCTTCGCGAGCGTCGCCACGTCGGCGCCGGCCGCCATCGCGGTCGTGACCGCCTGGATCACCTCGACGGCGTTCTCACCGACAGCGTGGGCACCGAGGATCAGCTCGCGCCGGCGATCGGCGATGAGCTTGAGGAACCCGCGCTCCCGGTCGTCGATCACCGCGCGATCGAGCGTCGAGTACGGCACGAGCGAGACCACGCAGCGCGGGTCCCTGGCGCGCGCCTGCTCCTCGGTGAGTCCGACGCCCGCGTAGTCGGGGTCGGTGAACCCGCCGGCGGGCAGCAGGTGATGTGGGGTGCGCCGGTTCGCTCCGAGCACGGCGTTCTCCGCCGCGGCCTCGCCCTCGAACTGGGCGGCCTGCACGAGCATGTCCTTGCCGTTCGCGTCCCCGACCCCGAAGATGTGGGACGCCGTCGTGGAGCGGAAGTACTGGTCGACGGGGATCGCCGACCGCACGATCTCGACGCCCGCGTTCTCGAGCCCGAGGTCACCGACATCCGCCGGCCAGCCCGTCGCCATGATCACCGCGTCGAAACTGCCCGCCCGCGCGAGGCCGTCCGACCGCCAGGTCAGCGCGATCGATCCGTCGATCTCACGCACGAGCGAGTCGACGGAATCGATACCCGTGTGCACCAGCACCCCCTGCTCGATGAACGCCGTAGCCACGCCGTCGGAGATCGAGGCGTCGGAGGCGATCAGGATGCGCGGGGCGACGTCGAGCAGGGTGACTTCGCTCCCGAACGAGCTGAACACGGTCACCAGCTGGGCCCCCGTGTTGCCGGCGCCGATGACCGCGACACGCCGGGGCAGCTCCGGCAGGTCGAGAAGCTCCTCGGGAACGGTCGCGAGTTCGGCCCCCGGTATCGGCAGCCGGCGGGAGTGACCGCCGACACAGACCAGCACCGAGTCCGCGCTCACCCGGCGGCCGCTGTCGAGCACGAGCGTGTGGGCATCCGCGAACCTGGCCCTTCCCTCAAGGATCAACTCGATCCCGGCCTCGTCGAAGCGCTGTGCCTCGCGCTTGATCGAGCGCACACGGCCGACAGTGGAGCGCACCCGCGCGACCGTTGCGTCCCAGTCGAGCTCGTGATCCGCTCCACCGATTCCCCACTCGCCCGCCGAGCGCATCTCGCGCATGATCCGCGCCGTCTTCGCGAGCACCCGGGTCGGCACGCAGCCGGTGTTGACGCACGTCCCACCCGTGCGGTCGGCCTCCGCGACGGCGACGCGCGCGCCGAGCTCCGCGGCCCGGAGTGCGGCGGCCGTTCCGGCGGGTCCTGCACCGATGACGACGACGTCGAAGTGGTCGGGGCTCAAGTTCATAACGGTTCCTCCGGGGTCGGCAGCGGCTGCTTCGACCCTCTCATTGCCGGCTGGTGAATTGATCGAAACGGGGGTCGGGGATGTCGTCCGCATGAGCTATCGTCTCGGCATGGCTTTCATCGAGGTTGCCGATCTGGTCAAGACATACACCCCTCGCGGGGCCCCGGTCGTGAAGGCGCTCGACGGCCTCAGCCTGTCGGTGCCGCAGGGCACGGTCACCGCGCTGCTCGGCCCCAACGGCGCGGGCAAGACGACCACCGTCAAGGTGCTGACCACGCTCATCCAGGCCGACTCCGGCACCGCGACGATCGACGGGCGCGACGTCACCGCCGACGGGGACGAGGTGCGCCGGATGATCGGCGTGTCAGGCCAGTACGCCGCCGTCGACGAGAACCTCACCGGGTTCGAGAATCTCGACATGGTGGGGCGGCTCTACCACCTGGGGGCGAAGGCGTCGAGGCGGCGGGCGAAGGAACTCATCGAGGTCTTCGATCTCACCGAGGCGCAGAACCGGCCGGTGAAGGGGTTCTCGGGCGGAATGCGGCGCAGGATCGACCTCGCCGGTGCTCTCGTGATCAACCCGCGCGTGCTGTTCCTCGACGAACCGACGACCGGGCTTGACCCGCGCAGCCGGCTCGGCATGTGGGAGATCATCACGAACCTCGTCGGCGGGGGCACCACGGTGCTCCTCACGACGCAGTACCTCGAGGAGGCCGACCGGCTCGCCGACGACATCGCCGTGATCGACCACGGCAAGGTCATCGCGCAGGGCACCTCCGACGAGCTCAAGTCGTCGATCGGCGGCCAGCGTGTCGAGCTCAGCCTGGTCTCGGACCACGACAGCGATGCGGCGGTCGGGATCCTCCGCTCCGTCGGCTCGGCCGAGCCGGAGGTGTCGTCCGACCGGCGCACCGTCTCGGTGACGGTGACGCACGGGCCGGACGCCCTGCAGCGCGTGCTCGCCGGGGTCGAGCGGCTGGGCATCCGGCTGCACGATGCCGGGATGCAGCGCCCCACCCTCGACGACGTGTTCCTGCAGCTGACCGGCCACGCGGCGAGCACCGACCCTGACCAGGATGACGACCGCGCGGCCGGACGCGGAAAGGAGAAGAGGTCCTCATGACGACGGGCACCACGACGACGAGGGCGACGACGGCGCCCAACTCCTCCGGAGCGGCATCCTGGATCTCCGACGGCTGGATCACCACGCGCCGCAACATGATCAAAATCAAGCGTGTGCCCGACATCCTGGTGTTCACGACCCTGCAGCCGATCATGTTCGTGCTGCTCTTCAGCTTCGTCTACGCCGGCAGCATCGACATTCCCGGCAGCGACTACAAAGAGTTCATCATGGCCGGGATCTTCGCTCAGACGGTGGTCTTCGGCTCGACATACTCGGGCTCGGCGATGGCGCAGGACCTCAAGGAGGGCATCATCGACCGGTTCCGCACCCTGCCGATGGCCCCGTCCGCGGTGCTCGTCGGCCGCACCAACGGCGACCTGTTCATCAACGGGGTCTCGATGATCGTCATGATCGCCACCGGGCTCGTCGTCGGATGGCGGGTGAACTCGAGCCCGCTCGAGGCTCTCGCCGGGGTCGTGCTGCTGCTGATGTTCGCCTACGCGTTCTCGTGGGTGATGACGCTTCTCGGCATGAGCGTGCGGAGCCCGGAGGTCATCAACAACGTGTCGTTCCTGGTGCTGTTCCCGCTCACCTTCATCTCGAACGCGTTCGTGCCGATCGAGACCCTGCCGGCGCCGCTGAAGCTGTTCGCCGAGTACAACCCCGTCTCGGCGCTCGTGCAGGCCGCACGCGAACTGTTCGGGAACATCCCGCCCGGTGCACCCCAGCCCGACTCTTGGACCCTGCAGAACCCGGTGCTGACGGTGCTGATCGGCATCGTGGTGATGCTCGTCATATTCGTGCCGCTCTCCGTGCGCAAGTTCTCGCGGGTCAGCTCGCGCTGAGCCAGACTGGCACCAGAGGCGTCCGGCAGGCGGCGCCGGCCAGCACGCGAGAGGAGGCGCCATGGCATCCGAATCCCGGCACATCATCGTCGCGATCGACTGCCCCGCCGTCGATGTCTATCACTACGTGTCGAGCCCGGAGAACCTTCCGTCCTGGGCGAGCGGGCTCGGCGACTCGGTCGAGAACGTCGACGGCACCTGGCTCATCCACTCCCCCCTGGGCACCATTACGGTGTCGTTCGTGGGTTCGAACGTTCTGGGGGTGCTCGATCACCACGTGACGCTCTCGACGGGCGAGACCGTCTACAACCCGATGCGCGTGATCCCCGACGGTTCCGGATGCGAGGTCGTGTTCACCCTGCGACGCCGGCCGGGGCAGAGCTACGAGCAATTCTGCGCCGACGTCGCTCTGGTCGAGGCCGATCTCGCCACGCTCAGGCGAGCCCTTGAGACGACGGGCTAGCGGCGCCGGGCCTGAAGCTACGCGCCAGAGGCGCCGGGCCAACGCGCCGGGCCAGCGGCGGCTCGAGCCGACGGGCCACCCACCGGGAGGCCGCCGTCACTGGCCGACGCCACCGGGAGGCCGCCGTCACCGGCCGCCGGGAGGCCCAAGCGCGAGCAGGATGGCGAAGATCCCGGCGAGCGCCAGCACCAGCACGACGGCGAGCAGCACCGGATGGTTCAGGACCCAGCGCAGCGCGGCACCCAGCGGGGTGTGGTCGCGTTCGTCCTCCGTCGCGGTCGTGCGCCACGGCCCATCCAGTCGGCCGGTGCGCTCGAGCCGCCGGTCGAACGGGATGGTCGCATAGGGCACGACGGCGGTGAGAAGCGCGAGGCCGATCAGGCGCACGCTCCAACGCTGGTTGAGTCCGACGAGGACCGCGGTCATCCCGTAGGCGAGGAACACGAGCCCATGCAGGAATCCTCCGACCTGCACTCCGAGCTCGCCAGCGCGGAGGAGGTACTTGAGAATCATGCCTCCGATCAGCAGCGTCCAGGTCACGGCCTCGGCGATGGCGACCGCGCGGTACAGGGCCCGCGGGGAGAAGGGCTGGGCGCGAGCGGCGTGCGGCAGGCCACGCTCCACGCGATTGGGCGCTGGCCTCGCGGCGGGATTCGAGGACGGGTTCTCGGGCATGCCCCTATTATCACGCCGGTGGCTGGGCGGTCCGGGCGCGGCCCCAGGCGCCCTCCGTAGACTTGCCGCGTGCCCAAAGACTCCACACTCAAGGCGATGAACGCCGTGCACCGATTGCTGCTCAAGGTGAGCGGCGGCCGGATCGGCTGGAACGCGCTCGGGATGCCGGTGCTCGAGCTCACCACGATCGGGCGCAAGAGCGGCGAGCCGCGCACGGCGATGCTCACCGCGCCGCTCGTCGAGGGCGACACCTACGTGATCGTCGCCTCCCGCGGCGGCGACGACACGCATCCGGCCTGGTTCCTCAACCTGCGCGACGAGCCGCGCGTCGGCGTCGTCATCAAGGGCGGCCCCGCCGAGACGCGCCTCGCGCGGATCGCCTCGCCCGACGAGCGTGCCCGCATGTGGCCGCTCATCACGAGCCGGTACTCCAACTACGCCGGGTACCAGCGTCGTACCGAGCGGGAGATCCCGCTCGTGCTGCTCGAACCGCTGCCCTAGCTGCCCGCTTGGCGAGGTGTATCCCCCGGTCACCGTCAACGGGTATCCGGCACGGACTCATTCTGGCTCCGGCCGAGGGGCCGTGATCGGGGCCCAGGGCGGAGAACGCTCCTCCGGCCTGCGCCCCGCGACCGCTTAGAAGTTGAGAATCTGGTAGCCGTCGAGAACGAGGTTGCGGATGCTGGCCTCCCCCTTGTTGTCCGTGAGCAGCGGCCATCCGCCGGTCGCGATGGAGTCGGCGACCTGATGCGAGGTGACGCAGAACCCGCAGGCGCCCAAAATGTTGTCCTGCAGCGCGACGGCCAGCGGGTTCATCTTGTGTCCGGGATCGGAGATCGCGGCGAGCGACTCGACACCCGACCCGTCGAAGACCACGACGACGTCGTCGCCGGCCTGCTTGAACTCGAGGGCGGTCTTGAGACCGCGGTAGACGCGCGAGGTGTCGGAGCCGATGGGCTCGTAGATGACGACGGCAATTTTGGAATCAGACATAGACGTGAACTCTCCTAGGTAGACCGATCTGGTCAACTACGACTATACCGATCGGTCTGGTAAAGTCAATCCCATGGATTCCCCGGTCAGCCCCGCCCCGAGCGCCCGGGATCGGCTGCTCGCGTCGGCGAGTCGGCTGTTCCGCGAGCGCGGAATCAATGCGACAGGCATTGACCTCGTGGTCCGCGAAGCGGGCGTCGCGAAGGCCAGCCTGTACAACAACTTCGCCAGCAAGGAAGCGCTCGTCGTGGCCTACCTCGAACGCGAGCTGGACGGCTGGATCGTCGGCGCCCGCGCCCAGGACGATCCGCTTCTGCCGAGCACGGAGCGCGTGGCAGCGCTGTTCGAGGCGCTCGCGCGCTCGGTCGAGTCACGCACGTTTCACGGCTGCCCGTTCACCAATGCGGTCATCGAGCTGCCCGAATGCGTTCCCGTGCGCACGGTCGCCGAACGGTACCGGGACGTGGTTCGCGCCCATCTGGCCTACATCGGCCGGCAGGATGCCGCCTCGACCGCCGCCTCCCGCCTCATGCTGCTGTACGACGCGGCGATCACCGCGGCAAAGGTGGCGCGCGACGCCGGCCTGGTTCGCGAAGCGAGCACCATGGCCCAGGAGCTCGTCTAGCCGGTCCAGCGGAGTCGCGTGGGGCTTCAGCACCCAGGTCGCGCTCGGGAGCGGCATCCTGCTGGGCGAATAACTCGAGGGTCCAATCGGGTTTGTGTGTCCCAGGTCGCAGAAGACCGGGCCACCCGATCCCTATCTTTCTGGCACTAGAAACATTTCGCCGTAGAAAGGTTCACTCCAATGTCTGAATTCAACTCCGTTACACGACAGCCAGGCATCTACACTGCGCCACTCGGCAGACGCGCTCTCGCGGGAGTGGTCGGCGGCCTGGCCGGCGGCATCGTCTTCGGGATGATGATGGCCATGATGGGCATGCTTCCGATGATCGCCTCGATGGTCGGGTCCAGCTCGGCCTGGGTCGGGTTCGCGCTGCACCTGATGATCTCGGTCGCGATCGGGCTGGGGCTGACGCTTCTCTTCGGCAACGTGCTGCTCACCGGATATGCGCGCGGTACCCTCGTGGGGTTCGCGTACGGCGCCATCTGGTGGGTGCTGGGGCCGCTGCTCATGATGCCCCTGATGCTCGGGATGCCGGTGTTCACGCTCGACATGACGGCGCTGCTTTCCCTGATGGGGCACCTGATCTACGGGGCTATTCTGGGTCTGACTGCCGTTCGTGTACTCACAGGCCGGCATGAATGAATATTGCGGAGACGACCTGGGCGCCACCCCGACCGGGGATCGGCGGCCCTGGTCACCGAATGTGCGAGAGGCCAACCCGTTCATGTCCCCACCCGCGGAACCGTTCAGCTGCCTCACCGAGGTGGACCTGTTCGCCGACCTGAGTGTGGCCGAGATCGCGGCCATGGACGTGATGGCTCCGGCCCGGTTATTCCGGGCCGGCGAGCTCGTATTCTCGCAGAGCCAGCCGGTCACCGCCCTGTTCATCCTCAAGGTGGGGCGGGTGCGGGTCTTTCGTGTCACGGAGGACGGCAAGGCGCTCACCCTGGCGATTCTGGAGCCGGGCGCCGTATTCGGGGAGATGCTGCTGGTGGGCCAGAGGATGTACGACAACTACGCCGAGGCAATCGAAGACTCGAGGATCTGCCAGCTCAACGTCTCCGAAGTCGAGCGCTTCCTCCTGTCCGACCCCCGCATCGCGGTTCGCATCTCCCGGCTTCTGGGCGAACAGGTCGTGCGACTTGAGGAACGACTGACCGACCTCGCGCTGCGACCCCTGGTCGCGAGGGTGGCCAGCACCCTCCTCAAGCTGGCCGACGCTGCTCCCCCTGCCCGGTTCGGCAGCGGCGCGGTCATCCGACTCACCCACGAACAACTCGCCGGCCTCCTCGGCGCGACCCGGGAGTCGGTAAGCAAAACAATGGCCGATTTCGCCACGCGAAACCTGATCCGCCAGGGCCGTGGACGCATCATCATCCACGACGCGAACACCCTGCGCACCATCTCCCGGCGAACAACGTGAAAGGAACGTCCGTGAAGGTTGAGATTCTGCACATCGACGACTGCCCGAACTGGGAGGAAGCCGGCCGGCGCGCGCGAACCGCACTCGGGGAGGCTGGCGTTCAGGGTGCCGAACTCGGCTTCCGGCTCCTCTCCTCCCCGGAGGATGCCGCCGGGGTGCCCTTTTCCGGCTCGCCCACTATCCTGATCGACGGGGTCGACGCGTTTCCCGGCGGAGGACGCACGACCGATCTCGCCTGCCGGGTCTATTACACCGAGAACGGTCTGGCGGGGCTCCCCACAACCGGGCAACTCCGTCTCGCGGTCACTGCCGCCGCCGGAACCGGGCCGGCATGACCGGGCGGAGCGAGAAGCTGGAATTCCCCGGGTCGCACGGGGCCCGCCTGGCGGCCCGCCTCGACCTCCCTGATGGCCCGCCGCGCGCCTACGCGCTGTTCGCACACTGCTTCACCTGCAGCAAGGACGGGCTTGCCTCCGCCCGGATTTCGCGGGCATTGACCGAATTCGGTATCGCGGTGTTGCGGTTCGACTTCACCGGGCTGGGCAAGTCGGGTGGGGAGTTCGCGAACACGAACTTCAGCTCCAATATGGAGGACCTCGAGTTCGCCGCCGACTTTCTGCGCGAGAGGTACGCGGCCCCGTCCCTCCTGATCGGGCACTCGCTCGGCGGCGCCGCCGTGCTGGCCGTCACGCATCGGATCCCCGAGGTCCGGGCTGTCGCGACGATCGGGGCTCCGGCCGATCCGGATCACATCTCGCACCTGCTGCGGGAGAGCCGGGCCCAAATCGAGGCGAGCGGCGAAGCCGAGGTCGTCCTTGCCGGCCGTGCCTTCCGCGTGCGCCGGCAGTTCCTCGTGGACATTGCCGAGCAGCCGCAGGCCGAGCGCATCCGCGAGCTGGGCGCAGCGCTGCTGGTGATGCACTCCCCCGCCGACACCATCGTCGCCGTCGACAACGCGCGGCGCATCTACGAGGCTGCGCGGCATCCGAAGTCCTTCGTCGCCCTCGACGGGACGGACCACCTTCTGACCAGCCCCGCCGACGCGGCGTACGCCGCCGCGATCCTCGCGACGTGGGCCGGGCGCTATGCACTCGACCCGCCCGCCGAGGCGGCCGCGCCTGCGCTGCCGACCACCCTGCCCGATCCCGCGGAGGGGCTCGTGGTCGTGTCCGAGAGCGGAACAGGGGCGTTCGCCCAGGAGATCATGGTCGGCCCTCACCGCCTCACCGCCGACGAGCCGCTGCCCGTCGGCACCGATACGGGCCCCTCGCCGTACGACCTCCTTCTGGCCGCGTTGGGCGCGTGCACCTCGATGACGATGCGGCTCTACGCGGCGCGCAAGAACTGGCCGCTGGAGAAGGTCACCGTGTCGCTTCGACACTCGCGAATCCACGCCAAGGACTGCGCGAACTGCGAGACGACGACGGGCCAGGTCGACCGCATCGAGCGGGTCATCCATTTCGACGGCGACCTCGACGCCGACCAGATCGAGCGCCTGGGCGAGATTGCGGACAAGTGCCCCGTGCACCGCACGCTGCGCTCGGAGACGGTCATCCATACGACAATGCTCGGCGCGGCTGTTTCGGGTTCCTCCGGCGACGACGACCTGGGTCTACCGGCGTGAGCTCTCTGCCGATCGCCGACCACGCGATGCTGTCCGACCGGCATTCCGCCGCCCTCGTGACGGGCGACGGCTCGGTGGTCTGGCTCTGCTTCCCCCGGTTCGACAGCGAGTCGGTCTTTGCCGCCCTGCTGGACGACGACGCCGGCCACTGGGCTATCGGGCCGACCGAGTCGGCGACCTCCACGCGCGAGTACGTGGAGGGCACGATGGCACTGCGCACGACGTTCCACACCGACGGCGGCACCCTGGAGCTGCTCGACGCCCTCGACCTGGGGGACTCCTCCGACCCCCATCGCATGGGCGAGAACGCGTCGCACACCCTGCTTCGCGGCGTGCGCTGCACGAGCGGGCGGGTCACCGTCGAGACCACGTACCGGCCGCGCCCCGAATACGGGCTGGTCGTACCGGTGTTCAGCGAGATCGAGTCCGGGTTCGTAGCCACCGGCGGCTCGGGCCGGCTCACCCTGACGATGCCGGTGCCGGCCGCCGCATCCGACGCGGAAATCCGCGTGCGCTTCACGCTCGAGGTGGGCGAGAGCCGCAACTTCGCCCTGCGGCGCACCCAACTCGGCGACCCGCTGCCCGGGGCTTTGAGCCAGGGCCAGATCGACGCCGCGCTGGACACCACGATCGCGGCCTGGCGAGACTGGTCGGAGATCCACCAGAGCTATGACGGTCCGTGGAGCGACCTCGTCCGCCACTCGGGGCGGGTGCTGCAGTCGCTGAGCTACCAGCCCACCGGTGCGATCGTCGCCGCCGCCACGACCTCCCTGCCCGAGGAGATCGGCGGCGAGCGCAACTGGGACTACCGGTACTCCTGGGTGCGCGACGCGAGCTTCACGATGAAGGCACTGTGGGTCGCCGCGTGCCCCGACGAGGCTCACGAATTCTTCGGCTTCATGACCGCCGCCGCCGCGCACTCCCGGCCCGAGCGTCATCTACAGATCATGTTCGGGATCGGCGGCGAGCACGACCTCTCCGAGCGGATCCTCCCTCAACTGTCGGGATGGCGCGGGAGCGGCCCGGTGCGGGTCGGGAACGGGGCGTGGGCACAACCGCAACTCGACGTCTACGGCGAACTCCTCGACGCCGCCTTCCAGCTCCGGAACCAGCTGGGCGACATGGAGCCCACGACCCGCGAATTTCTGGCCGCCCTGGCCGACGCCGCCGCGAGCCACTGGGAGCGGCCGGACAACGGCATCTGGGAGGTCCGCGGCGCGCCCCGGCACTTTCTCTACTCGAAGCTCATGTGCTGGGTGGCGCTCGATCGCGCGGCACGGATGGCCGACCAGCTCCACGCCCCCCATCGGATCGATGAGTGGTCCGCGACCGCCGCCACGATCCGCGCCACGATCCTCGACCGGGGCTGGAGCGAGCAGATTGGGGCCTTCACCCAGTCGTTCGACTCGCTCGAGCTCGACGCGGCGGCGCTCATGCTGCCGATCGTGGGGTTCCTCCCGGCCACCGACCCGCGCATTGTGTCGACGGTCGAGGCCATCATCAGCGGACTCTCCGATGCGCGGGGACTCGTGTACCGCTACAAGCCCGAGTCGGGTGTGGACGGGGTCAGCGGGAGCGAGGGCACGTTCCTGCTCTGCACCTTCTGGCTGGCCCGCGTTCTGGCGGATGCCGGCCGGCTGGCCGAGGCCCGCGCGGTGTTCGAGAACGCGGTGAGCCATGTCAACGACGTCGGGTTGCTCGCCGAGGAGATCGACTCGGCCACCGGCGAGCAGCTCGGCAACTTCCCGCAGGCCTTCAGCCACGTCGGGCTCGTGAATGCGGCCTGGGCAATTCAGCAGGCGGAACGCCGCAGCTGACCCGCGCCGGGCACGTGGCAGGGATGTGGGCGCCTGGACGCTCGCACCATGTCAACGGACAGAGCGGCCAGGGGGCGCCTCGAACGGGCGCACGCCGTGTCCGCGCTGGTCGGCGCGAACGCCGCGGCGCGCGACGCCTTCGACGCGGCCTACACCGGGCGCGGCGAGGCGCTCGACGCACTGGACGTGCTGCTGGGGAATGCCGCCGACCCCGATCGAGTCGCGACCCTCGTCCGGCACCGCCGCTCGGCGTTTGCGCGTCCAGACGGTGCCACGGATGAGGCCGCCGCGGCAGCGGCACTCGTGGCGCTGCGCCGCGAGGAGGAGAGGTCGGATGCGGATTCGGCGGCGCTCGACCGCGCGATCGACGTCGTACTCGGGCGGGAGGCCGCGCACCAAGCCACGGAGCACGCGGTCGCCGAGCGCGCCGCCGCCGAGCGCGCGGCCGCCGAGCGCGCCGCCGCCGAGCGCGCGGCCGCCACTCCGGTGGACGACCGGAGAGCAGACGGCGCCCCCGCATCCGCCGCATCCGGGTCCGTGACGGCACAGAACCGGAGGTGGCTGCGCCCCGTGCTCGCGGCCGCGGTCATCGTCGCCGCCATCGCCCTCGGCGCCGTCGGCGCGAACCTCGGCGCGGGCGCGCTGGGCTGGCCGGAGCCCGTCGACGCCGCCACGAATCCATCCCCGACCCCGATCACGTACCTCCGGGATCCGGCCGCGCGCGACGCCGAATCCACGCGCGACGCCGAGGCCGCTGACCGGTGGTTCCGGAGCGAGCAGACGCCCGAGGACGCCTCTCCGGCGGCCTTCGACGACATCGACCCCGGATCGACCAGAGTCGTGCACACGGGAACCGATGGCTGGCGGGTCTGGGTCGGCCGCAGCAAAAGCTCCGACTACTGCCTCCTCGTGTACTCGGATTCGGACGGGTCGGGCGGATCGTCCTGCGTCGACGCGGAGGGCTTCGCCAGGGCCGGTGCGATGATCAGCACCGGCGTCATCACCACCACCTGGACCGGGTCGGAACTGACCGTGACGTTCAGCAGGC
>Ga0335397_10004041_pt1 | contig 19485 bp, 26 predicted proteins | sample MAT04_FD_205740 | JGI IMG/M metagenome (GOLD analysis project Ga0335397, IMG submission 205740) | Freshwater microbial communities from Lake Fryxell liftoff mats and glacier meltwater in Antarctica - MAT-04 (spades assembly) (version 2) ... | reverse complement strand
CTACACCGAGTACGGCACCAGCCGCCAGGCAGCCCAGCCGCATATGACGCCCGCCGCCAATGAGGCCGAGCGCGTGCTGCCGATTGCGGCGGCGGCGGCACTTAGGAAGGCACTGCGATGAGCGAGCCGACGCCCGAGCCGATCCCTGTGACCGCGCTTGACGCGCTGCCCGACGGCGTGCTCGTGATCAAGAACGGCGACGCCCGCGAGCTGCTGATCCCGCTCGGCCTCCCGCCGGGAAGCGTGATCACGTTCACCATCACTATCGGCCCGCCCGCCCCGCCTGAGCCCGCCCCGCCCGAGCCGGTCAAGCGGCACTACCTGGGAAGTAAGTAGCCTGTGATGCCACCGACGCCCATCCTGCTTGCGGAGACCGCCCTCGCAACGGCCCTAGCGGCGTCGCTGCGGCCCATCCTGCTCGCGGCGGGCTACGGGCACGCGGGGGCGGGCCGCGCCTGGTGGCGCCTCATCCCCATTGACCTCGCCCCAGCCCCGGCCCTGCCCTACGTCATTTTCCAAGTGCAGGGCGACATCACGGCGGCGCCCTACCTCAACGGTATTCGCGCCGAGGCCAGCGTGCTGATTAAGGGGCTGGCGATGACCGCTGCCGCCGCACGCGCCGTGGCGAACGTGGCGGCGCCTGGCATGGCCGCACTGAGCTACGCCGGGCACGTCCTCCAGGCCACGTACCGCGCCTCGCCTAATCTGCCCATCGATCAGGATCGCGTGTGGCAGGCAGGGCATTTGTATCGCGTGCGCATCAGCGCTACCAGTTAGGAGTACATCATGTCCCCACCATGGGCGGGTCGAGTTGTCCTAGATGGATTCAACTCCATCATCTATGTGCAGGTGGCAGGCGCCGTCGGCGCCCCCGGCGCTGGAGACGGGCTCGGCTTCATCACCGGCGCCGAGTTCAGCCAGGAAGCGAGCGTGACGGAGAAGGGTCCATACGTCAACCTCTCAACCGTCAAGAAGACCATCGCCAGCTACAGCGCGTCGGGCTCCATGACGGTGGACGTAGCCGCCGGGGTGGACGCGGTGCGCGCCATGTTCTTCACGGCCATCGGCGGCCTGAGCCGCCTCAAGTTCACGTTCCAGATCGGCCCCGCCACGGGCGACCGGCATGTGTTCGACCAGTGCGTTATCGGCATGTCGGGCTCAATTGATCCCGGCGAGGGCACCACCTACGATCTGACCTTCGACGCCGACTCCTACGTGTTCACGGCGGCTTCGGCCTAGTGAGTACGCTGCACATCCTCACTCCCGGCGAGGCGCTCGTGCTGACAGGCCGCACGCGCCGCGCCTGCCCTATTCCGCAGCTCGGCACCGGCCCCAACGGTGCGGAGCGCGGCGTGATGCTTCAGGCGCTCTCCGTCGAGGATCGCATGGCCGCGCAGGCCGCGAGCATCCGTGAAGTGCGGCGCGGTGTCTGGGAAGTCAACGAGTGGTGGCAGGCGTGCGAGGAGGTGGCGCGGGGTATCTACGACCCGCCCAACCTCCCCGCCAGCGTCATTGCCACCTGGAATGAAGCCGTTGTCAGAGCTATCCACCAAGAGCTTCAGCTCACCGCATTTCTCGTTGCCGAGCGAGCCGCCGGTGCCCGCACCGACGCCATGGGCGGGCCGCCCCCGCCACCTCCCGCGCCCGCTCCTGCTGCCCGCGCCCGACCCCCGCGCGTCGCGCCTGCTGGCAACGTGGGTGCGGGCGATAGCAGCCCAGCACCAGACACCGACGGCGGAGATCGCGGGCCTGAGTGACGAGGCGCTGGTCTTCGAGATCGGCGCGGTGTGGCGCGGCTGGCTCATCGCCCGCGCCAATGCCACCTACGCGCTCGGGAAGAAAGAGCGCAGCGCCGCCCATCGCCGCCTCGCCCGCTCCGACGATGACGACGACCGCTATGTGGCGAGCCTGCTGGACAAGTGGAGCCGCGCCTGATGGCCGAGACCCTCGCCACGCTCGCCATTGACATCGTTGCGAACGACCGCACGTTCAACGCGGCGCTCGCGGCTGCCCAAAAGCGCCTGGAGGCATTCGAGCGAGGCTTTGGCAAAACGCCCGTAAGCCTGCCGGTGCCTGTGATGCCGAAAATGCCAGTGCTGCCCGACCCCGTGAGCCCCACGGCCCCGCGCAACGTGCTGGCGCTGGCCTCGGCACAGGCGCGATTGCTCGTGACGCAAGGCGACTTGACGGGCGCGGCGGCGCGTCTGAGCGGTGCCTTGCAGCAGGTCGAGGCCGGGAGCCTCGCGGCGGTGCGCGGGCAGACGCAGCTGGCGCAGATCCAGAACCGGGTCACTGAGGCGGCAGGCGGATCGGCGGCGGCCTTGGCGCGGGCCAACTCCGGCAACCGCCTTGCGGGCGGCGTGGCGGACGGCGTGTCAAGCTCGCTGACGCAGCTGGCGGGCGCGTTTGGCATCGTGACGACCGGGGCCGCCGCCGCCGCGCTGGCGGTGCAACAGCTTACGGTGGCGTTCAACCTGAAGGCCAGCATTGACGCGGGCCGCGCCAGCCTCGGCGCGTTCCTCGGCGACCAGGCGAAGGCCAACGCGGCATTTGACGCGGGCGCGGCCTTCGCAGACCAGTATGCGATCAAGCAAAGCGAGGTGGCCGGGGCGCTGCAAAGCCTCGCCCCGCTGCTCCGCACGTCTACCACTGCCACCGAGGATCAGCTGGAGGTTCTGGCGCGGCTGCAAAGCCTCAACCCCGCCGCCACATTCCAGGACGCGGCATTCTCGATTAAGGAGCTGGCGAGCGGGGATTACGCGAGCATCGCAGACCAGTTCAATCTCGGCAACACGGCGGCGCGCGCGCTGCGCGACGAGGTGGCAAGCGGCACCGATGTGTTCGTGGCCCTCGGCGCCGTGCTTGACCGCAACGGTGCTACCGTGGAGGCGTTGGCCGTGCGCACCCAGGGCGCGGTGGGTGCGCAGAACGCGGCCACGAAGGCGACCGAGGACTTTCAGCTAGCCCTCGGCACGCTGGTACAGGGGCCGGGCACGGCGCTGCTCACGTTCTACGCCAGCGCCGCCGTCGGGGCCACCGAGTTCGCCACGCGGGTAAGCGGGGCGGGCAACAGCTTTACCGAGGCGGGTGCGGCGATTGCGGCCACGGCGCCGAGCTACGCGGCCTACGTTGAGGCTCTCAACGCGAGTAACACCGCCACGGCTGCCGCCACGACCAATAACAGCGCGTTCATCACAGGGATCAGCGCGTTCAATCCGGCCCTTGGCGCGCTCATCGCCAGCAGCACCAACCTGACGACGCAGAATAGCGCGCTGACGGCCTCGCAGTTTGCCTATGTGCAGGCGCTGACGGCGACGGGCGCAAGTGCCGAGGCCGCAACGAGCCAGGCTACGGCGCAAGCCGGGGCGCTGGCGCTCATCGACACCGCCGTGCAAGGCGCGGGCGGCGCGCTTGACGCCTATAGCGCCCGGCTCGTGAGCGTGGCCGCCGCCGGGCAGGGCGAGCTTGACGCGGTGCAAGCGCTCGTGCTGGCCTACAGCACGGGCGGGCTGAGTGCCGAGCAGTTCGCCGCCCAGCTGGCGAACCTGGAGGGCGTATCCCGCGCCAATGCCGCCGCCGCGCTGGCGCTGGCCGCTGGACAGGACGCCGCCGCCGCCGGGGCAAACAGCGCCGCTGCGCAGTTCTTCGCCGCCGCCGAGGCCGCCAACGCCGACACGGTGGCGAAGCTCGCGCAGAGCGCCGCCGCCGAGCTCACGGCCGTTCGCCACGACGAGCTGGCCGCCGCGATTGAGGCCGCCGCCGCAAGCTCGGGGAGCGCCGTGAGCGCCGCGAACGCCATCGCCGCGCAGTTCAACGGCGTTGAGCAGCCCGCTGTGCTCAACCTGATCAATCTGCATCGCCAGCTGGCCGCCGCGCGTGCGCAGGCTGCCGCCCCCGTGAATGCAGCGTTTACCGCCAAGTCCTTCGGTGGCTCGGCGCCCGCCGACGCAGTGCGCTCGCTTGAGCAGGCACGCGAGAGTCAAAAAGCGTTCCGCGCCGAGCAGGTGCGGCTACTACAGCAGGCGCAAGGCGGGCGCTTCGGCCTGAACGTGCCCGCCGCCCGCGCGGGTGGGGGCGGTGGGGGTGGTGGGGGGGGGGGGGGAGGCGCGGCGGCGGCAACCAAGGCCGCCGCATCAGCACAAAAGAAAGCAGACGACGCCGCGATCAAGGCCGCCGAGGCGCGTGCGGCGAAGCTCGCCGACATCACCGCCACGTTCCACGCGGCGCAGCTGGCCGCCGAGACGCGCTACCAGGATGCGCAGCTGGCGGTGACGGAGCGCTACAACGAGGCGCAGCTGGCGGCACAGCAGGATCTCCAGGTGACGAGCGCAGGCTCGCGCGCCGACTTCTACGACAGCCTCTCGCAAACGGATCTGCCCGCCGACATTGCGGCCAGCCTCAGCGGTGCCTACGAGGCCGCGTTTGCCGAGGCGCAACGTCTGAGCCAGGACGGCAAGGCCGCGCTTGCGGCGGACTATCTGGCGCTCAAACAGGAGCAGATCGCCGCCGAGCAGAAGTTTCAAGAGGCGGTGCAGTCCGCCAAAGAGAAGGGCGACAAGGCGGAGATCGCCCGGCTCACCGCGATCAAGGCGCTGCGCGATGCGGAGTTCCAGGCGCGCGAGAGCAACCTCACAAACGCGGGCGATGCGAACGTCGCGGCCCTCGACACGGGCCTCAGCGACGCCGAGCGCCAGCGCCAAGAGGAGCTTGCCAAGGCCAGCGCCACGGCGGGCGATGCGGCGGTTGCCGCCCAGGCCAAAACCGCCGAGGCGGCGCGCCTTACCAATGACGAGTACCAGCGCCAGCTTGACCTACTCCGCCAGCTGCCCGGCGGTGGCGCCGCGCCGCCCGTGCCTGCCACGCCGAGCCCTGCGGCCCCTGTGGCGGCGCCTGCTGCGCCTGGGGCGACTGAGGGCGCTGGGGGGGCGGTGCTTGCCACGCGTGACGCGGAGGCCATTGCAGGGCTTGACGCGGTGCGGCGTGCCGCCGACGAGGTGGCGCGTGCGGTGCGGGCGCTGGCGAGCCACCCCAACTATAGCGCGGGAGGCTAGGCCATGGCAACGCTTGTCATTGTGTCGAACGGGACGAGCCTTTATCCCGAACTGCCTATTGCGCGTGAAGACATCATCATCGCCGAAGACAAGCGGATGCTCAACGGGCAGCTGCGGCGCGCGTATCGGGCCGTCAAGAAGCGCATCGCATACGGGCAGCGCGACAGTACCGAGGCCGAGCGCGCCACCTGGCTCACGGCGCACCCGCTCAACGTGTCGTACACACACATTGATGAGCTTGGGGTGACGCGCACCGTGATGACCACGGTGCGCAGCGACACGCTCTCGCGCACCGCGCCCGCCTCCGCTGGTACGCCCGCCTTCTACGACCTTCAGATCGAAGTGGAGGAGGTCTAGCCGTGACGCCGCCCACCAGAGCTGAGATTGTCGCCGATGTCACCAGCCCCACGTTTGACGTGGAGGTCTGGACGGGCGCGGCGTGGGCCTCGGTGGCGAGCCACGTCATCCGCGCCAGCGCCCGGCTCGAAGCGGGCGGGGGCGAGGCGTCGGGCGTGGCGATGGGTCCAGCGGTCGCGCCCGAGGCAACCGTGGAGCTTGTGGCGGCAGGCTGGGTCCAGGCCACCGACCGCACGCCGGTGCGGATCGCGTTTGGCTTCGCGGCGTCCGACAGGGTGCTGCGCTTTGGCGGCATTGTCACGTCGCGCGGGCGGGGCGCCACCAGCGGCCAATGGCAGCTGCGCGGCTGGGATGCCCACATTGAGGCGCAAGAAGTGCGCTCGCCGCTGTTTCGACGGCGCCCCATTGCCACCGAGACGACTATCACGAGTGTCGAAGACCCCGCGAGCTCGACCTACGCGGGCGGGCTGATTAACTACATCCTCTGGCAGTGCGGCGGGCGCCCGTGGGAGCAGGCCGCCAGCTACCTGAGTGCGGTGTTTTACTACCGCTCCACCACCGCCTTGATCGGGCCCGAGTACACCTGGATACCCGGCGACAACCCCTGGCAGGTAGCGCGGCGCCTGTGCCGTGCGGCGGGCGGACAGCTCTACCAGGACGGCGACGGCACGATCCGCTACGTGGACCCGATCACGCTCGCCACGGGCGCGATCACGTTCGCCTTCACCGACGAGGTGCTCACCGCCGCCCAGCGTGCCGCCCAGGGCAAGGCCGGGTATCAGGACATCACGGTCGAGATTGACAGCACCGTCGCCATTACGGGCGTGACCGCCGCCTACGTCTCGCGGCTGGTGCAGGGTGCGCAGACGGTCTACGAGGACAAGATCCCGCGCCAGATCGCGGCGGGCGCCGCCCTGGTCATCACCTGCGATACCCAACTGCCGCTGTACGCGCTCGGCGGTGCTGGCATCGACGCCGCCGTGATCCGCACGGCCACCAAGGCCAGCGCCAGCCAGGTGACCGTAAGCGCCAGCCTGCACAGCGCGCAGCGCGTGCTGGTCACCATCACCAACACGCTCTCCGACCCCGTGATGATCGACGCCGTGCGCGTGACGGGGCGCCCCGTGTCGGCAGGCGAGGAGGGCAGCGCGTCGTCCATCACCAGCGGCGCGCGGGTCGTGACCGCGGAGGACTCGCCGTACATCCAAAGCGAGCGCCACGCCGCCATGCTCTGCCGCATGCTGCTCGACGCCGGGGCGGCGGGCGGCACGCTCTACCGGCTCACCGGCTGCGGCTACGACCCCGACCTCGCCGTCGGCGCGATTGTCGGCCTCACCTCCGGCGACATCGGGATTAGCAGTCTTCGTTGTCGGGTCGTGCGCGTCGAAACCGCTGACGGGGCGTGGATGGACGTGACCCTTGCGGTGTTGGGCAGCCTGCCGACGCGGGATTCTGTCCACATAATCGGCGCTATTTCATCGACTCGCGATTTAGCTTACTAGTCGAGCAAAGAGATCTGATGGTATACCCCCACAGTATACCGATACGAGAGCCTACTAATGGGTGTTTTACGCATCTGCGATGACAGCCCGTTCTTCGTGGACGGGTCGCCGCTCTCGCCCACCGGGCTGAGTCTGCTCGGCGACAGCCTGCGCGCCTTGGATGAGGGCACGCGCTTAGGCGGCGTGGCGTTCTGCTCGAACTACGGCCAGCCGCCCGAGGAGACCGCGCAGCAGGTGCAGACCGTGTGGCGCGGCGGGGGCGTCTGGCTCGCGGGCATGACCTCGCTGCGGGTCGTCACCAACACCACGGGCACCGTGATCAGCGGCGATACGCTGCGGCTGTATCGCGGCGACGACGACAGCGTGTTCAGCGACCACACCATCGCGGCGGGCATCCAGACGTTCACCACCAGTATTAGTGCCAGCAGCTACACGAACGGCCAGCTGCTGCGCGTGCGCGGCGAGGTGCGCCATGCCAGCGTGCCCGCCGACAACTACACCGGCTGCCGGGTGGTGGTGACCCTGGCGGAGTTCATCTCCGTATTCTTGGCCGACGCCGCGCCCTTCCTGCCCACGTTTGCCGTTGCCGCCGACATCACCGGCACGACGCTCACCCAGCTCGCCACCTACGTGCGCTGGCTGATCCGGCGTGCGGCCCTGCGCTACGACCCGCTCTTTATCCAGCAGCTGCGGCGCATCGGGCCGTTCTGCATCCCGACGTTTGGCACCAACCCGCATGTGATCTGGCGCGGCAGCCTGCGCCGCAGCACGCTCCACACCACGCTCACCGCACGCGGCCAGACCTTTGTGCAGTGGGGCGGGGCGACGGAGAGCATTCGCCTCACGGTCAACGGCACGGTGGTGGCAACCTACGCCGTGCCCACGGCGACCGGGGAGGCCGATTGGACGTTGACGCACAGCCTCACGGGCTTCGGCGTGGATACCGTGGTGCGCGTGGCGCTGGACTTCGTGCGCACGGCCCCGGCCCTTGACGGCACGCCGGTCAACCGCTGGAGTGTGCGCGATGTCTCGACGGCGGCGCCGAGCGGTGGCGCCAGCACCCTTGGCCTGTGGAGCATCCGCCAGGCGGGCGTGACCGTGGCGAGCCTTTTGAGCTGGCTCACGGCGGCCCGCGCGCTCTGTCAGACCATCAGCGACCGCATCACGAACAACGATGCGCTGTGGGGCGTCCAGCGGCTCTACACGGCACGCCCCGCCTTCGACAGCGGCAAAGACCTGAGCCAGTTCGCGTTGTTCGAGCCCTGGAGCGTGCCACGCGCCACCCGCGCCGCCGAGGCCATCGTGGCGCGCGGGCGCGCACTCCGCATCGACTATAGCGCGCAGTGGTACGACGAAGCCGAGTTTGCCAAGGCGGCCAGCAGCGACGAAGGGATCGGCGCCTATCCGCTCAAGAGCATTCGCACCACCCCGCTTATTGACGGCGACAACGTGGAGAGCGTGCGGCTGTTTCTTGACAGCGTGCCCGGCCTGCCAGTGAGCGCGCCCTACACCGTGCGCGGGGTCGAGAGCTACGTCGTCATGGAGCAGCTGAAAGTGGTCGAGGATTAAATGCCGAGCACCGAACGCCGCACCCGCCGCATTGACGTGGAACTGCCCGCCACGGGTGGGGGCGCCGTGCTGTCGGGTGCCAGCGCCCCCGGCGCCGGGCCGGGCATCCCCGCACCAGGGGCGCCCCAGCAGGTACGCATCACCGGCACGTTCCTGCTGCTCTCCGCCGTCACCGCACGGGCGGGCGCCACCGTCGTGTGGCTCGCGCCCGCAGGCATCGCGCCCGACGACTACCTCGTGCAGTGGGCGACGACGGTTGGTTTTACCATCCCGTCCACGCTTGCGGCCGCACGCGGGCAACTGAGCATTGGGCTAGACGGTCTGCCGGTCAACACACTCATCTATGTGCGCGTGGCAGCCCGCGCGCGGGGCATCCAGGGGGCCTGGAGTGCCACGGCCAGCGGCACCACCCCGGTGGACACGACGGCCCCCGACCCGCCGACAAGCGTGGCCGCCGTGTTTCTCACAAGCGGCGCTTTGCGCGTGAGCTGGGTGAAGCCTGCCTCAACGAACTTTAAGAGTGTTGAAATTCGCATTTTCAACAGCGCGGCCAAGACGGTCGAGTATGACCTGATCAGCGAGGCCGACGGCACGCTCTACGACTGGCCTGCCGCCCGCAACCGCACGCAAAGCGTGGGCGGTCCCGATGGCTCACCCGACCCCGCCGTGTTTGTCGAGTTGCGGTCGCGCAGCTGGGGCGCCGTGTTCTCCACGATTGCCAGCGCCAGCGCGACGCTCGCCCGCCCCGCCAACGTCACGGGCACCACGGCCACATGGGACGGCGCCACGGGGACGTGTACATTTCGGTGGACCGCCGTGGCCGGGGCCGTGGGCTACGCGCTTACCATCGACGGCGTGGCGCGCACGGTGCTGGGTGCGGAGTACGCCTATCTCCGAGACCGCAACGCGCAGGAGCACGCGGGCGCCGCCGACCCCGTGCTCGACTACTCATTGGTTGCCGTTGACGCGCTTGACCAGACCTCTGTCACGCCCGCCAGCGGCACGGCCACGCTTGCGCCGCCCATCACGCCCGCCGGGGTGGCGCACAGCTGGGCCAGCGCGGCCAGCACCGCCAGCGCGGACTGGCTGCTGACGTGGACGCAGGGCACGGGGATTGTGCGCTACCGGCTGACAATCGACGGCCTGGCCCGCGATCTGTCCATCACCAACCGCTACCCCTACGCGCTGGCACTCAACGCCCAGGAGCACGCGGGCGCCGCCGACCCCGTGCTCGACTACTCCCTGGTCGCGGTGGACGCGCTCGGGCAGGTCTCAACGACCCCGGCCAGCGGCACGGCGACCAACGCGGCGCCGCCGACCGTGGCGATCACCCTGAGCGCGGGCGGCATGTCCACCCTCGGCATCATCCTTGGGCAGTCGGCGGCGCAAGATTTGCGCGACTATCGCGTGCGCCTCTACCGCAACAGCGTGCTGATTGACACGCTGTTCCTCAGTGACACGATCCGGGCCTACGAAGTGAGCCAGGGCACGGGCAGCTACAGCGCCGACGTGGCCGTGTTTGACCTGTTTGCCCAGGCGTCCACCCTCACCACGTCGTCAAGTGTCACGCTGGACCCGCTCACCCTGAGCCAGCTGCGCGAGCGCCTGTCGTACAGCGATAGCCTGAGCACCGCCCCCGCCACGCTCAAGGCGGAACTGGCGGACGGCGTGCTGGCGGCGGGCGGCATCACCTACGCGAGCAACGCCGGGTGGGTGCGCAGCATCCTGGCTGACTGGCAGCTGCGCGAGCGCACCGAAGTGGTGACCCTCGCCATCACGCCGGTGAGCGGAACGACCACCTGGTATCTGCGCACCAGCACCGACAACGCCACCTGGTCACACTGGAGCGGCCCCGCCGTCGCCACGGGCGCCACCGGCCAAAACACGACGCTCACCAGCGTGGCGTCGGCGGCGGCGGCCCAGACGGCGGCCCTGAGCAGCGCCACGCTTGGCAACAGCGCCAATGCCCGCATTGATCTGCCGAGTGTGCAGGAGCTGCGCTACGTGGAGCTGTGGCTGCGCAACACGGCGGCGAGCTCCACGGTGCGCGAGTTCTTCCCCCGGCGGCTGGTGCAGGCCGACGACCTTGAGGCGGAGGCCGTCCGGGCCATCAACATCTTCGCCGGGGCGGTCACCGCCGATAAGATTTTCGGCACCGAGCTCGGCGCGATCAAGGCGTCGCTCGGGCAGGTCGTGATCGACGCCAGCGGGTTTCTGCGCAGCGGGCAGACGGCGTACAATACGGGGACCGGCTTCTGGATTGGCCACGTCGGCGGCGGGCCACGGCTGTCGCTGGGCGTCGCGGGCGGCCAAGGGCTCACCTGGGACGGCACCGCGCTCGCCGTGTCGGGCGCGTTCAACCTCTCGGGCGTGGCGACGATTGGGGCAAGCGGCGGGCTCTACCAGGGCACGGGCACGTTTGCCAGCCCGACGACGGGGCTGAAGATATTCAACGACGGCGGGATCGGGCGGCTGGCGACGTTCAGCGCGGGCCTGGAGCAGGTGTCGTTTGATACCGCAGGAAGGCTTATCGCGGGCGCGGGCGGGGTCAGACTGAGCCGCGCGGGGCTTACGCTTGATGACGTTGCAGGAGCCGGGGTCATAACATTTCTCAATGGGGCAACGACGCAGGCACAGGTGTCCGTTGTTGAGGACGTAAGCTTTCGTACGCTCATTGTGGCCGTACCAAAGCTCTCCGCGACGCAACCGGGCGTAGTCCTGTTGAGCGCCGGGAACCAAGGGCTAGGCGCTACGGAAATTCGCGTGCTTGGCGGGCCGGTAGGGGTCAATCTCAACGGCACCATCTCGCTTACGGCCTCAGAGGTCGTCGCGCAGCTGAATCTCAGCGCGGGCGGCGGACTCAACGTCGGCACGGCCACGGGCGCGGCCACGGGCGAGATCAGGGCCAGCGGCGCCCTCACCGCGAGCGCCGCGACCGTGAAGGGCTTCACCGCCCTCACCGCTAGCCGCATGAACTTCCTCACCGTGGAGCACGCCACCACCGGCACGCCCGCCGCTGGCTTCGGCCTGGATGTCGAGTATCGACTGGAGAGCACCACCACCGAGGCGCGCACGGCGGCCAGCATGGCGGTGCTGTGGAGCAACGCCGTCGACGCCACGCGCCAGGGCCGCCTATCCATGCAGGTGTGGGACTCGACCGGGGGGCGCCAGGCCATTGACATGCGCGCCAATGGCAGCGCCGTGCTGCTGGGATTCTTTAACACCGACGCCATTGCGCGCCCCACGGTCACCGGCTCGCGCGGCGGCAACGCGGCCCTGGCGTCCGCACTCACGGCCCTCGCCGATCTCGGCCTGATCACCGACAGCAGCAGTTAAAGGAGTTTGTATGTACGCCTATCGCCTGGTCGCCTTCATGTTCGCCATGGCCCTGCTTGCCCTGCTCGCGCCCCCGAGCGCAGCACAGACCCCGCCGCCCCCGTTCACGCTCTACACGCTTGGCCCCAACATCAGCCCCGGCCCGTGGGCGGTAGTCTTTGCGCATGCACGCGGGGCCACGATTGAACTGCGCTGCCAGCCGCCCACCGGGCCTGAACGCTCCCTTCGTGGCATCCCGATTGATCGCCCCGCCGTGATCGCCCTGAGCCTCCCTGAGCGGCCCTGTGTCATTGGTAGCACGTACACGATCATCCTGCTGGAGTGGGCGCACGCCGTCCCCACCGACCCCTACGGCCCGCCGATTGTGTATGGCCCATTCCGAGAGGGCGAGGGCGTATCCACGCATGTTTTCCTCCCCCTCGTCAGGAGCGCCCCATGAGCGACCCCACGCCGCCTGCCTCCGTCAACCTGCTGGAGCGCCGCGCCGCCGTCGTGTCTGAGCTCGCCAACGCCCGCGAGTCCGCGGCGTTTTGGGCCGGGCGCCTCGCCGAGCTCGACGCCATCCTCGCCCTGCTGAGCGCGCCGCCCGCCGACACGCCCGCCCCGCCTGAGCCGCCAGGGCCGCCCCCTGGGGCATCGTGAGCGGGCGGCTTGCGGTGCTCCTGCTCATGGCCCTGCTCGTCCTCCCGTGGCTGCTCGTCTACCTCGGAGCCCGCCCGTGATGCTCACCCGCCGCCAGCTGCTCTACGCCAGCGCCCTCGCCCTGCTGCCCGCCACGCGCGCGGCGGCAGAGCCGTGTCCGGTGGATAGCGCCGCCGTCGTGGGCTGCCTCAACGCGTGGCGCCTCGATAGGGCGCCGCTGGCCTGGGAAAGTGCGCTCGTAGCACCGTGCCGTGCGTGGGCGGTGCATCTGTCCGTCGTGGGCTTCTGGTTGCCTGATGGGCGCCCGCGCCACGACCCGACGGCGAACGAGTGCATTGCGTCGGGGCAGGCGACGTGGGCGGAGGCGGTGAGCGCCTGGCTGGCAAGCCCGCCGCATCTGGCGGTCATGCGCCTGCCGCAGTTCGCGCGCGTGGGCATGGCCGGGTATCAGCGCCCGTCGGACGGCTGGCGCTTCTGGGTGCTGCGGCTGCTCGAAGTCGCCTAGTCTCTGGAGAAGATGCAATGACACCAACGACCGCCAATCTCACCCTGAGCCTCGCCCGAAGCGGCGGCGCGGCGCTTGGCCTGAGCCTGTCTACCGGGCCAAGCATGGTTCCTGGCGTGGGGAGCAGCGCGGGCACGAGCACGGCGGCGGGCGGGGGAGCCGCCCGGTGGGCTGCGGCGGGGCTTGCGGGCGGCACGAGCACGGCGGCGGGCGGGGGAGCCGCCCGGTGGGCTGCGGCGGGGCTTGCGGGCGGCACGAGCACGGCGGCGGGGGGGGGGCGGGCCGTCCCGGCGGGCATGGTCGCGCGCTGGACGCTGGACGACACGAGCGCGGGCTACGTCGATCTGGTGGGCGGGCGCGTGCTCACGGCGATTGGCGTCCCACCAACCACGGCGGCGGGCATCATCGGCGATGCCGCGCTGTTCGGCGGCGCGGGCGCCTTGCGCACGGGATCGATCAGCGGCCTGGGGGCGGGCGCGGGCTTTGCGTTGGAGCTGTGGCTATACCCAGAGGGCGGTATAGGGTACATTGCCGCAAAGGACAATCAAGGGGCGCTGCGCGACTACGTGCTCTATAAAGCCGCTAATGATCTCATATTTGCGGTGTGGGACGCAGCCGGGAGCGCAATCGAACTGTTTGTCCCGTACACCGTTGCCCAATGGGTGCATGTGGTTGTTGCCGTCCATACGGGGACCACGGGCAATGTCCGGATGTACAAAAACGGGGCACTTGCGGCAACCGGATCGCGTGACTCGTTTCGTAACGTGTGTCCTGATTTTGGCATTGGCGGGCAGGGAAACAATGGCAATATTCCATTGCCAGCCGGTTCGCGGGTTGACGAGCCTGGCGTGTGGCAGTTCGGAGCCAGCGGCGATCCGGGCGCGGCGTTCTGGCTGGCGCGGCACAACAGCGGCGCCGGGGTGCGGCTATGATCTCCCGTCGCGTCCTTGATGGAGGCATCCGATGACATTTGAGAGCGGTTACGGCGATGAGATCACCGCCCGCGCGGCGTTCACCAACGCGACGGCGGAGCCGACCAACCCCACCACGGTGCGCTGGCGACTGCGACCGCCAAGCGGGCCGGAGCGCCTCATCACGGCCACCGACGCCGCCCACACGCTCGCGTCGCCCGCCACAGGCACGCATACGCTCACGTTCACGCCCGAGGCGCCGGGGCGCTGGGTGGTGCGCTGCGAGGGGCTGGGCGCCGTCCAGCAGGCCGAGGAAGAGGCGTTCAGCGTGGTGTCGTCGGCCCTGTCCACCGCGAGTATTAGCTAACAAGGAGCCCTGATCATGTCCAAGTCGAACGCGTTTGAGAATGCGCTGCTGCTCCTGCTCCTGAACAACACGAACATTGCCAATATCGGCGATGCCACTGGCCTGCGTGGCTCCACCGTGGCCGGGTCGCTGTTCCTGAGCCTCCACACCGCCGACCCTGGCGAGGCGGGGGATCAGAGTACGAGCGAGGTGACGTACACGGGCTACGGGCGTGCCACGGTGGCGCGCAGCGCGGCGGGATGGACGGTGGTCGCCAACAGCGCCACGCTGACAAGCATCATCTCGTTCGCCGCAGGCACAGGCGGAGGGGGCACGGCCACGCACTTCGGCCTTGGCACGGCAGCAAGCGGCGCGGGCGTGCTGCTGTATAAGGGCGCCGTGACGCCCAACATCGTCACCGGCAACGGCGCAACGCCACAGCTCACCACGGCCACGACCATCACCGAGGACTAGGCACAACAAAGCGCCCCCTGGCGCATGTGAGCCAGGGGGCGCTGCTAGGCGGGGCTGAGACCTACGCGTGTTGTACCCCGCCGTGGGGCTCAACCACCAGCGTCACCCCACGGCGCCCATGCGCCTTCAGCTCCTCCCTGAGCCGCACCGCGTCGGCGAGGGCGCGGCGCACGTCCGTCACCTGACGCATGACCACCATCGTCATGGAGATGGAGCCCACGGCGTCCCGCTCGGCGTCCGTGAGCGGCAGCGCAGCGAGGCGCGCCGCCAGGCTGCGCGCAATGTCCACCCCGTCGTGTCTCCAGCCTACGACGAGCACCAGCTCGTCGCCGTGCTGTGACCTATACAGGTCACTGCGGCGGAGTGCCGCAGTGAGCAGCGCGTTGACCCGCGCCTCGCCGAGCGCGGCGTTCAGGTGCTTGAGCCGGTCAATGTCGGCGTGGATGATGTCCACGGGGGCGAGGCGGGCCAGCGCCGCCCACTGCGGCAGGCGCCAGTGGTACGCGCCCTGACTGCCGACTTGCCAGGCGCCACAGCGTGCCATCACGCGGGCGCGGGCCGTCTGATACACCAGCAGGGCCACGGCAAGGGCGAGCGAGGCAGTGGTGAGGAGTGTGATGGGCATGATATACTGCTCTCGGGCGAGCCGCCGACGTTCTCGTCGGGCTGGCGGCGACTCGCTGGTAGGTGGGCTGGGGGCAATCCCCGGCCCGCTTTTTTCGTGCGGGGAGGGTCAGATCCGCAGGGCGCTGCGGATACTATCAGGCACCATCTGCCAAGTTTCACGCGACCACCCGCCCCACGCTTGATACACCGCGTAGGCAGGGCCGATCCCCTGGACTTGGGCGAGCACCCCCTTTGACGCCCGCACCGCGATGTACCCGCCGCCGTTTGCAGCGAACACGCTCTGCCGAATCTCCCCGTAGGGCTTGCTCAATCCCAGGACTGCGCGGGCCTCGGCCTCGGTCGCGAACACCATTGCTCGTTCCATCGTCGTCACTCCTCATTCATCATCGCCCGCCGCGCATTGCGGCGGGGCGCTAGTCCCTGGTATCCGCGAGCTGGCTTGCGGAAAAGCCCCCGCACTCCCAACCGTAGACCCAGCGCCCCGTGGAGGGCGCCATGAACAGCCACCAGTTCCCGTTAGCGGTCGAGGCCGCCTTTCTGATCTCTAGGCCTGCATCGCGAGCCACGCGTAGCGTCGTGGCAGCGGCGCTTTCCTCGAAAGCGAACATGTCGCCCTCGTGGTCTGCGTTCAACGCTTCGATCTCGGCGGGCGTCATCATCATCGCCATGTCTCCCTCATTCATCATCGCCCCGCCGCACGTCGCGGCGGGTGCTAGGCGGTCTCGATCAGGCTCGCAAGCTGGCGCCGCGTCTCGGCGGCGTCCTCGGCGTCCTCAGCGTCCTGAAAACGCCGGGCCTGCTCGTCCTCGAATAGCCCCGCCAGCGCTACCAGCGCCAGCTGGGCGCCGCGCAGCTCCTGCATGCTCCACAGGTCGGCGCGCTGGAGCTGGGCGGCGCGGGCCGTGAGGGCGCTGCGCAGCCCCGCCAGCCGTGCGAGCACCAGCGCGGCCTTGTGGGGGCGCCCCGCCCCTGACATCGCGGGGCGGCCTGCCTTCGGGCCGCTGGTGCGCGTGCCTGGCATCAGCGGGCCTCGCTGCTCAGGTGGCGCACGCCCTGGTAGTGCGTTGCCACGACGGCGCCGCTCGTGAACCGCACGGTGACGAGCTCGCCCCAGCGGTCGGCAACCGTGCTGTGGACGACCTCCACAATGTGCCGCTCGCCCAGATATTCAATTGCGACCCGCTCACCCGCTTTCAGCTGCTCTGCCTCGTTCTGTGTCACGTCGTTGCTCCTCTAGGGTGGCGCCCGGCCAGCGTGGCCGGGGGCGTAGGGCACTCGGCGGTCTACACGTAGTACGGCGCTTTGCCGTTCTCGACTTCAATCCAGAGGCCGAGGGTCTCATAGACCGAGACTCTGCCGTTGCCTGCACGGAAGTGCAGGGGATCAACCTGGAGCGCGTCCAGATTGATCGCGGGGTACTCCAGCGGCCAGCCCTGTGTTGCGCCTTCGAACGCACGGGCGCCCTCGGCATAGTCCGCGAACTCGTTTGACGTCACCTCACGCCCCTCGTCGTCCTCGACGAGCAGCACCCACGGGCACCCGTAGCGCTCCCTGGACAGGCTCACGACGGTCGCATCCTCGTTGCTTGCCGCCGTGAGAAACGGCGTCCCCTGGGAGTGCCCGGCAAGCGCTGCTTCCAGGTGCCACGCCTGGGTTGCATACGCCGCCGCATACCCGGCGACGCGGTGCGCCGCGTTGGCTGCGGCGTTGGCCTCGGTGACCGGCGCGGCGGCGTGGGCGCGGCTCGGGTCAAGCGGCGCATTGGATGCCACCAGCGCAAGCAGCGCCTTGTGGGTGCTGCGCACGTTGGCAAAGGCCACGGTCAAGGCCTTGTGAGCGTACAGGTTGCTTTTCATCGCTGTCTCCTCTAGGGTTGCGCCCGGCCACGTTGGCCGGGCGCGTCTCGCGTCGTCTAGCCCCAGCGCAGCACCTTGGCCGTCGGCGCGTCTCGCGTCACCACGAAGCCCCGCTCGGCAAGCATCGGCAGGTGCTTGAACTGGTCGTCGGCCAGCGTGACAACCACGACCTCCGGGTCGGGCTGGCGTCCGCCGCCCTGCACTGAGATCCTGAGCGCCTGCATCTCTGCCGTGATTGCCGCTGCCTGCTGCTGCTTGTCCATCGTCGCCGTCTCCTTCGTGTGTCTGCTGCTCTCTGATTTAGATTATACCGCTATTCCAAATCCCTGTCAAATTACGCGTGTTTGACAGGCCGCCCGCCACGACGCCCCTGGGCCGCGAAGCGCTCCACCTCGTCGCGCCGCAGCACGTAGCGCGCCCCGCGCCCCGCCCCACCGAGGTTGACGGCAGCGAGCCGTCCATCGGCGATGAAGTCCCGCACGCGGCGCCGCGAGACGCCGATGATCGCGGCGGCCTGCTGTGGACTGAGCAGATCCCCGGCGGCAGGCGGGGCGTTGAGCAGCCCCGCTCGGTCAACGGCGTCGTAGAGGGTCATTGTTTGCTCCTGTGAAGCGCCGGGCACTCCGGCGCTTGGCTCGTTGCTCGTCTAGCGGTACTCAATCTCGCGGGCGGGCACCCGCGTGTACCCGCCTGTGCTGTAGGAGATGTCCGCCCAGCCGTTGGTGCCCATCTCACAGAAGATAAGGGCGATCCCGTTGTGGTGCGCCACCACCGGCGCGGCAACCTTTACAGCGGTGAGCTTGATGCCCTGGTGCTTGGCACGGGCGACGATTGCCTTTGCCTCTTTCAGTGTGACCGGCTCGAAGCTGAATGCTTTCCCGTTGGCTTCGATGACGTTGTACATTTTTAGAACTCCCGTGCTAGGTGGCGTTTCTGCCGTTTCTCTTCCCCGTGTGATTACTATACCACTAGTGGCATAGTAAGTCTACCTGTTTTTGTGCCAACTTCACACGAGAATCAAAAAGCACCCCCTGGCTCACGAGGAGCCAGGGGGTGCGGTGGCAGGCGAGCTAGGCAACCTTGCGCGGCCTGCCTGCGCCGTCGCGGGGACCGCCCCAGTTCGCCACCAGTTCGCCGCGCATCCTGCGCACGGCCTTAGCTAGGTGGCGCTTGGCCGTGTCGAGGTGGCACGCCTGCGCCCGCGCAAACGCGGGCGCCAGCGCTTTGATCGGCACGGCCTCCGCGATGTTGATGCCCCGCGCCTCCAAGAAGGCGCGGGCGGCGTCCTGGAGAGCGGCGGTGCGCTCGCGGGTGTTAGCTGGCATACGGCGCTCCTAGTATCTGCGGTACTGCTTGAACATCTCGGCTGTCGGCTGCGTCACGCCGAGCCCCTCGGCGATCTTCGGGTTGTCGAGCATCTTGTCGAGCATGACAAGATCGCCCTGCTTGAATAGTTCAATCCAGCGGCTTGCGCGGGCCTGGGTCATCTCGGCAGGCGCCGCGATGCGCGCAAACAGCGCCTCGACCTGCTCGGCGGCGGCGATGTTGCGCGCCACGCTTGCCAGCCGCTGCTCGCGCAGCGGGCCGTGGTCAAGGCGGTCGATCTGCGCCATCTGCTCGCGGTTGTGGCGCTGTGTGTCGCGGGCGGCAGCGCCGAGCTTGTAGAGCAGTTCAGTGATATACGCGGTCTGCTTCTCAGTAGCTGGGGCGTTCTGCATTGCGGCGTTCCTTGTGTTCTGCTTCCCTCACTGGAGTCATTATAAATCAAGTAGCTTGAATTGTCAAGCCCTGTCATCGCACACAAAAGCACCCCCTGGCTCCTCGTGAGAGGGGGTGCGGGGCGGTCGCGTGGCCTTACTCCTGGGCCAGCTGGGCCAGCTGGGCCAGCTTGCGGGTCAACGTGCTCCGAGGAATGTCAAGCGCCTGGGCCGCGTCCCGTATCGAGTAGGCACGCGTCCCGATCTGTACCGTCTCGTGGTCCGCCGTGAGCGCGGGGCGGGCCGCCATGCCCTGCCAGTGGCCCACATCGGCCCGCAGCTGGACCAGCTCGTCGTCACGCTGGGCCAGCAGGTTCGGGACGCGGGCCGCTTCGCGCTCCATGTCCCGCAGCGTGGCCCGCGCGTGGGCCAGCTCGGTACCAGCCTGGTCCAGACTGGCCCGCAGCTCGTCAAGCCGCGGGCCGGTCGGGGCGTGCATCATCCGCATGTAGGCATAGCCCACAAGGGGGAAGCCAATATGCAGGATCGCCAGCGGGCCACTATGCGCGCCGTAGTGGGCCACGGCCACGGCCACGCTGAACACGAGGGCCG